>Ga0074193_1001081_pt1 | contig 37305 bp, 31 predicted proteins | sample EPASupsiteHSE605_FD_64523 | JGI IMG/M metagenome (GOLD analysis project Ga0074193, IMG submission 64523) | Bioremediated contaminated groundwater from EPA Superfund site, New Mexico - Sample HSE6-05 | ecosystem: Environmental > Aquatic > Deep subsurface > Groundwater > Contaminated ... | reverse complement strand
TCTGCCCCAGCCCGAGCTAAATACGGCGAAGGGAGACAAGCGTACCAAGCTGCCGCCATTACTCTTTTATCCAAGACAATGGAGTTTGGACTGATATGGAAATGGAAATCATCTATTCATTTGAACCGGTCATCAATCAGGAGTCCCGGGTATTGATCCTCGGCTCGATGCCGGGAGTGCAATCGTTGAGGGAGCAGAAATATTATGCACATCCTTACAATCACTTTTGGCGGATTATGTATGCGCTTTTTGACGATGCCCGTGGATGGTCTAATGCCGCGGATGCCATGGATGATTATGATAGCAGGAAACAATTTCTTTTGGACAGAAAAATTGCCCTTTGGGATGTCATTTGTAACTGCTCCAGAGAAGGCAGTCTCGATAGCAATATAGTCAATGAACAGGTCAATGATTTTCAAAATTTATTTATTCAGTACCCACATCTGGAATTACTTGCATTTAACGGAGCAAAGGGCTTTAATATATATAAGAGGAAAATCCGTCTGGAGTCTGCTTCCATTGCCTATCTGCTATTGCCCTCAACCAGTCCGGCCAATACGATGAAATTTGAGGAAAAGCTGACACATTGGAAAGCAATTTTGAAATACTTATAAAATTTTGAAGTAATACCTATGAAGTTTTAAGCAAGTCGTTGTGAAAGGTGTGAATTGATGGATAACAATCAGTCTGAACTGAAAGAAAATTATACATTTCTGATTGTAGGAGACTCCATTTCCAAAGGCGTGATCTATAACGAGGATCAGGGGAAATATTCGTTATTGGACAGAAACTATGTTTCTCTGGTCCAGAACAGCCTGAAGGGCATGGTTTATAATGCTGCGAAATTTGGTAATACCATAAAAAAAGGCATTGAACGCCTTAATCGGGATGTCTCCAAAACGCGTCCGGATATTGTACTGATCGAATTTGGAGGCAATGACTGTGACTTTGACTGGATGCAGATTGCGAGTGATCCAATGGCAGAGCATGAACCCAAAACGGATTTCAACGCTTTCGGGAAAATGCTCACAGATACCATTATTTCGCTTAAAAACAATAATATTATCCCGGTGTTGATGACGCTTCCCCCGCTTGACGCGGATCGGTATTTCAAGTGGATTAGCAAAAACAGTAATGAGATAGGGAAAAATATATTGATTTGGCTTGGAAGCGTTACAAAGATATACTGGTGGCAGGAACGCTACAACTCCATGATTGTGAACATTGCAGAGGAAACCAAGACAAAATGGATCGATGTAAGAGGTGCTTTTCTGAAGACACCGGATTTTACTCAATTGCTTTGTATTGATGGGATCCATCCGAATGAAGACGGGCATAAGGTCATTGCCCAAAAGGTGACGGAATACCTCAGACAGAATTACAATTTTCTGCTCAAAGATTCTTCCGCGGACAGTCTTTCTTAGTATTTAGAAAGTATAAGCTTTTCATCTTTACGCTTCTAATCATCAATCTATTTAACATGTACTATTCTTAGGAAGGGTCAGAATATTGAACAATTTGCTGAATACGCTCAAAAGAAATAAAACCCCGCTGATTGTATTAGGTGTCATTATTGTGGTGTTGCTAATCATTAAACTGGTTCTGGTGGATATTGTCTATATTGGCTACCAATACGAAAAGAACAGGATTATTACCCCATGGGGGGAAAAGATAAAATCGGCAAACCTGTCTGTAGATTATACAATTGAACAGGCTCTGAGCGATATAGACAGTCTTGGGCTGAATACCCTGAATGTCCCTGTTCAAATTGATATTCCGTCGTTGACAGCCAGTACGATGAGTATCAATGCGGAAAGCGAAAAGAAAGCGGTCTGGCTGATTAAACGCTTAAGATATAAAGGAATTAACGTCATCCTGGAACCTTATCCGTATATTCAAAACGGTGAGAAATATGAGACGGATCTCAAGCCGGATAATATCAATCAATGGTTCTGGAACTGGAAACAGGTCGTCCTTGCCGAACTCATCCGTGATGTGGCTAAGCCGAATAAAGTCTACGCCCTATGTATCGGTTCCAACTTTGATCAATTCGAGGATCAATGCGGTTATTGGACCGATGTCGCGGATTTTGTCAGGGCCGGATACCAGGGCAAAATGACTTACCGGACAAACTGGTGGTATACAGCTGAATGGAATGCCGGGCAGAATTTGGCGTACGATACCTACATTGCCAAATTAAATAATCCGGTTCTTGGAAAAGTGGATTTTATCTCTGTAGCAGCTTATTTTGAATTGACCGACCAGGAGACCAATACGGTAGATAACCTTGTAAGCTCGATCTATAAGACCCGGATTTTTGACCGAAACCAGAATATCTATGATGAATTAAAGCAGCTGTCTGCAAAATGGAACAAACCTGTATTCTTTGGTGAATTGGGTTTCCCAAAAAGAAGCGGTGCCGCAGTTCATCCCTGGAACCCTTTGCCGTCGGACATTATCAATAACCAGGAGCAGGCAAATTGCTTTCTGGCTTATCAGCAAGTGTTTGAAAAAGAAACCTGGCATCTTGGTTTTTCTGTTTTTGCTGTGGGCAAAGATGATGAAAACAAGAATTATTACCCGAGCGAGCAAAGCAAGCAGGCCATTAAAAGATGGTATGCCGAATACCAGCATACTGGCAAGGAACGATGAGTGCCATGGACGGTACAATAGCCGAAAAGCTAAATAAAGTATTTGGCTTTTGCTCCCGGGAAATGACGGTTCATAAACGCCAGAAAGGAAGTCTTTATTTCCTCCATTTCAACGGGTGGGTAGACATATTTTCCGTAGCCGAACTGCCCGAATTTAAATTTGCGCGAAGCTTCATCCATCGGTAGGCTTGTCTGCGGATAGATATTTAAAATATTGGACTTGGCTCGGGAAGAAAAACGATGTGTGATAAATTCAAAAGTAAGCGCTGCAGGAGAAAAGTTTGCCGGAGAAGCGGCTTTTAACTGCTCTGCCAGGTCAGCAAAGAGCTTTTCGTATTGATCCATCCAGTTCTCAAATCTGATAATCGGGGCAATAATAAAACCCAAAGGGTAGCCGGCGCGAAGTACTTTTCCGGCTGCCTTTATTCTATTTTCAGCGGATGGTGTCCCATGCTCATAATTTCTGATGATTTCCTCGCAATTCAGGCTGAAACGAAACCGGGTATGACCGTGATGTTCCAGATTCAAAAGGCTATCAACGTCAGTGAATTTTGTGACAAAGCGGAACCGGCCTTGAGGCTGCCTTCCAAAAAATTCAATGCTTTTTCTCAGACTGCCTGTATATTGTTCCATCGGGATTGGGTCGGACACTGCGGCTCCTTCGAAATAAGTGATCTCGGGTAAACGTTCCTGGATTAAAGTTTGGGCTTTTTCAAGCAGTTCATTTATATTAACATAGATGCGGATGTACGGTCTTGCACCCAGCGTCGTGGCTAAATAACAATATTCGCACATCCCGGGACAGCTTGTGGTCAGCGGCAGCTGATAATGAGCTGAGGGTTTGCAGGTTTGAAACGTTTTTCCGCGTTTAACACCGATCACCAATGTTTTTTTGGCTTCAAAATAGGTTTTGGCAGCAGTATCTCCGCTCAGACCGGTTATTCTGTTGTGAGAACTTGTTGCTTTGACCGGAATCTTGATTTGCCGAAAATAATCAACAAGCTTCTTCCCAAGTGGATAATTCAGGGCTTCGGGTTCATAAAAGACCTGTTTGGGCTCGAAATTCAAGTTAATCCCCCTTCTGGAGTACAACATATTCAGGGGTATGGACTTCTTCAGCGCCGATAGTAGAGGGCAATTCATATTTATACCCATTGATCATGGATGAGGTAGTAGCATCATCATCCAGAAGATCCTGTCTGAATACAAGGTAGAGGTGAATCAACAAAAAAACCACATAGCCCCAAGCGACAAGATGATGACTCATTCTAACCAGATTCTCGTTGTGAAAAGCCGGAATAACCCAGGAAAACAACTTTCCGGATATACCGTCCGGATTGGTGCCTATCCGCATAGCAAAACCGGTTATAATCATGAAAAAACTTCCGATCCAGATGAAAAGAAGATAAGATAGCTGGGCCAGGGCATTATGCCCGAGATGTCCCTGATGTTCTCCTCTCATAAATAAATAGTAGCGGACTGTTGACTTGAGGTCCTGCCAAAAAGCCTTCTGCCAGAAACGTATCTTGGCATACGCATTGCCTGCCCAGAACCAATAGAGGCGGAATAACAGATTGGCCGTAAAGATAAAAGCGGCTATTCCATGCCAGTAGCGAACTGATCCCATTAAAAACTGCTGGAAAGCTTCTCCGGCGGTTATAAAGACAGGATTTCCAATATACAGACCTGTAAGAAAGAGTACGGTGACAGCGGCTGCATTTATCCAGTGAAACATCCGGACAGGAAATTGCCAGACGTATACCGGTCTGCGCTGCGGCATCGGAGCGGAACTTTTCTTTTCTTTGGATAAGGCCAATCGTAATCCCTCCATATCACTTAGAATATATGCTAGCGTCACCATGGCACGCAGATATTGTGGCCCCTAGATTTTCTCTAGCAATAGTTTTCCTTGTGGTGTTATCAGGTGTGCCGCGCAGGCGATGCAGGGGTCAAATGAGTGAATGGTCCGGAGCAGTTCCAGGGGCTGGTCGGTAGCAGCGACCGGTGTGTCGAGCAGCGACGCCTCATAAGGACCTTTTTGTCCTGTAGCATCCCGCGGTGAGGCATTCCAGGTTGTCGGCACAACCGCCTGATAGCTTTCCACCTTGCCGCCGCGGATTTTAATCCAGTGAGCCAGGGCTCCTCGCGGGGCCTCAGCCCAGCCGACACCCTGCGCTTCTGCCGGCCAGCGGCTCGGTTCCCATTTTTCAGGATTGAAGGTTTGTGTGTCACCGGCTTTAATATTAGCGATTAGGTCCGCATAAAAACCGGCAAGTTGATCGACGCAAAATTTTGCTTCCAGTGCTCTGGCCAGCGTTCGTCCGAGCGTTGAAAACAAAGCGTTGAGCGGAAGGTCCAGTTTCCGCAGGGAGCTGTCGACCATTTCCTTGATTTCCTTATTGCCCTTGGCATAAGCAACCACGAAGCGGGACAGTGGGCCGACTTCCATCGCATGGCCCTGCCAGCGCGGTGTTTTGATCCAGCTGTATTTTTTTGATTCATCCAAATTGTGATAAGGTGGTTTGGGCCCGTCATATGCTGGATCCGTCCGCCCCTGCCAGGGGTGAAGCCCGGAATCCTTATCCGCGTATTGATACCACGAGTGAGATACAAATTCCTGAATATGGCTTGGATCCTTTAGATCAAGATCATAGACTTTGCTTAAATCTCTGTTCAGGACAATCCCGCGAGGGAACAGGTAACTGTCCGGCTCGTGGATATCGACGAGCGGTACACCACCGTAGGCCAGGAAGTTGCCGATTCCGCCTCCCCAAAGGTCTTTTTTGTAAAAGCCAGCAATGGCTAGAATATCTGGAATAAGGACCTGGTTGACAAACGTTTGGGCTTCATCGATCTTCGTTTTCACAAGATTCAGGCGTTCCATATTCAGAACATGGACATCATCAAGGTTGATGCTCGAAGCATGCCCGCCGACCAGATAGTTCGGGTGCGGGTTTTTCCCTCCGAACACGGTATGGACTTTAGCGATTTCTTTTTGCCAACTTAATGCTTCCAGGTAATGCGCGACTCCCATTAGATTGGCTTCCGGAGGCAAGCGATAAGCGGGATGACCCCAGTAAGCATTGGCAAAAATACCAAGCTGACCGCTTTGGACAATATTCTTGACTTTGTTTTGCACATCCCTGAAGTAGCCCTCGGAAGAATTAGGCCAAGAGGAGATGGACATGGCCAGACTGCTTGTTGCTTTAGGATCAGCCTTTAACGCGCTTAAGACATCAATCCAGTCAAAACCATGCAAATGATAAAAATGAATCACATGATCCTGGGTAAATTGGGTCAGCGTCATGATATTGCGTATGTAATTGGCATTTTTGGGGATCGGATAATCCAAGGCATCTTCCACTGCCCGCACGGAAGCAATCGCATGGATGTGCGTGCAAACACCGCAAATCCGTTGGACGAACGCCCAGACATCACGTGGATCCCTGTTTTCGACAATCTTCTCAATTCCTCTAAATGTTGTTCCTGAGCTGACGGCATCACTGATCTTTGTACCGTCAACAATGGCTTCAATGCGTAAATGACCTTCGATCCGGGTGACAGGATCCACAACAATTCTTGTTGTCATTGAGATTCAAAACCTTTCTGCATTAGTCTTCTTTATGATTTGTCTTCTTAGTTACTTGTCTTTTTTGTTCAGTATCCGTACTTCCGGCCGGGTGGTTCGTCTTTACGTGTCCTCTGGCAGCGGCCGTAATTCCCCCATGGGCAACAACACCCAGACCGGCTACACCTAAAGCGGCAAGACCGATATGGTCAGGGTTGCCGCCGATGGCCTCATTGGGGATCTCAGCCAGGTGAGTATAAAAAGGCGTGCTGGAATCATACCAATTATTCTCGGAACAGGCCATACAAGGGTGTCCTGATTTCACAGGAAAGCTGACTCCGTCATTCCATTCCGTTACGGCGCAGGCATTATAAGCAACTGGGCCTTTGCAGCCAACTTTATACAAGCACCAGCCTTTTCTGGCACCTTTGTCATCGAAGCGCTCCACAAACTGGCCGGCATCAAAAAAGGCCCGGCGGGTGCAGCCGTCATGGACACGTTTGGAGTAAAAGGCTTTAGGACGGCCCAGGCTCGTTAATTCCGGGATTTTCCCAAATGTCAGGTAGTGAACAATCGTACCGGTGATAACTTCAGCAATGGGCGGACATCCGGGAACGTCAATGACAGGCTTGTTCTTGACAATTCTCCGAATCGGTACAGCCTGTGTTGGATTGGGGTGTGCCCCCTGGACACAGGCGTTGGTCGCACAGGAGCCATACGCTATCACGGCAGCTGCTCCGTCTGCACATTCCTTCAGGAGCTGGTTGGCAGTCATTCCGCCGATGGTACAGTAAATGCCGCCCTCTGCCAGTGTGGCACTGCCTTCGACTACCAGAATATATTCCCCGTAATGTTCCTGCATTGTTTTTAGACGGACAGACTCTGCCTGTGTTCCGGCTGCGGCCTGCAGCGTCTCCATATAATCAAGGGAAATCATATTAAAGATCAGGTCCGAAAACAAAGGGTGGGCGGACCGGATGAAAGACTCGCCGCAGCAGGTGCATTCCTGCAGATTTAGATAAATGACAGGTGGGCGTGACTTGTTTTCCAAAGCTTCCACAATTCTGGGGACAGCGGTTGCATCGAGTCCCAGCATTGCTGCAGTCATGGCACAGAACCTTAAAAAGTCCCGCCGGGATATTCCTTTCTGGCGGGCCCAGTCATAATAGCTGCCCTTTTTCAATATTTTCCCCTCCCGATATAGAATATTGGCTTGCTGAATGAAAAAAAGCCAGTCTTTTGCCAGTTCGTCATTATTGTGCGTTCCTTAGCATATTTTATTCATTTCTTTACATATACAGGTATTTTTGTAATACGCAGGAGATAATCGGCAATGTGAGTGAGACAGCAATTCAGAAAGATTTGGAACAGCATAGTAGAATTACGCTAAAATGGATCATAATAATATCAAAGAATGATCCAGCCGAAAAAAGAAGATTGGTGATAAGAATGAGCCAAGTAGTCCTGTTTGCTCTGATGATCATGGCTATTAATATTACGTACGTATCACTGACAACGATACGGTTTATCCTTGTGATCAAGGGCTTAAAGGAGTATGCTTCCATACTGTCCATGGTCGAAGTGCTCGTGTACATTGCCGGATTGTCTATTATTCTGAAAAACCTGGACAGCTACTGGAACATCGCAGCATATTGCATCGGCTATGGTATCGGAGTGTATCTGGGAAGCAGGATCGAGGAAAGACTTGCTCTCGGGTACATGACTGCCGAGGTCATTGTTGATTCGCTCGATGAGACGCTTCCCAAATTATTGCGTAAGAAAGGATTTGGCGTTACGACCTGGACCGGGGAAGGCCGCGACGGGAAACGCCTCCTGATGTTGGTTCTGGCCAAAAGAAATCGGCAAAAAGAACTTTTGAATATTGTTAATGATTCCTGCCCAAGTGCGTTTATATTTTTCCAGGAGCCTAAGAATTTCCGCGGAGGATTTTGGGCCGGCAGGCGATAAGAACTCAAAACAGTAAATGGCCTGCAAAGCTGATGAGGGATAGAGAAATGACGATGAGAATGTAATAAAATAGCAGAGGAGAGGGCTGGTGCCCTCTCCTCTGCTATTTTATTCTGAAGGGTATGGATTAAATGATGAATAGCATTTCCACATAAGTTGGCAGCGGCCAAAGCTCCGCGTCAACAAGTGTTTCAAGCTTATCCCCATAGATCCTCAATTCATTCATTGCGACAAAGACGATATCACGGTAGTAAACCGCGTTGGCATGGGCATCTTCAACATCAGCCGCACCCAAGACAGCTTTTTCCAAAGCCACAGTTTTGGCTTTAAAGGAACCTAAAGCCGAAGATACTTCTTTAATGACTTCTTCCTGAGCCGAGGTATCCGCAGCAGCTACAGCAGCTTTAACGCTTTGCACGGAACCGGCCAGGTCAGTTGCATATTTTGCAGCTGCGGGAAGAATAAGTCTGTTAGCCATATCAATCATCGTTTTGGCTTCGATATTGATCGTTTTGCTGTATTGCTCCAGCAAAATCTCGTAACGGGAATGAACTTCCTGTTTGCTCAATACACCGTGTTTTTCAAACGCATTGACATTCTTCTCATCAATGAAGTGCTCCAAAGCTTCCACCATGGATTTGATGTTTGGCAGACCACGTTTTTCTGCTTCAGTGACCCAGTCTTCGGAATAGTTGTTGCCATTGAAGATGATACGATTGTGTTTGACCAGAATTTCTTTCAAGAGGGCCTGCAGTTCGCTGTTAAAATCGGCAGCCTTTTCAAGCTTATCGGCAATCTGGCAAATACTTTCAGCGACAATCGTATTCAGGACCATGTTCGGGCCGGCGATGGATGCACTGGAAGGAACCATACGGAACTCAAATTTATTTCCGGTAAAGGCAAACGGTGAAGTCCGGTTGCGGTCTGAGTTATCCTTCGGGATTTCCGGAAGCGTGGACACGCCGACTGTCAAAGTGCCGTTTGGTTTGGATGATACAGCACCGCCATTGTTTTGGATTTGTTCGACAATATCCGAAAGCATGTCGCCGAGGAACATGGAAATGATCGCCGGGGGAGCCTCATTCGCACCGAGACGGTGATCGTTTCCAGGGTTGGCGGCGGAGACTCTGAGCAGTTCGGAGTATTCATCCACAGCTTTAATGACAGCACAAAGGAAAGTTAAGAACTGAGCATTATCGTGCGGGGTATTTCCCGGATCAAGCAGATTCTGTCCATCATTGGTGCTCATGGACCAGTTATTGTGTTTCCCGGAACCATTGACGCCTGCAAACGGTTTCTCATGCAGCAGGCAGACCAGATCATGATGCAAGGCAACCTTTTTCAAAGTATCCATGATCAGTTGATTATGGTCGGTAGCAACATTGGTTGTCGAGAAAATGGGGGCAATTTCAAACTGACCAGGAGCAACTTCGTTGTGCTGCGTTTTAGCCAAAACACCTAACTTCCAGAGTTCTTCATTCAATTCTTTCATAAAGGCGGCGATGCGTTCTTTGATGCTGCCGAAGTAGTGGTCTTCCATTTCCTGGCCCTTAGCCGGAGGAGCACCAAAGAGTGTTCTGCCGGTAAGGACTAAATCCATTCTGGCATCAAAAAAACTTTTATCAATCAGAAAGTATTCCTGCTCGGGTCCGACCGTAGAAATGACACGGGTTGCTGTCGTATTGCCAAATAATCTTAACAGTCTTACTGCTTGTTTGGAGAGTGCTTCCATAGAACGCAAAAGCGGAATTTTTTTGTCGAGAACTTCACCGGTATACGAATAGAATACTGTGGGAATCGTCAGCGTGACGTTGCCGTTTTTTTCTTCTCTGGCAAAAGCCGGAGAGGTGCAGTCCCAGGCAGTATAGCCTCTGGCCTCAAACGTGGCTCTAATGCCACCGCTTGGGAAAGAAGATGCGTCGGGTTCGCCTTTGATCAGTTCTTTGCCGGAAAATTCCATAATGACTTTGCCGTCGGCAGTCGGAGAAATAAACGAGTCATGCTTCTCCGCAGTGAGTCCTGTCATCGGCTGGAACCAGTGGGTATAGTGGGTAGCCCCTTTTTCAATCGCCCAGTCTTTCATTGCATTCGCAACGACTTCTGCGACATCGGGATCCAGCGCTTTCCCGTCCTCAATTGTTTTCTTCAAAGCTTTGTAAGTTGCTTTGGGCAGCCGTTCCCTCATGACGGCATCGTTAAAAACGTTCATTGCAAAGATATCCATTGTTTCGAAATCTCCCTTCAGATTTAGATATTAAATAATGGTACATAGATAAATAACCACAAAAAGCAAAAAAAGCAAAAACAAACTTAACCCTCAAAGCGTTTGGTCGAGGAATAAGCATCTTTGCTTAATTTACCTATAAAAATATATCAAAAAGTTAACACACTTTTTTAGAAATAACAAGTGTTTATTCTGATGTATACAAAATATAATCGGATAATAATTATCCGCTGTATGAGCGGAAAAGGCAATTGTTACGACAACGCCTGTGCAGAAACCTTTTTCAGTACCATCAAATCAGAAAGGCTGCATCACAGGAAGTACAAGGACCTGAAAGAAGCAAGAAATGATATATTCTGGTATATAGAAGGCTTCTACAATCGAAAGCGAAGACACCAAGCATTGGGCAACATAACACCAGTTGAATTCTTAAAGAGATACTATGAATATCAACGAAGAGTCGCTTAGCGAAGTCGTTTGGCCGTTGTTAAGGGCGAGCAACGCTCGTTCATCGGGGGCGAAGCCGAAGACCCTTGACAGCCAGGATACACTAAGACCCTCTTGTTCTAAGGCCATGACAATGGCCTTATGCCACCCGGCGAGGGCGGTCTCCTGCTACCAAATTGAAATATTGAGGAATTCTGAGAATTCATTAGAAAAACTAACTCTGGAGTGTCTGTTTTATCGAGAAAAGGTCAATATTGCACAATCTCACAAATATGATATTATTTATTTAAGTTATTTTTTGTTACATTTTTTTTTCGACTTGGAAAATAAAGCATATTCTTGAAATATATTTAACATATTATCCTTATTTAGATAATATTTGCAGTTAGTTGCTATAAGAACTCCTTAAAATTAAATTTATTATTTTGTAAGGGGGATATTGTCTATGTCGGAAGATATTTATACTTTGACTAAATTTTTAAATTATCCTTGGCTAAATACAAATAAGAAAATTATCGACTTTATGCAAAAATTTAATCAACGTATAACCCTTAAAAAAGGGGAACTATTCATAAAATATGGACAAGAATTAACTGCTGTCTATGGTGTAGAAGAAGGGCTGCTTGGAATTCGTTTCTTAACTCTGAACGGCAAGCAAAGAACTCAAGTAATTATAGGACCTGGAGGAGCAACTAGCGTTATTGATGTTATTAGGAGAATTACTAGTTCACCTTACGAGGCTTATGCATATGAAGATACAACAATAATTTATATAACTAAAGAACAAGCACTGGAAGGGATAATAGGCGATCCTACGTTATCCTTAGCTTTCATGGAATCCTTAGGTGACATTGTTTTTACATTACTAGAACGCTTGGAAAGTTCGTCTTCTTACTGTCCAAAACAGAGACTAATATTATTTCTTCGCAATCTTAATGACCCATTTCAAGTTGAAGAAAACGGATGGTATCGTGCTAAATATAAATTCACACATCAAGATATTGCAGATATTATTGGTACCACCAGAGAATATGTTACATTACATTTAACTGATTTAAAAAAGAAAGGATTAATTAAAGTGATGGAACACTATATATACTTTTGCAAAGATTTCAAAACCATAATTCGTCCTGAATTATATTCTGAATAATATTAATATCTTTAGTAAATTATAATGACTCAACTTTCGAACCCTAGTTGTGCGAATATAAAAACACGACCTACGCTCGGTCGCGACCGAAAGTTGAGATAATTGCTAATCAAAAATAGTATAAATACTAATTTTTTTATTAATAGGATTTTATGGGGAGGGGAGCAGTAAAATATAAATACTGCTCCCTCTGGAATAGATAACGGTAGTTTACGCATTTGAACAAAATTACTTTAGTACTAAATGAGTTAATCACGACGTTACCTCATGAACTTCCACTTGCTACCGACACTGGCGATGGTGACTACTACAAGGAACCAACGAAATAAGACCGGACGCTCGGCGCTTGCCCGAAGGAACTTTTGTTATCTGCGGATCAAAAAGTCCCTTCGGTCCTCCAGCTTACTTATTTGCTCGTGTCACTGGGATGCCAGCGCGCATATCCTCGGCCTTAAGCCTGCGGTATCCCGCGTGGCACCCTGACACTTAACTCATTACTTTGATCAAATCAAACTTTAAGATGCATCTATTTTAGATTCATCTTTATCCTCCTGACTTTAGGAGAAAGGAGGTCGAAAATCGCCGGAACGTTTGAAATACAAGCGTTTCGGCGATTTTAAAATGTCCTATTATTTCAGGTTTATCGTCAGATCCAGCTTGGTACATGAGCGGAACTTTGTCAAAGTAATATTGGTTTTAAGGAGCTTCAGAATCTTAGCTAGATCAAGGTAAGCCTGGGAGACTTGTGTAGGAGTTACGACATTGTTAGGGTATTCTCCCTGAACCAACCCTAATGGCTCATGAATGGCTTCCATTATTCTGGCAGCTGAGGCATTCTTTTGATGAATCTACTAACCCTCGGGCGACTCCTAGACGATGTAATACCCAATTGATAGAGCATTTCCAGCATGGATTCGCCTTTCATCGGGCTACCATTATCAGAATGCAAGACCAAAGGTTCTTCTTGTCGGGTTATATTCTGAGCCATGACTGCCCACCGAATGAGTTGACTGGCATGTTCCGCACTTTCTTCGATCCAGACTTCCCATCCGACAATGTCTCGGCTAAAGATGTCCAGGATGAGATATAAATAGAAGTAGATTCCTCTAACAGGGCCTGGCAAATATGTAATATCCCAAGACCGTACACGATTAGGTTCGGTCGCACAATGCGTGGATTTAGGTCTGCTGGAGGGTGCCTTACAACGTCCACGATGATTCTGTTCACCTGCTTCATGCATGACTCGATAGAAGGTTGATTCGGAGGCGATGTAGATACCTTGGTCCGCAAGCATCGGGACAATCTGACTGGGTGGTAAACTTTGAAATTCAGGTTAGTTGACTAATTCTAGAATCTCCTTGCATTCTTAATAGAGTAGTTTTATAATAATTATTAGGCACGTGCAATTATTATTAAGGAGGAAGATTCGAATGGGAGAAATCAACAGGAGAAATTTTTTAAAAGCCTCGATGCTTGGAGCAGCTGCAGCTGCTGTAGCCTCGGCATCTGCGGTGAAGGGGGCCGTTAGTCCCTTGGTGGCTGAGGCTGCGGACATTGTGGCTCCGATCACGGAAACCTCAGAATTTCCATACAAGGTGGATGCAAAGTACCAACGTTACGATAGTCTGAAGAACTTCTTTGAAAAGGCTTCCGACCCGGAAGCAAACAAGACTCCTATTAAGTTTCATTACGACGATGTTTCCAAAATCACAGGCAAGAAAGATACGGGGAAAGACCTGCCCATACTTAATGCGGAAAGACTTGGGATCAAAGGGCGTCCGGCGACACATGCAGAAACAGGCGCTCTTTTCTATAGTCAACATTTAGGTGCCATGTTAACCCAGCGCCATAATGAAACAGGCTGGACCGGGTTGGATGAGGCCTTGAACGCCGGCGCCTGGGCTGTAGAATTTGATTATTCCGGATTTAACGCAGCAGGTGGTGGTCCGGGAAGTGTAATCACGCCTTATCCCATAAATCCTATGACCAATGAAATAGCTAATGAGCCTGTCATGGTACCCGGTTTGTACAACTGGGACAATATCGATGTTGAAAGTGTGCGACAACAAGGCCAACAGTGGAAATTCAAATCAAAGGAAGAAGCCAGTAAAATGGTTAAAAAGGCAGCCTGTTTCCTGGGAGCCGATCTGGCCGGCATCGCACCCTATGACGAGCGTTGGACATATTCTACCTGGGGCAGGAAGATTCCAAAACCTTGTAAAATGCCCAACGGCAGAACCAAATATCTGCCATGGGATTTGCCAAAGATGCTGTCAGGCGGGGGAGTAGAAGTTTTCGGACATGCAAAATTTGAACCTGATTGGGAGAAGTATGCAGGTTTCAAACCAAAAAGTGTGATTGTCTTCGTTCTTGAAGAGGATTACGAAGCTATACGCACCTCACCGTCAGTCATTTCCAGTGCCACGGTGGGGAAAAGTTACTCCAATATGGCAGAAGTAGCTTACAAAATCGCGGTTTTTCTGAGGAAGCTTGGCTATTATGCAGCGCCGTGCGGAAACGATACCGGAATAAATGTTCCTATGGCCGTTCAGGCCGGGCTTGGAGAAGCAGGCAGAAACGGACTTTTAATTACCCAGAAATTCGGTCCGAGACATCGCATCGCCAAAGTCTACACCGACCTGGAACTTGCTCCGGACAAGCCGAGAAAATTCGGGGTACGCGAGTTCTGCCGCCTGTGCAAAAAATGTGCGGATGCCTGCCCCGCCCAGGCCATCTCCCATGAGAAAGACCCTAAGGTTCTGCAGCCAGAGGATTGTGAGGTAGCCGAAAATCCATATACTGAAAAATGGCATCTTGATTCCAACCGTTGCGGCTCTTTCTGGGCCTATAACGGTAGTCCCTGCGTAAATTGTGTAGCTGTATGTTCGTGGAACAAAGTCGAGACCTGGAACCACGATGTGGCCAGAATAGCCACTCGAATACCATTGCTTCAGGATGCAGCCCGCAAGTTTGATGAATGGTTCGGCTATAACGGGCCTGTAAACCCTGATGAAAGACTTGAATCGGGTTATGTTCAGAACATGGTCACAGACTTCTGGAATAATCCTGAGTCTATAAAACAATAGTGATTTCAATGTCAAATATATTAATCATAAGGAGAAAATTATTATAAGGAGTGAAAGGTATTATGAATATATATGATGTGCTGATTTGGATGGCACTGGGTATGATTGCATTGCTTATCCAATACGGAATCTGGCGGTATCTGAAAGGGAAGGGCAAAGATACCATACCTCTTCAAATCTGCGGGTTCCTCGCCAACTTTTTCTTTATATTTGCTTTGGCCTGGGGATATTCCAGCTTTTCGGAGCGTGAATACCAAGCTATTGGCATGGGATTTATCTTCTTCGGAGGCACGGCACTTATTCCTGCGATTATTACTTACAGGCTGGCTAACCATCCGGCAAAAAAAATCAGAGAAAGTTCGGATTCTATTTCTGCTTAGCAATTAGAGTATCAAGCCATAGGGTTAATGAGGCCAGTAAGTGTCTCTTCAGATACTTACTGGCTCATCTCTATAATCTTCATAATTTTTTAAGAGGTTCATAAGCTGTGAAAACAAAGAAAAATAAAGCAGAGTTGGAAAATAGAAGAGGATGGGAATACTATTATCAATTTTCTTTACTTCTCACTGCCATAATAGCTATTTTATATGGTGTGTTCTGGGCTCCTCAATCGGTTGATTACAAGGGAATCATCCAAAAAAATGTTCTCGGCGTTATATCCATAGAAAAAATGATGGGGAATCAGCATGCCTATAAAATCGATACGGCACAGGGACGTTTCTATGCAGTATGTGATTCGGCTATAGGATATCAATCCAAAGTTGAGGCTATGACTATCGTCAACGAAAAGGGCCTTATAGAGAAAGTTATTATTACTAAACAGGGAGAGACTCCGGTTTTTTTTGAAAGGCTCACAGACCAAAAGTATTTTGACGGCTTTCAAGGTCTTGCAATCAAGGAGCCTATTTATTTGGGAGGAGCATATGGATATTCGGGATATCTGGGTAGTATAAAAACAAATAATTATATTGACCGGGTAACAGGTTCAACAGTGTCGTCACATGCTGTGGCTGAGGCTGTGAACAAAGGGAATTCTTATTTATCAGGGCAATTTTTTAACACCCAATGGGCCAACCCTTACGATTTATTCCAGCTTAGCTGGAAGGATATGGCCATGATTGCGATGTTTTTAATTGCGTTTGCCTCAGCCTTTATCAAGAAGCTCGTAAAAATACATCTGGCATTCCTGCTGGTTAGTGTCGTGGTGCTTGGTTTTCTCGTTAATCAGTTTGTGACAGGCAGCTTGCTTCTTTCAGCAATTACGTTGCAGATTCCCAGGATAACTAACCTGAAATGGTATGTGCTTATGGCCGGGTCTCTCGGATTTATTATCCTTTTGGGAAAAAATCTGTATTGCGCTTGGATTTGTCCTTTTGGAGCAGTACAGGAGATTCTTAACAAGGCTGCAGGGTTCAAATCTCTGAATATTTCCCAGAAGACTATTAAAATACTCAGGCTGGTGGCTCCGACCATTTTATGGGTTGCACTTCTGCTGGGCACATTACTGGGTGACTATGGGACATTGGATTACCAGCCTTTTGGCGCGCTCTTCCTGTTCAAATCGGTATGGTTAATGTGGTTGATGTTACCGATCTTCTTGTTTATGAGCTTATTTATTAGCCGTTTTTATTGTAAATTCTTCTGTCCGGTAGGATTTATTTACAATTTGCTTAACCGTTGGCGAAATGAGGAGGTAAGAATATGGAAACAGAGAGTAGATCGATTGAAACGCAAAAAAAAGGAAGAACAAGAGACCTGGTCTTCACACTCTTGATCCTTATTTTCGCAGTCGCCCATTTTGTTGTAATGCTTCAGTCAGTAGGAATCCTGAGGGCTGACCGTTGAAATTTTCCTGAGAAAGTAGCGTATCAAATAGACATAACGAGGGAGGAATCGTGATAATGAAACAGTTCGAACTTGGACAATATAAGGGTCTAAATGTCAAGCGTTTTGATACAACAGTCCAAGAAGAGGAGATTCAGCAAGCCTTAGATTATATCATAGGCTCTTTTGATGAAATTGAAGAAGAAAAAAGAAATGAGCCTATTAAAACAAACGATTATGTAATCGTGGATATTGACGGTTATGAAAAGGATGCAACAGTACCGGTTATAAGAAACATCGATACAAAATTAATAGTCGGCAGTGAAGGTGTATTTCGAGAAGTTAGTGCAAATCTCCTAGGGAAGAAAATGGGCGACACAGTGACCTTTGAGACTGTTATTCAGCCCGATGCCTTAGAATTTCAGCGTTGGTGGGGAAGCGAGTTTACATTTACCGTTAAGATTAAGAGCGTTTTTGTGGTGAAGAAACCAGAATTGACTGAAGAATTAATTAGGAAAGTTGAACCTGATCTAAAAAACCTGGAAGACTTAAAAAATATGCTTGCCCTAAAAATCACTCACGAAAAAGAGGGGAAGGAACGGGAGGCAAATATTCTCTTGATTTTTCAAGCTTTAGTTAAACAATGTAAGTATGAATTTGATGAAGAAGAATTGGATTCAGCTGCTGAAGATTTATATAAGAAATTTACTGAAGAACTCAAAATAGTTGATGATATGGAACTTATGGAATATTTGATCCATAGAAAAATAACCGCAGACCAATTGCTGGCCGAATGTAAGGAAGAGGCATCCAGAAGGATTCTCTGGGAACTTATGATAAATTCTGTTATTGAGAAAGAAGAGATAAATCTTACTCCGGATGAAATCAAATATCTTGAAAAGCGAATTAACGAAAGCCGACAAAACGGTCAACTCCCCGAAGAGTTTATGGACATCAATTTTTTACTGGCATCGTATTTACGAAAAAAAACAATAGACTATTTGCTAAAAATCAATTTGGCAAGTTAATCTATCCTATCTTTTAAGATTATCCTCCTGTGTTACGATAGTTGACGTAGAGACTTATGAAAAGTATCCCTGAAGGAACACAGGAGGGAAAACGACATGAGATATCCAAAAGAGTTAAAAAGTTCTATTATTGCGAAGATGTTACCGCCAAACGACCAGTCTCTTAGTCTGATTCAGCAGAAGATAGGCGTTCCAGAGGGGACTTTGAAGTTGTGGCGGAGGGAAATACGAGGGAAGGGATTTGCAGCGCCTTCTGGTGAACGGCGAATTGAGCAATAGAGCACACGCGACAAATTTCTCATCGTGGTTGAGACATCCACTCTAGTGAGATCGAAAAAGCAGAATACCTGTCGTAAGAAAGGTTTGCCTGTTGAGCAGGTCAAGTCTTGGCAGGGCAACTGTATGCAGGCTAATGGCGGTGTGGCTCAGGAACTAGCCACTTCACAACGTCGGGAAAAAGAAATAGAAAAAGAGTTAAAGCAGGTTAAGAAGGAACTCCAGAGGAAAGAGTCAGCACTGGCTGAAACGGCAGCCCTGCTGGTTCTAAGAAAAAACATCAATGCGATTTGGGGACCAAAGGACGAGGAAGTCTAACCAGCACTGCGAATCGCGTCATAATTATTAAGCTGGTAGAAATAGCAGTAGAAAGCAGATTAATCTAATCCAAACAGATGCACTGGCAGGATAAATGTGCATATAAAAAGAAAATATATAAAAAAATTAATCATAGGATAAAATGAATTTTTAATTCTCAATATACCAGAAACTAAGGAGGTATTGCTATGAGTCTTGTCTATGTAGGATTTGTTCCTCATCCTCCGATTCTTGTGCCTGAGGTCGGGCATGGTGAAGAAAAGGGTTGTCAGCAAACAGCAGAGGCTTATAGGACGCTTGTTCAGCAAGTCATCAGGATGAATACGCAGACGGTTCTGATTGTATCTCCTCATGCGCAGCTGGCCGAGCAGGGTTTGGTAATCTTAGACGGTGACTCTCTCTCCGGGAGTTTCAGCCGTTTTGGGGCAGGACAGGTTAGCTTAAGCTTTGAAACAGATCAGCAACTCGCGGAGACCATCAGGGAAAAGATTCCTGATGCTATTCCTGTCCGGGCAGAGCTTGATCATGGTTCACTCATTCCGCTTTACTTCCTCCATCAAGCCGGATGGTCCGGGAAGATTGTTATCTTAAGCATGCCGATGAGCCGTCCGGAACATTACGGAAAAAAAGTTGGCCAAATTTTAAATGATGCAGCTGAACGCTGCGCCTTGATTGCAAGCGGTGACCTTTCCCACCGGCTCAAAGAAGACGGACCTTATGGATTCCACCCTTCAGGCCCCAAACTGGACCAGCTTATAGTCAAAGGATTGAAAAGAGATACAACACTGCTCAGGGGGATTCCCGCTAGTCTTTTGGATGAAGCAGGTCAGTGCGGCTATCATTCCCTGCTGTTTGCACTCGGGGCGAGAGAAGGCGCGATTAAGGTTCTCTCCTATGAAGGACCGTTTGGTGTAGGTTATCTCATTGCTGAGATATTTCGTTCTTCACCGATTGCGGGTTATGCCAGGGAATGCCTGACTTACTATCTTACATCCCAGCCTTTTGACAGGTTAAATATTCCTGGAGACACTCTACTGAAAGAAAAGAAAGGCTGCTTTGTTTCCCTTAAAAAGGATGGGACTTTGCGGGGTTGCATTGGCACGATCCAACCGGTAAGAGAAGACCTAGCTTCAGAGATTAGACATAACGCCATAGCAGCAGGTACCCAGGATCCGCGCTTTTGGCCGGTCCAACCGGAAGAACTGCCCTTAATATCTGTATCTGTCGATGTTCTTGGAGACACGGAGAAGATTACTGGGCCTGAAGAACTGGATCCTCAGCGTTACGGGGTAGTCGTACGCCGGGGTGGAAAGGTCGGGCTGTTGCTGCCGCATCTCGAAGGGATTGATACGGTTGAAGAACAGGTCGGAATAGCCAAACAGAAAGCTGGTATTGATCCGGGGGAGGAAGTCGAGCTCTGGCGTTTTGAAGTCGAACGTTTTTTTGAATAACAGGAAAGAGGGATGAAGCATATGGCAGGATTTTCTGAATGTCCCCTATGTCCGCATCACTGCAAACTCAAAGAAGGCCAGTCAGGATTCTGTAAGGTCAGAGGGTGTCGGAACGGTGAAATCATACCGCTGACTTTCGCTGAAGTCGCTGCGTTCCATCTTGATCCTGTGGAGAAGAAACCGCTTTATCATTTCTATCCGGGAAGCTGGATATTCTCAGTCGGCAGCTATGGCTGCAACCTGCACTGCTTCTTCTGCCAGAACCATGAGATCTCTCAGAAATATGAGCAGGGACGCCGGATTTCCCCGAAGCGGCTGACAGAAATGGCCGGGGAAGACCAGTCCGTCGGAATTTGCTTTACGTATACGGAGCCTCTGGTCTGGTACGAAATGATCATGGAGACAGCTCCGCTGGTCAAAGAACGGGGAGGAAAGGTCGTTCTGGTATCCAATGGGATTATCGAACAGAAATACCTCGAATATCTAATCCCTTACATCGATGCGGTCAATATTGATATCAAAGGGTTTACCCCTGAATTCTACGAGAAATACACCGGTGGGAAACTGGAGTGGGTGCTAAAAACAGTTGAAACGCTGGTATCAAATGTTCATACCGAGATCACAACGCTTATTATCCCCAGCTTGAATGACAATCCGCAGGAAATTAAGGCGCTGGCCAAATGGCTGTCCGGCTTAAATGTTCCGCTGGCGTGGCATTTGAGCAAATATCATCCAATGCATAAAAGCAAAATACCGGCAACAGATGAAAAGAAGCTGAAGAAACTATGGGGGTTGGCCAAAGATTGCCTACCGTATGTGTACCTTGGAAATATGGCAGGAGGCAACACAACCTATTGTCCGCAATGCGGTCAGGAGGTTATTACCAGAGACATGCAGGTCACCGTTAAAACCACAGAAGGGAAATGCCGATGCGGTCAAGAAATTTGGGGAGTTGGACTCTTATGACCAATGACAGGTTTAGGATTAACCGGATATGCGTAATATTAAATAATGTATACAGGAATGTATACATTATTTAAACGAAAAACCTCTTTACAGATTGTTTACCGGGTAATATAGTACAGATAGATCGTTTGTTATACGCAAGTCAATCAGGCAACGGGGCCTCAAAAAAGTGCAATACTTTTTTGAGGCTTTTTTTATTAGTCAATCGGCGCGTGGCTAAAGACTTGTATCAGACTATCTATAAAACCTAAGAAACATCAAGAAACTAAGGAGGAGAAGAAAATGAATTACACAACTGGGGATATTGGGTTTATGATTATTTCCACCGCACTTGTTATGTTAATGACACCCGGTCTGGCCTTTTTTTACGGAGGACTGGTTAAAAAACGTCATGTTTTATCCATGATGATGCAAAGTATTATAGCAATGGGTGTTGTAACACTTATCTGGGTAGTTTTAGGTTATTCGCTTGCTTTTGGACCGGATATCGGTTCAGTCATTGGCGGGCTCGACCATCTGATGTTGAATGGCGTAGGGCTGGAGCCGCGAACTGAAGGCGCTACGATTCCGCATCTGCTTTTTATGGTTTTTCAGATGATGTTCGCGATCCTGACACCGGCCTTGATGACTGGGGCAACAGCCGAACGCTTGCGTTTTCCCGCATTTGTTTTGTTGATGAGTTTCTGGAGTTTACTGGTGTACGTTCCGATCGCGCACTGGGTATGGGGGGGCGGCTGGCTTGGAAATTTAGGTGCACTTGATTTTGCCGGCGGTACTGTCGTTCATATCAGTTCAGGTTTCTCCGGTCTGATCGCAGCACTTGTGATCGGAAAACGCATCAATAAGTCTACAGATCCGACTATTCCGCATAATATTCCTTACGTGATTCTGGGCGGAACCCTGCTATGGTTTGGCTGGTTTGGCTTTAATGCAGGCAGTGAACTGGCGGCTGACGGAATTGCAGTAATCGCTTTTGTGACCACATTTATTGCAGCTGCCTTAGGGCTTTTGGGCTGGGTCGTTGCAGAAAAACTGCACCGTGGAAAGCCCACTGTCCTGGGTGCAATTTCCGGAGCTGTTGCCGGACTGGTAGCCATAACACCTGCTTGTGCCTATGTAACAAATGCCTCCGCAATGGTAATTGGCCTTGTAGCCGGCGGATTATGCTACTTTGCAGTTGCAATCCTTAAAGATAAGCTTGGTTATGACGACGCGCTGGATGCCTTTGGCATCCACGGAATCGGCGGAACCTGGGGAGCTCTGGCGACAGGCATCTTCTGCACAACCGCAGTTAACCCTCTCGGTAAAGACGGCCTGTTCTACTCTGGTGAGTTCCATCAAGTCGGCATACAGCTCATCGCAGTACTGGCAACGTATATATACGCAGGTCTGGTAACGTTTATCCTACTGAAAGTCATCGGAGCAATCACTCCGCTCACAGCTACAGACGCTGAACAGGTCAGCGGTCTTGATACAACCCAACACGGAGAAAGTGCTTATCCCGATTTTGAAGGATTAACAGCAAATTCGATCTATAATTTATAGAAGCAACAAGATTGCGGTATAAGTGCAGACCTAAAGTATGATATGCAGATGTAATCTTATGAAGATAATGAGACCGGAATCCAGATGTATGCCACCGCTAGGCTGGAAATACATTTGATTCCGGTTTCTGGCTTTATATGGAGAAATTACAGGTTTCTTCGCCATTGTTGTTTTGTTTCAGACCAACTAAAGCTATAATAGGATACAGGAAAAGACAAAGAAGTATCTATGACACAAGACAAGTCTATGATGCAGAGACTTATTTAACACATGACCTAGCAAAAGAGATACGATATTGCACGTTGAAACCGGGGTTGAACATGAACAAACGCTATTATACATTAAATGAACATTTCCGCGGATTTTTTGGTGAAAAAGTCATCAAAGTATCTTTGGATGCAGGTCTCAGCTGCCCGAACCGGGATGGGACGATAAGTGATGGAGGCTGTATATTTTGCAGTGAAAAAGGTTCCGGAGATTTTGCAGGGCAAAGAGGGCTGTCCATTCGCGAACAGTTTAACCAGGTTCGGGAGAGGACTTTGAAAAAATGGCCAAAAGCGAAATATATTGCTTATTTTCAATCGTTTTCTGCGACGTATGGTCCTGAAGATTATCTGGAAAATTTGTACCAGGAAGCGTTAGCGCTGGAAGATGTCGTCGGCATATCCGTTTCGACCAGACCGGACTGTCTGAACGAAGCGATCCTTGATGTTCTGGAAGACCTGAATAAACAGACCTATCTATGGGTAGAACTGGGTGTGCAGTCTGTTCATAACAAAACACTGGACTGGCTGAACAGGGGACATGATTTTGACTGTTTCCTGGAGGGTGTGAATAAGCTCAGACAAAGGAATATCCAGGTCTGTACCCATATCATCATGGGGCTTCCCTGTGAAACCCGGGAGGAAATGTTCAGGACAGCACAGGTGATCAGTCAAATCCCGATACAGGGTATAAAGATTCATTCGCTTCATATTTTAAGAGGGACTCCGCTTGCGGATCTCTACAGCCAGGGGAGTCTTCAACTGCTTTCAATGGAACAATATATAGATCTCGTAGCCAATATCCTGGAGATTCTTCCTCCCAATATGATCATCCACAGACTTATGGGCGACGGACCTCTCAATGATGTCATTGCCCCAATGTGGACCCGACGTAAATGGGAGGTCTTAAACGGCATCGACCAAGAGATGGAACGAAGAGGAAGCTTTCAAGGAATTCATTATAACGCCAAAATCCCGTTAACCTGGTAAATGCGGTTAACGGGATTTTACTTGAGAGAGTGATTTTACTGACTTCTATATGACTAAGGCATGCAATCAAACTTAGCCTTCATCAGCGTAATGATTCTCATAATAAACAATTTTCCCTTCCCACGTCTTCAAAACAGCCCGGTGTTCATCGAGGGAAAGAAGATATTGGGGGAGAAGCGGGGTTTTGCCGCCTCCTTTTGGTGCATTGATAATATAGGTTGGAACGGCCAGACCGGAGGTGAAGCCTCTGAGCGCTTCCATCACGGCTAGACCTTCCTGAATGGACGGAATAAAATGCCGGGTGCCTTTGACGTTTTTGGCGTGAAAGATATAGTAGGGACGGACACGGATTTTCAGTAATTCCTGATTCATTTTCTTCATGACATCGGGGTCTGTATTGATGCCTTTGAGCAGTACGGCCTGATTCCCAAGCACAACACCGGCTGAAACAAGCCTATCTGCAGCCTTTTTGGCTTCCAGGGTTACTTCTTTCGGATGATTAAATTGAGTATTGATATAGATTGGCGGATATTTGGCAAGTATGGCTAGAAGTTCATCGGTAATCCGCATTGGCAGGGTTACAGGGACCCTGGTTCCAAGGCGTTTGATTTCAACATGCGGAATACTATGAAGTTCAGCAAGCAGCCATTCGATGGTCTGGTCACTTAAAAGAAACGCATCCCCGCCTGTGATCAGCACATCCCGGATTTCTGGGTTCTCACGGATATAATCCAGCGCGACTTTCAGGTCTTCTTTTTCCTTGTGTCCGTCTGTTTCGCCGATATTGCGCCGGCGTTGGCAGTGACGGCAGTACATGCCGCACATGTTGGTAACATTAATGATCAAGCGGTCCGGATAGCGTCTGGTGATACAAGGAGCGGGAGAGGTTAAGGCTTCTCCCATTGGATCTTCTTCTCCGCTTTTATCAAACAGCTCTTCTATTTTGGGTATTCCCTGCAGAAGGATGGGGTCTTCAGGGTTGCTAAAATCCATTAAACTGAGGTAATACGGTGATACAGCCCAGCGGTATATCCGGCCGACTGTTGAGATCTCATTTTTTTGAGCATCAGTTAACGGAAAAAGAGAATCCAGCGTGTTGACATCCGTGATCCTGTGGCTCATTTGCCAACGCCAGTCATCCCAAATTTCCTGGGTTGCCCCGAAGTATTGGAGGATCCTTTCCTTCTGGGCAGAATATAAATCTGTCAGATTCAGTCCGGCAGGTATCTGATTAGCTTTTTGCAGATAGGGTTCGATCCGCTGCTTTAATTCTTCGGCACGTTTAATAGAAAAATAGTGATAATCACGATGCGGTCTATATAGCTCGATTGCCATATTTAGCCCCCCTTTCAAATGCTAATTACAGAAAAAACCTCCATATCATACAAAATAGCAACGCTAAAAATTATACTGCCAACCAATCATAGCATTGTAAGTTGTCGGGAGTCAAGAGGGTTAAAATGTCCGATCACGTCAAATAATGAAAAGATTTGAGGGTATGGCGCTGCTCCAATATTGCCTGGAAATGGTCTTTTTTTATAGAAAAGATTGTCTTCCCCAACTCCCTAGGGTAGAATTACGTAAAAGGCAAAAATTTGATACGTGCATGAGAAGATACGGATTGATTGACATGGTACTAGGTATCTGAAATCAGCAAAGAAAGAAAGGGATCATATCTTGGAGCAGGCCAAATATCAGGAAATCGCGAATGAGATCGCGCATGCCGTCGTTCTCGGCGAGTTCCGTGAAGGGGATAAAATCCACGGAAGGTCGACCCTGGCAGGAAGATTCAATGTTTCTCCGGAGACGATCCGTCGGGCAATTGCTATTCTGCAAAATGAAGGAGTCGTCAGAGTAAAACCGGGTATTGGCATCATTGTGAACTCCAGGATAGAGGCCGAAAAATTTTTAAAGTCTTTTGACCAAAAAAATGAGGTTCAAGCTTTTATTGACGAGTTGAAAAGCCTGATGGAGCAGAGAAAGGAAATTGACGGGCAAATCGATGTGCTGCTTCAGAAAGTTTCGACCTATGCCGACCGATATATCTCTCGCTGGAATGACGTTGAAGAACTTAAAATCCAGCCGGAATCATCCGCAATCGGCTGTTCCCTGAGAGAGCTTAAAGTCAGAGAAGAAACTGGAGCAACAGTCGTAGGGGTTGTCAGAAACGGCAATGAGAATTTTTCTCCTGAAGCCGACTTCCTGCTCGAAGAAGGAGATATTCTTCTCGTAGTCAGCTCGGAGAATGGCAATAAAAAAGTCCGGAGCTTATTGAAATAATTTCTTAGGGAGGTGTGACGATGAAAAATATGAATGTAATCCTTGTTCCGGTCATCGCCCTTGAAATCGCTCTGGGTCTTTATTTGCAGAATACTTTTCTATTGGCCGCTTTTATGGTGATTGATGCCGGATATTTCTTCTGGTATATGAAAAATTTAGAGAAAAAGGCCGTACCGCTGCATACGTTAAGCAGGGCAGACCTGAGTGTAAAGATCGCTAACGAAACACTTCCTTACCTGCGCGGCGGTCTGAATAAACAAAACGCCGAAGCTATTGCCAAAATCATTCAGGGGATTGCTCAGGTGGCCGCAGTCTCGATCACCGATTGTGAGAAACAGCTCGCCTATCTTGGGGCAGGCTGCGACAGGCACCATCCCGGTGATAAGATCCTGACGGCAGCGACTAGAGAAGTCATACAGACTGCAAAATATAAAGTTGTTCAGACGCAGGAAGAGTTAAACTGCCCGATGTCGGACACGTGTGACTGTCCTTTGGCTGCGGCAGTCATTGTTCCGCTTTCCTGCAAAGGAAATGTTGTCGGAACATTTAAGCTGTATGAAACGAAGGGCGGAAAGATTTCTCCTGACCTGATCAGGCTTGCACTTGGCATGGGCCAGATTTTAAGCCTTCAGGTGGAAGTAGCTGAACTGGACCATCAGACCAATCTGACGATGGAAGCCAGACTCGATGCTCTTCAGGCTCAGATCAATCCGCATTTCTTTTTTAATGTTCTGAATACAATTATTGCCACCAGCCGAACCAACCCGAACCGGGCCAGAAGACTTCTGATCCATCTGGCCGAATTTTTCCGTAAGTCTTTAAAATCTAAAGGTGCACTCATTTCTCTTCGGGAAGAGATGGAATTCGTTAATAATTATTTTGTGCTGGAAAAAGCTCGTTTTGGGAAAAAGCTGAAGATTAAGCTGGAAATTCCCAAGGAACTGATGGATGCCGAGGTGCCAAGACTGAGTATTCAGCCTCTAGTTGAAAATGCGGTCAAACATGGGATTACCCCCATGATCATGCTGAATGGTGTTGTAACGATCCGGGTCAGGGAACTCGGGCTGGAAGATGGTAAAAGCGAACTTTTTGTAGAAGTCATTGATAACGGAATGGGGATTGAAGAGGATCGGCTGAAAGATGTCCTGCTGCCCGGTGTAGGCTCAGGCAACGGTGTAGGGCTCGCCAATGTCCATGCCCGCCTGAAGGGTTTATATGGTTCAGAATACGGATTAAACATTGAAAGCAAAATAGGTGAGGGGACGACTGTAGAAATGAGGCTTCCATACAAACAGACCAGTCCGCAGCAGCCTTCTGCCGAACCCTGGATTCAGGACCCTATGTCTAGTACCAGGGCCAGAAATGGTAATTGATTTTACGAAGAAACGGGGAACTTCATTTGTATCCAGGTATAGATATTGTTGAAATAGCCAGATTTGAACAGGCCTGCCGGAGACATTCAAAACTGGTTGCCAGACTGTTTACCGACAGGGAGCTGGCTGAACTATCAAAAAAACATATATCTTCTCTGGCTGCCAGGTTTGCAGGCAAAGAAGCGGTACTTAAAGCACTGGGGACGGGGCTCAGCGGTCTAAGTTGGCATGATATTGAGATCCTGCGGAATGAAGTGGGAGAACCAATCGTATATTTGAGTGAAAGGGCACAGGCTGCAGCGCGGTCGAGAGGAGCAGAGAGAGTCCGAATAAGCCTCTCTCACAGTAAAGATACGGCCATAGCATCTGTTATTCTGGAATAGATATCGTTGGTATCTAAAATATAAGATAGCAACGAACGGTGACAGCAACGGGCGGCATTTTAGGGTTGACATGGTACTTGGCAGTGTTCATTATAAAATTAAGTAGGAAAAGTTTTTCCGAGGAGGATTAGAAAAAAATGCGTATTGTAAGTGCCGGACAAATGCGCAGCATTGATTCCAACGCAATCAATCATTTTGGAATCCCCGGGTCAATTCTTATGGAGAATGCAGCGTTGGCAGTAGTAAGGGAAATAAAGATTATTCTGCTGAAGGATGAAAAAAAGTCGCTTCGCGGTTTGAGAGCAGTTATTCTTGCCGGAAAAGGCAATAATGGCGGTGACGGTCTGGCAGTGGCCAGGCATCTCTGTGTATTAGGGATGGAAGTGACCGTTTTTCTTTTCGCAAATCCTGCTGAGCTTCAAGGGGATGCCAAACTGAATTATGAATTGTTTCAGAAAATGGGAGAGAAGATCATTCCTGTTGAAGACGAAAAGCAGCTTCGTCTATTCAAGCTTGCCCTGATGCAGTCTCAGGTTGCTGTTGATGCGTTGTATGGAATAGGCTTTAAAGGAGAAATTCCGGAATCCCTGGCAGGTTTCATTGAAGACTTAAATAAAGCCGATCTGCCGGTGGTTTGTGTCGATATTCCCAGCGGTCTGGAAGCAGATACGGGGAAAGTACATACGATTGCAGTCCAGGGAGATGTGACAGTTACCTTTGGCTTGCCAAAGCTTGGACACTTTCTCGGAGAAGGATTAATCTATACAGGAAGGCTGGTCATTGACCAAATTTCAATTCCCGAAAAAGTGATAGGCGAAGAAAAAATCTTTGCCTATCTATTGACGGATGAAGTCATCCGGCCTTTGATTCCAGCAAGACACATACTGGGCCATAAAGGTACGCATGGCCGGGCGGTTCTGATTGGGGGATCGCTTGGAATGAGCGGGGCTGTCATCCTGGCAGGAAAGTCGGCTCTGCGCTGCGGGGCAGGGCTTCTTCAGATCGTTGCCCCTGAAGCGATTACTGAGACGGTAGATTTGGGAGTCATTGAAGCTACGGTCTGGCCAGCAAAGGATTATGAAATGTTAAGCGTCAACGCCTGGTCAGTCATTCAGGAGCGGTTACAAGGAGCTGACGCTTGTGCAGTAGGTCCCGGACTCAGGCAGACGGAGTCATTTCTTAATGTCATAAAAAATATACTGATAGAGACCGATGTACCGGTAGTTCTGGATGCAGACGCGTTGAATCTGATTTCCCGCGAACCGGATGTTGTCAGTTTAAGGAAAGGCAGAGGCAATCTTATTCTGACGCCTCATCCAGGGGAAATGGCCCGCTTATGCGGCTGTTCAATTGACGAGGTTCAGGAAAACCGCTTGAAGATAGCGCTGGCCAAAGCCCTGGAATGGGGTACCATTGTTGTCCTGAAAGGCGCAGGTTCGGTCGTTGCTTCGCCGGACGGCAGAGTTTTTTTGAATCCGACAGGTAATGCAGGACTTGGCACAGGCGGCACAGGGGATGTGCTGACTGGAAGTATTATGTCCTGGATTGCCCAGGGTGTCCCTCCGTTAGGTGCAGCTTGCATGGGGGTTTATCTTCACGGCAAGGCCGGAGATGTTTTAAAAGATCAGTTTGGTTTATCAGGTTTCACAGCTTCGGAGGTAGCTGATTGCCTCCCAAGGGTCAGAAAAGAGATAGAGCAGTTAGGAGATTTTTAGAATGAATATTTTTCGTCCGGTTTGGGCAGAAGTTGATTTGGGGGCTTTAAGACGCAATTTAAAAAGGATACAGCAGTACGCCGGCAGTGAAATAATGCCCATAGTCAAGGCAGATGCCTACGGACACGGTGCAGTGGAGGTTGTTCGGACTCTAAAGGAAGAAGGGATTACCAGATTCGGGGTTGCTATCCTGGAAGAAGCTTTGGAGCTCAGAAGGGAATTCCCGGATATTGCCCTTATGGTTATTGGACCTACATTGTCGAAGTATTCAGAAATACTGGTCAAAGAAGAGATCATTCCCGAAATATTTCAGATCGAACAGGCTGAGGCGCTTTCAGCGGCAGCGTTGAAGCTGAATAAAACAGCGAGACTTCATATCAAAGTGGATACGGGAATGGGTAGGACAGGGTTCCGCGAAAATGCACTCGAAAATATTCGAAAAATTGCAAAGCTTCCTGGCCTTTATCTGGAGGGGATTTATACCCATCTGGCCACGGCCGACAGCACTGATTTGTCTTATGCGAAGCAGCAGCTGAAGATCTTTGATGACTTATTTGAAAAGTTATGCGCGGCAGGAATAAAAATTCCGATCCGTCATGTCGCAAACTCTGCTGCAATCATGCAAATTCCCGAAAGTCATTACGAACTTTGCCGTCCAGGAATCATATTGTACGGACTTTTACCGATGGACCACGCCGGACAGGAAGCCGGCTTTGAACCGGTCATGTCTTTAAAAACCCGCATTTCCCAGCTGAAGACCATCGAAAAGGGCGAGAGTGTTGGCTATGGAAGGACATTTATTGCGGACAGGCCCACAAAAGTCGCAACGCTGCCGATCGGTTACGGCGATGGTCTGCGCCGTTCTCTGTCCAACGGCGGTGAGGTCTTGCTGAAGGGAAAGAAAGCCAGGATCATCGGCAAAATATGCATGGATCAGATCATGGTTGATGTAACAGAAATTGAAGAGATCCAAGAAGGGGATGAAGCCGTTCTGCTCGGCAGAAACGGTGACCTGTTTATTTCCGCAGATCGGATTGCTGAACAATGCGGAACGATTAGCTATGAGATCCTGTGCGGTATTTCCAAGAGAGTGCCAAGGGTGATGGTTGAGAGCAAATAGTATTTGGAAAACATTAATAAAAAAGACCTTTTGGATGCGAGCTGTTCTGAACATACTCAGTCTCCAAGAGGTCTTTTTAATTTTAGTGGTATCAAGACTATATCGTGAGTATCAATGGAATCACGAATCGGATTAGGCAGCTCTGGCTTAGATTACGCCGTGAGCCATCATAGTGTTAGCAACTTTCAGGAAGCCTGCAATGTTAGCACCGACAACCAGATTGCCTTCACAGCCGTATTCTTTGGCAGCTGAGCTGGCATTGCGATAGATGTTGACCATGATGTCTTTAAGTTTGGCGTCAACTTCTTCGAAAGTCCAGGAGTAACGCATGCTATTCTGGGACATTTCCAGAGCAGAGGTTGCAACACCGCCGGCATTGGCAGCTTTACCAGGAGCAAAGATGATTTTATTGGCATGGAATACTTTGACTGCTTCCGGAGTAGAAGGCATATTTGCACCTTCACCGACAGCAAAGCATTTATTGGCAACCAGAGCCTTGGCGGATTCTTCGTTCAATTCGTTCTGCGTAGCGCAGGGAAGAGCGATATCGCAAGGAATGGTCCAGATGCCTTCGAAGCCTTCTTTGTATTCGGCTTTCGGGTGGAATTCCAGATAATCTTTGATTCTTCTTCTTTCAATTTCTTTGAGCTGCTTAACGGTCTTCAGGTCAATACCGTTTTTGTCGTAGATGTAGCCGTTGGAATCGCTAAGGGCAACAACATTGGCACCTAGCTGCATGGCTTTTTCGGCTGCATAAATTGAAACGTTGCCTGAACCGGAGATAACAACGGTAGCACCTTTAAAGGATTTGCCGATGTCTTTAATTGCTTCGTCCATCAGATAAACCAGACCATAGCCGGTTGCTTCGGTACGAACTAAGCTTCCGCCATAAGTCAGGCCTTTTCCAGTAAGTACCCCTTCAAAGAGATTTCTGACTCTCTTATACTGGCCGAACATGTAACCGATTTCTCTGCCGCCAACACCGATATCACCGGCAGGAACATCAGTGTCTGCACCAATATGTTTGCAAAGTTCGGTCATGAAGCTCTGGCAGAATTTCATGATTTCGTTATCGGATTTGCCTTTGGGATCGAAGTCGCTGCCGCCCTTGCCGCCGCCGATCGGAAGTCCGGTCAGGGAGTTTTTGAAGATCTGCTCAAAACCTAAAAATTTGATGATGCCAAGGTTAACAGACGGGTGTAAACGCAGGCCGCCTTTGTAAGGACCGATAGCGCTGTTAAATTGAACTCGGAAACCACGGTTAACCTGAACATTTCCTTTGTCATCGACCCAGGGAACTCTGAACATGATCACGCGTTCGGGCTCGACGAGCCGCTCGAGGATACCAGCTTTTTCATATTCGGGATGTTTGGCAATTACCGGTTCCAAAGATTCCAGCACTTCCTTGAGTGCCTGGTGGAACTCGGGCTCGTTCGGGCTTCTTTTGATAGCCTGTTCCATGACTTGTTGGACATAAGACATATTTTTACCCTCCAGAAAAAAATAATGTTTTTTATCAATAACCGTATTCTACAATATTAATTTGCGTTTGAACATAACAAAACAAACAATATACTGTATTCATTATAAGATATTAGTGATGCAAAATAATGAATTTATAATATTAAATCTAAATATTTAAACATTGGCATTAAAATTATACGAAAAACTAGAAAATACAAAGAAAATTAAAATGAATACAATATTTTTTAGTTAAAACAGTTATGTTGTTGATGGATTTTTGGTAAAATCGTAAAGAAACTATAGATGCAAACTCCAACAAAGGGTGTGTAATATGAAATACAATCAATTGCCAAAAAAACAGGGTCTTTACGATCCGGCCTTTGAGCATGATGCCTGCGGTATGGGATTTGTCGTGAATATCAAAGGTGAAAAATCGCACGACATTGTCGAGGAAGCTTTAACCGTTCTGGAAAACTTAAACCACAGAGGCGCCAGTGGTGCGGATGAGAATACGGGTGACGGCGCTGGCATTCTGGTGCAAATACCCCATGACTTCTTTAAACGGGAATGTGATGTTCTCGGCTTTAATTTGCCGGAAAAGGGCAAATATGGTGTAGGAATGATTTTTGCGCACAAATATGAAGATTTTCGGGTTACCCAGATGGACTCTTTTGAAAAGATTGTTCGTGAGGAAGGACAGAAGATTCTTGGGTGGCGGGAAGTCCCGATCGACAAATCGACGGTCGGCCATAGTGCCAAAGCTGTTATGCCCCGGTTTATACAGGTTTTTATCGGAAGAAGCCCTGATCTGACCGATGATATGGATTTTGAAAGAAAGCTCTATGTCATTCGGAAAAGAGCAGAAAAACTGATCATCCCAATGTGTGAAGACAAGGGCGGCTCCTTCTATGTTGCCAGCCTTTCCAGCAAAACCATTGTCTATAAAGGTATGCTTACAGCCGAACAGCTCAGAAACTTTTATCTGGATCTTTCCGATCTAGATTTTGTTTCAGCACTGGCCATGGTTCATTCCAGGTTCAGCACCAATACCTTTCCGAGTTGGGAGCGGGCGCATCCGAACCGATATATTGTCCATAATGGGGAAATCAATACCATCAGAGGAAACGTGAACTGGATGAAGGCCAGGCAAAAATGCATTCATTCACCGTTGTTTGATGATATTTCCAAGGTATATCCGATTGTTGACGAGTCAGGCAGCGATTCGGCCATGTTTGACAACAGTCTTGAGTTTATCCATCTTACCGGCAGATCGCTTCCTCATGCTGTCATGATGATGATTCCTGAGCCATGGGAAAAGAATGATCTGATGTCCAAAGAAAAAAAGGACTTTTATGAGTTTAACAATTTTATCATGGAGCCCTGGGACGGACCAGCTGCCATGGGATTTACGGACGGAACAGTTATCGGTGGCGTACTGGACAGGAACGGACTCAGACCATCACGTTATTATGTCACCAAAGATGATAAAGTCATCCTCGCCTCCGAGGTGGGGGTTCTCGACATCAAACCTGAAAATGTCAAGTATAAAGGCCGTTTGGAACCGGGTAAAATGCTCCTGATCGATACGGAAGCACAAAGGATCATTTCTGATGAGGAAATCAAAAAGAATGTTTCCCTGATGCATCCGTATGAAGAGTGGAATAAGAAGCATATTGTCTATTTAAGTGATCTCCCTGCTGACGACGAATTGGAAGCACCGATGCTGGAAGATATTATCTCCCAGCAGAAAGCATTTGGCTATACCCATGAGGATATCAATAAAATGATTCTGCCGATGGCGACTGATGGCCTTGACCCTGTCGGATCGATGGGCATGGATTCACCGCTGGCAGTACTTTCAGACAAACCTCAAATGCTGTACCATTATTTCAAGCAGCTTTTTGCCCAGGTGACGAATCCCCCAATTGATGGCATCCGTGAGGAAATCATTACCTCCAGTACAATGCTCCTGGGGAATGCGGGAAACCTTCTGGATCCGGACCGGACGCATAGTTCCGCAGTGTATCTGGAGTCACCTATCCTCACCAATACTCAGTTGGATACCATTATGAAATTAAATAACGGGAAGTTCAAGACAGCCAGGATTTCCATTCTTTACAAGGCAGCTGGCGGCCTTAGAGCAATGGAAAGAGCTTTAGACAAAATATCCCGGGAAGCAGATAAAGCAATTGCTGATGGCGCAAATATTCTTGTTCTTTCGGATAGGGGCGTTAATAAAGAATTTGCTGCTATCCCCGCTCTTCTGGCATCTTCAGGGCTGCATCACCATTTGATACGCCGTGAAATCCGGACGAGTGTGGGTATTGTTCTGGAGACCGGAGAAGCCAGGGAGGTACACCATTTCTGTGCCTTGATCGGGTACGGTGTTACCGCGATCAACCCCTATATTGCTTACGAAACGATCAGAGACCTCGCGGCCAAAGGAATGACGAATGGCCTAAGTTATCAGGAGGCCAAAAAGAACTATATTAAAGCCTCGATCAAAGGCATCTTAAAGGTGCTTACGAAAATGGGTATTTCGACGATGCGCAGCTACCACGGTGCCCAGATATTTGAAGCTGTCGGACTGAAAAGAGATCTGATTGACCGCTACTTTACTCAGACGCCATCCCGCTTGGAAGGAATCGGTCTGGAAGAAATTACGATGGAAAATCAAATGCGGCATGAAAGCGCTTTTGATGAGAATGCACTCTACACAGATACACTGGAAATCGGCGGTTTCTACCAATGTAAAGATAACGGGGAGATTCATCTCTACAACCCGGAAACAATTTACTTGCTCCAGCGCGCCTGCCGGGAAGGCAATTACAATCTTTTCAAAGATTACTCCAGAAAAATTAATGACGAGGAGATATATACACTCAGGCAGCTGCTGGATTTCAAAATAAGCGCCGGAGATACGATTCCTATCGAAGAAGTCGAACCGGTCGAGTCTATCGTCAAAAGATTTAAGACCGGGGCGATGTCCTATGGCTCGATCAGTAAGGAAGCTCACGAATGTATGGCTATTGCCATGAACCGTTTGGGCGGCAAAAGTAACAGCGGTGAAGGCGGCGAGGATCCTGAAAGATTTAGAAAGCTGCCTAACGGCGACAGTCTAATCAGTGCCATCAAGCAGGTTGCTTCAGGTCGCTTTGGTGTTACCAGCAGCTTTCTGGTAAATGCCTCGGAAATACAGATCAAAATGGCGCAAGGGGCCAAGCCTGGAGAAGGCGGGCAGCTTCCAGGCCGGAAGGTTTTTCCGGCAATTGCCAAAGTTAGACACTCAACACCAGGTGTCGAATTAATTTCACCCCCGCCGCACCATGATATCTATTCAATCGAAGATCTGGCGGAACTGATCCATGACCTTAAAAATGCCAACCGTGATGCCCGAATCAATGTTAAGCTTGTTTCTGAAGTGGGTGTCGGTACGATCGCGGCCGGTGTGGCCAAGGGCAAGGCCGACGTTATTCTGATCAGCGGCTATGATGGCGGTACAGGTGCTTCACCGCGAACAAGCATTAAAAATACAGGATTGCCGTGGGAATTAGGACTTGCCGAAACCCATCAGACCCTTGTGCTTAATCGCTTAAGAGACAGAGTCGTCCTGGAAACAGACGGTAAGCTTCTGTCAGGCAGAGATGTTGTCATCGCTGCACTTTTAGGCGCTGAGGAATATGGATTTGCCACCACCCCACTCATTTCCTTGGGCTGTGTGATGATGCGCGTCTGCAATCTGAATACATGCCCTGTAGGTATTGCAACCCAGAATGAAGAGCTCCGTAAGAATTTTGCCGGCAAACCTGAGCATGTTGAGAATTTTATGTTGTTTATTGCACAGGAAATGCGGGAGATCATGGCAAAACTTGGCTTCAGGACCATTAATGAAATGGTTGGACGTACAGACAGGCTCAAACACAAAGAAAATATTAAGAATTGGAAAGCAGCCAAGGTTGATCTTTCCCAGGTTCTGTATCAGCCCTATGCCGGTGCAGATGTCGGCAGATTTAAGTCACAGCAGCAAAACCATGGACTGGAAGAATCCCTGGATATGCGCAAGCTCTTAAGAATGTGCAAACCGGCCCTGGAACACAAAAAATCAATCCGGGCCAAACTGAAGATCAACAATGTGGATCGTGTGGTTGGAACCATTGTCGGCAGTGAAATAACCAAGCGTTTCGGGGAAGTGGGGCTTCCGGAGGATACCATTAAGCTGACCTTTGTAGGTTCTGCTGGTCAAAGCTTTGGTGCGTTCGCACCCAAGGGCATGTCCTTGGAACTTGAGGGTGATGCTAATGACTATATTGGCAAAGGCCTTTCGGGTGGTAAAATCATAGTCTATCCGCCAAAAACTTCGGATTTTGAACCAGCAAAAAATATTCTGATCGGCAATGTCGCCTTCTACGGTGCAACTTCGGGTGAAGCCTATATCAACGGAATCGCCGGTGAAAGATTCTGTGTCCGAAACAGCGGCGTCAATGCGGTTGTTGAAGGTGTCGGCGACCATGGCTGTGAATATATGACCGGAGGAAAAGTTGTGATCCTGGGTAAGACAGGACGGAACTTTGCTGCGGGTATGTCCGGCGGTGTTGCCTATATCCTTGATTTTGAGGAAATATACTGCAACAAGTCCCTGATTCTTATGGAAAAAATTGCTTCGGAAAAGGAACTGAAAGAAATCAGGGAAATGATCCGTAAACATGTAGCGCACACGGGAAGCCCCCTAGGCCGGAAAGTACTGGATGTTTGGGCGGATTACGCGCCAAGATTTACGAAGATCATACCCAAAGATTATAAAAAGATGATGGAAAATATCGATAGAGCTCACAAGGCTGGCTTAAGCGGTGAAGAAGCCCTGACGGCTGCCTTTGAAGGGAAGGTCTGATCATGGGAAAAGCAACAGGATTTTTAGAGTATAACAGAATCGATCCGAAGAAAAGAAAGCCTGAAGAGCGGATCAAAGACTACAATGAAGTCAAGATTCCCCAGGATCCTGAAATTGTCCGAACGCAGGGCGCACGCTGCATGGACTGCGGTGTACCTTTCTGCCACGGCGGTGTGCTCTTGAACGGCGCCGCTTCAGGTTGCCCGCTGCACAATTTGATTCCAGAATGGAATGAGCTCGTCTATAAGGGACAGTGGCGGGGAACATACAAACGGCTGACCAGAACGACGCGCGTCCCGGAAATCAACCCAAAGAGTTGACCAACAC
>Ga0074193_1001080_pt1 | contig 37323 bp, 35 predicted proteins | sample EPASupsiteHSE605_FD_64523 | JGI IMG/M metagenome (GOLD analysis project Ga0074193, IMG submission 64523) | Bioremediated contaminated groundwater from EPA Superfund site, New Mexico - Sample HSE6-05 | ecosystem: Environmental > Aquatic > Deep subsurface > Groundwater > Contaminated ... | reverse complement strand
TGCCATCAAGACCTGGAGGCGATCATGGATGCGGTCCAGGACTGCTTGCGGAGTGCGACGCCATCTTTTCTCAGGAGCCTCTGTCGGTGTAGTTATTTATTGCATTAAAAATAGGAAATGGTATAACCCGCGCATTCCGACCGAAACCATGGGCCGACTTTGGACCATGCTGGCGCATCGGCAGGGGAGTTTACTTAACGCTTCTGAGTTGGGCCGCTCCCTCGCCATCAGTGCACAATCCGTGACGCGCTACATTGATTTGCTGGTGGATTTGTTGCTTGTTCGCCGACTCCAGCCTTATCACGTCAATGTCGGCAAGCGCCTCGTCAAATCGCCAAAAATTTTCGTGCGTGACAGTGGTCTTGTTCACGCCCTCCTTGGCATAGGTACAGTTGAGGACTTGGCCGGCCATCCCGTGGCCGGCATGAGCTGGGAAGGCTTTGTCGCGGAGACGCTTCTTTCGGTGCTGCCTTGGCGTGCCGAGGCCTTTTTTTATCGAACCGCCACCGGGGCCGAAATTGATCTCCTCGTGCGCCACAGTAGCGGTGAGATATGGGCTATTGAAGTCAAACGTGGTTTGGCCGCCCACGTGGAGCGTGGATTCTATACGGGCCGTGAGGACGTGCGGCCGGAAAAAGCCTTCGTCGTCCATGCTGGTGATGATCGCTTTCCTTTGAACAAAGGCGTTGAGGCAATCGGCCTATGGGCTATGGCTCAAGAACTCGCATCACTGGCCTAAAAGGGGGCTGCTCACGAAACGGACAGACTGGCCCTTACCCGATGTCGGCGATCGCCCCAATGAGCCCACGGGATGCTCAGTTAGCCTTCGACGCCGATCTATGGTCCGGCGAGGAATTTCCGACCCAAACGGTGGTCTAGATCGAACCCGAGGAAACCGAATACCCGGCCGTGACGGCAGAACGGAACGCGATCCTAGGCTTGCGGCAGGATACCAAGAAAATCATTGAAGAAATTTACAAACTCTTCGAGATAACCTCCTCTTATAGAATGGCGACATAGGTTTCCCAAAAAGACCTAAGGTGCACTAAAAACTCCTTGATTATCCTTGAAAAATGATGCTATCCGTTGCCCATCAACAGACCAAACAGAGGCTCAACTATGGGCAAAATCCTTGCTGTCAGCAACAACAAGGGCGGGGTCGGAAAAACGACTATTGCGGCCAACCTCGCCCATGCCATGGCCAACAAAAACAAGAAAGTTCTGCTTATTGATGCGGATTCGCAATGTAATCTCTCATCGTTTTTCGCACCGACAGATTTACCGCAAGAAAAAACATTTTACGGATTACTTGATGGGGATGGAGAAAACCCAACTTCATATATTTATTTATCAAGAGAATATGAAAGAATTTCAATCGTTGCGAACAAACCAGAAACAGCAGCCCTTGAGCCAGATTTAGCGCGCCGGCCTGATCTTGGCTGGTTTCTCCTTCGCGATCGTCTTCGCGATTATGCTACCGAAAATTTCGATTATACCATCATCGACACCCCGCCTAACCTTGGCCTTTTTTCGCTTCAGGCCATGATATGTGCTGATTTTATCCTTGTACCAGTCGAAGCTGGGAGTCGTTTTTCTTTGGATGGATTGGCAAAAACCGTCGAAACAATAGAAGATATCGCAAACACAGAAGGCGTCGGAGAATCGGGACGTTTTTTGCGTTTGCTTATCAACAGAGCTGATCGTCGAACAGCCGTTTCAAAAATCTCAATTGACTATATGACATCAACATACGGCGAAAAGGTTTGTAAAACAATAATCCCGATCAATACACAGATTCAACAAGCCGAACAAATCGGCGTCACTGTCTTACGACATGACGCTAAATGCCTCGGCGCTACTTCTATACGTGCTTTATCGGTCGAAATAATGGGTTTATTGAAGTGAGGTAGATCGCCATGGGCAAAAGTCTGAAAGACAATCTTCGCATGGCCATCCTAGCCCGAGCGGAAAACGACCAGGCCGTCAAGGCCCGGATGGATTCCATGTCTGCGGCTTCGCCCAGCAAATCAACCGAGCAGACCAACCCAACAGAGGAATCCAACAGACCAGTTCAACAGAGGAGTTCCACAGAGGAATCCGACAGACGAATTCGTCAGTTGAACCCAACACCTCAACAGACTAATTCAGCAGACCAATTCAGCAGACTACTTCAGCAGACCAAACAAACAGACGAGCCTAACAGACAACCCCAGCAGACCAAACAAACAGATCAACCGAGCAGACAAATCGAGCAGACCAATTCAACAGACCAATTCAACAGGCCAGAGTCCGACACTTTACCGATTCGGATTGGTCAACGGCCGGGAGTATTTACCCCGGCGCAAAAAAACGTCCTTGAATATTTTCAGCGGGTCGGCTCACATATTTCAACATACCGAGTAGTTGCAAAGGAAACTGGCGTTGCGCATGGAACGGTTCGGTGTGTGATTGACAAGCTCGTCAACATCGGATTGTTACGCCGGGAACCTTGGGGGAAAGGGAGTTCTCGAGCGCTCCGATTTATTATTCGCGACTCAACCCAGCAGACAAATCCGACAGATAATTTTAACAGACCAACCCAGCAGACCAAGCCAACAGACAAACCCAGCAGACCGATCAAGCAAACCGGTTCAACAGAGGAACCCAACAGACATTAAAGATAGATAGAGAAGATCTATCTATCTCTCTTAGCGCCGAACGCATCACCCTGACCTGGCCGAACCTTGCCCGTGCCGGCTTCGGTCCGGATCAGCTCGCGCAGATCGCCGAAGCCCTTGCCGAGCTGGGCAAGTCCGCCGACAAGATCATGCAAAGCCTCGACCATGCCGAATGGGAGCTTGAGCGCGGCCAAATGCTCGATAAAGACGGTCAGCCCGTGGCCGATCCATGCTCGTGGGTGTTCACCGCCTTGGCTCGAACCGGCTACTACCGTCGGCCCAAAGGCTACGTCAGCCCCGAGGAGCAGGCCGCCAAGGACGCCGAGGCCGAAGCCAAGGCGGTCGTCGCCGCCCGGCAGGCGGCCGAGCAAGCCCAGTTCGAGGCGTGGCGGGATGGGCTCTCGCCCGGCGAGCTTGCCGACGCCCTACGTGGGCACCCAGGCGGTCCGAAGGATGCGTGGCTGAAGAAAATCTGGCGTGACCGCAGGAACTAATTTCGTCGCAGCCTCTCCCGAAATCCCCGCCCTGGCCATTGCGCCTTCGTCGTTTTCATCCGGTCATTTCCTCCCCGAAGAGTCCTGGGGCATCTCTCATCCGCACCAGAAAGCCGCCTAGAGGGCCTCTGCTGCATTTTTTTGGCTTTTCCTGGCCTAGTTGTTGCCGAGTGCGCTGCAGCCCCGGAAACGGCTTTCTCGGGCGTTCTGGTGGGCACCCCGGTCAGGGGGGCGAAAATTGTCCTTTCTTCCCTCGCTCCCGTTCTAGGGCATTCTCCAGCCCTGGATTTCGTTTTTGGCATTGGAGAAGGGAAAACAAACGCCGTTTTTGACCTTCCAGCCGTCGCCCTGGCAGCGCATGCCCATGGCGGCCACATCGTCCTGGTGGACGGCCACCACGTCGCGGATGTTCTCGAAAATTTCTTCAACGTCCTTGTTCACGGCTACACCCCCGCCGGCCACCACTTGGTGAATTTTTCCTTGTCAGACGGATGGCACCACCATTTTTTGTGCTCACCGTCCCATCTTGCGCCAAGAGCCTTGGCAGCGTCTTTTTCTTCAATCGACACATTGAGATAAAATCTCTCAGCCGCAGACTCGGCCGAATGGGGGATGACACCGCCAGACCTATGACCAGGGTTTCTTGGTTTTGTTTCCTGGGACTTCGTCTTGGTTTCCGCCTTGGCCTTGGCGTCATCCTCGAATTGTTTCCGACCAATAGCTTCAAAGGTTCCACGTTCGACTTCGAGCTTTTCAAATCCGGCAACCAGAATGCCGAGAATCACGTTGTCCGGCTGCTCCTGCAATCCAGCTTTCCAGACAAGTCCGCCAAGCTTCATTTTGACGCTGGCCTCTTTTTTCCTGGCTTCTTTTCTGATCTTTGCAGCTTCTTCTGCCAGCTTTGCCCGCTTCTGCTCAATTTTTTTAAGCCGTTCCTCGGCCGTCAGCTTTGCTTTTTCAGCCATGTCAAAAGCCTCCATAAAAATATAAGAAATGAATCCTAGACCTTAGGTATAATGTCAAGATAGTGATGGAAAAACTTCCAAACGGCCGACAGATGCCTTAAAGCTGGAGCCGAAGAATGAGGCTACACGCAATATATGTTTTGGCAGAGCCAAAACATTGCGCCCCACTCTCGTGGGGATAATGCCAAAAACAAAAAGGCGTTATAACGGAATATGGCTTGCTGCTTCGCTGGCTGCTCCATCGTCGGGGTATCAACGGGAACTTCCGGCGTTGCCGTGGCCGCCTATATCGACCGCGAGAGGTACACTCGCGACCTTACCGGAGAAACATTCGACTTCCGTAACCACAAATCGGATGAGCCGGTGCTGGCCCGTGGTTTTGAGCTTCCACTTGGTTCACCAGCCTGGGACAGACAGCGTCTTTGGGATGAGGTTGACAAGGCGGAAATCGCCACAAAACATCTTGCCAGGACCGGCGAAGTCCGCCTTCGGGCGGGTGCCCAGCTGGCCAAACACTACGTCTTCGCCCTGCCGAAAGACGAGCAGATCACCGACGCCCAACGTATCGAGATGACGCAGCAGCACATCCAGGAACAATTCACGGATAACGGCCTGGCCTGCCAGTGGGCGATCCACATGCAGGCGGGCAATCCGCATCTTCATGCCCTGGTGACCACCCGTCGCCTTGGGCGTGATGGGTTCGATAAGCACAAGGCCACGGATCTGAATCCGGACTTTTCCCGGAAAAACGGCAAAGGGTTCGTCTCGGCCCAGGATCGGATCAGCGAAAAATGGGAGGCATTCCAAAATCGCTACTTCGAGGAACGGGAGCTTCAGCTGCGCGTTGATCATCGCGGCGTCGTGTCCCAGCTCCACGAGGGCAAGGCCCGGCACATCGAGGCGTCCTGGAAGACGGCCGAGAACGAAGCCCGCCTCGACGACGCCCGGCAGACCGCGCTGGTGGAGCCGGAAACGGTCCTTGAAAAGCTGACCGCCCGGCAATGCCTGTTCACCGAGCGGGAGCTTAATGCGGTGCTCAAAAAGGCCGGCCTGGAGGACATGGCCGAGCGGGAGGCCGCGAAGCAGGGGGTTTTGTCCTGTCCGGATTGCGTGAAGCTCTATGACGGAGAGGGCCAGGAAATAGGGTTCTACACGTCCACGCCCGTGCAGGCCGAGGAACGTGCGATCCTGGAGCTGACGGACCGGAAGATGCGGGAGGCCGGCGGCCAGGCCTCGGACCGGGCCAGGGAGCAAGCCCTTTCCCGTAAGACCCTGGACCCGGAGCAGCGGGAAGCCTTCGACGTGATGACGGCGGCAAACCGGCTTTGCGTCATCCAGGGCCGGGCGGGGGCCGGCAAGAGCTACACCATGGGTGCGGCCCGGGACGCTTTCGAGGTCGATGGTTGGCGGGTGATGGGTTTGGCCCCGACAAACACGGTCAGCCGGGACATGCACACGGACGGTTTCCAGGAGGCGTCCACGGTCCATGCGGAGCTTTTGCGCCAGGAAAAGGCGCGCACCAACCCGCGCAGCCGGGTCAAGGCCTGGGATCGTAAGACGGTCGTTTTTGTCGATGAAGCGGCCATGCTGGATAACAGGACCATGCACCGCCTGTTGGAGCAGGCGGACGTTTCCGGGGCGAAGGTCGTCATGATTGGCGACGACGCGCAGCTGGCCAGCATTCAGCGCGGGGGGATGTACACCGAGATTCGGCAGAAAACAGGCCATGCCTTGATTTCATTGGTCCGGCGGCAAAAACAAGATTGGATGCGGCAAGCCAGCATGGATCTTGCCGACGGGAAGATCCAGGAAGCCATGACGGCTTACCGGGAGCATGGGTGCATTAAGGCCTCGGAGGGGCCGGTTGAGGCATTATTGCAGGATTGGAAACGGGACGTCGCGCGGAATCCAGACGTGAACCGATTTATTTATGCTGGAATAAATACGGAAGTGAACCGTATAAACGACGCTTGCAGCAAGACCATGCGAGAGCTGGGGAAGGTGCGTGGTGGTATTACTTATGATTGTGAGAAGGGTGAGAAGAAGTTTCAGCAGACAATAGGTGTAGGTGACAGGATTCAATTTAATGCCACAGCGAAGAGTATAGACAAGAATTTGATCAATGGAAATTTTGGCACTGTTCAGAAACAAAATGAAAGGTGTATTGAGGTCAGACTTGATAGCGGCGCGACGGTTTCTTTTGATCCGCAAGAGTACAAAGAGTTTGCTCTTGGGTATGCCGGGACAGTCTACAGGGGGCAGGGGAAAACGCAGACAGACGTTTATGCCTTGCACGGTGTGACCTGGAACAGCCGGACGACCTACGTCGGCGCAACCCGGCACAAGGGCGATTTCAAGCTCTACGTGGACTCCGAGAAGGTCAAGGGCTTCGGGCAGCTGAACCGGAGCATGAGCCGGAGCCAGGAACGCGCCTCGACGCTTGGCTACCTGGACGAGCGCCAAGCCAACCAGGTCAAAGAACAGGGGAGGGACCGGGATGGTCTGGCCGTCACGTTGCCGGGGCGGTCGCGGGCAGAGGAGTCTTCCCTAGACGTTCTCAAGCCGGAGATCGATCCGGAACGCCTCCGGGCGGCCCGCGAGGCCAGGGAACGGCAGGAACTTCTCGCCAGTCCGGAGAAGGCCCGAGAGCACATCCAGGCCAAGGCCAGGGAGTTGCGGGAAAAGGTCACGGATAAGGAAAAGCACAAGGCCGCTATGGAGAAGATGCAGCCCGGAAGCCTGGATCATCGGGCGGCCGTGAAAAAGCTGGCCAGGCTGGAAGGGAAGGAGCAGGAAGCGGACTTGGTCCTTAGGAAGGCCTGCAAGGAGCTTGCGGAGACGCTCGGTAAGCAGGTCGTTAAGGCGGAAGCCGCCAAGGTTCTCGGTCGCAAAAAATCCGATGTCGTCATGCAGCAGTGCGGTCTTGAGAAGGCTTCTATGCACCAGATCAAAGGTATGGACTTCAGCCGCTAAGTGGGTCTATTTCACGAAAGAGAAAATGTACGCCTACCCGGAGCAAATCACGATTATAAAGGAGTATCAATAAGTTACTATTACCATCGATTGCGCTAAGCTCGGGAGATTCGCCAAGAGCGTGTGCCAGATTAAAAGAATGGCATAGCCAGCATGGAAACCAAGGATTGGTATTTTCGGTCACGGAAGATGTTCAGGCCAATCGTCATCCCCTCATGGCCCAGGTCTGGCTGGGCTTTGTAGGTCGAGAACAACCTGTCCCACCACGGGGAGTTGAAGCCAAAGTTCAGGTTCGTCTCTCGTATGTCGGTGGAGTGATGCACTCTGTGCATATCCGGCGTCACGACGAAAAGTCGCAAGAGTCTGTCCACCGCCACAGGAAGCCGGACATTGGCATGGTTGAACATGACCACACAATTGAGTCCGATCTCGAACAGAAGCACGGCCAGGACGGGCGGGCTGAGCAGGACAACCAGGCCGAGTTTGAAGGCCAGGGACAGAATGAACTCCAGGGGATGGAAGCGCACCCCGGTCGTGAAGTCAAAGAAAGTGTCGGCGTGGTGCATCCGATGCAGCCGCCACAACGGCCGCCAAGCGTGAAAGGCCCGGTGCTGGAAGTAGATGGTCAGGTCCAGGACGAGAAAGCCTCCTATCACTTCAACCAACATCGGCAGGCCAAGACGGGGTATGAGCCCCCATCCCCTCTCTCTGGCCAGAAAAGCCAGGGCCACTGGCAGGACCGGGAAGATAAGGCGAACAAGGAGAGTCGAGATGGCCACCACCCCCAGGTTGCCGATCCAGCGCCAGGCCCGGCCAGGCGCTGGATGTCGGCGCGGAGAAGCGTGCTCCCATAGGGCAAGAGCAAAGGCGACCGCCAGGAACAACACGAACCGAATGGCTGCTTCTCTCTCCATGGCGGCCTCCCAAGATGGTTCCGAATGCACGTGTCAATGCGTCCAATCGATGATCTTGGCCGTGGGCGCGACCTTTCTCTCCACCGCCTCCTTTATGGTTTCGAAATGGGGGCACGGGAACCCGATCGGATTTCCCTTTTTCATGCAGGAGGCAAAGACAATAGCCTGCGCACCTCGTTCGACGAGCATGGGGTCTGGGGAGCAACGGAACAGAAACCCGAGTTAAGAAATTAACACCCTGTTATGGTTGCTAAAATTGCGGTGTCATTTAAACCATCGTTAATGTGACACGTATTGTTTTACACTTGGATAGCCTTGAAAATTGTCAAATAACCCGTGTCAGAAACTATGTCCCAATATCGTTTTGTTTCAAAGTCCCCTTACCCCGGTTTTCTGTTCCGTTGCTCCCCAAACCCCCTCCCCCACTGTCCCATTCAAGGGTAACTTCAAGCGGTACAGCCGCTGGAGTCACAAAAAACGCCGCCACGGCCAGTTGATACCCGGTGACACGAATATTGGGTTTACCCCTTGCTGGCGATATCTTCTGCCATTCCACTCAAATGGAAAGAGAATTCGATGAAAACATCCATCTTCGCAATTGGCGATATCCACGGGCAAGCGAATCGGCTGGAGGCCCTGCTTGGCCGTTTGGCAGGGTTGGACCCCACCGCCCGATTGGTCTTCCTGGGCGATTACATTGATCGGGGCGCGCGCTCCCGGCAGGTGGTGGACAGGCTGTTGACCCTCGGTCGGCAGCGGCCCGACACTGTCTTTCTCATGGGCAACCACGAGGCAGCGCTGTTGCGTTACGACGCCTCGCATTCCCCTGAAGACTTGCGCCTCTTACGGGCCTATGGGTTCCAGGCGACGCTCGACAGCTACGCCAGTGAACCCGGCCAGACCGGGCTGGATTTCATGCCGGAAAGCCATCGCCAATTCTTTCGGACGCTTCGCCGTTGGTTTCGCTGCGGACCCTACGTGTTTTTTCATGCCCCCCTGCCTTGCGGGGCAGATCCTGATGCGGCCACGGCCCACGATTTGGAATCGCTTCTTTCCAACCGGACGCTTGATGCGAAGGCCTGGCAAAGTAGTGGCCAGACCCTGGTGTTTGGGCATGTGCCGTTGGAGACGCCGCTGGTGGCTGCGGGACTCATCGGCGTCGACACCGGCGCGGGATGGGGGGCGGTGTTGACGGCGGTGGAATTGCCGACGCTGCGGTTTCACCACGCCTGAAGGCGAACGGGGAGCTTATTCAGTCCGACCGGATTGTTGTGCGCCCAGCGTGTCCAGTGCGTAGTCCCCGGAGAGGAACGCCCGGGCCACGCGCTCAGGCATGGCGTCGTTGAGCATCATGGCGTCAAGGAGCCGACTAAAGCCCAGAAACCGGCCCAGCATCACCAGCTTGGCCCGGATCGTTTCCCGTGAGCCTTCCGACAGCACAGCCGTCACCATGTCACCCTGCCGGGTGGTGAAAAATGACTCTTCCCGCATGACCGTCTCCACGAACACGGCCCGGCGTTCGCGCTGGATTCTGGCCGTGCCGCCGCCTTTAAACCGAAAACGCAGGGAATTTTCTCGGGGATTGGTCCCGCACACGGCGTCGATCATGGCGAAGTGGTAATCCACGCGGGCGTTTAAATTTAGATAATCCCTGGCCGCCAAGGCGTAGTTGGGATTGCCCACCGGCCGTTCGCTGCGCGCGTCCAGAAAGGACCGCGAAACCAGCCCGGTCACACCGGCAAGGGGCGGGGCCTTGCCCCAGCGTAGGTTCGGGGTGGCCATGCCCTGGAGCAAAGCGAGGAGAGGTTCACACAAGATGGCCTCAAGGCCAATGACGCCGCCGCTGTCGGCAGCCACACCCCCGCCCAGGTCGATGATGAGAAAAGACAGCCCCTGATCGTCGCGCAGCCGCCGCACCAGGGAAAACGTCTCTTCAGCGATGGCGTCGCCAGCTTCGAACAGGGCGATGACCGCCTTTTCATGGGTATAGCGCACCAGATCATGGAGGCTTTGGCATTCCAGGATGGAAAAGGTGGGACCGTAGGCGTCGGTAAGATTGAGTGGCAGGATCAATTCGCGAACAGCCAGAGTGGCCTCGTCGTTGCGGGCCGGCCGGCGCGCCACCGGTTTCGGGGCGTCCTGCCAGACAAGCGGATCGGCGGCCAGCACCAGACCTCGGTCGGCGTCGGCCAGCACCCAGTCGCCAGGAGTCAGCCCCGTGGTGGCCGTGCCGAGACCGATAAGCATGGGAATGTCCAGCTCCCGGGCCACGCCGGCCAGATGATCCAGCGGATTGCCCATATCGACCAGCAGGGCGGCCGTTTCCGGCACAAGCGAGGCCGCGTCCACCAGGCTCTGGTGCAGGGCCAGCACGACAGGCCGGGGAGCGGCGGCCGCCAAATCCAGCTCCTGGCGGGAACGGACCACGACCAGACGGCCGGCGGCCTTGCCCGGCGAGACGCCGACGCCGCCTTTCAACAGCACCTGCCCTGGGGTGCGTTCGGCCTCGTTCCCCCGTGGCACGGACGGGACTGGGCGGGCCAGTTTGGCCGGGCGGGCCTGGAGAATGAAGATTCGGCCGTCCTGGTCAATGGCCCATTCGATGTCCTGGGGACAGCCGGCCAGGGCCTCGATGCGAAGAGCGTGGTCACGAAGCGTCGCGAGTTCGCCGGGAGCCAACAGCGGGACCAGACGCAGCACTTCGGGCACTGCTTCCAGGCGCAGGCCGCCGTCCTCGGCCAGAACCTCCTGCATGGACTTTTGCGCAATCGCGGCCGGGGTGGTCGCGACAGCCTCGGCGTCCCGGGCGCGGCTGGGACGGTAAACATCGGCCGGAGCGCGCCCGGAGACGGCCAGCGTACCCAGCCCCGGCACGGCGGTCAGCAGCATACGGCCGCTTTCCGGGGCCAGGGGGTCCACGGAAAAGAGCACCCCGGCCGTGCGGGCCGCGACCATCTTCTGGATGAGCACCGCCATGTCCACGGATTCCCGGGCCAGCCCCGCCCTGGCCCGGTAGGCGAGAACCCGGGCCGAGAAGGCGCTGGCCAGGACCGTGACGAAGGCCTGGATAAAGGCCTCGAAAGTACGCACCCCGAGGACGCTGGAATACTGTCCGGCAAAGGAATGCTCTGCCCCATCCTCGGAGGAGGCGCTGCTGCGAACGGAGACGGCAAGCGGCTGGCCATCGGCCAGGAAGTCCCAGGCGGTGCGCAGCTCCCGGGAGAACGCCGGGGGCGGCGTCGAGGCGACGATCATGGCCTGGGCGGTTTCGGCCAACGCGCCGTGGTCGGCGTCCTTGGCGGCGGCGTGGCGCAGCACGGCTTTGAGGCGGTCCTCCAGCCCGGCTTGGCGCAGGTATTCCCGACAGGCCCTGCGGGTGACACTGACCCCGTCCGGCACAGGCAGTCCGGCCCGAAGAAGCGCTCCCAGCGGCTGGGCCTTGCCGCCGGCCTGCTCGCGCAGTTCCGGGGTGACGTCGCAAAGGGGGAGCCACAGCCGGCGCGGAGCGCGGCTGAGGCGGTCCAGAGCCGCTTCAAGCCTGCGCTCCAACGCGGCAAGGCGAGGGTACAGCCCGTCATGACCGTTTTCGGTCAGGCGATTCAGTCCGTCAGCCAGTTCCAGGATAATTTCGCGCAACTCCCGCACGGCCTCGCCAAGCGTTGCCGGCTCGTTATTACGCAGCAAGCGGTCCAGCTCGGCGAGCAGTTCCAGGGCGCGCTCATTATGGGCCAAAAGGACGCGGAAAATATGGTAGCGGGCCTTGATCCAGTCAAGCGCCGCCTGGTTTCGCCGCTCCTGACGCCGACGCCAGGGTGCGGCCAGCCAGGTAAGCAATCCCGAAGTCATGCGTCCTCCGGTGTGGCGGCGTTTGGCGGCACGAGACCGCATAGTTCCAGAAACTGCCGGGCGAAACGGGCCACGTCGTCCTCGCTGGCCAGCTCCACGTCGAGCTGACGGGTGTAGGCAGCCAGCGCCCCCAGGAAACGCAGCACGGAAAGCGCCTCGCCCGTTTCCAGGAGCTTTCGCTTGCCGACCACCAGATCGCCTTGGCGGGAGGCGCGAAAGCCCAACCGTTCAAGCACGGTCAGGAGCAGGGCGGCCCGACGGGCGCGGCGGTCGCCATCGGCAAAGCCGCCGGCAAAACGGAAATAGATGAAATTGTGCTCCGGCCGGTCCGAGACCACCGCATCCACCACACTGAAATGATAGCCCAGGCGCAGGGTGATGTTGGCGTAATCGCCGGCAGCCAGGGCCAGATTGGCCCCAGCCGCTTCGGGTGTGGCGGCCAGGGCCTGGGAGGTACGGACCATCCCGGCCATGACGTCGCCCAGGCCAAGGTGTGCCGGCCCCGGACGCTGCACGTCGCGCCGCAGCAGCCCCTCCAAAAGGGCTTTGAGGGGGAGGCTCGTCACCTCGGCCAGTCCCACGGTGTCGCCGGTACCGGTCAGGCCACCGCCCACATCCACGATGCCCAGTTCAAATGGCGAATCCTCACGCAGTCGTCGAGGTGCCCCCAGGCTGCGACGCCCCGAGCTGTCGATGGCCAACAGCAAGCCCACGGCTTTTTCGTGGGCAAAGTGTAAAATATCATGGCAGGTCCGGCAGTGGGCCGGGTCGAAATTCCCGGCTGCGGGGTCCACCAGATTGAGCGGGCGGATATGGCGCAACAGCCGCCGCAGGATCAGATATTCCGGCTCCGATCCCAGGCGTGCGCCCTGCATGGCGGCTTGCCGCAGGAGGCTTTCAACCACGCCCGGATAGACGGCGGTCTGCTCGGCATCCACCGTGACCATGGTCCCAACGGCCAGGGCAGTGGCCCCGGCAAGGCCAAAAATCGCCGGTACCCGGTTTTCCCGGGCAACGGTGGCCAGATGACTGGCTGGTCCTCCCACCTCGGCCAACAGCGCCCCGAGCCGGGGGACGATGCGCGACAGGGCCGGACTGGCGATGCTGGCCACGCCCACTGAACCTAGCGGCACGGAAGCGACAGGGGTGTCATCGTTAAGCAGGACCACCGGGCCGGCCCCAACGCCGGCGCAGGCGATGTGGCCGCCGGACAGCAGCCGCTCCGTTTCGCCGGGCACACTGGCTGCCGCATCCGATCCCTGCGACCATTCGGGAAAAGCCGTTTCGGCCGGTTCCAGGCCAGTCAGCCAGAAACCGCCGTCGGCAGCCAGCACCCAGGACAGCAGGCACGGTCCGCCCAGAGCGCGTTCGGCGGCCAGCCCCAACTCGGCCAGCACCGCGCCCTGCTGCGGGGTGATAAAGCCCGAACCGCGCAGGGAGCGGCCCCGCGACGGGGTGAGCGGCCGCCCTCCCGGCAGGACGCTGTCCAGCGGCTTGACAGCCAGCCGGGTGCGCAAGGGCGCATGGGGCGCTGTGCGGGAAAACCAGCAACGGTCGGCCAGGGCGGGCAGGGCGTGGGGTGCGGCGGCGGAAGCGGCCATGGGCCAGGCCACAGCCAGCATGGCCGGCGGCAGGTTCGGATCGTGGGCCAGGGTTTGCAGCGTACCGGCGAGTACGCCGGTGAGAAGCGGCCGCAGACACACGGCCACAGCACCTCCCCCGCAATGGTCCCGGGCAAAGCCGGCCACGGCCAGACCGGCGGCCTGGGCCGAGTCGGCAAAGGCCGTGGCCAGGATCTTGCCGGCACCGTCCGTCCCGGCGGTCACCAGGGTCAGTTCCAGCGGCCGGGGACCGCCCAGGCGCGCAAAAAGCGCCGCAACGCCGGCCTCCACTTCGGCCACAACGCCTTCCCGCTCATCGCCGGACAGCTCGGCCATACCCGTGACCGTGACCGCCAGCCCGTCCGGGGCAGGCAGCCCCATGCGCCGGCCAAGGACGGCCAGGCCAACGGCGACCAGCCCCACCAGCGGCTCCAGCTCCCAGCCGATCTCGGCAAAGGACAACACCCGGCGTGCGGCAAGCGGTCCCATGCCCCCGGCCAGAATGTCTTCCAGGGCGTCTTTGACGGCCAGATAGGCGTCATAAAGCCCGACATAGGTTTCATCGGCCATACCGTTTAAATGGTAGGCGCTCAGGTGGGTCAGGCGGCAGACCTCGCGCACGGCGCTTTCGAGGTAGGCCGTATCGAAGACGTATTCGCCGCCAAGCGCTCGGTCCATCCGGGCCATGCCTTCCAGGGCGGCGGTGTTTGCGGCCAGGATGCGCTTGAACGTGCGAAACAGAAAACGGGCGGACCCTGGCCCCATGGTGATATTTTCCTGCTTCTCCCGGGCGCTTGGCGGCATGACGGCTAGGGGACGAGTCCCCGCTCCTTTTCGATGCGGCGCACCCCGTCGAGAATCTTGGTCAGCTTAAACGGCTTGGCCACGAAGTCGAACACGCCCTTGCGGAAGGATTCGCGCGCGGTTTCCAGGGTGGCGAAGCCGGTGATGACGATGACGTCGGTGTCCGGGTACAGGGCTTTGACCTTGCCCAGAAAGGCCAGCCCATCCAGGCCCTGCATCTTGAGGTCGGTGATGACCACGTCGAAGCGGCGCTCCTCCACCCGGGCCAAAGCCTCGGCCGGCTGATTGAAGGCCTCCGCCTCGTAGCCGGCTTTCTGGAAAAAGGGCTTGAGGCGCTTGCAGACGATGGGTTCGTCGTCGAGGATCAGGATGCTGGTCCGGCGACGCTCGGTCGAGGCGTCCGGGCCGGGAGCCCGGGTGTCGGGGGTGTCGGGGATCACTCGCGCGTCTCCTTCACAGCGGCAATGCGGTTGAAAAAGTGCTCAAGGTGGCGTTGCCCGGCCTCGTCGGAGTCGAGCTTGGCGTCCAGTTGGCGGGTGTAGCCGATCAGCCCGCCGAGCATGAACATCTTGTCCAGCATGGCCCGGGTGGGATGTTTTTTCACCCGACCCGTGACCATGTCGCCCTTGATCTCCACCACGAAGTCAAACTGCTCCAGCACGGCCGCAACCAGACTGGCCCGGCGGGAGCGGCGGGTGAAATCCGTCACTCCGCCCATGAACCGAAAATAGATAACGTTGTCGTTGATCGAGCCGCCGAGAAACGCGTCCACTACCGTGAAATGGTAGCCCAGGCGCAGATGCAGGTTGAGGTATTCCTTGGAGATGACGGCCAGATTGCGCCCCAGCCTGGCGGGATGGGCCATGTCCGCTCCGACGGTTCGGGTGAGGCTGGACATGAAGCTGCCCATGTCCACGGCCACGGGGTTGGTCTCCCACATGCCGGAAATATTCATGCCTTCCAGTATGGCCTTCAGCGGTCGGCATCGGATGTCCTTTTCATCGGCTCCGGGACCGGCCGCCGGGTCCAGACCGCCTTCAACATCAATGACGGTGAGTCCCAGAGGAAGCTTGGTGTCGAGCTTTCGCGGCGCGCCCTTGGTGATCTCCTGGTGGGTTTCGGCCAGGGTGATGAGCTTGTCCACGGCCCGCTGGTGCACGTAGCGGGCAATGTCATGGAAGGTTTTGCAGTTTTCCGGCCGAAAGGCTTCGGATTTGGGGTCGAGCAGGGTCAGCGGGCTGACATGGCGCAGGACGCGTTTGAGGGTCCGGTATTCCCAGGATTCCTCAAAGACGTCTTCGCGCACCAATTCGTTGCGGCAAAGCGCTTCCACCACACCCGCGTAGACAACGACGTGGTCGGCGTCGAGCGTGATCTCCTGGCCTTGGCGCAGGGTGCGGGTGGCCGGGCCGGCACCCACCAGGGCCGGGACGCGCAGTTCGCGGGCGATGGTGGCCATGTGTCCGGTGGCCGAGCCGACGTCGGTGATGATGCCCCGGCACTTGGGCATAACCTTGGCAAAACGCGGCGAGGAATGCCGGGCCACCAGGATGGCGCCGTAGGGAAAATCCGAGAGGTCCTCCCCTTCGCCGACCAGATGGACCGGACCGGAGGCAACGCCGCCCATGGCGGTAATGCCCTTGCCGGACAGGAGCACCGGTGCGTCCCGGGCCGCTTCGGCCACATCCGGACGCAGGGCGCACGCCCGGGGCCGGATGGACAGGGGGCGGGCTTGCAGGATCACCAGATCGCCCGAGGTGGTGATGGCCCATTCCACATCCAGCGGGCGTTTGAAAAAACGCTCCAGGTTCATGGCCGTGCGGGCCAGCCGGTCGAGCTGGTCGCCGGTCAGACACGGCACGTCGCGAGCCTCGGGGGCAACGTCCAGGGTGCGGGTGCCCCCGGCCGGGTCCAGACACAGCTTGCTGCTTTTGGTGGAAATATCCGCAGAGAAAAGCGTGTGCGGCGGATCGCGGCCCAAAAGAAAGGTGTCGGTTTCGGCCGTGCCGTCAACGATGGGCTTGCCCAGGCCCCAGGCGGCGCTGACCACCATGGCCTGGTCCTGCTCGCCAAGCGGCGCATAGGTATAAAGGCCCCCGCTGACGGCGGCGTCCACCATGCGCATGACGCCCACAGCCATGGCCGGTTCCTCGCCGCACTGGTCGCGGTGGAGGCGATAGCGTAACGCTTCCTCGCAAAAAAGGCTGGCCAGCACCTGCTGATAGGCGGCCGGGATGTCGCCCGCCGCCACGCCGAGCACACTCTCGTACATGCCGGCAAAGCTCGCTTCGCCGTCCTCGCCCCAGGCGCTGGAACGCACGGCCAGCATCTCCCGACCGTTCCCGGAAAGGTGTCGGGCCGCCTGCTCGACGGCGCGGGCCAGCCCTTTGGGCAGCGCCATGGTCAGGATGGCCTGACGCAGCCGCCGCGCCTCCTCTACAAGGCCCTGTCCGCCGTTGCCGCACAATCGGCGAGTGGTCTCGGCCGCAAGCTTGCGCAGCCCCGCCTGCTCCATGGCCTCGAAATACGCGCCGGCCGTGATCACAAACCCTTCCGGGACGGCAAAGCCCAGGATATTGCGGATATCCCCGATGCTGGCCATTTTGTTGCCGCCTTCGTCGACCAGGTCGTGGGTCAACTCGGCCAGGGGCAGGATGTGGTCGGTGCGCGAGAGGGTGCGGCGGCCGGCCAGCTCTTCCGCGATCTGGTGCTGGATGCCCTCGAAGGCGTTGAAAAGGGCCACGTTTTTGCGCTGGCACAAAAGGCTCAGATCGGAAACGAGTTTGAAGACCTGGTCGCCGAGTTTTTCGCAGGAAGCAAAAATGTACTGCCGGTCATAGATGTAATCGCCCCCCAGCTTGTCGCCCATGTCGGCAATGAGTTCCAAAATGGCGTTGTTGCGCTCCAGGATGCTTTTGAATTTTTTGAAAAGCACTGAGAACGGCACCGGCGGCTTCTTGCGCCACCAGACGAGGCATTCCATCCAGACCGGCAGTTGCATACGGTTCTAGTGCGCTCCCTTGCTCTGAAAGACCAGCCCGATGCCCAGTCCGCCCAGGATGGCGATAACCGACGCCAGCACGCCATACCACGCCGCATGGTTGAAGGCGAGGTCGGCCAGAAAGGCGGGAGCGCTGGTAAGCCTGGCTTCCACGACCTGGGAGGCCTGGGCTTTTATGGCCCCGTCTTTCACGGCATAGGTCTCCACGGTGTAACTGCCAGGAGAAAGTCGCGAAGGGATTTTTATACGAGCGCTAAATGCCTGCATGCCGTCCTTGGCCTGGCCGAGTTTCACGCCCCCGGCGTTTTCCTGGTACAGGCCTTCCTGGCTCTTGAGCCGCAGGAACTCCGGCAGCAGCATGGACCGGTCGGCGTCTGACGGATCGATGGCGATCTTCCCGGCCAGACCGTCCAGGCCGAGACTGCCGCCGGCCGCGCCGAGCGTCTGCAAGGGGGCTGAGGCGTCGATGAGACAGACGCTCGGCACGTTGGCAAAGTGCAGGGTGTTCATATTCATCCACAACAGACTAAAAGCCTTGCCCTTTTGCTTCAGCGCAACGTTTTGCGTCGCGCCGACAACGCGCAGCACGACCTGCGAACCTTCGGGAACCCGGCCTTCAATAGCCAACGACGTGCCGTTATACGTGGCATCAATGTCGATCACGCCCGGCGCGACGCTCGACTCCAGGTCTGAAGCCCTGACCGTGGCAGGTATGGCCACGAAAAGCAGGAAAATGAGGATGGCGTGTTTCATGGCTAGTGACCTCCCACATAGGCCAAAAGGACATCGGGCCTGGCTATCAATTCGTAGAGGATCTTGAACATCACCACCAACACCAGGGTGGCCAGCAAAATCTTTAACTGGTCGCCGTGCAGTTTTTTGCCGAGCTTGGCCCCGACCTGGGCTCCCAGGGACGACCCCACGAGCAAGATGAGCGCCAGGACGAAATCGACGGTGTGGTTGGAGATGGACTGCATGACGGTGACGTTTATGCAGGTGAAAAGGATCTGAAAGAGGCTTGTCCCGACCACCACGTGCATGGGCATGCGCAGCAGATAGACCATGACCGGCACCATGATAAAGCCGCCGCCAACGCCCATGATGGCCGAGAGCACGCCCACCATGACGCCAAGCAACAGCGGCAAAAGCGGCGACATGCGCACGCCCGAACGCTTGAAATCCATCTGCCAGGGCAGGCTGGCCGCCATGCGGCCGAAGGCGCTGGATTTGACGTGCTTTTCCGGCACGTCCTTGGCCGGAGCCTTGGCCTTGCGCATGGATTGCAGGCTCTCGATAAACATGTAGCCGCCGACCAACCCGAGCATCAGGACATAGGTGATGTTGATCAGAAAGTCCGCATTGCCCATCGCCCGCAGCATCTTGATGATCTCAACGCCCACCGTGCCGCCCAGAACGCCGCCAATGAGCAACAGCAGGCCCATCTTGACGTCCACGTTGCCCAGGCGCAGGTGGGCCAGCGTTCCCGAGGTGGACGCGCCGACGATCTGGTTGGAATCGGTGGCGGCGGCCACGGTGGGCGGAATGCCCATCATGATGAGAAGCGGCGTCATAAGGAAACCGCCGCCCACGCCGAAGATGCCCGAGAGCAGGCCCACCGCCCCGCCCAGGCCGAATACGGCTGCAATGTTCACGCTGTTGCCCGCAATAGGCAGATAGAGTTCCATGGGTATGCTCATAGCCCGTCCTTTTTGGGTTCGAGACGCCTCTTGGGCGAAACCAGTTCCACCCGGCAGTCCACGCCGGCGAGAATCAAGCCCAGGTTTTCGGTTTCACGTTCCCCGTCCTGTTCGTCCCAGCCGGTGGCGGTCGCCACCAGCAGGGTCGTTTTCAGCTGCTGCGCCGCGCCGACCAGTTCCGGCTCGAAGCGCCCCTCGGTCACGAACAGCTCTACGTTGGCCCCTGTCGCTGTGGCGGCGGCAATCTCGGCTTCGACCCGGCGCAGGATGGGCCGGCCCGCTTCCCGGCCCTGTCCCTCGTTTGGGGCAAACACGACCAGGACGCACACCTTGGCCTGGATACGCGGTCCCAGGCAGAGCGCCCGGTCCAGGGCCTCCCAGAGGGGGTGACATGCGTCGATGCCGACGAGGATTCGTTCCATAGATTTTCCTTCCGCCATCGTCGCCAAAGCAAACCAGGGTCCAATGATAAAGAATTCACATAACAAGCTGGTTTCGCGTTTTTTATTTACCCACAGGCAAAGGCAGGCAAAAAGCTGTGTCTCAATTTGAAACACGTACAGGGGAAATGCTTGTAGCAAAATGGAACATGCTCTAGATTACGGGCATGGCCACACAGGAGGATGCCGGGATGCGCGCTGCCCATCGCCTCAAAGTCTTTTTCAATTCCATCAAGGGCAAGATTTTCACGCTGTTCCTGGTAGCCTTCCTGGCCGCCTGCGGACTGACCCTGCTCAATGTCTGGACGCTTTCCGCCGTCCGGGAGCGGCTGCACCTCTCGGAACGCTACGACGACCTGTCGAGCGCCATTTTGGAGGCCCGGCGCTTCGAGAAGAACCTGCTGATCTATGGTGGGGCGGAAAGCCTGCGCGAAGGGATGCTCTACCTGGATCAGGCCAATGCAGCCTTTGCCGATTTGGCCGAAGACATCGGACGCGTTTCAGGCGTCAGGGGCCTGGAGGATTTTCGGCTGGCCCTCGACCAATACCGGCGGGATTTCGCCGCCCTGGACGCCGCGAAGGACGGCGAGAAGGACGGCGAGAAAGACCTCGCCAGAACCACAGGCAAGCTGCTGGTGGAACAGGCTGAGGGGCTTATCGCCACCAAACGGGCGCGCATCCACAAGACCATTTTCGAGGTTTCGCTCCTGCCCTTTGCCTATCTGGGTATCTTTCTGGTCTTTATGGCCATTTTGATCCGCGTCATCGCCATCAGCCTGCTGCGGCCCCTGGGCATGATCGGGAGCATCACGGCCCGGGTGGCCAAGGGTGATTTCAGTCCGGTGGACGGGGGCGGGCATCATATTGAGGAGGTGGCCGGCCTGCTCGAGGCGCTCAACCGCATGGCCCTGGAACTGACCGCCAACCAGGAAGACTTGTTGCAGGCCCGCAAGATCGCGGCGCTGGGCACGCTCACGGCCGGGATCGCCCATGAGATCAACAACCCCATCAATAATATTGCGCTTTCGGCCGAAAGCCTGCTGGAGGTCCACGGCGACGCCCTGGACGACGACGCCCGGGAGATTGCCGGCGACATCCTGGCCCAGGCCGACCGGGCCGGGGAGATCGTGCGCAACCTGCTCGATTTTTCCCGCACCGAAAAAGCCCAGTTCAGTCCGCTGGCCCCGGAGTTGATCATCAAAAGCTCGGTGGCCCTGCTCAAAAATCAGATCATGATCTCCGGGCTGGCCATCCACCTGGACGTGCCCCATGATCTGGGACACGTGGCCGGCAATCTGCGCCACCTGCAGCAGGTTTTTTTAAACCTGTTGCAAAACGCGGCGCAGGCCACCCCGCCCGGGGGCACAATCGATGTGACCGGCCGCGACGCCAGCGACTTCGTGTGCCTGTCCGTGCGCGATACCGGCAAGGGCATCGACCCTGAACACCTGCCGCACATTTTCGAGCCATTTTTCACCACCAAGGAGGTGGGCAAAGGCACCGGCCTGGGGCTGGCGGTGACCTATTCCATCATTAAACGCCACAGCGGACGCATCGAAGTGGAAAGCGATCCGGGCCAGGGAACCGTCTTTTTCGTCTATCTGCCCAAGGCCGCCACAGACCAGGCTGTTGCCGAGCAATCCGACCATGCCCGCTAGACTCGCCGTGGTGGACGATGAAGCCACCGTCCGCAAGCGCCTGGGCGAGGCCTTTGCCCGAAGCGGCTATGCGGTGGAATCGTTTCCCGACGCCGAATCCTTCCTGGCGCGGTCGGTTTTGGCCCCCTTCGACGCCGTGCTCCTGGATGTGCGGCTGCCTGGAATGGACGGGCTGGAAGCCCTCAAACGGCTCAAAAAGCAGGGGGTGGAAACCGAGGTGATCCTGGTCACCGGACACGGCGGCCTGGAGACGGCCATTGAGGCCATCAAGTGCGGCGCCTACCACTTTGTGACCAAGCCGGCCAAGCTGGCGGAAATCCGTAATCTGGTGAAAGGGGCCTGCGACAAGGTGGGCATTGGCCGGGAGAACCGGCAGCTCCGTCAGGCCTTGCGGGAAGAAACCGGTCTTGAATCCATGATAGGGGCCAGTTCCGCCATGCGGGAGGTCTTTGAACTCATTCGCAAGATCGCTCCGGTTGGCTGCAACGTGCTGGTGCAGGGGGCCAGCGGCACGGGCAAGGCCCTGGTGGCCCGGGCCATCCACCGCCTGTCGCCGCGTCGGGATCAGGCCTTTGTGTCGTTTAACTGCGGCGGATTTACCGAGGAACTCATTTCCAGCGAGCTGTTCGGCTACGAGAAGGGAGCCTTCACCGGAGCCGCCGCCACCCGGCTGGGCCTTTTGGAATCCGCCGGCGGCGGCACGGTCTTTTTAGATGAAATCGGCGAGATGCCGCTGGCCATGCAGGTCAGGCTTCTGCACGTTATCCAGGAGCGGCAGATCCTGCGGGTGGGCGGCACCCGGCCCATCGACCTGGATATCCGGATCATCGCGGCCACCAACCGCGACCTCAAGCAGGAAGTGGCCAAGGGCCTTTTCCGGGAAGACCTCTACTACCGCCTCAATGTGGTGGGCATCCGACTGCCGCGCCTGGCCGAGCGCCAGGAGGACATCCCTCTGTTGGCGCGGCACTTCATGGACAAGTACAGCCTGCTCTTTCACAAGGCCGTGGCCGAGGTCAGTCCGCAGGCCTTGCAGATTCTGCTCAGCTACGGATTCCCCGGCAATGTGCGCGAATTGGAAAATATTGTGGAACGGGCCGTGGCTCTGTGCGACTCTGACACCTTGTCCGTGGCCGATCTGCCCCGGGATCTCCAGCAGATGGATTTCGCTTCGGTTGAGGGCGAGCGGCTGGAGAGCCTGGAGGCAATTGAGCGTCGCCACATCGCCCGGGTGCTTGAGCGTACCGGCCGTAACAAGGGGCTGGCCGCCCAAATTTTGGCAATCCCGCGCACCACGCTGTGGCGCAAGCTCAAGCAGTTCAAGCTCGGTTGACCAGATAGCGTTCCAGAATGAAACACCGTCTGGCGGCCAGAGTCGGGCACGGACGTATTCCGACCCGACTGCCATCCCTTTTTCAAATCATCCCAAGCCATTGCGGCATGGCCCGGGCAGGCCGTCCCGGCTGCGGCGCTGGCACGCATCTTGTTATCTTTGCGCCATGCAAAACGTCCCCCTTCCCCAAGACAGTCCCTGTGAAAGCGATCTGCTCGCCGACCTGCCCACGTGGTTCACCCAGCGGGAGATCATCCCCCTAGACGACAATCTGGCCCTGGTCGTCTGCCATGAGGCCATGCGCGCCGTCGTGTCGCTGTGCCGATCCGTGGCCGAGCGTCCCGCGCCGGTGCTGCTGACCGGCGAAACCGGGGTGGGCAAGAGCCTGCTTGCCCGCTTCATCCACGCCAGTCGCAATCCGTACGCGCCATTCGTCTCCCGCATGACGGCGGGGCTGGATGCGTTCATGCTGGGAAAATGGATCTTCGGCGGGTCAGACCCCACGCCGGCTGGCACGGCGATGGTCGACGAGGCCTGTGGGGGAATGCTGGTCCTGGAGGAGATGGGCGATCTGCCCGTCATAATCCAGCAACAACTGCTCGACTCCTGGAATTGCCAGTGTTCCGGCGCAAGCAAGGCCGGGCCGGTGCAATGGGTCTGCACCACCAACTTGGCCCCACGGGCGCTTTGCGCGCCAAAACGTATGATTCCCGAGTTCTTAAACCGAGTTGTACGCATCCACGTCCCGCCGCTACGGGACCGCAAGCGAGACATTCCGGCATTGGCAGCCTATTTCTCGCTGCTCACGACCGCCCAAGAGCCATCTCGCAACAGCTTGGAGATCCTGGCGAAACGACTTTCGCGCTACTCCTTTCCAGGCAATGTGCGCGAACTGGAGTCCCTCGTGTCCCTGAATGCCAAGCAGGGCAAGTCCCCCCTTCCGCCAGCCTGTGCGGCCCAGCTATTTTGACGTAAAACATAAGTAATACTGACAAGTTGGCTGTGTCGACTGACGAAGAACACCTTCCGTCTCCAACGCTGTGCTTGTTGTCTTTGGTCTCGATGATGGCGATTAGCCCTTCACAATATGTCCTCAAATTGCAGCTTCGCTCCCACGGCCAGATTGGCGGGGTCGCGTCCGTCAACGTGGTGTAAATTCTGGTGCGCATGAGGTGGCCATCGGTCAGGCTGCCGTAGGTGGAATTTGGGCAGGCTGCGCCTCGTTTGGTTCGATGTTGAACTCGGCCATGGCCTCGACCTGCATGTAACGGCTTTGCAGCTGCCACTCGTCATTTTGCTCCAGCAAGATGGCCCCGATGAGCCGGACGATGGACTGTTCGTTGGGGAAGATGCCAACCACGTCCGCCCGCCGTTTCACCTCTTTATTCAGCCTTTCCAATGGATTGGTGCTGTGCAGCTTGACCCGGTGCTGTGCGGGGAAAGTCATGTAGGCCAGCACGTCGTGTTCGGTTTCGTCCATGAAGCTGGCGAGCTTTGGCCATTTCCCGCGAAGCTGATCGGCGACATGCCGCCATGTCTGGCTGGCGCTGGCCGCATCCGGCTGCAGAAAGGCCTGGCGCAAGGCGGCCGAGACCATGGCGTGCTGGGCCTTGGGGACGCGGGCCAGGGCGTTGCGCATCCAGTGGACTCGGCACCGCTGCCACGTGGCTCCGAACGCCTTGGCGATCGCGGCCTTGAGGCCTTCATGCGCCTGCTGGGCTTCCGCTTTGCGCCGCGCATCCGCGACCTGGGCGACACCAAGCTCTACATCCCGAAGGGCGACGACGCCTACGACGCGCTGAAACCCATGATCGGCGGCACGCTCAACATCAAGCACGTCCGCGCCCATTGGGACGAAATCTTGCGGCTGGCCACCTCGATCAGACAAGGTACGGTGACAGCATCCCTGATGCTGCGCAAGCTCGGCAGTTACCCGCGCCAGAACGGCATAGCCGTGGCGCTCCGCGAGCTGGGCCGCTTCGAGCGAACCCTGTTCATCCTGGACTGGTTGCAAAGCGTGGAACTACGCCGCCGCGTACATGCCGGCCTGAACAAGGGCGAAGCTCGCAACGCGCTGGCCAGGGCGATCTTTTTCAACCGCCTGGGAGAAATTCGCGACCGATGTTTCGAGCAGCAGCGCTACCGGGCCAGCGGCCTCAACCTGGTGACAGCCGCCATCGTGCTGTGGAATACGGTCTATCTGGAACGGGCGGCGAACGCCTTGCGCGGCCACGGCCAGATGATCGATGACGCCCTATTGCAGTACCTCTCGCCGCTGGGCTGGGAGCACATCAACCTGACCGGCGATTACCTGTGGCGCAGTAGCGCCAAAATCGGCGCTGGTAAGTTCAGGCCGCTACGGCCGCTGAATCCGGCTTAGCGTGCTTTATTTTCCGTTTTCTGAGACGACCCCTGGATGCCCCCAAGCCGGAGATCGATCCGGAACGCCTCCGGGCGGCCCGCGAGGCCAGGGAATGGCAGGAACTTCTCGCCAATCCGGAGAAGGCCCGAGAGCACATCCAGGCCAAGGCCCGGGAGTTGCGAGAGAAGATCACGGCCAGGGACGCGCACAAGGCCACTATGGACAGGATGGAGCCCGGAAGCCTGGATTATCGGGCGGCCGTGAAGAAGCTGGCTAGGCTGGAAGAGAAAGAGCAGGAAGCGGACCTGGTCTTGAGGACGTCCTGCAAGGAGCTTGCGGGGGCGCTCGGTAAGCAGGTCGTCAAGGCGGAAGTCGCCATGGTTCTTGGCCTGGAAAAGGCTGGCAGAGTCATGCAGCGGTGCAATCTTGAGAAGGCTGTTAAGCACCATATTAAAGACATGGACTTCCGTCGATAGACTTTATGCAGAGGAGGCCGTGAAACCAAGCATTAGCGTGTGCTGCTCGACATATGTGCTCGATAGTCTGCTTTATCACGAATTCAATATAAGTGATTAATAATCACTGTACAAGATTATATTTTGCATTAATGTGCTTATTTGGCCTATAGTTTGATCATTTCGTTTTTTATTTGAGTAATTATTGATCAGGTACACAGATTTCATTACTCAACGCTGACATTGTTGTACGAATAAATAATACAATGACAATGCTGCTGAGAATGAACAATAGTACACTTCCAATGTAAAAGTACAATATGTTTCTTGTCTTTTCATACATTTCAAAGCTTGCCATTGTAATGGCAGCGATTGGAAATGAGTACGCCCACCAGGATAATGTAAACTGTAATCGTGTAAAGTGCTTGAACTGACTGAATAGCAATATAGTCAAAAACAACCCGGTAAAAAATAGAAATCGTCCGAAGCCATCCAGGACTCCATCGTTTAGCTTCAAGTAAGCGAGAAACCCTAACGAAGGCGGCGCGATCATGATATATAATGTCGGCATTAAACGCGCGTCAATCGGTGCATGAAACAAGACTCTGTAGAAAATGATTGTAAACAATACAGCCCAAAACAACATACCGATGCTAAAGAAAAACCAGGAAAGATCAACAAAACCCAAAGGTATTCCTGTAGTTGGCACAAGTACATTACCTACTGCCGGAATAAACCACGCTGGATTGATGTGCTGCACCTGGAGGTGCTCATTATGCATCCACGTGCTCACTACAAATATGGTAAATAACAGTTGCAAAATACTGCCAGCAAGCCATATAGGCAATGCGAAATCGGTGTCAAGTGACAAAAAGATTGCTGACAATAGCAACAAGCTGATAGAAATGGCCGGGAAAAAACTCAACTTGACCGGATGCTCCAATTCTTGTATGACGTATTTTCGATACAATACTAGCTTTGACATATACAATGCCAACAGTAATAAAAATACACTGCTAGTCAATATTAGCAATGGAAGATGTAAATTAAGCTCAACCCCAAGAAACTGTTGAGCTTTTCCCCAGGCAAGTGTAAGGCCAGACAAACCCATGACTATGGTAAAAATGGAAATCGGAAGAAAAGCCAACCGACTCTGCGTTTGTTCTATTGCATTTTCCATAGGATTCCCCTCTTTTAGGACGTGCTCATTTGACCATCTTGTTCGGAGATATCCGTGGTTTGTTGACGGCGTCCGGTAGCACTGCCACAGATCGGGCAGTGCTACTGGAGGGATGGGATTGTGCCGAACCTCGGGTGTGGCGTAACCTCGACATCTGCCAGTTCAAGACGATTCTCAACCGAGAAAAATCGGATAGGAGCGCTCCTATCCTATGCCAAGAACGCTCCTAGAATGCATCCCGTTCGCGTTTAGCTAATGACCAGATTAAGCAACGTCATAGATACGGATTTCAGGATCAGCGTAGAGATAAGGAGCCAAGCCCTTCACAACGTCCTGGTTAAACAGTGCGCTTTTAAGGTATGCGTTGGCATCGGAAACACTTGTAAAACCATGCAGTACCTGAACATCTTCATCGCGTATCAGCAGCTCTTTCGATTGAGCGCCTTTTATCTGCTCCAAAAATGGCTTTTTATAGTCGTTATAGACTTTTGCTGCGGAAGGGCGGTTGTGATTTGAAACTTTAAGAGTTATTTCGAGATAAGCCATCGTTTTTCTCCTTGGGAGGTTGTTTATTCCGTTTTGACATTGCTTGGAAAAACTAACCTCCGCGACGCTATCTGTTAAATTTTCTTTTTGCATGGCTTTTATTTTTAAAATCTATTAATAGATTTGCTGAAAATGACGCACTCCTCCGGCGAGGGTAACTCATCAAGACAGCAATGCATCATCTCATGCAACTTCTACGAAACAGCATGGATTAACAATACCGACAGAAGAAAAGTACTGATGGATAGTTTATGAACATTAAAAATATTCTACATACCGTATTTTGTGAGTATAAAATATTTAAACTTAAATTAATACTGTCTATTGGTTAAGCATAATGCATTCTTTGCTTATATAAGATAGTTTTTGCAACAAGGATTGCATATGAACTTGAGCCAGTTACGATATGCCAAGGCTGTCGCAGAAACAGGGTCTTTTACTCAAGCAGCTGAACACTGCCATGTTACACAGCCAACGCTATCGAATGGGATTTTCCATCTTGAGCAAGAACTTGAAGGTAAACTATTTACACGTACAACGAGAAGCGTATCACTTACTCCATTTGGGCAACATATACTTCCTTTTATTGATAATGTTCTTAAAGCACAAAAAGAACTTCTTGATCAGACAAGGATCTTTGTAAATCCTTTGCACAAAGTAATCAGGATTGGCGCTTCCCCGCTTATCAAGTCAAGTTGGCTTATGCCCATGCTCGATAATTTTCGAACTGAGCACGAAGAATTCGAAATAATTCTTCATGAACAGAATATGGCAGATTTATATAGAATGCTTGAAGGCGGTCTTTTAGATTTCAGTTTTGGAATCATAGAGGCGCATAAATCCTCTTTTGAAGGAACATTTTTATACAGCGAACCGCTTTATTATATTCCACGAAGCACAAACTATCCAGAGGCTGAAGGGAGTGTGTACTTTGAAAATATTGCGAGTGAAATATTCGTTATGGTTCCAGATGCTTGTGGTTTAGCCAAGGCAACCCGCTCCATTTTTAGGAGCCACCGGCGAAAGCTAAATGAGTATCCAGGCGAAGCTTTGAGTTATCAGGTGCTGGAAGAATGGGCTGTACTAGGCCTAGGGGCAGCAATTTTGCCAAAATCAAAATTGCAATCATCAACACAAAGAGCATATGCTATGGCGGACAAGGATGGAAAGCAAATTTATCTTAGTTTTGAAGCGGTATGGCGAAACGATTCACACATGTTTTCGCATCTGGAAGAGTTTAAAAATTATTTAACAAAATACATAAAACAATAGTTCCTTGGGTTTATGAAGAAGACACTATATCAACCGCAACTATAGTTTTATTTGTAGAAAATTTCGTTTAAAGATTTATCAAGTTTATCAATAGCATGATACAATTTTTCATCGATCGCATGGAGGTATTTTTCCCAGTCTGAAAGTTTCCCGAGTTCTTTTACTCCGTCAGAAATACCTCTAAGCCCAATCAGTGGCACACCAAATTTCTGACAAGCCCTCAAAACTGCGAATGTTTCCATATCAACCATGTCTGCTTCAATTCCGTTATACGCCTCACCAGAAATAATATCAGCTCCTGTTGAGAGTGATGCTCCTTTAATGCCTGAATACGTAGTGGCATATCTATGGATGCAGGCAAGTCAAGAAGTGGCGTACACCCTTTTTCATATCCCAAAAGAGATACGTCCATGTCACGATAGGCTACAGAAGTTACTTGGAAAACTTCTTTCTCTGGAAGAGTTCTTGGCCCAGCTGACCCGAGACTTACAACTAAATTAGGCAATGAATTACTATAGGATAACCTTCCTAATTCTATTGCAAGGCTAACACCTGCTTCAACAGGGCCAATCCCCAACATAAATGGCTTTCTTTTCGACTGCAAACATGGACCATACTCTGACCGAGACGCCATAACATACAATATAGATGCACGTTCATTCATTAAAAATAACCTCGATCAATCCAAAATGTTTCCGAATTTCGAGAAGGTCCGACACCGTGCTTCGAGTAGCAGCAACCAATCCAATGTATTCTAATTTTGCTTTGTGCCGACGATGAAACGCTGTGGAGTGAAAATTGACAGTTTAGCATCAAGTAAAATTTCTAAAAATTATTTTAAATATCATCTAATGTCTGCATAGTGCAGGTGATCACCAGCAACTTGGACTTCGCCGAATGGGGAGAAGCCTTCAATAACAAGTTGTTGGGAGCTGCGACCTTGGATCGAATCAGACACGGGGCCTACAAAGTCATCCTTGAAGGAAGGAGCTATCGAAGCTCCCGAGAAGAAGCTGCACTCAAAAACCGCGTTGCCGGTGCGGAGGAAAACGCCTAAATTTTCGATGCGTCCGAACCCCGGAATTGCCACTCAAGGTGGCTCCATTAGGGCGGTCAATGACAGGGGCCAAGTGTTACCGCAATTTTCTTAGTTTGGCCCAGTGGGAGCGAAGCTGCAGTCAGCTACCCCCGGCAAAGCCGGGGGCATGCAAGGCAGTGAACCGCTCAAAGCGGTTAGAACTAGAGCCGCCTGAAGGCGGCAACCGCTAAATCAACTTGAGCTGGTCGAGCCTACGGTCTTCATGCTCTTGCTTTCTGATGTACTCACGAACAAACGCCTCATCCAGACCGACGGTTGAAACGAAGTAGCCTCGCGCCCAAAAGTTTTGCCCCACGAAGTTTCTTCGTCGCCCCATGAAACTTCTTGCTATGTGAATTGCACTTTTCCCTTTGACGAAACCAACAACAGAAGCGACTGCATATTTTGGAGGTATGGACATGAGCATGTGCACGTGGTCAGGCATAAGGTGCCCCTCGACCACCCTGCTCTCCTTCTGCCGGGCCAGTTCCCTCAAAATTTCACCCATATGCACGCGTAGTTGGCCATACAGAACCTTTTTGCGGCACTTTGGGATCCAAACCACGTGGTACTTGCAGTCCCATACCGAGTGGCTTAGGCTTTCGTAGTCGTTCACAGGAAGCCTCCGTCTGTTTGAACTTTGAGCGGTTCAAGCGATGGAGGCTTCCAATTCCCGGAACTGTCAAACTTTGTGAGTCCCCCGGCAAAGCCGGGGGTTTACTCGTTATTATTAGAGGACATATTTTGAAGGGCTATCCATTAGCTCGAGATTTTTTTATGTACGGTGATCTTCATGTGAGTGGAGCTTGTCGTGTCAATATCTTCGAACAGCTTGGAATTGAAGGATTTATGGACATTGTCGGCCGAGCAGCTTGAGCTGTTCGCCGGCATGACCGACAAAGGGCGCCTCTCGTTTGCGGTGCAGCTCAAGTTCATGGAGCTGCACCGCCGGTTCCCTGAGGGTCATGACGAGCTCTCCCCAGCCGCAATAGCGTGGGTTGCCTCGCAGCTTGGCGTCCGCGTCGAAGGCTTCGCCGCGTTCGAGCTGGATGCGCGTCAGGGTCGACGCCATCGGCGTGCGATCCGGGAGCTTCTGGGATTTCACCCTGCGACCGCCGGCGATCTCGAACGGCTTTCCCTCTGGCTGTCGAACGAGGCGTTGCCCCTCGCCCCCCAGGCCCGCCATGGCAGAGACCTCGCCCTGGACTGGCTCTGTGCGCAGCAGATCGAGCCGCCGGCGATGGATCACCTCGACCGCGTGATCCGTTCCTCGATGCGCTGTTATGAAACAGGCCTGCAGGAAGCGATTTGCTCCCGCCTGACTGCCGAGACCAAGACAAACATCGACCGGCTGCTGGCAGTCGACGATCCTGAAGAGGAGGACAGTCACGCCAGCGGAGCAACACGGGCCGAGGCGGTGTCGTTTGCCCAACTCAAGACCGATCCTGGCAAGGCGAGTCTCGACAACCTGCTCGTCTGCATCGCCAAGCTACACCGCATCGATGCCATAGACCTGAATGACGGTCTGTTCATCGACGTCCCCGCCAAGTTCATCGACCAGTTCCGCCGGCGTTGCGCAGCCGAATCGATCCGGGAGTTGCGCCGCCATCCTCCGGCGATCCGCTACAGCATGGTGGCCATGTTCTGCTGGCGCCGACGCCAACAACTCACCGATGCCCTGATCGATCTCCTGCTTCAGCTCATCCACAATTTGGGAAGCCGAGCCGAAAAGAGGATCGACCAGCGGCAGTTCGCCGCGTTCAAGAAGATCCGGGGAAAGGCCCACCTGCTATTCAAACTGGCCGAGGCCACGGTGGACCAGCCGGACGGGATCGTCAAGGAGGTGGTCTATCCAGTGGTCAGCCAAAAAACCTTGCAGGAACTGGTCGCCGAGTTCAAGGCTATGGGCTTCGAGTTTGAACGCGAGGTCCAGGAGACCATGCGCGCCTCCTATGGCCACCACTACCGGCGCATGTTGAGCCCGGTGCTGGACGCCCTGGACTTCCATTCCAACAACACGGTGCACCGCCCTGTCGTCGACGCACTGGCCATTCTCCGGGCCAACCGGGAAAGCCGGCGCCAGTACTACGACGCGGACGAAATCCCTCTCGACGGCGTGGTTCCCAGGAAATGGCGTCATCTCGTGGAGAAGGCCGAGAACGGCAAGGAACGTATCAACCGCATCAGCTACGAAATCTGCGTCCTGCGGGCCTTGCGCAAGCGCCTGCGCACCAAGGAAATCTGGGTGGCGGGTGCCGACCGCTACCGCGATCCGGAGCAAGACCTGCCGGCGGACTTCGCCGCCAAGCGCGACAACTACTATGCCTTGCTGCAGGCACCCAGGGACGCGCAGGTCTTCATTGATACCGTGCGAACTTCAATGCGTCAGGGTTTGGCGACCTTCAACGAGGGCCTGCCGAACAATCCGAAGGTCCGCCTGCGGCAGCAAGGCAAGAACCGCATCAACCTCTCGCCGTCGGAGCCACAGGCCGAACCGCCCAACATTGAGGCGCTCAAGCGCGAGATCGGGCGGCGCTGGCCGGACGTAGAGCTCATCGACATCATCAAGGAGGTCGATCTGCGGCTGAACTTCACGGTGGCCTTCCGCAGCTCGGCCAGCCGGGAGACGCTCGAACCGGCCGTGCTTCAACGTCGGCTGTTGCTTTGCCTGTTCGGCATCGGAACCAACGTGGGCCTCAAGCGGGTGGCAAGCCAGCAGCCTGGCGTGAATGCCGACGAACTGCGCTACATCAAGCGGCGTTTCCTTCACAAAGAGGCGCTGCGGACCGCCATTGCCGAGATCATCAACGGCACCTTCGCGATCCGCCACTCGGCCATCTGGGGCGAAGCCACCACGGCGTGCGCGTCGGATTCCAAGCAATTCGGAGCCTGGGATCAGAACCTGATGACGGAATGGCACGCCCGTTACGGTGGGCGTGGGATCATGATCTACTGGCATGTGGAGAAGAACTCCACTTGCATCTACTCGCAACTGCGGCGCTGTTCATCCTCGGAGGTTGCGGCGATGATGGAGGGCGTGTTGCGACACTGCACGGAGATGGAGGTGGACCGGCAGTACGTGGACAGTCACGGCCAGAGCGAGGTCGCCTTTGCCTTCAGCTACATCCTGGGCTTTGATCTACTGCCGCGCCTGAAGGCGATCGCCAAACAAAAGCTGAATCTCCCCGCCAGCGGGGACGCGGAACTATACTCGCACCTTGAGCCGATCTTGACCCGGCCCATCCGATGGGAACTGATCAGCCAACAATACGACGAAATCATCAAATACGCCACGGCGCTACGCATTGGCACCGCCGAGCCTGAGGCCATTCTGCGCCGCTTCACCCGCTCCGGCGTTTCCCATCCGACCTATCTGGCGCTTGTCGAGCTTGGCAAGGCCGTCAAAACCATCTTCTTGTGCCGATACCTGCACGAGGAGTCCCTACGCAGGGAGATCCACGAAGGGCTGAATGTCGTGGAAAACTGGAACAGCGCCAACGAGTTCATCTTCTACGGGGAACATGGTGAATTCACCACCAACCGGCTCGAAGATCAGGAGCTGGCCGTCCTGCCCCTGCACTTGCTTCAGGCCTGCCTCGTATACATCAACACGCTGTTTATCCAGGAGGTCCTGGCGGAGCCAACATGGCATGCCCGCATGATGCCCGAGGACTGGCGCGGACTCACGCCTTTGATCTATCAACACGTGAACCCGTACGGGCGGATCGAGCTCGACATGGCCCGACGTCTGCCCCTGGCCGCCTGAGCGCGGTGCATGTGCTCCTCCCAAAAACGCTCGTTTCAGGGAGATCGGCAGGCACCCAGTCCGTCATGGCCAAGGGGGACCAAAGGATCTCCCTAAACAATCTCTTGATTAATTCTCCCAAAACAACCAGCATCAATATGGGTTATGGGAGATCAAGATGGGCGGAGGAACAATTTCAACTGGATGGGCTGCCCAATGCTGATCGGCTACGCCAGGGTCTCAACCCGCGACCAAAAACCTCACTTGCAGATGGATGCATTGCGCGAGGCCGGTTGCGAGCGCATTTTCGAGGAGATGGCGAGCGGCGCCAAACGCGACCGGCCGGAACTCGTAGCGGCCTATGACTATATGCGAAGCGGCGACACTCTGGTGGTCTGGAAACTCGACCGCCTGGCGCGTTCCACCCGTCAATTGCTGGAGACGGTGGAGGCGTTGGAGCAGCGAGGTATCGGTCTCAAGATACTCACCCAGGACATGGATACAACCAGCGCCGGCGGCCGGCTCATTTTCACCGTGTTCAGCGCCATCGCCGAATTCGAGAGGGAAATCATCTGCGAGAGGACCCGGGCTGGCCTGGATGCTGCCCGTTTCCGAGGACGTAAAGGCGGGCGCCCGCGCGCCCTGTCCGAAAAGGACCTGAAGCAGGCCAGGGCTCTGTTGACCGATCCAGAAATCACCGTCGAGGATGTGGCTCGCCGGCTCGGGGTCGGCCCATCCACGCTCTATCGCTACCTGCCGGCAGCCCGGCAATCAGTCCAAGGGGGTGGAGGCTAAAAGTCCTCAAATTGTAGCTTCGCTCTCACTGGGCCAACAATAAACTGCTGGGGGCGGCGACCTTGGACCGGATTAGGCATGGAGCCTACAAGGTCATTCTTGAAGGAAGGAGCTATCGAAGCTCCCGAGAGGAAGCGGCGCTCAAAAACCTCGTTGCCGGTGCGGAGGAAAACACCTAACTTTTCGATGCGTCCGAACCCCGGAATCGCCACCCAAGGTGGCTCCATTAGGGGTGCACATCGCTGGCTCCATTAGGGCGGTCAATGACATTCCAGATGAAAAGGCGCGGCCAGAGTTGCCGAAGTCTCCGGCGGCGCTACGGAACGACCCCGCCGCCCGCCGCGCCCATTACGCCGAGCTTATGGCCGAGCAACAGCGCGGCCCCGCCCTCGACCGGATGGGGGAGGACATAATGGCGGGCCGTCCTTTGAACGCGGATGACGTGAGGAAGCTCAATCAGGGGGATCGGGAGGGGATCAAAGAAAAGGGCGACGATCATTTGAAGGAGCTTGTGCAGCAGCGGCAGCGTGAGCGAACGCATGACCGGGACCGATGATGGGCGACCGCTTGGGCCAGAGCGGTTGCCGGGGAGATGAGGCCAAGGAAGAAGGATACTATATGGTCTGGCGGCCAACGTTGCGGCTTGCGTACGGATAAACTAGGTGTGGACGGGTGACGCTGATATTTATATATAAAAACGAAAAATGGATACATGACTCAGCTATGGCTGTGGCGGCTTGGGGGTTGGGGAATGAGCGGAACTGTCCGGTCTCAGAGATTCCCTTCTTCCAACCTCTTCTATAGCACATTTGAATGAATGTAGAATAAGCGCAGTGGCAGCAGAACCTACGGCACCGGCGATATATGCTTGCCCATCAATCGCTGCGTTAATTGTTATGCCGGTTGTGGCTGCGGCAGCAAGTGAAGTTAAAAAGAAGGATGACATCAAAATCACCATGTGTGTTATTGTCTTTTGAATAGTATATAAATATTTTTAAAAAATTATTAATATAATGCAATAAAAAAATCGTTCTTATTTTGTTGTGTTTGCAAGCTATTGCAAAATAGAGAGAGCTGCATGTTATATGGATGTATATTAAGTTTTTTTAAAACTAAAAAAGGGTTTATAACAGGTGTAGTTGTTTCTTTAGTTGCTGCAGGCTTGTATGATGTTGGTAATTATTTCGTAAAATTTGTTTTTGGAAATAGACAAAAGAAAGACGAAAATGTTAGCTATAATATATGGATAGCCCCTATTGGGTTTGAGGATAGACTGGGCATAATAGATTCACTTCCTAAAAATATTATTTTTTATAATAAGTTAGAAACAGTACCGACTAAACAAGATCAAGAATCTCATGGTGCGGTTTCTGTTGGTACAGGTATTCCCCCGAGTCAATATTGTATGCCTAACCAAAAGCAACAGGTTGATGATCATGTGTCACCGCTAAGGCAGGTCGTGAATGGCAGTCAGAATAAATCTGTTGCGAAACAAAGTGCCAAGTATAATGAGATAAATAAACCGAAGACAAGCGAAAATCAAAAAAAAGAGGAGGGCGATTATTTGCTTCCAATATTTAGGAATGGTTCACCGTTGTTTGATTCTAAGTAATTTGATAAACTTTCTTGAAGAGGGGGGGTGTTATGAAGATTTTCTTAGGAATAGTTATATTTTTGCTGGCTAGTGGAAATGTTTTTGCAGATGGGTGTAATATAAATATAACGCCAAATATTAATTATCAAGAGTTGAATGCTGCGTTTAGTTGTCTTGTGAATAGAATTGATAAGTTGGAAAAAGATGTTAGAGATTTAAAAAAGTTAAATGGTGAAATGTCTAGAGGTGAAACTTCGTCAGGAGGCAGCGTTTCGTCAGACCTTTTAGATAATGCATTTTTTTCAGTTAATAAGTGTAGAGTGTCAAGGTCAAGTGATGGGATTGTTTTGAGCTTTGTTGTGATAAATAAGAGTAGTAATGATTTGTTAATGGCTATTCTTAGTGATAGCGCGATTGTTATTGATGCTGATGGAAACTCTTTCGAATGCACTAGGTTAAGAGGTATGAATGATATTGCAAATCCTCGTGACAACTCTAGGCAAAAATATTCTGTTCTTAACCCCGTTGTGCCCACTCCCGTTAGCTTTGTTTTCCGTGCAAATAGATTCAATGGTAATGGCGTCAATTTTAAAGTTTCCTTGCTGCGTTTGGTAGATGATAAAGTCGTGCAGTACTCAGTCGGTAAAACAGGTCTTATAGTAGAATAGTTCGCAGTTAGGGCCGCTTCTGAGGGTTCTCGTGCTCCGGCGAACATTAGACAAAATATTGTATTTTGTCTAATGTCCGAAAGGACAGGGGCCGGAATCCTTGGGTTTTCCGGCCTTCCCCAAACCCGAACATTAGACAAAATGATGCAAGAACGAAAACACCTCGTTTCCGCTGAGGTCGAGAAGCTCATTGCCGCCACCAAAGGCACACGGAACGAGGCCCGCGACCGGTGCTTTCTCCTCCTCATGTTCCGGCATGGGCTGAGGGTTTCCGAGGCCTGCGGCCTGGTTCTCTCCCAGGTGGACACCGAAAGCCGCGTCCTGCACGTCGCCCGGCTCAAAAAGGGCCTATCCACCACCCACCCGTTGCGGGCCGACGAGCTGCGGGCTATCAAGGCGTGGCTCGCGGATCGGGGCAAGATGAAGCCGGACACGGACTCATTTTTCGTGAGTGAGCGGCGGACCGCATGGAGCCGCAAGACGGCATGGGTTGCGATCCGGCACTATGGCGAGGTGGCAGGCCTCCCCCTGCCCGCGCATCCCCACATGCTTCGCCACGCTTGCGGCTTCGCCCTGGCCGATCAAGGCGCAGACACGCGTCTGATTCAGGACTATCTTGGGCACCGGAACATTCAGCATACCGTCAGGTACACGGCGGCCAACCCGGCAAGGTTTGAAAAATTATGGCGATAGGGAAAGAAGTTTAGGCCTTACCCTTTCTCCAATTTTCCCAGACCATTTGAAGCCAACCTTGTGTATCTTTCACGGGGTGGAGATTTACACGGTTGGCCCCTTTTGCCTATTTGGTCGTTGAAAACTATCTGAAAATTCAGTAGTTATTTGGAATCAAACACAAAAGGCTGAAATGCTTCCCCTGGACCCCAATTATCAAGCCTTCCTTGACGTCCTAAAGGACCGGATCAGGACCGCCCAGCTTCGCGCCGGTCTTGCCGTCAATCAGGAGCTTGTCTCTCTCTATTGGCGTATTGGCAGCGATATTCTTGACCGGCAGGAACGCCTAGTGTCACGTTCGCTAAATTCCATTGAGCTACGAGGAGAGAGGTTTCCCCTCGTAGGTCCATTTGAAGGGATGCGCCCGTTGCTCGTTGTAGCACCGAATATAGGTCATGATCTGGGAGACGAGGGCCTGCCTCGATCTCCAAACGCCTCCCTTGAGAACGTCTTTTGTGAAGATGTTGAACCATATTTCGACTTGGTTCAGCCAAGAGGCATACGTAGGCGTGA
>Ga0074193_1001078_pt1 | contig 37349 bp, 33 predicted proteins | sample EPASupsiteHSE605_FD_64523 | JGI IMG/M metagenome (GOLD analysis project Ga0074193, IMG submission 64523) | Bioremediated contaminated groundwater from EPA Superfund site, New Mexico - Sample HSE6-05 | ecosystem: Environmental > Aquatic > Deep subsurface > Groundwater > Contaminated ... | reverse complement strand
GCCCCCCAGAATGTAATCTATGTTACGTGGCCTGTCCCCGTACTTACCTTTCCCAGGAAGTCCTGCACCGGGATCTGGATCAAAAACCACTGGGAGACTACCTGAAGATAGTATCTGCCCGTGCAGATGGTGTGGATGGACAAGACGGAGGAGTGGCAACTGCCATTTTAAGCTATATTCTAGATGAAAGTATAACTGATGAAGTGATTGTTGTGGATAAAATGGATGATAATCCGTGGAAACCCGAAGCAATTCTAACTTCCAAGGTTGAAGATGTGAAAAAAGCCGCCGGTACCAAATACTCTGCTGCACCAGTTTTCAAGGTGCTTAAAAATAATAATAAAGATTTTAAGAAGGAGGTGTCCTAGATGCCTTTTAAAATAGAAAGAAATCAGGAACTTTGCAAGAGAAACTTCGACCGTCCTGGTTGCTGCTGGTATCTATGTGACAACCGTGATGAAAACCTGTGTCAGAACTGTTACTCCTGTTACAATAACTGTCCTCATGAAGTATACGAGATAGTAGATGACGAACCATTTCCCCTGCACCATGAAAAATGTGTGGGTTGCCGGATTTGTGAGGAAATGTGCCCTAACAATGCCATCGAAGTCAGTGCCACACCCGAAGACATTAGGAATGTGTGGAGCTTCAACGATCTGGTGGAGATCAACCGTAAATCCACTGAAGGATCCTACAAGGTCCGGGGATGTGGTGCCACTCGGCCTTTACCCACCTTTGATGATCTGGTAATTGTACCGGCCCAGGTTTCCAGACCACCCATCGACAAGTACCGGGAACCCTGCAATACCAGGGTAGTTCTGGGAAGTCGTTACGCTGAAAATCCACTGGTTATAGATACACCAATAATGATTGCTGCCATGAGTTTCGGAGCACTCTCCAAGGAAGCCAAAATAGCCCTGGCAATGGGAGCCACCCTGGCCGGAACCGCCACTAACACCGGTGAAGGGGGAATGCTTCCTGAAGAACGAAAATACGCCAATAAACTCATCGCCCAGTACGCTTCCGGCCGTTTCGGGGTCAGCGCCGAATACTTGAACAAATCTGATGCAGTGGAGATCAAAATTGGTCAGGGAGCTAAGTCAGGTATGGGAGGCCACCTCCTGGGAGAAAAGGTCACTGCCGAGGTCTCCAAGATCAGGATGATACCGGAAGGTACCGATGCCCTGAGCCCCGCCCGACACATGGACATTGTGGGACCTGAAGACCTTTCCATGAAGATCAGCCAACTCCGGGAAATCACCGACTGGAAAATACCCATCATGGTGAAGTTCACCAGTGGGAGGGTCAGTGACGATGTGAAAATCGCTGCCAAAGCCGGTGCCGATGCCATAGTAGTGGATGGTATGCAAGGAGGAACTGGAGCCGGACCAGATGTAGTCACTGAACACAGTGGAGTGCCCACCATAGCCGCCATAGTGGAAGCAGACGAAGCACTCAAACACATCAACCTGAGGGAAGATGTGAGTCTCATCGCTGCCGGCGGAATAAGGAATGGTGCTGATGTGGCCAAAGCCTTAGCCCTGGGAGCCGATGCCTGTTACATTGCTACCAGTGCCCTGGTGAGTATTGGCTGCCGTGTTTGTCAGATGTGCTACGCCGGAACCTGCCGTAAGGGAATAGCCACCCAGAACCCACAACTACGACGTAGGCTGGATTATCTGGAAGGTGGTAAAAGAGTAGCTCGTTACATTGAAGCCATGACTGAAGAAGCAGTGATGCTTACTCAGCAGGCTGGTAACACTGATTTACTTAAACTGGAGAAGGATGATCTGCGTGCTCTTACTGTGGAATCATCGGCCATGACTGGAGTGAAAATGGCCGGTTTGGAAGCGCCAATAAGGAGTTAAAACTCCTTTAATCTCTTTTTATACCTTTCCCATTAAACATTTTAAATTTTTAAATCTCCTATTTTTTTGGAATATTTTTACACTATCCTGTGATTAACAGATTTATTAGGGAATTAATATTATTTTTAAGGACTTTTTAATAAAACAAAACAATTAATATTAAGTTTAAATCATTATACTCCTTTTTTCAAAATATAATGGCAAAAATTATTTATATAACAAAGCCCATAATCGGAAGTATGTTTCCCCCATCCTATTGCCACCGTTTCCGGTGTCTTCCCCAATCAATGGGATAAGTAGGGGAAATTTCTAAAAATATTGAAAGTGGAAATTTTAATAAATTGTTTTATAAACAGGAGGAAAATTAATGGATCCTATTCTTAATAGTGGTGATACAGCCTGGATGTTGATATCCACCGCCCTGGTAATTCTCATGACCATACCAGGAGTAGCTCTATTTTATGGAGGACTTATCCGGCGAGAAAATGTTTTAAACACATTGTTTTTATCGTTCATTACCTTTTCAATAGTAAGTGTGCTCTGGTTTATCTATGGATACGATCTGGCCTTCGGCGCAGATATCTGGGGAGTTCTGGGGACTTTGACCAATCCGTTCTTCAATGGAGTGTTAGAATCAGGTACTCTCTCTAGCTACGCCCCCACCATACCTGAAGGACTTTATGCAGTGTTTCAAATGACTTTCGCCGCCATAACCGTGGCACTTATCAGCGGAGCCATTGTAGAGCGAATGAAATTCTCGGCCTGGCTGGCCTTTGTTCCCATCTGGTTAACACTGGTTTACCTGCCCATTGCCCACTGGGTATGGGGCGGAGGATGGTTATTCCAGATGGGTGTACTGGACTTTGCCGGAGGGATAGTAGTACATTTAAGCTCAGGAGTCGCTGCATTGGCTCTGGTGATACTGGTAGGTATTCGAAAGAATGCCAAACTGTTACCCCACCACCTCGGTTATTCAGTTATTGGTACCGGACTTCTATGGTTTGGTTGGTTCGGATTCAACGCTGGATCTGCACTGGGAGCAACAAATCTGGCAGTATCCGCCATGATAGTCACCAACACCTCTGCAGCCATGGGAATGTTAGCATGGGTACTCATGGACAAACTTAACACCGGAAAACCAACTTTACTAGGAGCTTTATCTGGAGGAATAGCAGGTTTAGCAACCATAACCCCAGCTGCAGGTTATGTAAACGTTACCGCAGCACTAATAATTGGTTTTGTATCCTCAGTAATTTGTTATTATGCAGTCAGCCATCTTAAACCGTTACTGGGCTATGATGATGCTTTGGATGTATTCGGTATACACGGAATGTCCGGGATAATAGGGACCCTGGCTGCAGGTATATTCGCCACCCCACTTATAAACAGTGCCATAAAGGGAGGTCTTATAGCAGGTAACCCTTCTCAACTGGGAATCCAACTCCTGGCAGTGGTGGTTGTTGGACTTTACTCCTTTGTAGCCACTTATCTCATTGGTAAAGTCATTGACAAAACCATTGGTCTGCGAGTAGAGGAAGATCATGAAGTGCAGGGACTGGATCTTAACCAACACGAGGAATCCGGTTACAGACTATCATAGGCATCTATAAAAATACAAAACTGCCATAATCCCTTATACGAGAATCATTGAGGTGATTAAATGAAGAAGATCATAACCATCATCAGACCCGATAAGCTGGAAGACGTCAAACAAGCCCTGGAAGATATTGGATGCCTGGGGATGACAGTTAAAGAAGTTAAAGGACGAGGAATACAGTTGGGAATTACTGAAAGTTATAGGGGAAAAGACTACAAAGTGGACTTGCTTCCTAAAACCCAGGTGGAAATCGTTGCCAAAGCAGAAGATGTGGATGGAATCGTGGATACCATAGTCAAAAGTGCCCAAACCGGCTGCATTGGTGATGGAAAGATTTTCATATCCCCCGTAGAAGATGTAGTACGGATCCGTACCGGCGAAAGAGGAGAAAACGCCATTTAAAGAGCGAATTTCTCCTTATTCTTATTTTTTACAATACCCCTTCTTAGGGGCAACCTATTTGTCCCAAATTTTCAATATTCTAAGGATACAATATTTAATTTTTTTTAAAATATTCCAAAAACATTACACTAATTCTCAGGAAAACCCCAAAAAATCCTACCAAAAATCTAGATTATATTCTTTTTAGTTAGCGTATGACCAAAACATTTATAAGGAGGAAGGTACAATGATCAGATGTCGGAAGTATGCTTCCGATATCCGGTAGATTGGGGTGAACTTTTCATGAAATAAATAAAATGAAAAAATTGGAAAAAAGTGCTTTAGGCCCTTTAAACTAAGCCCAAAAAAACCAAAAATATCTTTAACACTGTAAAATAGTGTTTGTATCTTTGTTTACAAATATCTTTAAAAAAAACCAAACATGAGAATTAAGATGAATAAAGGAGGAAAAAATCAATGGACCCTGTCTTAAACAGCGGTGATACCGCGTGGATGCTCATCTCCACAGCACTGGTAATGCTCATGACCGTGCCCGGAGTAGCTCTATTCTACGGAGGTCTCACCAAGAAAGTTAATGTATTAAACACAATGTTCATGTCTCTTATAGCATTCTCCATTACCAGTATTATCTGGGTACTTTATGGTTACCAGTTCGCATTCGGAGAAGACATGTTATTCGGAATAATCGGAAATCCGGTTAATCTCCTATTCAGTGGAATAGGAGTAGACCAGTTATCCACACTGGCCACAACCGTGCCTGAAACAGTATTCATAGCCTTCCAGATGACATTCGCCGCCATAACCGTGGCACTGATCTCCGGTGCAGTGGTGGAAAGGATGAAAGTCTCCTCCTGGATGGTATTCATAGCAGCCTGGGTTTCCCTGGTATACGTACCAATAGCCCACTGGGTATGGGGCGGAGGATTCCTGGCACAGTTAGGTGCTCTGGACTTCGCCGGTGGTACCGTGGTGCACATAAACTCTGGTGTAGCCGCCCTGGCCCTGATATTACTATTAGGTAAAAGGAAAGACACCAAACTATTACCTCACCAGCTGGGTTACTCTGTTATTGGTGCCGCACTATTATGGTTCGGTTGGTTCGGATTTAACGCAGGTTCAGCATTAACTGCCGGTGGACTGGCAGGAAGTGCATTCATAGTCACCAACACCGCAGCTGCAGCAGCCATGATCTCCTGGGTAATAATCGACTACCTCAAAACTGGTAAACCAACAGTACTGGGTGCAATTTCCGGTGCAATAGCCGGTCTCGTTGCAATAACCCCCGCAGCAGGTTTCGTAACTGTGCAAGCAGCAGTGATAATCGGCCTAGTAACCAGTGTAATTTCCTACTTTGCGATAAGCTACCTCAAACCTAAACTGGGTTACGACGATGCCCTGGACGTATTCGGTATACACGGTATGTCTGGTTTATGGGGTGCTCTGGCCACTGGTTTATTCGCTGCACCATTTGTCAATGAACTGGGAACTGGATTATTCTACGGAAACCCTGGACAGTTACTCACTCAAATAATTGCAGTAGTGGTAGTAGCCGGATACAGCTTTGTTGCCACACTAATAATCGGTAAAGTCATTGACGTTGTCATGGGACTGCGCGTGGAAGATAAAGAAGAAATCGAAGGACTGGACATCACTCAACACGAGGAAACAGGATACCGGATCTAATTGAAATATGCGCAAATCCAGAGGTGATATGAATGAAAGAAATTGTGGCTATAATTCGACCCAACAAACTAGATGAAGTCAAGGATGCCCTTGAAAAAATTGGATGCCATGGAATAACCGTGACAGAGGTAAAAGGTCGTGGAAGACAGCTAGGTATAACCGAAAGTTACAGGGGAAGTGATTACCGAATCGACATGCTACCCAAAACCCGTCTGGAAATCATAGTATCAGACGAGGATGCAGAGAGTGTGATAAAAGCAATACTCGAAACAGCACAAACCGGAGACATTGGAGATGGGAAAATATTCATCTCATCGGTAGAAGACGTTGTCCGTATCCGAACAGGAGAAAGGGGAGAAAAAGCCGTCTAAAATCCCTCCAAGAATCCACTTTCAATCCCCCTTTCCTCCTTTTTCTTTTTTTAAACAATCCACAGTCTTATTTTATTTTCTAAAAACTTTTGTTAAAAATCTCACCTAATTACCACAATTCCAACTGAATTAACAACAAAATAAATTAACCCGCTGAAATACTTGTTTTATAAAAGCTTAAATGAAGGGTTAAAAGACAAGATTAAGTGGTGATTAAATGCCAGAGCTACCCAGTGTGGAAACCTTCAAAAAGTACTTTGATAGAACATCCCTACAGCAATCAATAAGCAATGTGAATGTAATCAGTCCAGAAATCCTGGTGGAAACCAGCACCAACCATCTGAAAAAAGCCATGGAAGGGCATAAGTTTATAGAAAGTTGTAGATATGGGAAATACCTCTTCAGTAAGTTAGATAGCGAATTATTTTTGATAATACACTTCGGGATGACCGGTTACTTGCATTATGATACAAATAATAGTTCCAGATATCCTAGGCTTCTGATAAAATTTTCAGGGGGCAATTTCCTGGCATTTGATGATGCTCGTAAATTTGGGAAAGTCAGTCTAACTCGGGATCCGGGTGAATTCATAAAGAATAGGAGATTAGGTCCTGATGCTCTGGAGGTGAATTACGAGGATTTCCGGGAAAGTTTCCAGGGTAGAAAGGGTATGATAAAACCATTGCTCCTGAACCAGAACTTGTTAGCAGGTATTGGAAACCTTTACGCTGATGAAATACTCTACCAGAGCAGGCTGCACCCCATGACACCGGCAAATTTATTAAATGACCGGGAATGGGAGCAGGTTTTTGTTGATATGAAAAAAGTACTCCAGAAAGCCATTGACCACCATGATAAAATTGAATCTCTTCCAGAATCATATCTTCTACCACACCGTTATAAAGGTGGTGAATGCCCTGAAGGAGATAAATTTGAGGTTATAACCGTTGGCGGGCGAACCACATTTTTATGTCCAAACCGTCAGATAAAGAAGAAAGTTTAGGATTTTAACAATCTAAAGTAAAGTTTAGGATTTTACCATATGCCAAAATAATGTCATTAGGAAAAAACCAAGGATTAACCCAACAGTTACTTATAATGAAGAGCTTTAATGGATAGACATTTTTTCCAGACCTATAATAAATAATTCCATATTAAATCAATAAAAAATAACTCTCTAACCAAATTAATAACTTAAAAGAATTCAAAAACTCGGGAATAAGGGCTCTTTAAATTTAGAACAATTGTAAAAAAAAATAATGGATAGGGACTTACCATCCTCTATCCTGTAATCTCTCTGATTCTGGTATCTGGCTAATTTCCAGGCCAGGCATGGCCTTACCCAGGTCACGGCTAACCTCGGCTATGACTTCAGCATCTTCGTAGTGGGCGGTTGCTTCGGCTATGGCCTTGGCCACTATTTCAGGGTTTTCGGATTTGAAGATTCCACTTCCCACGAATACTCCATCTGCTCCCAGCTGCATCATAAGGGCTGCATCGGCAGGGGTGGCCACTCCACCGGCGGCAAAGTTTACCACAGGCAGGCGTCCCTGTTTCTGGGTTTCCTTAACCAAGTAAAGTTGCGCTTCCTCTTCACGGGCCACGTTCCAAAGTTCTTCTTCGGTCATGTCCTTGAGTTCCCGGATTGTTCCCTGGATCATACGCATGTGTCGGACTGCTTCTACCACGTTACCAGTACCGGCTTCTCCTTTGGTTCTGATCATTGCGGCTCCTTCATCAATCCTCCGTAGTGCTTCACCCAGGTTTCTGGCTCCGCAGACGAATGGGATGGTGAATTGTTTTTTATCGATATGGAATTTTTCATCGGCAGGGGTGAGCACTTCACTCTCATCGATCATGTCCACTCCCAGTGACTCCAATACTTGTGCTTCCACAAAGTGACCGATCCGTACCTTGGCCATGACCGGGATGCTCACGGCATCCATGATCTCGGTAACCTTACTGGGGTCAGCCATCCTGGCCACTCCTCCAGAAGCCCTGATATCAGCAGGAACCTTCTCTAGAGCCATAACAGACACGGCTCCAGCTTCCTCAGCAATAGCTGCCTGTTCAGCGTTAACCACATCCATGATAACTCCACCCTTGGTCATCTTGGCAAAACCCTTCTTCAATAATTCAGTTCCATGTAGCATGTTATTTCCTCCATGTGGATTATATGATTAATTAGAGACATCTAAATAAAATCCCATTTAATCACTGATTTCCCAAATAAATCATTTTTAGATACTTTTTAATTTCCCAGGAAATCCTTATCTATCAAAATTTTAAAATTTTTAGTACACATATTTCAATTTTCCTTGGGGGTTATTAAAATTTTGGACCATTTATGAGGGATTAAATGAAAACCTATTAAAACACCATACCACCACCCCTTAATCATCAACAGGCCACAACTCTTGATAATTCACACCAATAATGGTTTATAATCAATTATATCCCAAAAAAATCCCTTAATGGAATGAATTAAAATAACTGAGAAATCTAAACCCTGAATATATCTAAAAACTGCCCCTTTAAAGTATCATAGTCTTCGAAAAATCCTCTGTTTTGAATTGATTTATTTAAGAAGGTGTTACATATTAGAAAACTAATTAAAAATATTCATATTTTCCTAACATCCCCCTGAAATGGAGGTTTTATCACGGAAGATCCAGATGAAAATTTGAGTATAATTGATAAACTAACCAGTTACAAATTATTTTTAGAAGAAGAAAGACCTAATCTGGTTGAAGAACTTTTCCAGTACTATCACCGTGAAGAAACAGATGAGGTTATTCCTGAAGTAGAGGATTTTGGAAAGGGTCCTAAAAAAGTGAATTTCATCCGCTATGATAACCCTTACGAAGCCTATCTTACTGCTCAAATTCAGTTGGACGAAGCTCTGATACCTATCTTAAACCAACACATTTCCTTTCTCAAAGATGGTGAAGATGTGGACCTGGTACTGGAATCCCTGGAACACAGTATTTACCGGGTTAAAAAACAGGCTTACACCAATGTGGAGGATTGGGAACAACTCCTGGATCACTTATCTGAGGATAGGCTGGAAGAAATTGAAAACAATCCAAAGGGACATGGAGATCTTCTGTTAAAAGAACTTATCTGGATTCGGAATTACGAAACCAAATGGATGAAGAAATAAACATATGGGGATTATGGATTATGATAACTCAGAATAATGATCATTTCATTATGTTTAGAACTAAAGAATTCTACTAATCGGAAAAGTAATGTAATTTATTGTAATGAATTGTATCTACATTGTATGTATATAATTACATTATAAAATTTAACAATTTTTTTCCAAAAAAAATCCTTATCCACCTCAACTTAAGATGCAACCCCTCAATAAAAAAAAGAATACTAAAATCCTACTCTTTGGTGTTATAACTATTAAGATTAAATTATTTGACCTATAAGTAATACTTTTTACATATTTTTTATATAAAAATGGGGGTATTCTAGAAACTCTAATCCACCACCAAAAAAAATAAAACTAAAATAAAAAAATCAAAACATACGATTAAAAGGTTATTTTTAACATTTAAATTCTAGAATAACCTCCATTATATACCGAATAAACTATTTAACTATTTAAATTAGGCCTTATAATTATATTACCCATTATTTGCTGAATATATAACAAATAAGTATTTTAATTAATTATTGAGGATAAGGTAACTTACTGTAGAAGGTTAACTGAGCCATTTTATATTATACTAAATCTTATATATTCAACAGTAAGACTATATAATCAGGAGTTGATTAAATGGCCATCAAAGAAGCAGAGATGTTCTACAAACAAGCCATGTCATTTTTAGAACAGGGAAAAGTGGATAAATCAATAGAATTTTTTGACAGCGCACTGAAAATTGATAAAGATTATGTTTCCGCCTGGAATGATAAGGGAGTAGCCCTTATGGAACTTGGTAAATACCAGGATGCACTTGAATGTTTTGAGCAAGTGGTGAGGCTGGAACCCGGCGATAACATGGCCTGGTACAACCGAGGATACGTGCTGCTAATTCTGGAAGAATATCAGGAATCAGTTAACACCTTCGACCTGTTCCTGGGCAGATATTCCAAAAAGGATGATTTTTACAAATACGCCCTTTACCTGCGAGCTCAAGGATTGTATAACCTTAAAGAGTATGATGAGTCTTTAAAATTAATTAAAGAAGCCCTTAAGATAGATAAAACATTTAAAGAAGCTAGAAATCTCATGGAATTAATTGGAGAAGAGCTATCCTAGAATGAATGATAACTTCTAATCACTCATTACAGGATACATTCTCACAACAAGATATAGTGGATTTTTATGCCCCTACCTCAACTTTTAAGCCGAAAAGAAATAGAACAGAACTCCTCCCAGCTTGATAACTGGTCTGTTCTTGAAAACCGTTATCTGGTATCTGTATTTGAATTTCCTGACTTTGTAAATGCCCTTGAATTTACAGTGAAAGTTGGTTTAATAGCAGAAGAGATGCAACACCATCCTGAAATAAATTTATCATGGGGAAAAGTAGCTCTGGAAATAACCACTGATGATATGGGCGGATTAACTGAGCTGGACTTCTTATTTGCCCTGAAAGTAAATGAACTATTTGAATGACTGATTTTTATCACCGGGAAACATGCATAACTGCAGGAAAATTTACCTTCAAAGACTTAATATTAAGAATTGTCGACATGCATTTTAAACCATGTTGATCATTTACACTTGAAATAGAGGACTATTTGATAATTTGATCATTCAAAGATAGGAATTTATAATTTAAGTAACATTACAATGGCAGTGCATGGTAAATTTAGGGTGGTTTGATTTTAGATAAATAGTATTACAAGATTGATGGAAGAATATCCATAGAGAAGTTAATTATCAACATTCATCAAATTTTCCAAGCGTTTAATTGCTTGGTAACGATCTTTTTTTTCTAATTTGGCCTGCTGTAGTGCATCTTGTAGTGTCTGAATAGAATGATCATATACTTCCCGATCCACAGGATAGGGGAAACCATCTTTACCACCATGGGTGAAGCTGTACTTAACTGGATCCTCCCAGCTGGCCTGGTCTCCATAAACGAGATCTGAAATCAAAGCCAATGCACGTATCTTCTTTGGCCCCATACCCCTTAATGAAATCAATTCCTCATAACTTTCCGGTTGCAATTCCCAGGCATTCTGAAGAACTTCAAACTCCCGGGGGGATAAATCAGTGCCCAACACCGGATGGTGATTGGGTAAAGTAAGTTCCGGACAGAATATGTCTAGATTAACTTGACCTGCCTTCAAATCTACTTTTTTCTGGAAGTACTTCTTCAGATGTTGAGGGTTATCTAGGATAAGATCCAGGCTGGTTTGACGTGAATCAAAACTCCTATCAGAAGTCATGTCCAGGGTTTTTTCCTGTTTCAGGTCGCAGCAGATACCATTATGTGGTTCGTTAATATAGTTTTCCACAGAATCAGATAGCCAGTGATATCTCCGGGCGTATCTGGTGGATTCATTCATTCCCTGCTGCACCACTGCCCAGTCACCCTGTTCCGTTAAGAAAAATACATGATGATAAAGCTGGTAGCCGTCCTGAATACATGAATTATCTATTTTAGCAGAGATTTTACTGGAATAAATAAGATCTTCCAGTTTCGCTGCGGATAAAGAAAATATTTCCCCAGCATCCTGGATTTCATGCGGAGTTTTCCGGGAAGCCCGTCCTTTACCCCCTGCGATGAACAAACCATGTTCTTCAGGTTTAATGGCTGTTTTCAGAGCCCCGCACGTGGTTGTAGTTGTGCCGGAACTGTGCCAGTCAAAGCCCAGGACACAGGAAAATGCTTGAAACCAGTGCGGGTCCGAAATTCGGGATAAAAATTCTTCTGGACCGTACTCATACATTATTGAATCTGTAACTGCCCCTGCTAGTTTCACCATACGTTGGAAGAGCCAGCGAGGTGCTCGGCCACCATGGAGGGGCAAATTGGCCACACCACTTCTTGAACTCATATTACCATATTTAGGTTTTAGGGGATATTAGAATTAAGTGAAAGCACTTGAGAAGTAATTCTAGGACCAGATTTATTCATATTTAGAATCAGAGGATCAGTTATCTTTGAATGGATATAAAAAATAAGAAAGGCCACTATTACTTAATTTATCTGATGAAAAATTATTTATAATAAGCACATATGGAATAGTTCTACTGTTTTAGGTGCATTTATCAATGAGGAAGTCCAGTTCCTCTAGAATAGATTGATTTTGATCATGGGAAAACTTTAGATGGATGTTTTTTCGGTATTCATCCAGTTTGGAAAGGAAATTCTCAATATCTTCACGTTCTAGATCCTCCCTGAACTCACCGTATCCCAATCTTTCCAAATAAAGGGCGTTCAAGGTCTGTTCGAACTGTTTTTTAACTGGAACACTTAAAACCGGTTTTCCCAGATAGAGAGCTTCACTTATAAGGGTGAATCCACCATTGGCAATTACTGCCCGGGCTTGAGAAAGGTCTGTGAAAAATTCATCCTCATTGAAACTTTTAAACAGTAGGTTTTCATCCCGTTCGTCACGGTGGAATCCGTAGACAATGAATTCATCATCGAATTCTTTCAATATATCCAGTAATCTCTCATTGGAGTCACTGGTCTGGTAGACCAGTACATGTTCCCCATTGTATGGTTCAAGCCCCATAATGGCATCCCGCAGGACTGGGGGGAAATATTTTGTTTTAGTAGAATTTTTAATGGGCGGGTAGAAGTAACTGGTGATAAGATAGAATGTGGGCATTTGAATGAATGATCTAACCACGCTTTCAGCGGCTATTCTATCGGTACGGAATTTTCTGGGAACATCCAATTCTGCCTGGGTTAGTACATGCATGTTGTCCAGGCTGATGAGGGGAACACGCAGTACCTTGGAGAGGAGATTGGAATAAAATTCAAAATCAGAGATGATGATCTGGGGCTTTACTGCCTTGGCCACACTATACATCAGTCTTAAACTTTTTTTCAAATCCCCTGGAAGGTCTTTCATCCCCTTAATGAATGTTTTGGTGTTCTGAACCGTGTTATCCTCATATACTGTGTTAAATCCACCTATTTTGTAAACATTGTCAAAATGAGCTGACAAGTAATCATAGGCCCGATCTGATGCAAATATGTGAACTTCGTTGTTCTTAGTTAGATGATTAAGGAGGACCCTGCCCCTTATGGCGTGTCCCATCCCTTCACCACATACTGAGTAAATGATCCTCTTTTGACCAGGATGACCAAAGGTGTAATCCAGGTCTTCGGCGGTTATCTGCTTGCCCCGGAACTGGTAAAATGTGCTTTTAGCATACTTGAAAACCACATTACGCATACCCTCTTCCTGAAGACGGCGGGTTGAAACCAGGAGTTTAGGACTTCTAAGAACTTTGAATTGGCTGATGGCACCGATGCGTTCAATGTAATCCGTGTCTTCTCCAAAGTCCAGATCTTCGTCAAATCCATCCACCTCGTAGTGTAGTTTTCGGGTGGTGATTATACCATAACAACCTGCCCCATGGGGTTTGATGTTTTCCACCCTTTTCATGAAGAAATTGGCAAGATCATGGGTTATTTTGTTGAGGAAAGTGTCACTTAAAGGTGCGATCTGGGTGATGGCAATTCCCAGTTTCCTCTTTTGAAATTCATCCAGGCATAATTCCAGGTAATCCCTGGTTAAAATCACATCCGAATCCAGGAAGAGAAGATATTCTCCGTGTGCTGATTCAGCACCACGATTCCGTCCTACCGCTGGAAGACCTCCCTCCACAACTTTACATCCCCATTCCCGGGCTATGTCTTTAGTGCTGTCTTCAGAACCTGCATCGGCCACTATAACCTCATAATCCCGGAAATCTTGCCTTTTTATACTCTCCAGGAGATGAGGTAGGTAGTTTTCCTCGTTAAAGGTAGGTATGATAATTGAAAGCTTCATTTTCACCTAATGTTTCTATTTGATTTTTTGTTTAAGATATTTTCGGATTTCTAAAGGTAGGAAAAGAAATTCCAGGTTATGAAAAATCCATCAGCACGACCCTCATAGGTCTTGAAAAGACTTTCCAGAGTGGTTTTATCACTTTGACTGGTATCGATTTTTATGACGGTCATGTTTCCCTGTTTTTCCGTGCTTAGAACATTGTACCCACTTAGATCAACTGGTTCAAACTGGTTCAAAACTTTTATCTCATGGTAAGAACTGTTATTCCCAGCCAGTTCCAATCCCAACCCGGACAATGCCACCAGAACAATGAGGGCCAGTGGTAAGATTAATTGACGGAACTGGAAAGGTGTTTTCACAAAGTAAAGAATTAACAAAAGACCCAACCCAATCAATAAGGGTTGGCTGTAAAGTCCACCATCAACCATACCAATAAGGGCAAGAGTCAAGGCAAATGCCAGGATCACCCGGTATACGTCTCGCCTCCCATTTAAAGACAACAGTCCAGTTATATATGCTAGGGGAAGGGTTATGAATATGAAGTAAACCCAGGGAATCACTTCAGGGTACAGGCTGCCTCCAGTGTGAACGTGCTCCGGTACCAATCCACCCATACTATCTGCAAAGTATCCGAAAACTGATTTGAAAACATGGGTGTGCATGGGGCTGGTGGTGGTGGAAGTGGGATTGGTGGAGACGAAAATGGTTAATGGAGACACTCCATACTTCAAACGAATTGAAAACTCGATTAAAAGGCCCACCAGACAGGTTAACATGATTAGGAGTATGGTCCATTTAAGGAATTTTTTACCATCAGGACTGTATTCTGCGGTTTTATCCTTAACTGGTGTTAAGAACCGGTTGGTATTGATCAGGGAGTTTAAGATTAGGAAACTACCTATTACCATCATGAAAAGAACTGCTTTACCCTCGGATGAACCTGATAAAAGTGGCCAGGTGATCATCATAACCAGCTGGTCCAGTGGTGATGTGGCGTAAACAATCAACCCTATGAGTATCAGTACCACTCCAAATATTCCGGTTTTATCTATCTTCACAATATATCACCATGAAAAAATAATTAAAATTAATAAATGCATTACAGGTTGAAACCCTTTTACTGGAGGTTTATCTGCTAACTTCCAGCATCCGTTCCACAGCTCTCCGGGCCTTATTAGCTATCCCTTCTGGAACTTTAACCTGGAATTTTTCGTGAATCAGGGAGTTTTTAACTTTTTCCAGGGTGTGGAGTTTCATATTTTCACAAATGGCCTCATCCAGTAAGGGGTAGATAAGTTTATCCGGGTTTTCCCTGCGTAGCCTGGTTACCATGTCCACTTCCGTGCCTATGAGGAAACTTTTATGGTGTGATTCAGCTATGTGTTTTATCATTCCCCCGGTACTTAGTATGTGATCGGCCATTCCCTGGACTTCAGCATCACATTCAGGGTGTACCAGTACTTCTGCATCAGGATAGTTTTCTCTGGAAAAAGTAACATCTGCGGTGTTGAACATTTTATGCACGTAACAGTATCCCACCTCCGGGATTGGGATTATTTCTTTATCGGTCCTTTTTTCAACAAAATTGGCCAGGTTCCGGTCTGGGCCGAATAATATTTGATCCGTTTCCAGGCTTTCCACCACTTGAACTGCATTGGCTGATGTGCATAGAATGTCTGCTTCAGCTTTAGCTTCCGCCAAAGTGTTAACATATAACACCACTGCAGCATGAGGATATCTCTTTTTATATTTTCTTACTTCTTCTGCAGGGAGCATGTGGGCCATGGGGCACTCTGCTTGGGGATCAGGAATCACTATTTTCTTGGATGGATTTAAGATGGCTGCAGTTTCTGCCATGAAGTCCACTCCACAAAAAACAACCAGATCCGCCTCCTCGATTTGTGAAGCTTTGATACACAATTCTAGAGAATCACCTAAAAAATCTGCAATCTCCTGTATCTCTTGAGTTTGATAATTATGAGCCAGTATTATGGCGTTTTTCTCTTTTTTAAGTTTAAGAATTTCTTCCTGTTCTTTGTTCAACCTAAACTCTCCTTTAATCAGGTTCATCAAAATGATAGTCCCTTGTTTAGGGATGTGAAAAGATAGCAAAAAATGGGCAATAATGACCTATATAAAAAAATCTTTTATATTTCCCTATTAAAAAAACTTTCCCATAGTTGGAAAAATTTAATATAATCAGGGGATAAGCATATAACACCTGAAATAGGGGATTATTTTAAATTTATCCCCCAAATATTTCTACTTAACTGAATTAATCTATTTCTGCACCGTCCAGAGCACATCTACAGGGACAATTTCCATCAGCAGCGATGTTAATAACTGAATTGTAAATTAGTTTGGTTAACTCCTTCTTTTTCTCATCTAGAATTTCAAATACCTCATCTATGGTGATTTTCTCAGAAGATACTGATGCTGCGTAATTGGAAACCATGCATATAGATGCATAACACATTTCAAGTTCTCGAGCCAGCACAACTTCAGGGAGGCCGGTCATTCCCACCACTGTCCCCCCTATTTGACTGAACATGCGGATTTCTGCCGGGGTTTCAAATCTAGGTCCTTCGGTGCACACGTAAACCCCGCCCTTAATCAGTTGCCCATCCACTTTTTGCCCGGCAGAGATTATGGTTTCAGCCAGTTGTGGGCAGTAGGGTTGGGTGACATCCACGTGAACTGCCCGGTCGTCATAGAAAGTGAAAGGCCTTTTACGAGTGAAGTCCAAAAAGTCATCGGGTATTAAGAAGTTTCCAGGTTTAATGGATTCATCTAGAGATCCTACTGCATTGGTGGCAATGACTGATTCGGCTCCCAGCATTTTAAGAGCGTAGATATTGGCCTGATAATTGATCATATGGGGTGGGTTATCATGACCCTCCCGATGACGTGGTAAGAAGGCAACCTCCTGATCTTCAAATTTTAAAATAGATATGGGAGGAGATTCCCCAAATGGCGTATTTAATACCTTTTTATCCTTTAATTCTCCCATTTCAACTATCTGGTACACTCCGGTGCCACCAATTATTCCGATCATTTTAATATTCTCCCACTTAAAAAAAAGGATTTGTCCGGAAACTTTATCCCTTGGCTACTCCCATTGGCACCATTCTACCCACTAATCTGGATATCCCTGCGGTGTGTGCGGTTTTAACCACTTGGTCAACGTCTTTGTAGGCGCCAGGGGCTTCTTCTGCCACCACTGGCATGGAATTGGCCTTCACATATATTCCCTTGCCTTCCAGGATTTTAAGGATGTCTTCTCCACGGTAGTTACGTTTGGCACCGGCACGGCTCATCTGGCGTCCGGCACCATGGGCAGTGGACCCAAAGGTTTCATCCATTGCAGTCTGTGTACCGTGTAAGACATAGGAAGAGGTGCCCATGGTTCCAGGTATAAGTACTGGTTGGCCTATTTTTTGATAATCGGAAGGTAATTCTTCTCTTCCAGGCCCAAAGGCACGAGTGGCTCCTTTCCTGTGGACATAGAGTTGGGTGTTCTTTCCTTTAATGGTGTGTGTCTCTTTCTTGGCAATGTTATGGGCCACATCATAAACAATCTTCATACCCATGTCTTCAGCATCCTTATGGAAAATCTGTTCAAATGATTCCCGGACCCAGTGAACGATCATCTGCCTGTTAGTCCAGGCGTAGTTAGCAGCAGCAGCCATTGCTGCGAAATAATCCTGGGCTTCATCTGATTCTACCGGGGCACAGGCTAGTTGTCTGTCAGGTAGGTTGATCTGGTAACGTTTAGCGGCCTTGTCCATGGTTCGCAAGTAGTCACTGCAAACCTGGTGTCCGCATCCCCTGCTTCCAGAGTGGATGAGTACGGTTACCTGTCCTTCTTCCAGGCCAAATGTTTTGGCGGCTTCAGCGTCGAATATTTCCTCTACTTTCTGAACTTCCAGAAAATGGTTTCCGGAACCCAGGCTGCCTAGCTGGGGTATTCCCCTTTTCTTAGCCTTATCGCTCACCCGGGCTGAGTCGGCATCAGCCATGCATCCGTTCTCCTCCAGGTATTCCAGGTCTTCTTCCCAGCCATAACCATTTTCAACAGCCCATTTAGCACCGTTGTCCAGTACGTCATCTATTTCTCCTTCCCGGAGTCTTATTTTTCCTTTGCTCCCTACGCCAGATGGTACGTTTTTAAACATCACATCAATCAGTTCTTTGATTCTGGGCTGAACTTCGTCATAGGTTAAATTTGTGCGGAGAAGTCTTACACCACAGTTTATGTCAAATCCAACTCCCCCAGGACTTATCACTCCGGTTCGGCTGCTGAAAGCTCCCACTCCACCTATGCTGAATCCGTAACCAAAGTGGATGTCCGGTAGTCCAATGGAAAATTTCTGTATCCCTGGCAGGCAAGCTACGTTGGCCACTTGGTCTACTGCTCCCTTTTCCAGGGTTTTAATTGCATCATCATCTAAATATATTCGGCCGGGTACCTTCATTTCCTTTTTGTAATCCCCAGGAACTTCCCAAACACAATCTCGTACCTTTTTAAGAGTTTCTTCCATAACCATGATAATCCAATCTCCTAATTTTATTAATTAGTTCTATAAGTATTCAAAAAATATGAAAATTTGAATCTTTAAATATCAAATAAACTTCTACTACTAGATAAATTATGGTGTAACTGGTATACCAAGATTTCTATTTTTTTACTTTGTAATCCTGAACCTAAAAAAATATGGATATAAATTAAACCATGATGTTATAAAAGGACAACATAGGATGAAGAAAAACATACGCATTATAATAATGACATACATTGAATTAAACTTATAAATAGAGGATATTTAGGATTATGGAATCTAAAAAAGAGGAGATTTAAGATTATAGAATCTAAAAAAGAGGAGATTTAAGATTATAGAATCTAAAAAAGAGGAGATTTAAGATTATGGAATCTAAAGATGAAATAATAATAACCGAAAAGGATGTAATGAATATAATGGATGTTTTTACCCGTGTCCCACCATTAATTCTCAAAATGGTGGTTAAAGGGAATAAAAATGTGGTTAAGTCCTTTGAATCCCAGATAATAGAGTACAAAAACCAGCTTGATTCTGGGGAGATGGTGAAAATAGAGAAAGTTATGGAGATGGATGTTCCTGATCTTCAGGAGATACTAAGGAAGGCTTACCTTGAAACTGGGCAGAAACAATTGAAAATACTGGCAGACCCCCATGCAGAGGAATTTATTGCTGGGAACCTGAGGGAACTTAAAAAAATACTTTTAACCCAGTAAAAGGTTTTTCAGTATCCATAAAGTTAGCATATAGTGTTCTGGAAAATTTCTCAAAATGGAACATTAAATTCTAAAAGATTAAAGGTTTCTAAACATAAATCCTAAAAAAAACTTCCTCTTGAATTATTTAGAACAGTTTCAACCTGACCTCTGGACATGAAAGGCTGCAAATCTTCCCGATACAGTATTCGTATCATGGTCTTATCCAGATCTGAAAATTCAGTCAAATCAGGACCGTTAAGTGACAGTACACTGTTATGATTATGGTTATGGTGCAATCCCAGACCATGAGCCAGTTCATGGACAATTACATGGGAACGACGCTCCTGGCTCAGTCCGTCGATGCCAATGAAAATCCGGGATTTAAATATTTCACCCGCAGAGTTGCCACCGTAAATACCACTGGTGCTCACCTTCCATTCAGTAAATCCATCAACTTTAGATGGATCAATTGAGAATCTAGTGAATTCCGAGTGTGGTATAAAATAAATTTCCATATCTGCTTCTAACTGATTTTTATCATCAATTTTAAGCTGAAAATCTTTCACATTAGCATTAATATTATTTAAAGCATTATTAAGGGTTCTTAGGTCTTCTGAGGTTGGTGAACCTACAACCCTTATTCTTACCACGTTGATATTCCATTTACCCACCTTATCATAGCTGTTCCCATAATCATCAGGGCTGAAGGCGCTCTCCAGAAAAGTGTTAATCTCTTCATCACTGTATTTTTCATATATATTTAAATTTAAAACATGGCTACTATCATTTTTAGCAGCTATTAAACCTATGGATATGATTAAAAGGGTAATTAATCCCATTATTAAACTTATTCTAAATAAATTAGACGAAAATCTTTTATTATTCTTCGAATCTGATTGAAGACCATTATCATCATAAATAGGTGGTTCTTCCTGTGATTTCCCGCCTTTAAATGAATTTATTTCCTGTGATTCCAAAGCTATAGATAAATTTGATTCCGGCGATTCTAAGACTATAACTGAATTTGATTCTTGTGATTCCAAATTTATAGGTGTGTCGGTTTCCAGTGATTCCAGATATTCCAGATCACCACCACAATTACATTTACCATAAAAATCATCAGGAGATTCTCCTTCCTGAAGCTGGTAATATCCTCCACATTTTTTACAGATAAGGTAGGGCATCAGAATCAATACTCCCAGTCTGGTGATGAACTATCATTAAAAGGATGGAAGATTTAAGTATCCACAATCACTTGCAGACTACACCCATTTTCTTCCTTAATAATTTCCATTAAATGAAAGGTGACCGCTTTGACCTCATCCCTTATTTCATGGGTGGCCGGGTTGAATTTTTCTCCCCATACCTCAGCGTGGAGGTTGAAAGTCTCGGGATCTTTTTGTTTAATATCTACCGCAAATTTAGAGAAAACCAGATCTTCATAATCATGGAGAAATAGTAATTCACTGAGCCAATCATAAAGCAGTGCCTGTTCATCCTCAGATTCCACTAGAATTTCTCTTTTAACTGTTGGCTTCACTTGGGATGTGTTAGTCATCACTTCAAACATTGCTTGGGCTGCGTTGGCGAAAGCATGGTTAATATCCTGACCATAAGCCCGGAAGCCCACATCCGCAGTGACATCGAAAAATTCGAATTTTTTTATGGTTTTTTTAGTATCCACTCAGATCTAACCTCTTTAATTTGAAACTAAAATCTAGCCTCTTTATTTGAAAAACTCAATTTAATTCTATATTTGAAAGACTGCATCTAAACTTTTAGGTTGGAAAGATTACAAAATAGAAAATCGTGGCCTATTAATGTTCAAGCCACTTCACGGAAGTCTTCTCTCACTTTTTTAGGTTCTAAACCCCTTCCCAATTTCTGGGCGATTTGCTCATAATATTCCGTGGTTTTTGGAGTTGTGGATGGGTTGATTTTCTTCAGAGCAGATTTGAAGTGCCGGTATGAAACCTTGGCAATATTCATATCTTCATGGAGGGCAATCATCCCTGCTTTACGGCATAAAACTTCAATATCTGCACCAGAGTATCCTTCAGTTTTTTTGGCCAGTTCTTTCAGTTTAACATCATCATCCAGCGCCATGTGCCCCACGTGAACCTTCAATATCTCTTTTCGTGCTTTTTCATCAGGAGGAGGCACCAGTACCACCTCATCAAATCTTCCAGGACGCAGTAGAGCCGGGTCCATGAGGTCGGGGCGGTTAGTGGCCCCAATAACCACCACCCCCCTGAGTTCTTCCAGCCCATCCATCTCTGAGAGGATAGTGTTGACCATACGCTCGGTGACCCGGGGTTCACCGGCGGCAGAGCCCCTGATTGGAGCTATGGCATCGATTTCATCAAAGAATATGATGCAGGGAGATGCTTGTTTGGCTTTTTTGAATATTTCAGAGATTTTACGTTCGGATTCACCGAACCATTTACTGAGTATTTCTGATCCCTTTACTGAGATAAAGTTGGCCTTGGATTCTGTGGCCACTGCCTTGGTGAGCATGGTTTTCCCGGTTCCAGGAGGGCCGAATAGGAGAATCCCCTTGGAAGGCTGTATTCCAATACGTTGGAAAGAGGAGATGTTGCTCAAGGGCCATTCCACCACTTCTTTCAGGCTCTCCTTTAGTTCTTCCAGTCCACCAATATCTCCCCAATGTACATTGGGCACTTCAATGAATACTTCACGGAGGGCAGATGGGCTGATGGATTTCATGGAATCCATAAAATCATTGCTAGTAACAAAAAGTTTTTCCAGAATTTCGGGATCTATACGCTGCTCTTGTAAGTCAATATCGGGCAAAACTCTTCTTAAAGCATTCATAGCTGCTTCTCTGCAGAGTGCTGCCAGATCTGCGCCAACAAATCCGTGGGTGGTTTCTGCTAGTTCATCAATGTTAACATCATCTGACAGGGGCATGGCACGGGTGTGTATCTCCAGTATTTCCCTCCTTCCTTCCCGGTCAGGAACACGTAATTCAATTTCACGGTCAAAACGTCCAGGTCTGCGTAAGGCTGGATCCAGGGCATCAGGACGGTTGGTGGCACCGATTACAATTACCTTCCCCCTTTCTTTCAACCCATCCATAAGGGCCAGTATTTGAGCTACCACCCTTCGTTCAACTTCACCAGTGACTTCTTCCCTTTTGGGAGCTATAGCATCGATTTCGTCAATGAAAATCACTGTAGGGGCGTTTTCAGCAGCTTCTTCAAATATTTCACGTATCTTCTTTTCAGCCTCCCCCACAAACTTGCTCATGACTTCCGGTCCATTGATAGCCACAAAATTTGATCCACTCTCACTGGCCACTGATTTTGCCAGTAGTGTCTTCCCAGTTCCGGGTGCACCATGTAATAACACTCCTTTTGGTGGATCTATACCCAGGCGGTCAAATATTTCAGGGTGGCGGAGGGGGAGCTCTATCATTTCCCTTACTTTTGATATTTCCTTTTTAAGCCCCCCTACATCATCATAGGTGACATCGGGAACTTTTTTCTCCATTACATCCACTGCTTCTGGTCGAACTTCTACTTGGGTGGTGTCGTTGATACGAACCAGCCCAGCCGGATTGGAAGATACTACGGTGAATTTAATTTCTCCCAGAGAAAAAGGAGTGGTGGCTTCAAAAAATTCGCGGAATATGTCTTCTGAACCGGGAAATTCCCTTAATGTTTCCTTGGTTCTCCGGGGCGATACCAGAGCTAGTACATCTCCCCTGGTAACAGCACGTCCCATGAGATTTCTTTTTATGATATCTCCGGAGGCCATTATACGCATTCCCTTTGCTGCCGGGGCAATGACAACTTTACTGGCCATTCTAGGTTGTGCTTTGCGTATGGTGATCATTTCTCCAATAGATGTTCCTGCATTGGAACGAGTAAGTCCGTCCATACGTACAATTTCCAGTCCAACATCTGCTGGGTAGGAGTTTCCCGCTATGGCACCGGTAGTTCTTTTACCGATTATTTCCACAATGTCACCGGGAGACGCTCCGATTTTAGTCATCAATTCATGGTCAATCCGTACCATCCCTTTGCCTACATCCTGTTGTAGTGCTTCAGCAACTCTAAGCTCTATTTCACCACTATCCGGCAATTGAATACCTCCAAAGTGTTAAAAACATGGTTTTAGTTTAAAACTTTTCAACGCATTATGATTCTTATTACTTTTCCCATGAGGTTTAATCTATGTGGAAAATGATTTAAGTTTTTTATTGATTTCTATTGGTTTCCTACAACAAAACCAGGTATTGTCTTAAAGATGATAGTGGTCTTAAGAATGATAGTGTCCCTCATTTGTCTTCCAACATCAGTCAGTTAAAATTGTTATGAATCTGTATTTCTAGATAGGATCCTTTTCCCATTACTGTAATTCTACATTATTACTTTTCAAATGCTCTCTATCTCTTCCCTTAAATATGTTAGATGCCTCATTCCTTAATAAAGGAGGCATAACATGCAAAAAAGTTACAGGAAAAATTCAATTCCAGATTTAAGAAAAAAAGTTCAATACCAGGACGAAATAGACCTTCGCTATCTTGGTATACGTTACATGGTTCCCGTGGTGATCATGCTTGTTATAATGATGATCAGTGTGATGATGGTGGCAGCAACTCCCAATTCTAACTTTCCAGTGAGCATATAAATCTAGATTCAAAATATATCCCTATTTAAAATTAGATTATCATCACTAAAGCGTATTAAACTAAAAAATAAGAAATAAAAATGTGAATATTATTCTGTTAGTACTATCCTACAGTAATTTCTGGTTCTGGAGTTGGTTCTGGAGTTGGTTCTGGAGTTGGTTCTGGAGTTGGTTCTGGAGTTGGTTCTGGAGTTGGTGAGTTACCACCGTTGTTGTTGTTAGTAGTTCTGGAGGTAGTTGATCTTACATTGGTAACCTGGTTATCAGTATCAGTTTGATCAGAATCATCTGCATCAGATTGTTCACTGGTTACCGTGTCATTAGCACTTGTTGTGTCTGAGCCATTGTAATCCACTTGATGTATCTGATTTGAATCAGATTGTGAACCTAAAACCGGGATCCCATACAAACTAATGCACAAAATCAATATAATAGGTATCATAAAACCCATTAATTTATAATCTTTGTTCATAATAACACAACCTAATTTTATGTAATTAGCAGTATATATAAATGATCTGCATGGCCCCGTTTAAATAACATGATAGCAATATATCTGATTTAAAGTCCTGTGGGAGAATAATACCAGCAGGGACATTTAATAATTGTTGCACTGAATTAGCTCGATAAATAAACATTAGATTTAAAAAGTTTATTAAAAGATTATGCCTAGGGTAATGGAGGATCATAATGAAAGAGGCACCATCCAAAGATTTAGTATTGTTTTTATTATTGTCAATAGTCATTGTAGTATTTACATCAATCAAGCTCATTGATAACTTCATCATGGACATCATTTTGTTTATATTAATTTTTGTATCATCTGGATATTCATTGATAGCTGTACTTTACCCTGAAGAAAACCATAGGGGACTCTTAAAAAAACCCCTCCTGTTTTTGGAGTTAAGCGTGTTCCTGACTGTTTTAGTAAGTGTTATACTGAAATATTCCTCTTTAGGTCTTCAATTCAGAGATCTGATTCTGATTTTGTCCTTGACAACGATAGTGCTTACCATTACCACATATGTTCTCCGGACTAACCAGTTTAAAGCAGAGGTAGAAGAAGAACATACGGAACCTGTTACAACCTCTGAAATGTTAACCTTCACCTCAAAGGGAGGATTACCCTATCTGACTGCTTTAACCATACTCAGTTTACTAATGATCATCACAGTTATAGTCCCACCACTTAACAAAACAGCACTATGGATGGTTCCAGGTAGTTTATTCATATGTTTCATACCCGGATATCTATTACTGGCAATCATGTTCCCGAAAAATGATGACCTGGAATTGATTGAACGCTTGGCACTGGCAGGTGGAGCCAGTTTAATTTTAACCTCCCTGGTTGGTTTAACCTTTAACTATACTTCATGGAGCATACGTTTAGAACTTATACTAATAGTTCTAGCTGTTTTTAGTCTCCTATTCTCCATGATAACCATCTTCAGAATGAAAAAATTACCCTCAGAAATGAGACTTTCCATTCCTAAACTGGAAAAAATATTAACCATCTTCCTAATTCTCTGCATTATCCTGACCATAGGCACAGCTGGTTACACTCTCATAAAACCAAGTGGAAATGGAACAACGGATAAAAATAATACCACCGACTTTTACATTAAAGGAATAGATGGTAATACTCTAAATCTCAGTTCAGGGACAAAAAACAACATAACCGCGGTTATAGTTAACCAGGAAGGACGCGCTATAAATTATAGTATACTGGTCCGGGTCAACAGTACCATCTTAAAGCAAGATAACATCACCCTACAAAATAATCAGAAAATTGAAATACCTGTTGACTTCACAGCAGGAACACCCGGCCAGAGGAAAATTGAATTCATCCTGTACAAACTTCCTAGTGATAAACCGTACAAAACACGAGATTTACTGATGAATATCAACTAATGTGGAGGATGAATATCAACAAATTCGTTGAAATCAGATTAAACCAAGAATAATAAATTATTGGGGGTTGTAAATGAATAAAAAAATACTAATCTTAGTATTAATAGGAATAATCGTTTTAGGGGTAAGTTTATCTTTTTTCATGTTTTCTCCTAAAACAAATTCATCCAGTGAAAGGATTAATATATTATTTTTAGGTGCAGATGCCCGAACACCCCAGACTCAAGGATATACAGATTCCATTAACATCCTATCTATTGATAAGAAAACAAAGGAAGTTTCTCTTCTCTCCATACCCCGTGATACAAGGGTAGAGATAGCAGGGAAGGGTGTGGATAAAATCAACAGTGCCTATGCCTACGGAGACATCAACACCACCAAAGAGACTGTGGAGAACTTTTTGAAGGTGAGGATTGACTACTACATACTGGTTGATTTCACTGATTTTAAGGAGATGGTGGACACCCTAGGCGGTATTACCATGAATGTGGAACCCCACATCTCTAAAGCAAGACCAGAATTACATGGGAAAACGGGAGTTAGTAAATTAACTGGTGAAGAAGCTCTGATCTACGTTCGGTTCAGGCAGGACTCGGAATCAGAGGGTGGTCGGATGAGGAGACATCGCGAGGCAATTCAAGCCATTATTGACGGAGCTTTAAACCCATCTAACATACTTCAATCACCGGCAGTGTTGAACCAGTTAAGGGAAAATGTGAAAACTGATATACCACCCCTGGAGACAACGGTAATTGAAACGTTAATCACCGGCTTTGACATAAACAATGCCAGGATAGGTGTGGTTACCGGAGAATACACCCATATCAATGGGATAAATTACATGATCCCAGACATGGATAAAACCGAAAAAACCGTGAATGAGTTAGGGCTGAGAAAATAAATTCCAGCCCTTAAACCTTCTTTCAATAATTTTAGACCTATTTTACCTTAAATTTATTTAAAAATCTTAAACATCCCTTAATAAGCATTCTCATCCCTGAATAAATTTATCAAGGTCCTGAAAAAAATCTTCACATCAAGAAGTAAACTCCAGTTTTCCACGTAGAAAATATCATGCTCAATCCTCTTTTTTATGGAAGTATTCCCCCGGTAACCATTCAACTGTGCCCAGCCAGTCATTCCCGGGTGCACGTGGTGTTTAACCATGTACTTTGGAATTTCCTCCTTGAATCTTTCCACGAAATGAGGACGTTCAGGTCTGGGACCTATTAAACTCATTTCTCCCTTTAATATGTTAAAAAATTGTGGTAATTCATCGATACTGGTTCTTCTGATAAATGAACCAAATCTGGTTTTGCGGGGATCATCCTCGGTGGTCCAATGGAGTTTTTCATCCCCCTCATCCTGGACTCTCATGCTGCGGAACTTGTACATCTGGAAACTTTTCTTATTAAGTCCCAGTCTTTCCTGTTTGAATATCACTGGCCCGGGAGAGCTTAGTTTAACAAAAATCGCCACTAAAATAAGCAGTGGGGATAAAATTACAATGGCAGGAACCACCAATAATAAGTCAAAACACCGCTTCACGAACTTGTTAAATGAATTATCCAGGGGTATGTGCCTGATCTTGATTAAGGGCATACCCTCAATGACATCCAGATGGGGTTTAGTTGGCATGTAGATGTAATAGGAAGGTACAATCTCGGCACGAACTCCGCATTTTTCACAGGTTTCAACCACCCCTTCCAGGAGATGATAATTCTTATGTGAAAGGGTTATAACCACCCGATCAACCAGGTTGTGGGATAAAACATCCTCCAGATCTCCAACTGCGCCTAAAATCTTAAAACCATTAATTAAATCAGCCTTGGAATGGTTCTCATCTAAAAAGCCCATGATGGCAAATCCCAGATATTCATTCCTGATGATTAACTCGGAAAATTTCCGGGCCAGTTCTCCAGTTCCAATAACCAGAATGTACTTGATGTTGTACCGTCTGCTACGTAAAAACTGCAACAACTTCCTGATTACGAATCTCTCAGCTATGGATAGAACTGTGCTGAATATACCGAAGATGGCCAGCATGTAACGTGAATAGTCAGTGAGTCCCAGTACAAAGAGCATGGTTATAAGGAAAAACAATCCCACACAGTTAGCCTGGATGATCTTAAATGCTTCTGAAGTTATGGTCTTTTTAGTTCTCTGGGGTGTATACAAACCCAGGAGATAATATATAATAATGTATGATGGTAGAATTAGGATGATTGGTAGGGTATAATGGTAGAATCCCCCCACATCACTGCCAAAGCCCAGAAGATTCGTTGCAAAACGGATATACCATGCCAGGATCAGAGCCAAGGTGATGACTGAAAAATCAATGACCACTAGGGCCATGTTAAAAATTCTTTGATTTTCCCTGATCATTTCTATCACTACTTGGATAAAGCGTTATTTAAACGATTTAACATTATTTTCAGCCCATAAATCCCCCATATCCCCGTATAAGTAATTCCAGTTATGATAAATGGATAATTATCCCGGTAATGTTTATTGTAAAAAAGGTACATTGAACGGTAGAATTCATATATAAGTCTGGGTTTAACCGGTTTATTATTACTTCCCCCTTTATAATGAATGATCTCTGCATCACTGTAGTAGACCACCTTCCAACCCCCTGATTTAATACGGTAACACCAGTCAATATCCTCACCGTACATGAAGAATTCCTCATCCAGGAGACCTACCTCCGGGATTACCTCTGATCTAACCATCATAAAAGCCCCGACTAAACTATCCACCTCGTATGTTTGGTTTTCATCCAGAAATGTTAAATTGTATTTACCGAAACGTTTACTTTTCGGGAAAAGACGGGAAAGGCCTATCATCCTGTAAAATGATACACTGAAGGTGGGGAAGCTCCTACGACAAGCCTTGTCCAGTGAACCATCGGGTAATAAAACTTTACAGCCTAGAGCACCTATATTTTCATCTTTTTCCATGTGGTTGATGCATCTGGACAGGCCATCTTTGAGGATCACTGTATCTGAGTTCAGTAACAACACGTAGCGGGCCTTGCTTTGTTGAATGGCCAGGTTATTAGCATGGGCAAAGCCACTGTTTCTGTTGTTGGCAATGACTTTTATTAGCCCGGTTTCTGTTTCTCGGGCAAAGTCTTCCTGCAATCTCTCCAGACTGCCATCGTTGGAAGCATTGTCCACCAGGAATACCTCATAATGAATGGGATGATCCTTGCTGATTATTGATTCTATGGCCTGTTTTGTCAGTTCATAGGTACGATAGTGAACTATTACAATCGATAAATCCATTTTATCGCCTTTAAGCAACTTTATTTTCCATTGCTTTACAAAATATTAAATATGCTGGCGCGTTTACTATTAAAAACATTATTATTAAAGATGTGAAATAAATGATTTCTAAAATATTGTGAATTGTGAATTAAAGCCATCATAAACATATATTTGGTAGTTCTAACTATAATAAGTTACGTTGGAAATATGATTAATTTATGAATTTCAACACCTGAGACCCCTTCTCGTTGTGCTAGAAGTATGTTCTCGTGGAGAATAGGCGAAGTTAACTAAGTACCTTGGATATATAATGATTGAAGTAACTTGATTTATTTGATTTGAAAATGCGTTCTGAGTACAATAAAACTTATATTACTTAGAAATCAGAGAAGATTTAGTGCTGAGGGACAGGTGAAAGCATGAAAGTCCAATGTTCAAAATGTGGGGAAGAATACCAATTAAGACCAGACGAAAATCCCTCTGACTTCCAATGCAAATGCGGGGGAGAACTAATAAAACCAGAAGAACCCAAAAATACTCCTGAATCATCAAACAAAACTTCCGATAAACAAAAGACAAAAAAACCTGAATCATCAAACAAAACTTCTGATAACCAGAAGAAAAAAACTGAATCTTCTAAGAGTATCTTCGATGATTGGAAAAAACAATACATGATTGTTATAGCCGTGGTTTTTTTGGTTTTCATTATTATAGCTGTGGATAGTGCTTTTTTCTTTGGAGATCTGGTTGTGACTAATGTAACCGCTCCCTCAACTGCCTTGAGGGGTCAAGAAATAATCATACCTAACACCATTAAAAACAACGGTATTTTACCAAGCGATGATTGCAATGTTACCTTCCAATTTACACCGGAACAGAATTCAAAAAACATCATATTTCTGGGAAAATTACGGATTAGTGATCTTGCCAGTGGGGCGAGTGTAACCCAGGATACAAAATTCACAGTACCCCAAAATATCACACCAGGCAGATACTACATTAGGGTGGTTGTAGATTCCAATAAAGAAATATACGAAGCCAACGAAAACAACAATGAGATCTACAGTTCTACTCAGGTCAACATAATATGAAGAGTAACACCCTATTATTTTTATTTTTTCTCAATAAAACAGGTATTTGAAGGTGTTCCTGATTAATATCCATTGGATGATGAAATAGTTTTTAAAATTTTTACGGTTATACACTACTTTACCAATCTTTTTTCGTGATTTAAATCCCTCTTTTAAACCAGCCCAATAGATCCTTCCATAACCTTTCCTGGAGAAAAAGATGTATTTAATGAAATAGCCTATACCAAGGAAAACAAGATTCACCAACAGTTGAGGCCAGGGCATGTTTTTATAAGGAACATATACATTGTTCCGGGCAGCTAATCTGGTTTTGAATTCATTGTACCTGCTACCACTGGTCTGGCTCCCCACATGGTAAACCACCGCCTCTGGACAGTACCAGCATTTGTAACCATGGATTCTAGCCCGGTAGCTGAGGTCCACGTCTTCCATGTAGGCGAAGAAGTTTTCATCAAAGTATCCGATTTCTTCCAGGATTCTTCTACGGTAGATTGATGCTGCGGCACAGGCACTGAAGATCTCCCTTTCCCGAACATATTTGTCAGGAGATTTCCCATATCCCACCCTGCGTGTCCAGCCCAGGATGGTGTATTCATCCCCTGCATCATCCATTTTATTTGGATCATGGTACTGGATTATCTTCGAAGAAACTGCAAAGATGTTTTCATCCTTTTTAATGCATTTTAAAAGGTTAGAAATGGTCCCCTGCTCCAACTGCACATCGTTATTCAGGAGGAAAATATATTCTGAATTGGAAGCTTTTATCCCCTGGTTGACAGCCGCGGCAAAACCAAGGTTCTCCTGGTTTTCAATAAGGGTGAATTCCGGATGATTTTCACAGATATGAGCTGCACTTCCATCCTGAGACGCGTTGTCAATAACAATAACATCAAAGGGATGATCCTGATCTTTCAGAGATTCCAAACACTCCCCTAGAAAAGGTTGGCCATTGTAGTTGGGGATTATAACTGTTAAATCCATAAATTCACCCTTTAATGGGACAAGATTGGGGGGTGTTATCTCATAAAAAGACAATTAGCACAACAATTATTCTTTTAACCGGATAAATTCCTCATAAACATCACAGACTTCATCAACAGGCCCGTGAGTGACCAATTTACCCTTTTCCAACCAGATGGCTTTATCACATATTTGTCTAACTACATGGGTTGAGTGAGAGACAAATAAAATTGTTACCTGGCCACCCATAAGTGAATTCATTTTTTTCCTGCTTTTTTCCTGGAATTTAGCATCCCCCACAGATAGCACTTCATCCAGAATCAGTATTTCTGGCTGCACAGCAGTGGCTATTGAAAATGCAAGGCGAGCTTGCATACCCGATGAATAATTCTTCAGTGGAACATCAATGAAATCACCAACTTCTGAAAATTCTACTATTTCATCAAATTTACTCTCTATGTAATGTTTAGAATGGCCTAACAATGACCCATATAGGAATATGTTCTCCCTACCAGTGTAACTTGGGTCAAATCCAGCACCTAATGCCAATAAAGGTGATAAACGCCCTTTTACCTTTATTTGACCCTCAGTTGGTTTCATAACACCACAAATTAACTTAAGAAGTGTGCTTTTACCCGCACCATTCAACCCAACCAAACCCACGCTATCTCCTTTATCCACTTTCATGGAAACATTTTTCAGTGCCCAAAAGGGTTGAAAAGTGAGTTCTCTTTTAAGAAATTTAATAAAGAACTCTTTAAGATTATCTATCTTTTCCTGACTAAGATTAAATTCCATTCCTACATTTTCAACTGTTATAATCGTTTCTCCCAATATAACCACCATTAAAATCTTAAATGTATAATATAAATTTATCCTGAAATTTGTAAAAAATAATGATCCCTATTATAAGGGCAACGATGCCTGATCCCATTCCAAATATCAAGTCTTGTGTACTGTAAAGTGTTCCATCTAAAAATGAACTTCGAAAACATTGAATTATGGCAAATAACGGATTATAATCCTGTATGAATCTCCAACTTACAGGTACGATTTGTGGAGGGTAAAATATAGGTGTTAAATACATTAACAGCATCAAAAATATCCCGTATAAATATTGTATATCCCTGAAAAAAACATTGATAGTAGCCATGATAAGGCCCACACCTACAGTTAATAGGAGTAGTGCAAGAATAGGTAAACTTGCAAAGATTATGTACATGGTGAAAGGAGCATTAGTGACTGCCATCACCCCCAATAGAACAATTAAAGACAACAAAAAAGTTACAAAATTGGAAAGTACAGCTGATAAAGAATAAAGATATTTAGGGATGTATATTGTCTTTAAAATACCGGCATTGCTTATCATTGAGCGCATAGAACCATTTGTTCCGGCTGCAAAGAACTGGTAGGCCAACGCCCCACATAAATAGTAGACTGGAAAATTCTCTATATTACGACTGAAAAGTGTTGAAAAGATTATGGTTATAACCACCATACTCGCTAAAGGTTCTAAAAAACTCCAGAATATTCCTAAAATAGATCTTCTGTATTTTATTTTTATATCCCTTTTTACGAGTTGATTGAGCAAAAATCTGTATTTGTTAAAATTAACAAAAAATCTATGCCTTCTTATACTGATTGTCATTATAAAGTATATCTAATTATGAGTTTTATATATTTAATGCAAAACGGAGGATCGAAGGGTGATTTTTCAACCTCCATTACTCACTTGAGGATATTCAAAGCTAATTTCCTTCAGATTTCTTTTTTTTTACTGATTTTTACCATCAAAAATGATCTGTTTTTGATTTTCATATCAATTTCATCAAAGTTGGGACTTCGAAATTCCTTCAATTCAGTTACCCGGAAAGAGCGTCTAAATAATAACAGTATCATACTTATTTTTTACCAATTCAACTACAGAATTATAGTGGAAGTATGATTTCCATGCAACATCCATAACTCTAGGATCAAAGCTTTATTTTTAGCACCCTCTGTTAATTCAGTTTTGATGGCCTGGATGCTTCTCATGTCACAGTTTAATGATATTCCCCTTACTACAAAGATGTCATTATAAATCATCCACACCCCACTTTCAAATTACTACTACCTAAATTCAGGTTAAAAACAACATGCAAATAATGAAATACATTCCTCAATATTCAATTCTTTCGAAATTTATCTGGATGGAGTTTATTGGTACAAAATTCAACCGCTAGGTTTCAATCAAAAGCACGATTACAATCTCTCGACGAAACCAAATAAAAAATGTGGTTAATTAATATATTTAAATATATCTTAATAATATATTAAATTGTTATGTATAGTTTAATCAATGACAAAAAGACCATTTCAGTCATAGGATTGGGTTATGTGGGATTACCATTAGCTGTTGCTTTCTCAAAAAAATTAAAGGTTATAGGATTTGATATAAATCAGGAAAAAATAAAAAAATATGTCCAAGGTGAAGATCTCACGGGAGAAGTAGGTAGTGATATTTTAAAAAATAGTAACATAAAATTCACTTCCAATGAAAAAGACTTAAAAGATGCTTCATTTTTTATAATAGCAGTCCCCACCCCCATCACTCAAGATAAAATGCCTAATTTTTCATATTTAACTTCAGCTAGTAAAATAGTTGGAAGAAATATCACTAAAAATTCAATTGTGGTTTATGAATCCACTGTGTATCCTGGTGTTACAGAAGATATATGTGTTCCCATATTAGAAAAAGAATCAGGTTTTAAATGTGGTTCTGATTTTAAAGTAGGTTACTCTCCTGAAAGAATAAACCCTGGAGATAAAGATAATACTCTGGAGAATATTGTTAAGGTAGTATCTGGAATGGATGAAGAATCATTGGATATAATATCTAAAACATATGAGTTAATCATTAAAGCAGGAGTATATCGTGCTGAAAGCATTAAAGTGGCTGAAGCCGCCAAAGTTGTTGAAAATACTCAGAGAGATATAAATATTGCATTTATGAACGAGTTAGCTATGATATTTAATAGGATGAATATCAATACTAATGCCGTTTTAAAGGCTGCTTCTACCAAATGGAACTTTATTAACTTCACTCCGGGTCTGGTAGGGGGGCATTGTATTGGAGTGGATCCTTATTACTTCATATACAAAGCTAAAGATCTGGGTTATCACTCACAATTGATATCAGCAGGTAGAAAAATTAACGATAATACAGGGACTTTTATTGGGAATAATATTATTAAAACTATGATTAATGCTGATAAGAAAATAAAGAATAGTAAAGTTCTTGTTTTGGGAATAAGCTTTAAAGAAAATTGTATGGACGTAAGAAATAGCAAAGTAATGGATATTATTGAAACCCTCCAAGATGTAGGGATTCAAATAGCCGTAGCTGATCCTATAGTTAATAAAGAAGAAGTTTTAAAAGAATATGATATCAGTTTAGAAGAAGACTATAAACATGATAAATATGATGCTGTAGTTGTAGCAGTAGCCCATGAAATATTTAAAGATATTAGTTTATCCGAAATTAAAAAAATATCTCGTGGGGATCCTATTTTAATTGATGTTAAAGAGATATTTGACAAGGAAAAAGTTCTAGAAAATGGAATAGAATATTGGTGTTTGTAACTCAGCAACAACATATATATTTTTGTTAAATAGCTATGTTTACATGATAATTTTTGTTTTTATGTGATCAGAAAAGAAAAATAAAAGAACATGCTTAAATATCTTATAAAGCAAAACCATTAAATTTCAGATATTACATTACAAAATATAAATAAGGATAAAAATGAGTAAATACAACATTAAAGGTGTTAAATCCTTTGAATTTACAAAAATTGTTGGGCTCAAAAATATCGAGTTTGGAGAGAATATCATAATTGATGATTTCACATTAATTTATGCAACAGCACCCATAAAAATCGGCAATTATGTCCACATAGCAAGTTTTACTTCAATTACTGGTGGAGCTGAGCTTTTAATAGAGGATTTTGTAGCAATATCTCAAGGATGTCGAATTTTAACTGGAACTGACGATTTTGTTGATTGGGGTTTTGGTAATTCTACTATTAATGAAAAATATAGGAATGTCAAAAGAAAACCTATTAAAATAGGAAAATTTTGTATTATAGGCGCTAATAGTGTTGTTTTGCCAGGTGTTTCAATCGGGGAAGGTGCTACAGTGGGGGCGGGTTCTGTTGTGACTAAAGACTTAAACCCATGGGGGGTTTATTTAGACAACAATAAACTCAAAGATCGAGATAAAGAAGGAGTCTTAAAAAACTATAATAAATTTTTAAAGGAACAAAAATGAAAAAAAATAAAGATCCAATTTATGTTACTCAACCTCTTTTACCTAATTTCGATGATTTGAAGCCAGAAATTCAGGAAATTTTTGAAAATAAGTGGGTTACAAATCAGGGACAGAAGCACAATCTACTTGAGAAAAAACTGGAAAAAGCTTTAAAAGTGCAAAATGTTTCTGTATTTAACAATGGAACAATTGCACTTTTGACCTCATTAAAAGCCTTAAATTTGCCTATTGGTAGTGAAATCATAACCACCCCTTTTACTTTTGCAGCAACACCCCATTGTATTAGCTGGAATAATTTAAACCCCGTTTTTTGTGATATTGAATATAATACAATGACAATTGATGCGGATAAAATTGAACAATTAATTACACCTAATACTTCAGCTATTCTTCCAGTTCATGTTTATGGATTTCCTTGTGATGTTAAAAAAATTGATAAAATAGCCAAAAAACACGACCTAAAGGTTATTTATGATGGGGCACACGCATTCTCTACCGAGATAAATGGTAAAGGTATTGGTACTTTTGGAGATATAACTATGTTTAGTTTCCATGCTACTAAACTCTATACAACCATTGAAGGAGGATGTTTAGCATATAATAATCCTGAATTAAAAAATAGAATTTACAACCTGCGAAATTTTGGGATAAAAAATGAGGAAGAAGTTGTGGATATTGGCATAAATGGCAAAATGAATGAAATTCAAGCATCTATTGGTCTTTTAAATTTGGATTTATATAAAAATGAACAGAAAAAAAGAATGAAAATCAAAAATGCATATGTTGAACAATTAAGAGATGTTGAAGACATTAGAATTCCTTCAATTCCAAAAAACACGACAGATTCCGGCCAATATTTCCCTATCGTGATAGAAGATAGTTTTGGTATAAATAGAGATAAGATATACGATAATCTTAAAGAATACAATTTTTTTGCAAGAAAGTACTTTTATCCAATATGTTCAGATTATACCCCCTATAAAAATCTTAAATCATCATCTATTAATAATCTACCTGTAGCAAATGACTTAAAAAATAAAGTATTATGTTTACCGTATTATGGTGACTTAGATCATAAAACTATCGTTCAGATATGCGATATCATCAAGAGTTTTAGTTAATGATCAACTAGCGTCCCAGAGAAAATATAAACAGATTCAAAGATTTTAGTTTTGAATTTTAGATAATAACCTAAACATTAGGTATTTTTCTCTTAAATACTTCTAGAATTCATTACTAAATTTTTAACAAAATATAAATTAATTTTAGTCTTATTTTTTTAATCAAACTACAACTTCTTAAATTGAAATTATCATAAGCATATAATGTTGATCATTAATTTGATTTAAGTTCTGCTACGAATAATAGACTAATATTTCCAATATCACTAATTATACCAGATATTACCACCTGCAGAATATGAATATATGTTAGGTCCAATTCCTCGAACTACCGTGTTATTGTTGAAATAATTTTGACTAAGGCTTAAAGTACCTAAAAAATTGCAGATTGCACCTCCATTACCATCGATTGCCTTGTTATTAGTGAAAATACTTTTATCGATGGTTAAGCTACCATTCTCACCAAAAATAGCCCCACCACCACCAGATTCTGCTATGTTATTATCAAACGTGTTATTAGTTATGAGTAGATTACCATCGAAATTGTATATGGATCCCCCATTACGGTATGAAATATTGTAATTAAAAATATTATTAGAAAAATTTAAAGAACTTTTTTCATTATAAACTGCTCCACCATTACCATTAATAGCACTATTACCCGTAAAACTACTATCACTAACAACTAATGTATTGTAATAAGTATAGATAGCTCCACCAACACCATTCTTAGCCTCGTTATTAAGAAAAATAGTGCCAACTAAATTCAAATAACCCTGATCATTTAGGATAGCCCCACCCACTGTCGCAGCGTTATCCGTAAAATTACTATTTGTTACACTCCCCCAACCACGATAATTAGATATAGCTCCACCCC
>Ga0074193_1001077_pt1 | contig 37361 bp, 42 predicted proteins | sample EPASupsiteHSE605_FD_64523 | JGI IMG/M metagenome (GOLD analysis project Ga0074193, IMG submission 64523) | Bioremediated contaminated groundwater from EPA Superfund site, New Mexico - Sample HSE6-05 | ecosystem: Environmental > Aquatic > Deep subsurface > Groundwater > Contaminated ... | reverse complement strand
AGTAGAGTCCGAGGACTTCACCGCGTCTGCATCCCATCCCGGCACACGTGAGAATAACCAAGAAACAATCTGCACCGTTTAACTCGTCTAGTAGGCGTTTCATCTGCTCCGGTGTTGGTATCGTGTAGTCCTGCGGCCTCGCTGACGGTAGCTTTGCATCGTCGGCGGGGTTTTTTGCAATGAGTCCTTCTCGCCGTGCTTGATCGAGCGCGAGGTGCAGTAGGGCGTGAATGTTCCTAACCGTCTTTGCACTATAAGTCTTTGCTGGCCTTACGCAGACGCGCAGAGTGCCGTGTTCCTCGTACTTAGCGGGCATATACTCGGTCTTGCGTATTTCGCCGTACATGTGCTGTATCGCAAGCGTGGAAAGGCTCTCAAGGCGTGTACCGCCAATGTGGGGGATAATGTGCTGCCGTATCATCACCTCGTAGCTCTTGTGTGAATTAGGACGCACGTTGACCGCGTAGGTGTTAAGCCATAGATTGAGATACTGCCCGACAGTAAAGCCGCGCGCGTCGGCATACATGCCTGTGTTGATCGAGTGTTCTACTTTTGCAAGAAAGGCATTCGCCTCTCTCGATAACTTGAATGTTCGCGCGCGCTGCATCCGCACACCGTTTTTATAGTATGCGTATCTTACGCGGTATCTCTGCTCGCCCTTTTCAGTCTTGAATTTATCAATGCTCGCCATCGTACTCAATATCCTTCCTTTGCAGAATATGCTCTCTAGTCAGATATCAATCATCCTCGAAGACTTGATTAATGCTTGTATCCACCCGTGTTTTGACATGATCTTTCATAAAATAATCGAAAAACTCCCCATATAAATCCATCGCTCTATGTTTTGTGGCTATCTTATAAAGTTCAATCCTCTCAATCAAACTCTCACAACTTAAAACATCTTCAAGTGTTTTTAATACCGTTTCTACCTCTTCAGTCATGCCATCAGTTTCTATTAAATGCTGCAATACTTTTTGTTTTGTTGCAAACTCTATATATTTTATCTGTGAATTTATAAATGCTTCAAATTGATTGCTTGTTATTAAAGCGGATAATATTACACCGGGTAAATACCCTCTCTCATCAATTTTTTTCTCAGTACTTGATGCATAATTGCGAAGAACATCTAGCGCATCAGCAGATAACCCCGTGGAATTGAAAACAAATCCCTCTTCAAACGTAGGCCTTTCATCTTCACCAACAAGATAATTCACCGTAACCCCATAATAATGTGCGATTCTGACAAGCACTTTAATATCAGGTACATTCTCACCCTTTTCATATAATCCCAATGTGGAGCGGGTTACACCAATACCATTTGCTGCAATAGCAAGGGTTACGTCCTTTTTGTCACGTAATTCTCTTAAACGAACTGGAAACTCCGCGCGTTCGTTAACAGCAAACCTGTTTATTATTCCGCTTCTTTTAGCCTCTTTTTCAGAGTAGGGAAAATAAACATTCTCCATTTAGAAACCCTCCGATTGTCTGATTTATTGGAATACCTAATTCTACACGTTGAAATACTTGCAGTCAATAGTAATTACTGGTATAGTATGACTCAGATGATGATATTCTAACATAGTAAATCGAAAGGGGATTATTTCATCGTGATTGAACAGCCAAATATGCTAATCCGCAAAGAATGCAAACGTTTAGGCATGCCGCTCTGGATGCTCGCGCAAAAGGCCGGGATCAGCGAACAAACACTAATTCGTTGGTTGCGAGAAGAATTGACGTTTGAACGCCGCACACAACTAGACCTTATCATCGAAGAAATGAGAAAAGAGGTTTTTCGTTGAACATGCCACTCGTTTACACAATTCGCGAAGCAGCCGCGCGCGCGGGTATTCCTGTGGCATTCATGCGGCGAATAGTAGCTGATGGCACGGTACACGCGGTGCGCTCTGGTAATCGCTTCTACGTCACATGGGCAAGCGTAGAGCGGTATTTACTTGGGGAGATTGACAATCCGAATCCGTCAGAAACGAACTATCGCAAAACTATTTGACGGTTATCTGACAAAAGAACCACTTAAGGGAGTAGATACATGGGCAATCCTAAAAAACCAAAGTCCATTCACCAAGCATTTGAGGGGAATAATCCGCGCGGGCAATTCGCAAAGATTACTCAAGACATGATGCAAAGCCCTGCTTGGCGAAATTTATGCCTGCGGCAACAAGGATTGTATCTATATATCAAAGCAAAATACAAGGTGAAAATGATAAACGGGAACTTTGAAAGCGATAACCGCGACAATCTATCATTACCGAAATCCGAGTGGTATCCAGACCTATACAGCGATTACCGTACATTCTCAAAAGACATTCGCAAGTTAGAGGATAACGGGTTTTTAAAAACAATTCGTTATGGAAAGGCAATGCATCAATGCAACCTCTACGGCCTCTGTGAAGAATGGAAGCGGTGGAAGCCGCAGTAATAATCCGAAGCTACTACGCGCGCATACCCATCTGGATACTATATAAAGGAGGTGGTGTTTTCCAGTAGTACAGCTAAGTAAAAAATTTAGCAGAAAAACATTCAAAAACACAGGTGGGATAAGGATTTTTTAGACTTTATCATTAGTGGTTTTTCCACTATGGTCAATGTATGGAAAGTATTAAAATAGCGGCCTTCTAGTGGTAATTTACACTAGTCACTAATGGGATTCTACATTCTCAAAAAAAACAAAGAAAGGTTCAATATGGAGCAAATCAAAGAAACAGCATTTGACTGGACATCACGAGACAAGCGTGGTTATTTCACTTCCAATGAGCAAGCACTAATTGAGAAAATGATGTTTTATGCCGAGACAAGGCCGGAAGAAGTAACCGTCATTAAAACACCAGAGACAAATGGCGGCTATCTGATGGCGAAAATACCGAAAACATGGATGAGTGTTAAGCCTCCACACAAAAAGAATTTATCTGCTGAGCAGCGCGAGGATATAAGAATAAGACTCGCTGAGAGCAAGAAAAACGCAGGGTAGATAAAACCCTTGCCGCGAATATATCGCGCGTGAAATCGGCATGGATTTTCTCGTATCTTATATGAATTTTCGACAGATAAAAACCATGCTCTGGTGATCTCACTATTTGAACTTTTAACAAATATCTAATAGAAGCACTTGACAGATGATTGTCACACCACATGAGAACCGCAACCAGAAGCATATTTTTTCGGAGCAGTAAAAAACCTCAGTAAATGAAATCTTCAGAAATAAACTTACGAGTCGGCATATTTGATACTAGTAATACTATTTCAAAAGATAGTACTAGGCGTTATAATTCTTATTAACAAGATCTGTGTTTGTAATCAACATCACATCTCAAGAAACTATAATGATAAGAAAATGCCCGGAAAATAAAAACAAAAGGAGTTAAGAATTGTGCAGTACAAAACCGAGCAAGTAGTCCTAAAAGAGAAATTCATTGGCCATGATGCAAAAAACTTGGTGTTGCTTGATAGCACACTCAACAAGTACGGTGCCAATGGATGGACGCTATGTACAATGACAACCACTGTTGCGGGAGGGTCTGGTTTAGGCGGTGGTGACAGGACAGTATTTACACTTGTCTTTCAGAAACTATAATTTCAGCTTCTTCGCCCGTTTCTAGTTGAGTAGTTATATCGATAACGTAATGAATATACTGTCAACAAATTTCAATATTAGCATGGTATATCACGACTCTTACAGATACGAATCTTGTATAAAATTGGGGAGGTAAAATCATGGCGAATCGCGGCGGGTTTTCAATGAAACGCGCACTTGGCGTATCAAAGGTTAAGTCTAAAATATCACGTGCTACTGGCATCCCCTTAACAAAATCTGGGAGACAAAGAAAAGTTGGGAAAATGGTTACTGGGGGTTGCATGCTTCCAGTATTGTTCTTCCTGATAGTTTTCTCTGCTCTGCTTTCAATAATCGCATAAGATGAATCAACTCACGCAGAACCAATAGCGGGAGGGAGAAACCTCCCGCTGATACTTTCTATATTTTGCTTGCATTTCAATACATGAATTCCATAGTAAAATAAATGATAATTTCGACGCTTTCGTTTGCTAAAGCAATGAGCGGTTTTTTACTGATTAATTTGTTAGAATACTTTCCCAATATAAAAAGATTATGAAAACAGAAAATAAGATATGTTCTTTGGATTTCCCATGCTCTCCCCATGCTTTCCTCGTGCTTCAAGCGAGCTTGACACAACACATCATTATTTGAGTATAAGGGATTATCGGCAAGAAACAAGTATATAAGATCACGTATCCTAACGGTAAAATATATATCGGAAAAGATTTGACTGGCAGCATAAACTACTTTGGCAGCGCGCAAAGTGATTTGATCGCACAGGATTTCACTTATGAGGAAACCAAGCGTTTCACAATAACAAAAGAAATTCTTTGGGATTCGGAAACGGCAACGGACTTCGAAGTAAACAAAAAGGAAGTTGAGTTTATAGAATTATATCAATCTATTAATCCGAGTATCGGATATAACAGATGGCCAACATATAGAGGTAACAAACGCAACCAACACCGCCCGCTTTAAGCGAGACGGATTGCAAAATAAAATTCTAAAAGAAGAAAATTGCAGAGTTCGCCTAGAGCTCGCCCAGAGCGAGAGCACGGCGAGAGCTAGAGCAAAGCACGAAGAAAGCGCGAGAAAAGAGGTTATCATAGCGCGGGGAAAGCGCGAGCGGGCTAGACAATTCAACGACGAACCAAGCCGAGAAAGCTCATGCCAACTAAACAACGCCTATACGGATATATGGGACGCAGGCTGGGCGTTTCGAAAAACGATGAGGTGCAACATGCAAACCATGAACCGCACCACTTCTCGCTAGATTTCACAAAAATGATGGTGGGGGTGAAAATGCAAGAATGCCCTATTTGTGCGCCCAAATCCCCAAAATGTCAAAATAATCAAGCGTAGTTGCGAGGGTGTAAACTAAATGATTACCCCATAAAAAACACAGTCAACCGCAACGCCCTCGCTCCTGATACTGACCGAACGCGCGCGCACCCCCCCCTCCTGATACTTGTTCGTTCTTTTCGCATGAGCACCTATTGCATCTGTATTTTAAACAGCATTATAATACCACTAATAACATTTGCATAATCAATAGGAGACAATATGCGGAAGATTAACACAGCTTCTGATTTACCCGGTGCCATAAGTGATATTCAAATAGCTCTAGCCCGTTTGACTGCGGGGCAACAGGGCGGCGCGTTACTAAATTTCGGATTATCTAAAAAGCTACTTTGCTGGCTTGAAACCTGGTTCGATAGATATCTTCCGATTGAAAAGACCTTTCAATACAAGTCTCTACTAAATTACAAGCGCGGAATGGTAATATTCGCTGATCTGGGGTTCAACGTCGGAAGCGAGGAAGGTGGCAAACACTATGCCCTAGTTGTAGAGAATGACAATGGTTTGGACAATCGCACTATAGTTGTGGTTCCTCTTAGGTCGGTTCCTGTTTCGGGCGACCTGTCAACCATCGATGAGAAGCATGAGGTTTTACTTGGATTCAAATTGTTTTCTGACGAAATTCAAAAAGTAACTGCTTTACTTAGCAGTTGTAATAACGACTTTGAACGGCAAAAACTCACCGATAAACTTGATAAGTATAATCGCGGTAGTGTAGCCGTAGTGAATCAGATCAGAGCTATAAGTAAGTTGCGGATTATATCACCCAAGCGAGTTGGAGACGATCTCGACAGCTTTACTCTTGACGCGAAGTTGCTTAATGCAGTTGACGATAAAGTAAAATCACTTTATATTAAGCAAACTAACGACAGCAATAAATAGTCACTTTCGTAAATAGCTCTTGACAAACCCCACAAATTGAGTATTATTAAATTATCAACTTGCTCCTTGCGAGCTGTAGCTATGCTACTAAATGACTTCCCTATGCGGGACGGGGGATTTATCCCCCCAAATGACATTAACGGCTTCCGATTATGGAGGCCGTTTTTAATACACAAATCTGACACAGATGACACAATCCGACACAGAACGACCTGGCACGTCATATCAAGAAAACCCGCATAAAGTCTACGTTTTTCGGTATTGCATAACGTTAGAAAACGGTTTTTTCGCGGCTCATAACCCGGAGGTCGTTGGTTCAAGTCCATCCCCCGCAACCAGTAAAAAACCGCCCAATTCGGGCGGTTTTTGCGTATCTTGAGAATCATTCTTGGACACACAATTGCGTCAAAACCTACTAGTTGTTGTTTATTTGTTGTTTGTTGGGATGAGCGATGGTTTGTAATCATTCGAGATTAGCGAAAGCATCTGCGCCTAATGCTTCGATAATTGACAGATTAGCTTCGATTATCAAGATCATCTATGAGTATCATATGATATTGGTTGCACTAAAAAGAATTCGTGCGATACTTGTAATTTCTAATGTAGCACTTATGGAATCCCATCTCCCAAATTCAGCCCATGAAAACAGTATGCTTCGCTAGAATTTTGTCTGTTTTTCAAGAATTGATCTTTCCATCCTGTTGAGATTATTCTGAATAATTTCTTCAATAGTATCCTGATTTAAACGGTGTTTTTCCCCTAAAAATTGATATACCTCAATAACATCCCAAGGCATTAGTGGCAAAGAATTCTTTGTAGCAAAAGGGCCATCTGTTTCCGGTAGTACTCTATCTAGAGGCACTAAACCAGCTGTTCGTCTGCCGCTAAAGCTGCTTAACATAGCTGGTCCGATACTAAACCAACATCCTAGGTCAATTGCTTGTAGGACTTCTTTCTCAGATCCCGTAAACCAATGCAACACCGGAATACTATTTTGCACATGCTTCGCAATTTTTCTTAGCACATGTTGAGTAGCACAACGCGAGTGGATACTAATGATTCTGCCGCCATTGGCTTCGCATTCCTGTAAGATCTGACTGAAAATATCTTCTTGCAATGGGAACGTTTCTCGATATTGAGTAGATCCATCAAGTCCAACTTCACCAATGTAATTTACGGTCGGAATTGATCTCAATAAAAGGTCGAGTTCATTTTTCTTTTGCTGAACGATTTCAGGATGTAGTCCCAGCGCAACCTTTATATTCGAATATTTTGCAAACTTATCCCGCGCTATTGCCCACGCTCGCGGGCTAGTGGTAACAGCAAGAGTGAATTTGTTTCTGGAAGCAACCATTGGAAGCAAATTCATTGCATCTCTGTATAAATCAAGATGGCAGTGGAAATCGATCATACAACCCCAAATCTTTCAAGTAAAAATCCTAATTCGTTCAAGCCACGTGTAAAAACATCCAAATACTGTGTTCGTTCCTCAGATGATGTTTTGGGCAGCTTTCCATATGTTAAGCTTTCGCTACCGTCGTTGCGAGCACGCAAATACGAATAAGCCACCGCTTGAACATCTTGTGAACTTGCAGTTTTCAGGTCATTAACACAGTACCCTTTTTGAGTTCCATCTTCAATCTCCGCATGTAGATAGGCAGCACGTCGAACTAAGCAAGGCACACAAGTCCCACAATGAGTAAGGGCATGCCTTCCATACTTCCCACAACTGACAGATGCGTTGATTAATTTCTTGAGCAATTCTTGGTCTAAGCAGTTTTTCAACATCTCGCCCTTTGTAAAAAACCTGTATGGTTGTTTAAGCTCCGCTTCGATCCCCAAAGCATTCCAAAGTTCTTGAATCCCCGATAGATAGACTGGATGAGTTGTTTTTGTACTAAGGCTTCCTTCCCGTAAAGGACTAAGCGGAATGTTCAAGCTAATAAATCCATTTTCGGGAACAAAAATCTCAATTTTTCTCTCTTGTTTTATTTCCACTTGTGATAAAACTAACAATGCGAATGCGAAGAAAAGAATTGATCTAGCTCGAGTTGAAGGCTCGGTGTCTTCTGGACAATTAATTTTCCCGCTCCATTGACTAAAGCGGTTTTGTGCTCCCATTGCACAAGCAAAGGCATTCTGTGCCTCGCTGCTGCCATGCGAAATTTGAGATACAAATATTGGCATTCTACTTTGGGAGACTAAATCTATTGCTCCTACTAAACTATCCATACCACCCGAGAGTAAGCAGACGGAATCCCCTTGTGATAAAGTATGGCTTTTTCTAATCGACGGAAACACAATACTGGTAGATTCGTGAAAATACAGATCCCAGAAATCACCGGTAAGAAATCTAAGAGTGAACTCAATTTTCTTCTTTTCTTTGTTCCAGATCTCAGGTGCTTGTAAATGAACATGTAGCTCAATCGATCGCGTCCAACCATCTGCGCTTTGATTTCTCAGCACTGCGTGATCAGCAGCAACCACCGAGAATGCAAATGTTACGAAATCCATTATCTTTACAGACGGATATAACTCTTGTCTTTTTATTTCGCGAAGCAACTCTGGTGCAATATTTCCGATTCTCGAATCGCCTACTGGTCTTGAGTATAATACAAAGTATTTTGTTTCATCATTTAGTACACGAGGTAAATCCTCTCGTAGGCAACATACAATTTTATTCATAGAGCCTCCTCGTATACTAAAAAAGTATTCTCAATTGCTTTCTGTAAAACATCTGCTAAGTTATCTGTGTTAATCCCGCTAATTGCCTTGCGTATTTTTTCGATTTGAACAAATATTTCAGCTTCGACATACTGTTGCATTTCAATTATCCGTTGCATCTTTGTTTGAATTGGAATTGACGAATCTTCATATCTCTGACCAATATCAAAACATATCCGTTTATAAGCTTCAACTCCTAGAAACGATTCAATAAGCCTCCAAATATCGTCATCGTTAAGTTTGAGCAGATTGATCTCTGCGTTTTCACGGCAAAGTTCAGTTAATGCCTGCTCTAGTGATGCTCGGCTTTGAGATTCATCTTCGCTTCCCCCTTGTGCAGCAATCCTCAACACTAATTCATCAATAATTTCACTCGTGCTTGCATCACGTTCAATAAGTCCTGAAACCCATGCATTTATATCTTCGTTCGTTCCTTCTTGTATACGATGTAAGTATTGAGCCAATGCCGCAGCTGATCTGGTCGATAAACTCATACGCTTAGCGACTCGTTTCGCACCACCCATTCCATTTCGTGAATAGTACCCTATTGCTCTAGCGAGTGAATGAGTGCTGCCTGTTTTTATGAAATCGCCTAGTGATCGACGCGCTCCAGCATAACGTCTTGAAGGTGCTATCTGTTGTTCAAGTTCATCAAAGGTTGGACTTGATTCTTTTGTTGGTTTGATATTCAAGTCAGCAACAGGTTTTTCATCACAAGGCAATACAATATCATCCAACCATGGGGGATCGAATGGCACGCCTTTCCCCGGACCTGAACTTGATGCAGAAGTACCCATAAAGCTCCTCCTCGATACTATAATTTCTTATGTTTAGTAATCTCAATCGCGCTTTTAACCGCAGTAGGCGTGTTTACATCATCTCTCCAATGTTTGATCAATTCATTTGCCCATGTTTCATCCCTAAGAAACGGTAAAAAGACAGGGCTAATTTTTGTTGGAGGCAATTCAAATAAGAAACTAGCTAATTTAGCACCCAAAGCAGGATATGCGGCGGTAATGTGAAACGTCATTTGAACTTTTTCTAATTCATATTGACTTTCTCTAATAATCCTGAAAAGCTTGTTTAAAATGCGCTCTGCTTCAGTTTCCCCAAGTTTCTTCAATTCATCTATAAGAGGTTGTGTGAGTTTTTTTGATAATAGGATTGCCTTCAAGACACCCTCCCCAGCAGGTGAAATCTCATCGCCACTAGTAAATAGTATTGATTTGTCTCGACTAAGATAAAGTAGCGGTCTAAGATCAAGTTCTCCAAGCTTTGGTTCAAGTTTTAGCCAATCTTGCACAAATGGTGCATGCCAGCTCTCATGAATTCCATCAAACTTATCACCGTCAGAAATTTTTTGTTCGACATCGGCCAAGAAGGGAATTTTTCCACTTTTTTGATCAATATTCTTAATTAAAACATCATATGCCGCTGGAGTAGCACATCGTTCAAATAATTGCATTTTCACAATTTGATTAAAGGCAACCGGTAATCTTTGGGCTTTGGCGATAGCCTCTCTGATTAGCAAATTATTCAAGAACCGCTTGATAAGTCTCGGATTACCACTAATCTGGTCCGATGATACCATGATAGTTGCTAATTGATCGGCAATGTCGATTTTCTCAGACATCTTCGCTGCTTCTGTCCCAAAAGCATCCTCCAACTTCTTACGTGTTACTTCACCCATCCATGCTCTGGACACTAATTCTGCAATACTCTTTTCTGCTGCAGATAGAGTTCCTTCGGTAATTATCCCTTTGCGACGTGCTTCGTCCGCGAAAAGCATAACCATATAACATTTAACTTCCGCAATGCCAGGCCTTGGAACTCGTAACGGAACTTGAATTAACTTGTCAAAATAACTCGTCACATGTTCTTCCGACAAACTGACATCAGAGAAATGAGCTCGAACCGCATTTCTGATCATTTGCTCATCTGCGGCGATTATAAATGCAGTATTCGGGGTGAAAAGCAAAAGTCGCATTGCTTCTAGTGTTGAAATTGCAGTTTCAGGTAAACATCTGTCAAGATCATCAATAAGCAAAACTAAAGTAACTCCCAGTTCTTTAAGAAGTTCACCGAAAGTTTCGCGCAAACTCTCTATCTCTTGGGGAAAAGACATTGTTGCCTTTTCTTTAAGCAACTTCTTCAATTCAGGGCTCAACCCAGTATATGCAACTCGTAACTCTTCAAGATCTTGGGAAGAAGGAAGACCACCGCTTTTCAGTAATCCACCTACAGCACCAACGACTGCCCCTATAGGTCCGGCAACAGTTCCTCCAAGAATTGCGCCAGTAGCAGCTGGAACCAATAGTTTAGCAAGTTGTAACCAATCAATACGTCTTGCGAACTCGATAGCTTTTTCTTTTCCAGTTTTCCGCTTTTCAGATTCCTGCAAGAGTTTGCTAGATACTACTTGTAATAAAGCAGCGCGCGCATCATCATATCCTTGATATAGCCACGCATTAAACTCAAGAAACACATATTGATTCTGTGCATCTATCTTATGTAACGATTGTCCTATCATTTGTACCAAGGACGACTTGCCGGTTCCCCAACCTCCAGAGACCCCAACGGATATTGGTTGTCCATCTGAATCAACGATAAGTTGAGCCGCAGTATCAGCCACAACTTTAAAATTCAGAAGATCTCTTGTAGTTTCAATATCGTTCCACATATTTACCTCGCTAGTAGGATTTCAAGTCGCTAGTAGGATTTCAAGTATAATACAGAAATTACAAATTTGAATGGTTTATGCGTTCATTTTAATACTTCGATATAAAAACTGTCAAACTCGGTTTTTAGAACACACGACAATAATTTCTTTAAGCACTTCCGCCGCCTTCTCATCCGCCGTCCTGATCGCATGCGAGTATATGTTTGCGGTTGTCGAGGTCTGTGCATGCCCTGCTCGGTAGCTCACCGTCTTCAATGGGATTCCCGCCGCGAGCAGCAATGTGATGTTCGTATGCCGCAAGGAATGAATCGAGATTTGCGGTAGATCAGTCCGCGAAATGAAGTCATGAAACCAACCCGTGATGCTGTCCGGGTGAACCGGCGTACCGTCATCCTGTGCAAATATTCGGTCGCTGTCAACCCAGCGATCCCCCATCGAAATTCTTTGCTTGCGCTGCCATTTGCGATGCGTTTTCAGGAGTTCGAAAGCCTGCTCCGGCAGTTTGATCGTGCGCACAGAGGAATCCGTTTTCGTACCTTTCGTGAAGATCCCCTTCTCAGGTAAGTATTGCGACGTCCGGCAAATCGTGATCATATGGTTGTCGAAGTCGATGTCCCTCCATTCCAGCCCGCAGAGTTCACCGCGCCGTACGCCGCTTAGCAGAAAGAACCGAATCATCACCTGATTCTGGTATGGTTCGTTATCCAGCAAGCGCAGAAGCGTCGCAGTCTGCTCTTCATCGAGGTACTTGGCTTCCTTGCGTTCGAACTTCGGCGGTTTTACACGCCGTGAAGGATTTTCTGGAATTACCTGCCAAAACACCGCTTGGTTCAGGATCGACGAAATCAGTCGGTGATGGTGACTGATCGTCTTCCCCGCCAGTTGATGCACGGGTTTTGTTGATTCTGCTCCTTCCTCGAAGGAAATCCCGAGGATATCGCAAGCTTCTTGCGCAATGCGGATGTCGACACCTTGACCCCGAATGAGACGGTAAATCGTGTTCACATGGCATTCCGCTTCGTCCGCCAATGCCTTCCGTGTCATGCCGGATTTTTGAAACACAGAAAGCAAGCGGGATGTAGCTTTGAACGACACCCCGCTTTGATTTTCAATATTCTGTAGGCTGGCGTAAAACGCCATTAGATGATGTGGCTGTAGCTTATCCAGCCGGATATACCCGATCGCCGGGAGGATGCGCCTTAGCAATTCTTCATATCGAACGAGCGTCTTGGGCGCAAGGGTCGGCTCTGCGTAGTCGCGTTTCCAACGTTCCACGAACTCCGCAAACGTCACATGCCCATCCAACACCTGACCCGTGCGCACTCTGCGTTCGAACAGCACCGCCTGTGTGTTCAGCTCTTCCTTGATCTGCCGCTTTGTCATGCCGGGATCGGGCCGCCAAGTCATGGTTTTGCGTTTTTGCTTTCCGTCGAGGCCGTACCCCTCGCTGACCATGATCATGTAGCCACCGTTTCGTTCTATTATGGTTGCCATTCTACATCCTCCCTTCCAAGGTAAAAACTCATACTTCTCCTGAATAGAAATATGTTTTGTGTAGTTTCGAATTGCATTGCGAAGGATCGTATGGCAATAGCTGTCAAAAAGCGCACACAAAGACGCTTCTTCTTGTTCAGAAAGCATTGTTTATCCTCCGCAATATGCAATTTTCAAGGTCCCTATTTTTCCCTCTATATAACAAGAACAATTTAACTTCCCAAAACCGGAAAGAAATTCGCGCCGTATAATAATATATTTTCGCCCGTGCTTAGATGACCATCTACTAAACACAGAATCTATGCATAACACGATCAATCCCAAAAAAACAAAACGGCCCATGCCATAATGGGTCGTATAGGGCTTTCTTTAGGTTTCAAAATTAAATCCCTTTGACGCCAGAAGATCTTATAAAAGGACGAAATAGTTTTCAACAAAGTCTAATATATCTCTAACCGCAAATATATTTACATGTCGTCTCTGCTGTTGTTGCATTTGAATACAGATATGGTCATCGGTTAAAAACCCGCGTGCAAGTTGCGCGAGTTCCCGTGGTGTTTTGGCCGCTAAAGCCATACCTCTGTTTGTAAAAAATCGGATATTTTCTTCCTCCCATCCGGGAATCGGTTTCGTGAAAATCAGCGGTTTTCCCTTCACGGCTACTTCGGTTGCAGATAATCCACCGGGTTTTGAAAGGACAACGTCCGACGCATCAACATAATCGGCAACGCAATTCGCGTATTCAATTACATGCAAAGACTTGTATGCAATTGACAACTCGGTAAGTTGCCGAAACAGGTGCTTGTTTCGGCCGCAAATCACATATACGTCCGTAATATCATCAAGTTCCTCGAGTAACCCGCAGCAGATCACTTTGATATCGCCATATCCCATGCTGCCTGACAATACTAAAATCATTTTTCTCTTCGGATCAATCTTCAACTTCGTGCGAACATCCTTATCGCAATTCCCCGGCGCAAACTGTTTTGATACCGGAATCCCGAATGGAAGATATCGCCTTTCCCCTGTCTGACGGGAATACTCCGGTATTAAATCTTTGTGGGGCAGAAAATACAGGTCGAGATTCGTCATGGCAGTAAACGGGATATAGCAATAATCCGTCGCGATAAAACAGGTTATCAGTTTTTTTGAAACTCCGACCTTCATCTCGGTTAGGAGAATCGCCGAAAATACCTGAGTTGCAATCACAGTGTCGAAATCGTTGTCAAGAACAAACTGTTTTAAGTACTCGGCCGCTCTTTTTTGCACACGACCATTGTGTTTTGTTTTTTGTTCCAACCGCATAGCCATTCTGTTTGCCATATTGAACAAATAAGGAGCATGAAGCGCCGCGCCGATATGAATTCTCTCCATCCGCTCCGATCGCTTCGGTGAAAAGAAGATCATAGCATCAACCATCACGCACTCGATGTTACGATCTTTTGCTTCTTCAAGAAGTGTTTTTGCGGCCGAATTATGTCCGCCACCGTTATTGCTGGATAGGATAAGAATTTTCATATACTAACGCCTCTCGCACCAAAGTTTTCCGATAAAAAGCAACAAGTCTCGGTCGGTTATACCGTTGTATCATGATAAAAGGTACATTCGATAAACTATAGAGAATGCTCGCAATCACCCCGAAAACCGAATTTGAAAAAAGCCGGAACAGTGGGCCGGCTAGTAGCAACAACCAATGAACCAATTCGGCTACGCAAGTTTCCTCAATGAGCCGTTTTATGTGTTTGCTTGACTTATCTTCTCCCAAGGTTTTTTTGACCATTGTTCGCATATAGCGGCTTTTATCAGGCAATGCTCTTTTCCATGCTTCAATTCGCAATTTCTTGTAAAAGTATCCTCGATTATCCCATTTATTAGGAGCATAGGGAAATTTTTCGAACCTGATAGCGTCACGCGGCATAGCTTCCCCAAGCACATGGGAAATGATTCCCAGTGTTACAATAAAAGCTAAAAAAGTACCAACCTCTTTTAAAATCATCGTCAACTATCCTTTACAAACCACTTCTCTCTCAGAGTGGTTTTTGGTTGTTGTGTAAGCAAACACTATCTTTTTGAAAATAATCCCCCCCTTACATCGTTTATCGAACGTACCTGCCTTTGTGGATTAAGCGGAAATTCGACTCGTTTCGTATAACTCCCACAAAACATTGTAATCAGCAAGATTAAGCATTTGTTAATACGTCAAAACAACAATCAACGACATGTTAATCGTGATTTAACGTTCGTTTATGATACTGATAAATACATATTTTTGTTTGAATGATGTACGTTGGGCTTCTTACTAATAAAAGCATGTGAAGACTAGCCTAATCATAGATAAACAACACGATTGAATTGCACAGGAGCGCCAAAAATGAAAAAAAACATAAAACATAAATTTCAAGAGAGTGCTGGAACATTCATGTACGGACGTAACGGCATGGATCAGCTTTCGCAATTTTTGCTCTATCTTTCTTTGTTCTTCTTGATTGTTTCTACAATCCTGTTTTCTGTTTTGAGCGGAAATACAATTTCAGCAACCATCCTGCAATACGCAGCGATTGTGATTCTTGTGTTGAGTTATTTTCGCGCATTTTCCCGTAACTTAGCAAAACGGCGCAACGAAAATCTACAGTACCTGAAAACTGTATATCCAATCAGTAATTGGTTCCGTTCCAAACAACAACGTCTCAAAATGCGAAAGAGCTATAAGCTCTTTACTTGTCCCTCATGCAAAACAACGCTACGCGTACCGAAAGGCAAAGGACTAGTTCATCTGACCTGTCCAAGGTGTCACGCGAAGTTTGAAGGCAAGAGTTAACAAAGCCGACAGCCCGCGTTTATCATAAGGCGGATTCACGTAGTTTTTGCTTGACGAAACTGCAATGGAAAATTAGCATATTCGTTGGTCCGATGCAATTTCTAAGGGAGCAGCAATGATACCCCGCACATTCTCGAGTTCGATTGGATAACGGAAATGCCTAAATCTATTTATCGGCTCTTTTTGTTTGCTGTATCGTTTCTGAAGCTAGCCTGCCGAATTCACTTCTTTTAGAATGAAAGCATATTTCAGGCAATACAACACAAGGGATAGCAGCATTGCCACCGCGCAAAGGATAACCATCCCGTTCGAGTATACAGCGGGCATCTCATTCCATAAAATATGCGCCGCCAAAGTTGTATAGATGCAGCAATTTGCTAATTTTCCGTACCAGTTGGCGCTAAATGTTTTGTTGGTTTTTCGCAAAACGATTAGGCCCCCAATACCCATTATGCTCTCTTTGACTATCAAAAAAATGCAAAGAGCGGTCATCCACGGAGTTGATTTTGCTAGGGCTATGAGAACACATCCCTGTGTAAGCTTGTCCGCAACAGGATCCAACACGACTCCAAGGTCACTGGTCATATGAAACTTACGCGCAATGAATCCGTCCAACACATCCGTAGTACCAGAAAGCAGCAAATAAAAGAAAGCTAACTGATATTGGTTATAAATATAGTAAATGATTGCAGGTATCATCAAGATTCGTAATACGGATAAAGCATTCGGAATAGTCAATATTTTATTATCGCGAATAATCGACCTCAGCATATTTCACCGCATTTTCTTTATGATAAGATTCTTTTTGTCATAAGTTTTGACTGTCCATGTAATACAATTTGTTAAGAGTTTTGCCGCGCTTACCATACTAAGTCAGAGCTACAAACATACTTCAATTTCGCGGTAAAATGCTGCACGAAGATCATTGGGTTATTCAGATTCTCATGCAAATCGTACGCGTCCAGAAAAAGGGGCTTTGCGGAACGTATGCCGCATAGCCCCGTTGTCCGTTCAACTGGAATAGCTTTTTTATCGATAACTAAGCATGATATGTTTCCAACACATTCATCGCTTCATATGATGACAAACATGCCCCTGCTTCCATAGATCATCCGCTACGGCAGCCCAACATTCGGCGGCATGCTCACATTTTGCCGTCAAATCATGTACGTCTTCCGGGCTTTCCATATCGGTCGAAGCGGCTCCAGAGACATCCACCATATACGCCAGGCTCTCAGGATTGTCCAGAAGCGGACACGGCCTTAAGTGATTTTCATTGAACGGCTGTCCGTTATGATATTGCATGAACAAGGGCGATTGATACGCTTCCAGCAGGGTCTTCGTTTTAATGTTCGAGTCGGAGTAATGAATAAACGCGCAAGGCTCGATATCTCCGTTTGCGTTAATATGGATGTATGCACGGCCACCTGCGATACATCCACCTACGAACTCGCCGTCATTCCAGAAATCCATGGTGAAAATCGGTTTTGTTTTGCGGTATTCTCGCATCTTATAATACATATACTCGCGTTGTTCCGGTGTAACCATCAAATCAGGAACCGCGTTTCTGCCTACAGGCATGTAGGTAAACAACCACATGAATTTTGCTCCAAGAGATATCATCTCGTCGATATACGCTTCGCTGCCAATAATTTCCGTATTCTCGCGCGTATAGCAGCAGGATATGCCAAACGGCAGTTTCTTTCTCTTGAGTATCTCCATGGCTTTCACGACCGTCCGGAACGTTCCAACACCCCGCCGAGCATCGGTTGCGTCTTCAAAACCTTCTACACTGATCGCCGGCACAAAATTTTGCACACGCAACATTTGGTCGGCAAAGTCTTCATCAATCAGAGTGCCATTGGTAAATGAGAGAAAAGCGCAGTCCGGATGCTTCGCACATAAAAGCAGTACATCCTGTTTACGTACCAACGGTTCACCACCAGAAAAGATATAGAAATAAGTCCCCATCTCTTTCCCTTGGCAGACAATATCGTCCATTTGCGCAAGCGTCATGTTCATTCGGTTGCCGTAATCAGCAGCCCAACATCCGATGCAGTGTAGATTGCATGCCGAGGTCGGATCCATCAGAATCGCCCATGGAACGTTGCAATTTTCTTTTTCTGATAGCTTGATCTGTCGTGGGGAACCGATCAAACTGGCATTTATCACGAAGTTTTCAAACAGCCTGCGACGGACTCCATCGTCAATATCCGTCCACAGACTCAGGATCAGACGACGCCAGTTGTTATCCCCATCTTGAAATGCGTTTTTTATTACTCGAGCCTGGTTGGAAACGACTCCATTTTTATCCGTTCGAATCAGCCAATCCAATATCTTTGGAACATTCTTCTCGGGATCTTTATCGATATAAGAAATTACCTGCTTTACTCCAAAAGCCTTCATGCTTTCCTTCAACGTAAAATCGCTCATATGCTTCCTCCTGCTATTTGGTAAACTCACAATATGGCTGTAAGGTTAAGCATATGTTAAAATATGTCTCCGACTTATTTGATCCTTCGTTCCTGCGAATTCACGGGTATCAATACCTGCATGATTGTTCCTTCGCCTGAAGCGGATTGCACTATGATCTTCCCATCGCACATTTCAAGAATCCGCTTAGTTATCGCCAACCCCAACCCCGATCCTTTTTTTACAGTTTGATTTGCTCCTTGATAAAATTTTTCAAAGATGTGTGATTGTGTCTCCTCATCCATGCCAACTCCGTTATCGCGAAAAACTATAGAAACATTCTCAGCTTGCTCCTCCATCGTAATGATAATTCTCCCGCAGGTTGGCGTGAACCTTATAGCATTGTCCAACAGGTTTTGCCAAATTTCCCCGAGCAATTCTTTATTACCGCAAATATTCAAAGGTATCAACTCGGGAATCATTTCTATTTGCTTGCCGCTCCAATCGGGTTCTAAAAACAATATGTTTTTTCGAATTTGTTCGTCAAGTGAGAACCATTCGCGCGGTAAAACTGTTTCAGTATTCTCTAATTTTGACAGCTCTAGAATCTTCGTAACCAAGTCGGTAAGTACATCAACCTTTTTTGTGATAATCGCAACGTACTGCTCTCGTTTCTCAGAGGATACGCCTTCGTTCAACAATTGCGCATATCCGCGTATCGTGGCTAACGGCGTTTTAAACTCATGTGAAATACTTGTAATGAAATCCGAAGCGAGTGTCTCTTTTTTGCTCAGTTGCTCGGCCATATGATTAAAGTTTTCGACAAGTTCCCCGATTTCACGTTCCTTTGGGATTTCAAGGCGCGGTGTATAATCCCCGCGTGCAACCCGAGCCGAGGCATCGCTCAATTCGCGTATGCTCTTAAAAATGAATCGATTTCCTAGGACCAGCACCACCCCCGTAGAGATTACCGCGCTGACAATCAGCGCCCAAAGCAACAAACGATTCAGGCTCAACGAGTCGTTTTGCAGGATTCCGAAGTTAACGCATAAAAGCCAGAGCCCATACAATAATCCCGAAGAAAGAATCATTACAATAAACGAAAAAAACGTCAAGTAAAAAACCATCGGCAATCGGTCCTGCACAGGTCGCTTATTTCCCCGCATATACTTCATCCTTCACAATCGCTTTGTACCCTAAGCCGCGCACCGTTGAAATCTCGAATTCCGACCAGTCTTCAAATCGCGCGCGCAGTTTGCTGATATGTACATTGATCGTCTTTTCATCGCTCTCCGAATCATACCCCCAAACCTCACTCATGATCTCAAACCTGGTAAATACACGGCCGGGATACGACAGAAGTTTGAAGAGTAAGTTAAACTCTTTTGGCGACAGAGTGTACATTTCTTCGCCTTTTGTTACCCGAAGCCTATCCGTATCCAGCGTTATATCCGCAATTCTCAATTGACGCTCGTTCGCTATTTTTGATCGGCGTAGCAGAGCGTTGACCCGTAACACGAGCTCCTTGATATCGATCGGCTTCACCATATAATCGTCCGCGCCGCTAGAAAAACCTTTATTCTTATCATCATAACTTCCTTTAGCGGTTATCAACAAAATCGGCATCTCCATGTTCGCCTCGCGTAAATCAGTAAGTAACGCAATACCGTCCATGCGAGGCATCATAATGTCAGAAATAATTAGGTCGATGTACGTTACATCAAGTATGTCCAATGCTTCCTTTCCGTTTGTAGCCGTAAATACATCGTGACCCTTACCTTTTAAAACGGTTTGGATTAAGTTGTTTAAATCATTATCGTCTTCAACGACCAATATCTTCGGCATATTTGTCTCCCTTCATCATGCGTTTCTCGTTGCAAACATAAAGGCGATCCCCTCGAATGTGATCTACTAAAATAATTGTGTTTTTCTCAATCAATCCATTTGTCGAAATAGCTTCAAACTTCTGATCGCTTACTAGAACATAACCACATGGTCGCAATGAAGTCAAGCATATGCCAGTTTTACCGATCAAATCCGATTTCAACTCAAGGTCATATGAACCGGATGTCTCATTTAGCGTAAGCCCTCGTTTGCCAAGACTTCCATTCGAAGACAAAGCTCGACGCACAACAAACGCCATCACCACAAGCAGAATGATTGTCCCCGCCAGCAATATGCTTCCAATAAGAGCGCCTTTCAAAGTGTAAGCCGAGTACATCACAAATACAACCACCGCTAGTCCGATTATTCCCGTTATGCCGATTCCTGGAATCAGCATTTCGATAATTATCATTACTATACCAAACAGCAACGCAATCAGCATGCTTAGCAAATCCATACTATTTTTGATCATACATATTGAGCAATATCGATATGGTTAATCGTCTCCTTCGTTCTGAATGAAGATTGCTAATTAATATCTACCTTTACTATTAAATATAGGTTAACCTAACGAAGTGATATGATCAGCATTAACATATATTTAACCTTTTTACTGTTCAATATTTTGCGATGAGGCAGGCGGAAGTTGGTCTCCCCCTCGACGCTCGACGTTTCTGTCGCGGCATGCAAGGCTGGTACTCTCCTAATCAGGTGCCCTTCATATGCGATTTCGACAGTAATGCCGCGTTTAGCTGTGGTTTTCCATTGCCATAGCATTCCGCCTGCTCATCATTTGTGAAATTATGTCGGTTCTTGAGCAATGGAGTAGTTATTATGAAGCATATACCGAATGTTCTCACAAGCTTACGGATTCTTTGCGCTACCTTACTATTGGCTGTGCCAGTATACAGCGTACGATTCTATTTGTTATACCTGATTTGTGGTGTCACCGATTTTCTGGATGGCCGGCTGGCGAGAAGATTCCACGTTGCCAGCAAAGCAGGAGCCTCATTGGATAATATTGCCGACTATACTTTGCTTATGAGTACGGTCATAAAAGTTCTTCCAACATTGTTGCTGGATGTCTGGGCTTTGGTAGGGGGAATCTGTATGTTGACAGCGCGCATGTCGTCATCCGTCATTGCATGGATCAAATACAAACGGATCGTTGTGCTCCACACATTTGCCAATAAACTGCTAGGCGGCGCTGTGTATGCGATTCCTCTTTTAGCTGGTTTAGGGAACCATACGTTGTTGATTTCCATCATCAGTGGTTTCATGTGTTTTTCTGTTCCAGAGGAAATTTACCTGCTTTTAGCCTCAAAACAACTGGAACCAGATGTTCGCGGAGTGTTTTTCGATAATTCCAATATTCATAACGGATACTCCAAAATTACCGAAACGCCAAGGACGAGCGTAAGTGATTGACCTTATGCGCTATTGACCAAGATTCGCCGCACTCATTGTGATGGATTTCGGGCGTTTTTCCCAGCCATCGTCTTAATTGAATATAAGAACAGCAGACGGTTTGCCCACAGTCTCTTTATTGGCACAACCGTCCATTTACGGAGGGGGCCATGCAACTTTCGGCGTCCACAGGACATACCATAACCGGCAAAACACAAAAGCCATACACCGATCTGGGAAATAGAGGTCTCATTGCCATACCAGCTCTTTTGCTATTAGTATCCGTCATTTATTTCCACGGATTGTATGCAAAGATTGCTGTTTCAATTGTTCATATTCTATGTGTTCGTGAAATCATCAACGCGGTTTCCGCTGTCGCGTCACCGATCCGCGGACTCAGCTATGGATTTGCTGCCGCGCTTTTCCCCGCTTATGAGTTTCTGGGTGGACAATCTGCTGTTAGTGGATTATTAACACTGTGTTTGCTGTTGGTTTTTCTTGTGCTTATAATCTGTCAACGCGATATCATGGATGGTCTTTATACCATACTAACCTTGCTTTACCCCGGCATGTTGTTTGCGTCTTTCTATGATCTGCTGTCCGTACCGAACCAACGAATCTCCCAATTCCTGTTAATTATGACATTTGGGTGCGCCATAGTTGCGGATACTTTTGCGTACTTGGGCGGCTCCGCATTTGGACGGCATAAGCTGATTGAAAGAGTCAGTCCACATAAAACTGTGGAAGGCGCGATTTGCGGATTTGTTTCTGGGGCGCTATTTGTTTTTATCTTCGGATCGCATTTTCAATCTGTATTTAACGTACATTTAAACAAGATTCATTACATTGCATGGGGTGCTTTGCTTTCGTTCTTTTCACAAGTCGGCGACCTGTCCGCATCTTATTTGAAACGTTGGTTTGGTATAAAGGATTTCGGAAAAATCTTGGGCCCGCACGGGGGAATGCTGGATCGGCTGGACAGCATGCTTTTTGTTGCTCCAATCGCCAGCCTTTTTAGTATAATTTACCTGTAAAACCAATTGGGCTAAATCCGAATAGAGGGCAACACTTGCTAGGAGTATAAATATGTGGAACGTTATTCTGTTAGGACTTGTAAGCTTTTTTTCTGACATTAGCGCGGAGATGGTTTATCCCATCATTCCGCTCTATCTGATCTCCACGTTTGGGGCGACCCCGGTTCTGATTGGGCTTATCGAAGGTATTGCCGAGAGCCTTGCAAGTCTATTGAAAGTATTCAGCGGTTATGTCACGGATAACTGGGGCAAGAAAAAACCGATTGCTTTCGTGGGCTATGCCGCTGGACTAGTTTACAAGATCGCGCTCATCTTTGCCGGTTCGTGGGCTGGTGTTTTGGGTGCACGAGTCATTGACCGGGTTGGAAAGGGTATCCGTACCGCTCCCAGAGACGTTATGGTATGCGAAAGCGCTGACGAAAACAATTTGGGGAAGGCATTTGGTATTCACAAAGCGCTGGATATGGCTGGTTCAGCCATTGGTATATTCGTTAGTTTCCTTCTGCTAGAAAATTTGGATAAAACCCTTGCGTACAAAGAACTGTTCGCAATCTCTATCATCCCGGCTTTGTTGGGATTGTTTATGTTCTTTTTTATAAAAGAGAAACGCACACATTGCGACATGAACAGGCGAGAACCGTTTTGGCAAAACATGAAAAAACTGGATGGCCAACTCAAACTGTATCTCTTGGTTGCTTTTCTGTTTACACTCGGAAATTCTTCAAATGCGTTTCTTCTGTTGCGCGCAAAAAGTGTAGGCTTTGATGATAAAAATGTAATACTGCTTTACTTTATTTTCAACCTAACCGCATCTATTCTCTCTATTCCGCTTGGACGGTTGTCTGATCGAATCGGCAGAAAAAAACTGCTTGTTACGGGCTATATCGTTTTTTCTACGGTTTACCTTGGCTTCGCCTTCGCATCCAGTCAAACTACTATAATTTTTGCTTTTATCCTTTACGGCTTCTATACGGCTATGATAACAGGAGTAGAAAGAGCTTATATCGCAGAAATATCACCCAAGGATTTGAAAGGGACGATGCTTGGTCTGCACTCCACTATCGTAGGCGCTGCTTTGTTACCCGCCAGTTTGATCGCAGGATTTTTATGGGATGGATTCGGAGCACCGGTAACGTTTATGTTTGGCTCTGGAATGTCGCTCCTAGCAGCATTCACTTTGTTTCTATTCATGAAAAATAAAGGCCTTCTAGTTAATGAAAATGCTTAGACGCCTAATTCTAGCAATTAAGGTTGATTCAGCCAGATTGATCCTTGACCAATATTCGAACTTGGTAAAGGCAGAATTCAGCCGATAAGTTCTGCTGTCATAATATGGCAGCACAGCACCGTACCCGAGTTGGCTATTTTAACAAGAAATAGAGGAGAATCCTCCAACAGATTCTGTTTACGCGCCTGAATTTAGAATCGGATTGGATTTTGCTCCACAAAGGTTCATAATAACGTTAACTCAATGGTGACGAAAATACTTTTTGTGCCACATCAACTGTTTTCACGTTTATTTCCAGTGCGCAAAAACAGAATCCCAAGTGTGTTTGGGCCACAATGGGATGATATTGTGCATCCAGCAGGTGTTTCAATAACCTCGTCAAAATGGGCAAATTTAGCAATTGTTGCTTTTACATCGTCAACTATATCCGATGAACACATCGGATGCGTTATAAATACTCTAGAATAGTCTATATCTTTCTTGTCTTTTAGTTTGTCTTTTACATACTGTTCTAAACAACGTTTGAAACTGCCATTGTACTTCTTGCCAACAATCATCTTCCCATTGATGACTTCTATACATGGTTTGATCTGAAAAACTCTGGCGCCATACATTTCCAGCCCTGAACAACGGCCTCCCTTATAGAGATAATCCAATTGATCAACAATAAAACTCGCATCTACCCTCGGTGTGATTTCTTGAAGTCGCCGGAGTATAGCCTCCAGCGATTTTCTTTCACTGGCCATTTTGGCAGCCTCAAAAACAAGATGGCCGCTCCCGGAGGATAGATTCTGCGAATCTATTATGAATACATTTTTGAATCCTTCCGCAGCAATAACGGCATTTTGATAACAAGAAGAGAACCCCGAGCCTATGCAAATGTGTACCACGGCTTCATATTGTGGGGATATTTTTTCAAAGAAACAATCATACTCGTACGCATTGATCGCAGCAGTCTTGCAGTTTTCTTTGTCTCGTTCGACAAATTGGAATAAATCCCGAGGCGCAATATCCACACCGTCGTGATACGTCTTTTCACCAATCATCACGACAAGTGGCGAAAGCGTGATATTCATCTTCTCCAATATTTCCGAAGAAAGGTCGCAAGTGCTGTCTGCGGTAATTTTAATCATATGATCTCTCCTGAATTTTAAAATATAGGATTGCTTTAGAGGTTCAATGCTTTTTGTAGAGAGTCCATTGTTTTTGAAATACAAAAGTCCGAACACGCTACTATCTGTAGTATGGAAATCAGACTTCGAACAGCTTCTAAATACTGGTGATATTTTAGGATTTATAGATTAAATGTATGTTAAGACAAGTCAATTCTTATGGGGTTGACTAAGGCTAGATTACGCTTTAGTTTTGAAGAATCGCAGGCAAAATGTGCACGAATAAAATCGCGCCGAAATTTCTCGAACTATTTACATCAATTTTGCTATCTTGCAGACACCGTCATTACAACTGTTAGGTTGTTTGTGCATAAATACGCAGGTTGCCTTTGGTGGAGAAAAAGAACCCACGATTATGCAGGCTATGCAGGCGCAGAAAACATAGTTTATCCTGCTACCCATTTTCTTATTTCTTTCTCTGTCTTCTCTTGAATACGTATAAGTGAAGGGTCTCAGTTGCTTACTCAATGAACTCAGATAACCAAAATTCCATTTAGCTCAGCGTTCAACGCAAATGCTCATAACGCTCTATTACCGAGTCTAGTATACAATCCCATGATACGCAAAGTGTCATTTTTGCATTCACCCCGATGCCTTTTGTGATATCAGGATGATCAAGAGCAAATTCAATGACAGAAAGCAGACTTTGGTCGTTGTCTTGGCAAATAAATCCAGTCTGTCCATCGACGATTTGCTCTGCTGCGCCACTGTTTTCCACTACCGCAGATGGAGTTCCCATTGCGGCGGCTTCTTTGACAACCAGACCAGATGTATCGTACATCGAAGGAAACAGAAAAAGAGTAGCGGCCTGATAAAGGCCGTTCAACAATCTTTCGTCTGTAATATGGCCAGTAAAAAGGATATTTCCCAAAAGGTCAAGCTCTTCCGCCCTATCGATGATAGATTGCTTGTCCGGCCCCTGCCCCGCTAATACCAACGTAAACGTGCGTCCATCTTTTTTTAATAGTGCGAAAGCCTGCAATATTCGCAGAATATTCTTCTTCCAGTTAAGTTGTCCGCAATACAGCAAAACATTGTTCTGAGGAAGATGAAAAGTCTGAATCGCCCGTTCACGATCCCGCTCATCCGGACTTGTTGGCGATATTCCGTTTGGCATAATTACAATGTCGCGCTTAAACCCATATTCATGCAGAGCTTGAGCCGAACTCTCGCTGACCGCCCAAACTTCATCGCAGCGGCTGTAAAAATCTACAATGTACTTCACCCCAAGGTTTGCGGCCACATCCATTTTTGTGATCTTATAAAAATCGTCGTAATAGCGCGAATGAAAGGTTCCGACCATAGGGACTTTCTTTTTTCGAGCAATGAATATCGCCTCCCTTCCCGCTATAAACGGACTATGCGCGTGTACAATATCAAGCGGAATTCGCTGGATGCGCTCTCTATAATGCGCATCTAGCGGCGGAATACCCGTGTAGTACTGTTTTTGAGTCGGGACTTCAACACTTAAAAACTCTAACAATTCATATGGTGTATTGCCCAGATAACCCAGCTTCGACATCGGCGCAATAACATAGCACTCATGCCCTTTTGTAGGCAGTATGCACGCATAATTGTGTACTACTCTGCCGACACCATCGACGATCGGCAAAAAAGAATCCGTAAACTGACCAATTCGCATAACTCGCGTCAATCCTTTTTGTCAACTCATGACTGCTCCGACTCAGGTTCAACCCCACGTATTCCATCTATATGGACAGTTATTTCTTCAACCTTCAAGCCAGACATCGACTCGATGGCAGAACGAACACCGTTCCTGATGTTTTTTGCAACACTCAGCAGATTGTTTCCATAAATCGCAAGCACGTGTAAAGTGATTTTAATAGCTCCATCCTGTTTTCCTGGCAGAACTTCCACTCCCCGCTTTACATCAATTTTTCCAAAGATCTTCGAAATGGAATCGCCTAGATTATTTGAACTCAACTCGAACACGCCGCCATTCTCCGTTGCGGCAATCCCGGCAATGCTTGCTAGCACTGCTTCCGAATAAGCAATTGACCCGTCAGGCATGTGCAAAGAGAAGATTCCACTCATCATATATTCCTTTCACTCATCTAAATTCAGCTTTGCTTTATGTCTACCGACGAATTTTGCACGTGTAGTGACCTTGCTCCCAAAGCCTGTCCGCCGTCGGCATCCAGCAAGCTGCAGCATGCTCGCATTTGCCGGATAGGCATCGAACATTTTCCGGGTTCTGCATGTCGGTCGATGCCGCGCCGCTGCCTTCAATAATCTCTACAAGCCGCTCCGGATTGTCCAGCAACGGGCATGGGCGCAGCATATTCTCGTTGAACGGTTGTCCCTTGCGATACGCTTGGAATAACGGCGATTTATAGGCTTGCAATAGTGTTTTCTCTCGAATGTTTGAATCCGAATAATGAATGAAAGCGCAGGGTTCAATATCTCCATTCGCGTTTATATGTAAGTAGGCCCGCCCGCCGGCGATACATCCGCCGACAAACTCTCCGTCGTTCCAAAAATCCATCGTAAAAAGCGGCTTAGTTTTGCGAAACTCACGAATCTGATGATACATAAACTCACGTTGCTCCGGTTTGGCAAGCAATTCCGGCACGGCGTCGGCCCCCACGGGCATATAAGTAAAGAACCATGCGAACTTCGCGCCTTTTTCGATCATACTGTCAAAAAAATCTTCGCTTCCGATTACCTCGGTGTTCGCGCTTGTATAACAGCAGGAAATTCCGAACAATAGTTTCTTTCTCTTCAAAATCTCCATCGCACGGCTTACCGCCTGGTATGTGCCCGCACCGCGTCTGGAATCGGTTGCGTCCTCAAACCCTTCTACACTGATGGCCGGCGCAAAATTCTTCACTCGAAGCATTTCGTCCGCAAATGCTTCATCGATCAGCGTTGCGTTGGTAAACGCCAGGAACGCGCAATCCGGGTGTCGTTCGCATAGTGTAATAATATCCTTTTTCCGTACCAGCGGCTCTCCGCCTGAGTAAATATAAAAGTACGTTCCCATCGCTTTGCCTTGTCGAATAATACTGTCTAATTCTTCAAGGCTGAGATTCAATTTGTTACCATACTCAGCCGCCCAGCACCCAATGCAATGCAGGTTGCATGCCGATGTTGGATCCATCAGAATCGCCCATGGAATGTTACAGTCGTTTGCTTCAATCGTTTTTAGCTGTCTGGGAGCGCCAATCATGCTGGCATTGATAACAAAGTTTTCGAAAATTGTTCTCCGAACCCCCTTGTCAATATCTGTCCATAGGCTACGAACAAGTTTTGCCCAATTGCTATCCGGGTCATTGATTGCATTGCGGATGGCCCCAACTTGATTCGTTATCGTTCCCCCCTTGTCATGTCCTTGTAACCAATCCAATATCCGTGGTATATTTTTGTCGGGATTGCTGTCCATGTAGTTCAACACGCTTTTGACAACGAGTGCTTTGGAAAACTCCGATATTGTTCTTCCCATTTGATTCTATCTCCTTAATTGCTTTACTTTTTCCATAGTATCTATCTGACAAATCCGAAATCCTTTTGCTTTAAACATATTTCATTTCTTTATTAAAAACACTCCAAATACGTTAGGCCCCCCGTGGCAAGCTACGGCAGCGCCGATTTTCATCTTGCAAATCTCCTTAAAGTAATGCTTGCCCTCAATCTGTCCAATAGCAAAATTCAGCAACGCTTCATCCTGTATGGCGTGAGCAACGACCAGAATGTCGCGTTCATTCTCTTCTAGCGGTAAAAGCGTCGATTCAATATAGTCGCGTAAGCACCGACGATAAGACCCCATAAATTTCTTGCCGACGGTAAGCCTTCCATCCCGAATGATAATGCTTGGCTTTATCTGCATTGCGCTCGCGCCAAAGTAGGTCAGCGTGGAACATCGTCCGCCTTCATGAAGGTATTCCACTGTTTCTACAATAAAACTTCCGCTTATTTTTTCGCGAAAATCAAAAAGGTGCTCTTGCAAATCTATCGCATCAAGAAATTCCTTCTGTTTAACTGCTTCCAGCGCTAGGAGCGCGCTCCCGCCCGATATTGTCGTCGAATCCACTACGTAGACATTCTTCAGTTTTTGCGCCGCTATCATCGCATTCTCATAGCAGCAAGACATCCAAGCGCTTTTCGCGATATGTACAACGCTATCATGTCCTGCTAGGCATTCGATAAAGAATTTCTCATATTCCATCGGATTTGCCGCGGCAGTTTGGGGCAGTTTTTTCGTTTGGCTGTAGTACTCAAACAACGTTTCCTGTTTAATATCCGGGTAATCAAAATAGTCCGTCTCATCCATACGCACGTAAGAAGGAATCACTTTAATCTCGTAACGTTCAGCCATTTCGGGCGTCATATCAAACGTACTGTCTGCAGAAATACAGATTTTATCCATGTTTTTTGTCCTTTTCCGATATTTTGATAACGTCCGTTACCATCTTTAGCAATTACTCTCGTTCAGTCGAACGCATTGTTTAACCGGGACGATGGTATATGCCTCATGTGTATATTATTCTCCGTTTTGTACTTTAACGCAATGGCCATTATGTATTCGGTTTGTGTCTTATTCTACTTTTATTTCAATTTGTGTTTCTTTTTGGCGTATGCGTCGTATCACTCAAATGAGATCTTCTTACTATGGCGCTGTCTTTTGGCTTCCGCTTGGCTCTTTGGGATAAGGGTAAAGCCTAGACAAGACAAACAGGAGCATTACGTCAAGAATGCTCTGCATGATCCAATAGACGCCGATAATTGCGGGTACGGAAAATGCAATCCAAACACTTGATAAAGGCATAATATACTGCATCAATTTCATCGATTGAGCGGTTTCATTCATGTTAGCCGGCATTTCGGCCGGGTTTAGTTTTTGCCGGATTAGCATAACAAGATACGACGAAAGAAACGTAAATAGCGGAACCAGCAATACCCAAGATAGATGTGTGACGGATGGCGTTTGAGACAAGTCGATAACCCCGCCCAACACCGTAAATTGGGGAAGCGCAACATTTCCGGTCAAATCTGCAAACGCCGAGAGATTATTCTGTAAATGGGATATGATCTGTATTTGCGAAAGCGTTCCTTTGGTTTGCAGCAAAGATTGGATTCGCGTCTCTAGGGCGGAGATTGTTACAGAGTCAAGCCCGCAGATATAAGTCAACGGCTTCGTTATAATTGCGTAAAGCGAGAATAGGATCGGCATCTGAATCAGCATCGGCAAGCATCCGCCAAATGGACTCTGTCCATTTTTCGTATACAGGTTCATAACCTCTTGATTCATTTGCGCAGCAGATTTTTCGTCAGTCTTATTCTTATACTTTTCGCGTATCGCCTTTTCTTGAGGTGCGAGTTTGGCGCGCGCAATCGTAATTTTTTGTTGGTGTATGCTTAGCGGAAGTAATGCTAGTTTGACTACCACGCCAAATACAAGCAAGGCGGTCAGATAATGGCCGGTCAGCCCATAGATAAACTTAAATAAGTACCCGAATGGCATTCCGATATATTCAAAGATTTGAAGGATGTTTTCCATTCACGTAAATTCCTCTCCGTGCTTCGCTTTTGTAATTTATATACGAATTATCTAATATACTTACCATTTTTGCCCGACTGAAGGAGTTCCCGAAGCCTTTTCAACTCCTCTCCAAAGCGGATGGATTTCAAATTTGGGAATGCTAATATCATCCGACGAATTTGTGAATTGATCGTTTTTGTCCCTTCGTTAATTGTCGTGAAGACGGAAACACATCTGGTTTTTGTCGATTGGATCGGCACTTCCAACCGGTTCCCCAGATCTTGCAGAATTTTCCCGAGTTCCAAAATTTTTGTTATTGTATAGATTACATCTATCAGAAGTATTAAAAAAAAGCTTACAACAAGCGCGGAGCGCATTGTTGCAGATAGTCTTGCAATAATGGACGACACGGCAGGATGAAGAAATAGAATCAGAACGACAGATAACGTTCCAAATACAATGATACCGGTCAAATAGACACGTCCATGAATATTGAACTTTTTATCTGAATAATCCCACCAACGCGCATGAAATAGTTTTTCCATGATTACGGATGTAACGTATTCCAAACCGCCTGTCAGCAGCGCGGCGGCAAAAAAAAGCAAAACAGTATTGTGAATCTTACCGAGCAATAAAATATCCAGAGCAGCACCGCACCCGTATATCGGGCAGTATGGACCATTTAAAAAGCCGCGATTGATAAAACGCTTCTTCTTTATAGAACAAAGAATCGTTTCGTAAACCCATCCGAAAATACTGTATGTTATAAACCATAAAAACACGATTTCAATGCGCGGCATTTTTTCTTCCTTTAACTTGCTTTTTCCCAATATAATGCAATACCTCACGCATCGCACATACTTTGTCGGCAACGGAGACGATCACACTTTCTAAATACTGTGGTAATTGCGGATTAAGGGGGAACATATGCTTGACAATGATATCTCGTTCAATATCAGACAATGAAAAATCACTTTCCGCATTTCGTAAAGCGTGTTTTGCATGGTAAAACCCATGAAGACGATGCCCATCGTTTGCAGCGTGCCAATCATACAAATAGTAATCATGCAACAAGGCGCCTCTCACCAAACTTTTCATGTCGACATTGAAGTGAAAATGTTCCGCAAGCCTTGTACTCAGCCATGCGACCGAAACGGAATGATCGTAACAAGTGACTTCGCCATGGTGCGGAAGCATTTTTTCGTACTGCATGCCCTCTGACATTAAAATTTCGTTGGAATACGCTCCGAAATGAAGCGCCAAAAATTCCGTCGAATTATCTGTTCTCATTTTCTCACAAACCTGTTCATATATAAATACTCGATGTTGACATAAGTAACACGTGTATAATATAATGCAAGTGTAAAGGCAATGACAATGGTCAAATTCATATCAAATGGGGAATAACCCACGTTGGAATCGACTAATGTGAAAGAGGATGTGACTAATGAGTAGTCCAGAAAAGACAGATCTGCGAGTGATCAAAACAAAAAAGGCAATCCGCAATGCGTTTGCCGAATTGTTGTCGGAAAAAGATATACAAAAAATAACAATCAAGGACATCGCGGACACTGCTGTGATCAATCGCAAAACATTTTACAATTACTACGCTGGAGTATATTCGGTTGTTGATGAGATCGAAAACGAAATCATCATGGCCTTCATTGATGCTTTGCGGGATGTTGATTTTAAGCAGCTTTTACATGAACCTTACGAGATATTCAAAAAACTGACGACGATTATCAATAGTGATTTTGACTTCTACAGTCATTTAATGAAGATGGATAGCAATACAAGTTTGATTTCAAAGATCATCCAAGCATTGGAGGTCAATATTAAAAAGTCTTTTTCCGAACAAATCAGTATGAACAAATTCACGCTGGATCTTGTCTTTGATTATGCAATAGCGGGTATGATTACTGTTTATCAGAAATGGTTCAACTCTGATAGAACAGAATCAATCGAAGAAATATCTAAGGCGTTGAGTATCATTGTTTCGTCCGGCGTGAATGGGCTGCTGGAGAACGGTATATAGTAGGGTAATGTGAAAGCAAGCCTTAGTACATATAACTATTATCCAATAAGTTTTATTGTGTTGCTGTCCGAACTTTCGGACTAAAATAAATCGATGTAAGAAACCAAAAAGATGCTGCAAAATACTTGCCCTTCCGTTGTTGGTGGAGCGGAGAATCAATTGTACAATGGGAAGCGGTTCAGGGCGCTGACGGTGCTAGACACGTTCAGCCTGGAAAGCTTGGCCATCTACGTGGATAAATCGATCAGGGGCGAACAGGTCTGCGAAGCGTTGGAAAAAACCAAGGCAGCCCGCAGGCTGCCTCAGCGAATCAAGGTCGATAACGGGCCTGAGTTCATCTCCCGGGCACTGGACGCCTGGGCATATTTCAACAAAGTCAAACTCGATTATTCACGACCCGGTACGCCGACGGACAATCCGTATATCGATTCGTTCAACAGAAGTTTCCGGCATGAATGCCTAAACATGAATTGGTTTATGTCTCTGGAGGACGCCAGAGGCAAGTAGAACGCTGACGAAGGGACTACAACGAGTTCCGTCCGCACAGCGCACTAACATACCTGACACCGGCTGAATTTGCTCTGATAAACGGGCTTTGTAACTATCTGCGTTTTATCCGTTCAGAATATACAACTTTTGTTAAAGCACCTCTATCTATGATTCACTCTGATTTTGAAGACAATTTTATGCACTTGTGTTGGAGATCCGTTCAAGCAGGATATTGACGGCGCGTGCGCGTCCCAAGGTGCGAAATATGCAAACATGTCGGAGTCTAGCTGAAAAATTCCTGTCTTCCGTACATCCTGATATTTGACCATATCCTTTGTATCCAATTGATCGTCAAATATTGTAAGATTTTGGTTTGGTGTCCAGTAAACGTGCTCGCTTCCACTCAGAACGACCTGCAAATCAGCGTAATGCCGATGCGCCTCCAGACGGGCATCCTCCGCTTTCTTCGTTTGATAGGTTTGTACCAACGCATATAGATCTTCCCCGTATAAGGCGTATTTGCCATCAGGTTTCTTATCATCTTTGCAGGCCTGGATAAACTCAAGAATTGTACCAAGTGCTCTTTTCGGCACCACCGAATATTGTATCAGATGATCGATATGATCAATTAGCATCTTGCATCCTCAGACTTTCATTTTGATTCGCCGACCTGCATGTAAGAAACCAAGCTCAGATTCCCAAATGACTTTTCGTGACTCTGGGGCTTATCGGACGAGTCATTGGTTCGCGAGTAACTTATCTCTGAACGCGTCCTGATCCATCCCCGTTAATCAAGTTAACCACTTCACTTACGGAAGATATGTTAAAATCGAATTCGATCGAGTGCTTAAGGCAGCTTGCCGCCGTCGCAAAGTTGATCGCTTCCTGATCCGTCCAACCGTTCATACAAGCATAAATTAAACCAGACGCAAAGGAATCTCCTCCACCGACGCGATCTACTATATTCATCACATATTTCGGGGCTAAATATGCTTGACCACCCGAATATAACATTCCAGACCATTTATTAATGGAAGCTGAAATAGACTCGCGCAAAGAAATCGCTACTTTTTTAAAGCCGAAATTCTCCGTCAATCTCTTTGCAAGGTTAGCATATGCTTCAATACTGAGCTGACCTTGTGTCACATCGCTGTTATCAGCTTTCTCTCCAAGGCATTTCTCAGCATCTTCCTCGTTTGCAAAACAGATATCGACATATTGCATGAGTGGTTTCATGACTGATTGTGCTTTTTCTGGTGTCCATAGCGATTTTCGGTAATTTAAATCGACGCTGACCGGAACACCATGCCTCTTCGCAGCAATGCATGCAAGTCGACAGCTTTCTTGCGTCTTCTCGCTCAGCGCCGCAGTGATTCCAGTAAAGTGAAACCACCCTGCGTCCTCGAATATTTTGTCCCAATCAAATTCATCAACTTCTGCTTCTGAAAACGACGAATATTTACGATCGTAAATTACTTTGGATGGTCTTTGCGATGCTCCACGCTCAAGATAATACACACCAATGCGTTCGCCGCCCCACTTAATGAAAGAAGTATCCACTTCAAATTTGGAAAGCATGAACTTCGCGCACTGTCCAATATCATTTTCAGGCAGTTTTGTGACAACCGCTGCAGGCATACCCATGTATGAAAGAGCAATCGCCATGTTGGCTTCTGCGCCTGTATAATTTACATTGTAATTACTTGCCTGTAAAAAGCGTAGATAACCATCGGTAGCGAGGCGAACCATAATTTCACCAAAACCAATAAATTTCTTCTTCTCCATGGGTAATATCTCCCTTAAATAAGTTTTCTGTTCTTGTCCAAACATACTTAATCACATTGAGCCAACGATGCGAAGCAAGTAGCGCGCCGTGTGATCTCGATAAAGTCTTTTGCCTGAATGCATTTCTTGTCGCACAACCTGCCGCTGATCCCGGCACCGGAAAACCCGAGTGAAAGATATTGACCAAAGTTTTCTTCCGTAACACCGCCTGTTGCGCAGAGTTTCACATGGCTGATCGGCGCGAGAATATCCTTGATATACGCCATGCCGAGCGTACCCGCCGGGAAAAGTTTCACAATATCCGCCCCGTGGTTATGCGCGGTGATGATCTCGCTCGGCGTCATTGCACCGGGAATGGAGACAAGTCCGTGACGTTTGGTTTCCGCAATGACCTCTAAATCAGTATTCGGCGAAATAATATAACGTGCACCGACTTCTTTCGCTGCGACAACCTGTTCCTTGGTCAGCACAGTACCCGCGCCGAACATCATTGTTTCCTTAAATTCGTCCACAAGCATTTGGATCGCGCCACTTGTTTTCTCAATGCAGTTCGGATCAGCCTGATCGAATGTGACCTCCATAAGTTTTACGCCGCCTTCTAAGAGCGCGTGTGCAAGCTGCAATAGATCGTCGCCATACACCTTGCGGCAGATTGTGATGACTTTATATTTAAGTATAAAATCCAGCGTAGTCATATATTTGTTCTCCTTACAAAATCCTTTTGTTGTGTTGTAGCGATTATCTTACATTCTTTACAAAGTACTCATCCATTTTCGCAGACGGCAAACGCAGATTGGTAGCCCTTGGGTCGCCGCAGGGAGATCCTGTTTGCCCCAGCGCCGTTCATATTCCAAAGAGAGCCAGCCGTCATACCCGCTTTTCTTCAGGCGTCCCAAGATGTCCGGCCAGTCCAGCACGCCATCGCCCGGAAAACGGCTGTACACGGTGCGAATCTCCTCCGATATATGTGAAACGCTATCGGAACGAAATCTACCCGGTTTGCCGCCGCGGTAGGTGAGATCCTTGACGTGCACATAATGAATTGCGTCACTCTGCAGCTTGATCGCTTCCTCGCATTCCTCCGCCGGAAGAAATGCCAAATTCGCCTGATCGTAAAGCACTCCTACATTTTTACGATTCACCGCACGGATCACACGCATGGTATCGCATGCCGTTGTCGTCATCGTTCCAAAGTGATTTTCAATATTCAAGCAGATTCCAAAAGGCGTAGCATAATCTCCGCATTCTTGCAGCGATTTGACCAATTGATGAAATTTTTCATCGTTCGGGTCTGTCTCATCGTCCCGAAATGCACCACCATAAATGCGAATGCCCGTTGCGCCAAGCACGCGCGCCATATCGATTACACGCTTGAGCATTTGAATTTCGTTTTGCCGAATGCTCTCATCCAAATCGTTATATTTGTTCAAATACGGTGTAAGCGCTGCAACTTCAAGCTGAAGTAAATCAGCGGCTTCTTTGATCTCAAACAATAACGCGTCGTCCGCTTCATATGGAATCCCGCTTTTGTAGTCCGACTGTACGACGATTTCCACACCGTCAAGACCGATTGAGTGAAAAAACCGCAATGCCTCAAACACATCGAGTTCTGGCGTTGCCATGGTATGTCCTGCAAGTTTCATATCAGTGCGCCCATTCCTCCGACAAATCAGGTAACCCTGCCGTTCGTAAAACGCAGTCTACCAGTTCATGCGTTTTATACGCGTCTTCCGCCGAGGTGAGTGGTTTTTCGCGCGTCTTTACGCAGTCGATAAAGTGGCGGTTGCATCCATAAAATCCAATGCCCTCCACATAGTCTGCCCACCCCTTGTGGAGCGGCGTTGCGTTATATACCTCTTCGTGATCCGGTTTGATCACGGTCAGACGATCCGGACTCTCCATAATCACCGTCTTGCCACCTCCAAAGAGCTCAATCCGCTCGTACCATTGACCGGCCTCCCGGCTGGCGTTCAGCATGCCAATACCGCCGTTCTCAAAAGTAAGCTGCGCCGCGCAAACATCTTCATAAAACGGATCTGAACCCCAGCGGGCTTCCGCCTTCACGTTCACACATTCACCCATGACAAAGCGCATCATGTCAAGCATATGGATCGCGTTTTCCAGCGACGCGCGATATTCTTTGAACTCACGCGACTTGCTGGCAACCATCAAATGCGGTGGTTTTTCCTTGAACTCGGCGATTCCCTGCCGGTTGATCGGCGCAAATCGGCGGTTGAATGCAACCATGACGATCTGTCCCGACTTAGAAGAAGCGTCTGCCAATGTCTCGCATTCTTTAAGCGTAGAAGCAAGCGGTTTTTCAACCAACACATCCAACTTCGCATCCAGAAGCGGCGTCAGATACTGTGCGCGAACGGTCTTCGGGGTCAGAAGTACCGCTGCGTCAAGATTGCAATTGAGTAATTCGTCCAGCGACCCCGCCGCGACAGGAACCCCATATCGGCGGGCAGTTACTTCGCTTTTCGACTTGTCAGAGCCCAAAACGCCGACGATTTCAACATCCTCCATGCGTCCAAACGCCGGAAAATGTGCCGCATGTGCGATCGATCCCGTTCCGATGATTCCAATCCTGATCTTTTTGCTATTCATAGTGATGATTCCTTTTTTTCGTAAAGCGCTTTTCGTTCTCGTAGCAACGCGGATAGTTCGACCGACTCCAGAAACCGGGACGCTGGAAAGCTTGTGCTCTTCCGCGTGCTGATCTCCATCAGAACCCGCTTATCCTCGTCATAAAAGCCGTTGAGCACAAACCCTTCGCTCGTACCACTGCGTTGCGTTCCGTCAACGCTGAAGATTTTCTCCTCCTGATGAAAAACGGGGAGGCTGCCGGGATCATCGACGCCCGGCACATAGGTCGTTCCGCTAC
>Ga0074193_1001076_pt1 | contig 37361 bp, 25 predicted proteins | sample EPASupsiteHSE605_FD_64523 | JGI IMG/M metagenome (GOLD analysis project Ga0074193, IMG submission 64523) | Bioremediated contaminated groundwater from EPA Superfund site, New Mexico - Sample HSE6-05 | ecosystem: Environmental > Aquatic > Deep subsurface > Groundwater > Contaminated ... | reverse complement strand
GGTTTTGTTCCAATTGTTTTACAAGAGCCTCATATTTTGTATCGTCAACCTCCTCAGAAGCCTTTGTCTGAATCTCTACTGCTCTGTCGTAATAAGCTGCTCCTACTGCAAATGTTCCAAAGTAATACTTAGGATCTATCTCAACAGATTTATTATAGCAGGCAATTGCTTTTTCAATATCCTTAAGGTTCTTCCAAACATTACCCTCGGCATAATAAAGACTGGCATTTGAAGGCTCGTTTTCCTGTGCTTTTTTAATAAGATTGAGAATCTTGTTGGGGTCATCATTGGATTCCAGGTATATGTTGATTAAAGAAACAAGAATACTCTGATTTGTAGGATATTTAGTAAATCCGGCACTTAGGGTTTCTTTTGCTTTCTCTAAATCTTTAATTCCTTTATAAGCCTCCGCTAGGTAGGAATATGCATCACCCTTTGCATCATAGTTATTTTGGATAGCCTTATTGAAATACTCTACAGCTCTATTGTAATCCTTTGACATGTTTGCTGTTAACCCAGTATAATACATTATTACGGTATCTACCTGTTTAACAAGATTGTGGGAACTTGCCTGAAGTGACAAGGCAAAGTTATCTGTAGCTTGTTTGTAGTCACCTAAAGCATAAGCAGACATTGCTATATTCTGATAACGACTCTTCAAAGCGACAAGTTGCTCAGAAATTTCTTTTGTTTTGGCTGCTTTAGTGTCTACCTCTGCTGCTTTGTTAAGGGCAGTGAAAGCTTCTCCAAGAGGATTACCTTCATAATATGGCTTTGTTACGACCCAACTTGCCAATGTCCCGTCTTGTGCATAATAAAGTTCCTTATCTTCATATATGTCTACTGAGAAAGACTGGTCCATGATTTTTTTGGTTTCTGTGCTTATGATTCGTTGATCTTTCAGTAGCACCTTTAGTTCCAGTCTTGAAGCCCCTAGCCAGAGAGACTTGATGGGAGCATCGTAAATAGAAGTATAAGCATCTGCCAGTTTTAGCCAAGTAGCAGGATTTGTTGCTTTCTTGGCATCTGCAGACTCTTTCTTCGCTTTTTCCAAAGCCTTGAGAGCATCTGTTACCTCCTTGGGTTGAGCAACTAACTGTATTGAAAATAGTAGTGCCAGTGCAATAAATAGATTTTTCATTGTAATTATTAAAATTTAAAAAGATTATATTATATCACATTTACTCTTCAACTATGCCGCTCTCAACGGGTTTTTCTTCGCTCTTGTTCACCCTGCAGACAGCAGCTATCATATCTCCCTCCCTGATATTAATAAGTCTCACACCCTGTGTTGCCCTTCCAGCAACTCTTACAGTAGACACCTCAAGCCTGATTGTTATACCGGACTTATTTATTATCATAAGGTCATTCTCGTCTGTAACATCTTTCAATGCAATCAGCGATCCTGTTTTTTCTGTTATATTCAGCGTTTTAACGCCTTTACCGCCTCTGTTTGTTACCCGGTAGTCTTCCAGACACGATCTTTTTCCATATCCATTCTCGCTTACAACAAGAATATGATGAGACTCACTACCCTCTGCAGTTGGATCTACACAAACCATACCAATCACTTCGTCGTTATCTCCTATATTGATTCCCCTCACTCCCGCACCAGTTCTTCCGATTGCCCGGACATTCTCCTCATTGAAACGTACACACTTTCCATCCCTGCCTGCAAGTAGAATCTCATTGTGTCCGTTAGTGAGGACAGCTTCCAGCAGTTCGTCATTCTCTCTTATTGTTATTGCATTTACACCATTGGCCCTCGGACGTGAATATGCTTCCAGAGATGTTTTCTTTACAGTACCTCTTTTTGTTGCTAGAACAATGAAGTTATTGTTGATATACTCTTCGTCATTGAGATTTCTGACATTTATATAAGCACAAACCTTATCTTCAGGTTCAATATTCAATACGTTCTGTATAGCCCTTCCCTTGGATGCCTTTGTTCCCTCCGGAACTTCGTAAACCTTAAGCCAGAAACATTTTCCTTTTTGCGTAAAGAAAAGCATAGTACTGTGCATGTTGGCTACGTAAATATGTTGGATAAAATCCTCTTCTCTTGTTGTACTGCCTTTGGCACCAACCCCTCCCCTGTTCTGAGTTCTGTACTCAGCTAGTGGTGTTCTTTTCATATAACCTAAATGAGATATGGTTATGACAACATCTTCGTCCGGGTAGAAGTCCTCTGGATTGAAATCTTCTGCGGAAAGTTCAATGGCTGTACGACGATCATCACCAAATTTCTCCCTAAGCTCAATAAGTTCATCTTTGATAATTTTCATTTGAAGCACTACGTCTGACAGCACCTCTTTAATGTAAGTTATCAACTTCATCAGTTCATCGTATTCCGCCTGCAGTTTTGCTCTCTCCAGACCTGTAAGCTGACGAAGTCTCATTTCTACTATTGCGCTTGCCTGAGCTTCTGAAAATTCAAATCTGGTCATCAGGTTTGTCTTTGCCTCATCAACAGTTTTTGAACCTCTTATAATTGCAATCACTTCATCTATAAAATCCAGTGCAACAAGCAATGCTTCAAGAATATGTGCTCTTTTTTCTGCCTGCTCCAGTTCGAATCGTGCCCTGCGTAAAATTACATCATGTCTGTGACGGACAAAATATTTAATAAGTTGCTTCAGGTTCAGCAACCTAGGTCTGCCATCCACCAGAGCAATGTTGTTGACTGAGAAGCTTGACTGAAGCTGAGAATACTTATAAAGCATATTAAGTATAATATTGGCAACAGATCCCATTTTCAATCTAATGACAATGCGCATTCCATTACGGTCGCTTTCATCATTTATATATGCAATTCCTTCAACTTTTTTCTCTTCCACCAACTCTGCGATTTTCTCGATAAGTTCGCGTTTATTAACCATGTATGGTATTTCAGTAACCACGATGGTCTCTCTTCCGCTTTCACTTACTTCAATCTCAGTCTTTGAGCGGACCACTATCCTGCCTTTACCTGTTTCAAATGCATCTTTTATTCCTTGGATACCCTGAATGATACCTCCCGTAGGAAAATCCGGACCTTTAATATATTTGCAAAGGTCTTCAGTTGAGATTTCATTGTCGTCTATGTAAGCACAAATTGCATCAACTACTTCGCGCAAGTTATGCGGGGGCATGTTGGTTGCCATTCCTACTGCAATTCCGGAGGCTCCGTTTAGAAGTAAAAGCGGCGCTTTCGCCGGCATAACGGTAGGTTCCTGAAGTGATTCGTCGAAATTTGGTTTGAAATCAACAGTATTTTTATCGAGATCTGCCATTACCTCCTCGGCGATCTTTCTGAAACGTGCCTCTGTATAACGCATGGCAGCTGCAGAATCACCATCGATGGAACCAAAGTTACCCTGTCCGTCTACCAACATATATCTCATGCTCCACTCCTGTGCCATTCTAACCATGGCTTCATAAACACTGGAGTCTCCATGTGGGTGGAACTTACCCAGAACCTCTCCGACAATACGGGCAGATTTCTTAAATCCTGCTCCCGCAGTCAGCCCCAATTCCGACATTCCAAAGAGAACTCTTCTGTGAACTGGCTTTAGTCCGTCTCTTACATCTGGTAGGGCACGTGACACAATTACAGACATCGAATAATCGATGTATGCACTTTTCATCTCGTCCTCTATGTTGATTTTGATTATTCTTGCGTTATTATCAGCTTCTTGAATCATTTTGTTTCTTACTTCTTGTTTATAAAAAGAGGCGTAAAATTACTAAATAAATATCTTATGAACAAATTGTATTGCTAATTGTCTTTAATTAGATTTGCATCAAATTTAAAAGCACAAATGAACTTACAATTATCAAATGAACTAAATGAGATTATCTCATACAGCAGAGAAGAAGCAATGAGGATGGGTAGTTATACGATAGGATCGGATCACCTTATCCTTGGCATAATCCGACATCAGGACAACTCTGCTTTTGAGGCACTTATGAGCTTTGGAACAGAATACAGAGTATTTAAGTCAAAAATCGAGGAGCTTGTAAAAGTGGGGGATATTGTTCCTTTTGAACAGGCAGACAAACTCAATTTATCCAAGGGTGCAGAAAACGCTTTAAAAGTAATGTATCTGGAAGCAAGATCCCTTAAAGAGGCAAAACCAGGTCCGGTTCATCTGTTACTTGCAATTTTAAGAGGAGAAGATGGCGTTTCTGTTTCTATTCTTAAGGAATACAACATTACATACGACAGTCTGAGAGCTACATTCAAAGGTAAAGAGATATCAAAGCCAATGAATACATCGACCTATGACGATGAGATGGACGGAGGAGTAAAACCTTCAGGAGTAGAAGGACCTGTCAGAGGAACTAAAAGTGCAAAACTTTCCAGTGACACGCCTGTAATTGACAGCTTTGGATTCGATATGACTAATGCTGCCCTTGAGGGAAAATTAGACCCTGTAGTAGGCAGAGACAAGGAGATAGAAAGGCTTGCCCAGATACTTGGCAGAAGAAAGAAAAACAACCCTGTGATTATTGGCGAACCGGGGGTTGGAAAATCGGCAATTGCTGAAGGTCTGGCCCTGCGTATTGCGCAGAAAAGGGTGTCAAGAGTACTTCTTAACAAGCGGCTCATATCACTTGATATAGGTTCTATTGTTGCTGGCACGAAGTACAGAGGACAGTTCGAGGAGAGGATGAAGGCAATACTTAATGAGCTTACAAAAAATCCCAACATTATCCTTTTTATAGATGAACTTCATACTCTGGTTGGTGCAGGTGGAGCTTCCGGGTCGCTGGATGCAGCCAATATGTTGAAACCTGCTCTTGCAAGAGGCGAGATACAGTGTATTGGTGCTACCACTCTTGATGAATACAGGGAACATATTGAGAAGGACGGTGCATTGGAAAGAAGGTTCCAGAAGATTATGGTAGATCCTACCACCTATGATGAAACTCTGAATATTCTTCAGAATATCAAACAACGTTATGAAAAACATCATAATGTAGTATATACAGATGATGCTTTGATTGCATGCATAAGATTATCTCAGAGATACATTACCGACCGTTGTCTACCCGACAAGGCTATTGATGCACTAGACGAGGCAGGTTCAAGGGTGCATCTTATGCATCTTAAGGTTCCTGACTCAATTCTGGCAATTGAGAATGAAATAGAGCCTATCAGAAGTGAGAAGAGAATAGCTGTTAGCAATAATCAGTTCGAAAAGGCAGCTGAACTTAGAGATCTGGAAAAACAGAAGAGTGAGGAGCTTGAAATTGCACAGCAAAAATGGAACGAAGAGCAGAATCTAAACCCTCAGGAGGTAAATTCAAATGATGTTGCAGAGGTTCTCTCGATGATTACAAATGTGCCCATCTACAGACTTGCAGAGAAAGAGGGCGACAGGCTTTCCAGGATGGGTGAAAGCATTCGGAAGAAGATTGTCGGTCAGGATGAGGCGGTTGACAAGGTTGTACGGGCAATACAGAGAAACAGAGCCGGTCTCAAAGATCCAAACAAACCGATTGGAACATTCATCTTTCTGGGCCCTACAGGTGTAGGAAAAACACAGTTGGCAAAAATACTGACTGAATATCTTTTCGATTCAGTAGACAATCTTATAAGGATTGACATGAGTGAATATATGGAGAAGTTTGCACTTAGCAGGTTGATAGGAGCTCCTCCGGGATATGTAGGCTACGAAGAGGGTGGACAACTAAGTGAAAAGGTCAGAAGAAAACCATATTCGGTAATTCTTCTTGACGAAATTGAGAAAGCGCATCCGGATATCTTCAATCTTCTGCTGCAGGTTCTTGACGAGGGGAGACTGACAGACAGCAATGGCAGACACATTGACTTCAGGAATACCCTGTTGATTATGACCTCGAACATAGGAAGCCGGGAGATAAAGGATTACGGTGGTGGCATGGGTTTTTCAAATTCTACCAGACGTAACATAAGTGATAATACTAGACACATAATAGAGAAAGCCCTAAAGAAGACTTTTACTCCTGAGTTTCTTAACAGGCTTGACGAGCAAATTCTGTTTAACTCACTTACCAAGGATGATATTTGTAAAATCATTGATATTGAACTTGACGATCTGTATAAGAGAATTGAGAATGCCGGATATAAACTCTCTATAGATGAGAAGGCAAAAATATTTGTAGCCGACCATGGATATGATCCGCAATTTGGTGCAAGACCACTGAAAAGAGCTATCCAAAAATTAATAGAAGATCCTTTGGCTGAGGCTATTATAGCAGGCAAATTCAAAGCCGGAGATGAACTCCATATGGAGATTGATACTGACTCAGTTGACGAAGGGGGCTCTCCAGTAAAACTTAAGGTTGCCCTGATTTCTTAGAGTAAAATATTTTTTGGACAAATCATCCTGAGGGCCATATTGCTTGTCTCTCAGGATTTTTTTTGCAGGTATCCTCTTTAAGGTCTCTTTTTCTACATAAAAATCTATCGGTTCTGTCTCTCCATGAAGCTCAAAACCAAGTCTCCTGTAAACATTCCCGTCGCTCCAGTCTTTGTCGGCATATGACATGATCTCATCCGGAGAGTTTTTGTCAATAAAATATTTAAGCAGCTTTCCCATTCCTCCGACTACCCTGTATTCTGCAAGACCTGCATATCTTACCCACTCATAAGAGAGTATAGTAGCCCCTTCTCTCACCATAGGCCGGGGTGCAGAAAACATAGCAACTGCAACCATTTCATTTTCATTAAGATATTGAGTTTGCTTATTTGTATACAGGGCATATTTATAACGACATGTAGTATAACCAAGCAGATGATTCCGCTCAAGAAATTGTCTGGCACTCTCAGAAGATACCTCTCTGACAACGCAGTTTCGTGCAAAAACAGATTTCTGCTTACCTAAATTTGCGAGTAACCTGTTGGTGATAAGCTGATACTTATTGACCCATTCATCTTGGTACAATGTAATATTTTGACTCCCTCTGTTGTCTGGGGCACACTCCCCTACCGATATGAGTCTTATTGAAATTTCAGGTTTACAAATAGTGTATATAGAGCCATTTACTGAGTAATCAATTTGATGAAAATCCAGAAATTTTTGGAATTCTGCAGGAAAATTGATTGTCATGCTTTTGTAATTATCAGTTAATGAATATTTCCCCGCAAATATAGAGGTAATTTTCTCATTTTATTTGGAAATAATAGATTGTTGCCATATCTTTGCGCTCCCTTAAAGGAAAGATTCAGTAGCTCAGCAGGTAGAGCACAACACTTTTAATGTTGGGGTCCTGGGTTCGAGCCCCAGCTGGATCACAAAAACAGAAGCCAAGCAACAGCTTGGCTTCTTTGTTTTTATGATCCAGCGCGACAAGCTTGCTTGGGAGCGATGGAGAATAAAAACAAAGGAATTTTTGAGCGGAGCGAAAAAACTGTTTTTGTGTGGGTAAGTAAAAGAAACCGGGTCCGACGAAGCAGCCCCAAGGCTGCAAGTCACGACAGCTGGATCACAAAAACAAAGGACAAGTATGCTTATTCAATCAGATCTAACTTTGTTCTAAGTAGTCCGTACCAGAATTGAGCCCTCCTGCCGTCTCCTCAATTGATAAATCTACAATACTTGGAGAAATCCATTGTTTTTTTTCGTTCTCTGAAAAAATACCTGTTTCCATAATAATTACAATAAAATTAAAAATGAATATAATAATTTAAAGATAACTCATTTTTAGAAAGTATTAAAGCTATAACCACTTTTTTTTAATTCTACTAATAAATATTGAGCTATGACTATATGTGCAACCTTGTTATATATTGTATTTTTAGATTGTAAACAAACATTATTATGTAGAACAAGATTCAGTATTTCAATCGCATTTGGAATATTTATATATTGATTGAACAGTAAGTCGCTTTTGGTCGATTCTATCAATTTTTCATAATAGTCAGTTTCCCTCATAATTCTTTTTCTAAAATCAGGACTATATGGCATTTTATCTTTTCGAGTGCAAATTTGTGTAGGAATAATATTTTTCATTGCCTCCCGTAAAACATTTCTTCTCTGCCCATTTTTCAAATGGAGCGATATTGGAATATCACTTAAAAAAGTTAACAAATCTGCATCAAATAAAGGTGTCATATAGTCGCTCATATAATAGCCGCTTCTATTCGCCAACATTCCTGTTATTCTTCCAATTTGTCCTCTGTTTATTTTGTCCTGTATTTGGAGACAATAATTACTATAAGATGCATCATTCTCTTTCGCTTTGATTTTTAACAGATTGTTCTCTGCAAATCTGTTTTTGTTTAAAAATATTTTCTCCCTTAAAAGGCGGTACGCCTTACTATGAGAAAAATAATTATTCCATGCTATGCGATAAAAAGATTTATTGTCTTCTCTCTTAAGCATATTCATAAGAGCCAGAGCTTCGAGCAGTTCTCCTTTTTTAATAAGTTCATAAATAACTGAATCTCCCTTCCATGAGACCCAAAAATCTCCTCCAAAACCGGAAAAGAGAGATTTTACATTCATTTTATTTGCCGCTTCCAACAAAGCTTTATCCATATAAAAAAAAGCATTTGGAAACGACTCCTCAATTTTAAATGCCTCGTCCAAATTTGTATAAGGCCCTACATCCGGAGCCTCAACATACGTTTGAATAATATTAGGACAATATTTGCCCACAATTTCAATATACTTTCTCTCGTCTTGTTCAATTCCTTTATAATCAATGGGTAGCACAGAAGAAAAGGCATAGAGAGGCTTGTTTTTCTTCATAAGTTGTTCTGAAAGGATGCAGGCGATGCTGGTAGAATCAAGTCCTCCACTTAGCGTTATTCCTGTTGGTATATTTGGATTCAGCCGTTTTTCCACTGCTCGAAAAAGTAACTCACGTGCACAGTCATACCAGTCATCATCTTTTTTAAAAGAGTATTTTCCAGTAGTTTTAAGGTTCCAATACTTACGACAAGTCAGCCTGTCATTCTCCAATGTCAGGACGTTTCCGCCACACAATGCAAAAACCTCACTGTTATATGTATTGTCTGGAGTTCCCTTTCGATAAAAGTATTCAATCAAGCTATCATCATTAAAAAAGTTCGGTCCAGGTTTAGCTGCAACTATGCCTTTTATTTCACTACAGAAAATAAACACCTCAGAGGAGTCATAGTAAAAGAGAGGGCGAAAGCCTATTTTGTCAACAGCAGCAAAAATCTTAAGCTTATCTGAATCCCAGATTACAAAGGCAAACTCTCCATCTAAATAGTTTACACAATCTTCATCCCAGCGTTTATAGGCTAATATGATGATTTCGGGATCGCTTGTTTTATTCAGAATATCCTTATTTATACACAATAATGTGGCTAGTTCCTCGCGATTATCCAAACGAGCATCTGCAGTAATTGTGCATGCTAACAGAGAGTGTGGCTGATGTTCATAATCTTGTTGAGGATAAGTTTTAAGAAGGCAATGACCAAAACTCACATTATCATCTGTCCAAGTATTTTTTCCATCTAAAGCACGATGTCCCATGACTGATAGTATTGCATTTATACTATCTAGCATGACTGGCTTTCTTTTTTTGTTGACTATTCCAAATATTGCACTCATAGATTCAAGCAATACGCGACATGTTTGCTAGGGGTTGTTTTAAAATAATTTGCGTTTACAAATATATATTTTCTTACTGAGTTTTTTGCTAAGGTAATCTCCAGATAATTCCACCCTCAAAGAGCGGTGGACGACTCTGACAAGGACGGCATCGGCAATCGTTTTTTTTCCATAAATAGGTATTTAATTAAATTATTTATATTTTGCTTCAGATTTTGCATTGAAAGCACTCCTTACACTTATTATAATATACTGAAATAAAAAGTTTTGGAGATTCTATAACCAAATGATTTTTCAATAGCAGATCGGATATTTCATCCACTTTTATCAAATAGTAACATGAAATCTATCATATCTGAACACATTGATACCAATAGAATAATTATAAGAAATGCAACATCCGAAGACATAGATGAGCTGCGGTCAATTTGTGAAAGCTGGTTGGACAAGAAAGAACTCTTCCTTCAATTATTGCTCCCGTATTCAATGTTATAGATATCATTTCAGTAAGATCTGATTTTACTTGTATCAGCATAAATGCGACACCCTGCGTAACATCATCAGGAGCATAAATTGCACCATTCACAACATTTGCAGGAAGGAATCCTATATTTACGGATTGATTAAAAAAAAAATTATGTGTGTTTATATCTGTTTAATCTACATATGCAAGGTGAGGCACATATTTTAATAACTCATTACACTTTTCTATAAAACTGTTGCATTATTCACATGTTATTACACATATTAAACGAGTGGACCGAATGGCATAAAAAAAGGCTGTTGGACGCAACAGACCTATAGAATTCTAATGTAAGCAGTCAATTCAAGCATCACAAGATGAATTTTAACGGATGCGTATTTTATATTGCATTTGTTTGTATAAAATATTTATATTTGACCAAATTAATGTTAGAAAATAATATGGAACAAGCATCTACACGAAAATTTTCCGTTTCTCTGAGTTTTGAAGAAATTCGATTACCCCCATTCGAGGATATTCTTATACTTGGTAATAAATGCCCTCAGGGAAAAGTAGGTGTATATCGCTCATTTCAGTTGTTAGTACCAGATGAATTTGAGGTAGTTGAGCCAAAAAGTGATATCATTGAAGCAGTTTTTATAAACAAAAGATTACTAAAAAAGATAGATATCGAGAAAATATTATCGATTCTGAGTGACAAAGTTTTCCCGTTTGTCTCTGAGTCAGAAATATTGAAGGTAGATTTTAAGGTAAGGATAAATTATGATCCTATTGAAACTGATTCATTATGAATATAAAGGATTGTTTATCAACGAATTTTGTACCTATCAATCAGGAAAGAGGAGTTTCATCAATAAAAAGGGAATTACTATTCAACCAATATTTAGTTGTAGTGGATGACAATGATAATTTCGTTGGCATATTGTCGTCCTTTGATTTGATTATAAAGCCGCATAAGTTGGTGGCAGACTGTGTTATTGATAAAGAGATACTTTTACCGGGAGATACCCTGTCAACTATAGTAGAAAAGTTTCACAAAAGCAGATGCTCAGCACTTCCATTTTATGAAGATGGGAAATTTTCTGGTGTTATTGAGAAAAACTGTATAATCAAGAAACTTACTTGCAGAATAGAAGAGCTATATAAACATTCAATAATCACTCAAAATTTAAAAAAACATTTTTTGAACAATATCTCACATGAAGTAAGAACACCGTTAAGTGTGCTTATCGGCCTTCTTGATGTTATAGCGGAGATAGATATAGATAGGTTCAGAGATGAGCACAATGAGTATAGAGTGATGTTAAAACATAATATTGACAGCTTTCTTGTAATGATGAACGACTTGATTGATCTTTCAAAAATTGAGTCGGGAGAAATACTCCCTATTGAGCATGATCCTATAAATGTTAGAGTCTTTTTCAATGATTTTAAGAAGTTTTTTAACACGAGGGCAACAATTACAAAAAATGAGTTGGAATTTAAAATTTACATAGAGGAAAATTGTGAAATAGTCTTTGCAGACTATAAGAAATTAAAGCAGATAATATACAATTTTATTGATAACGCAATAAAGTTCTCTTCAGATAACATTGTTGAATGTAAATGTTGTAAAGAAAAATCTGGCAATAACACTTACTCTGTCTTTTATATAACAAACAGAGGAACAGACATTAGCAATGAACAAGATGACGAGATCTTCCGCTCCTTCAATAAAGGATGGGATAGTTCAGCTAATTATAAAACAGGATTGGGTATAGGACTCTCTCTTTCAAAAAAACTATCGGAAATAATGGGAGGAGAACTCGGGTATGAAAGTAAAAATGGTAAAACTACATTCTATATAAAGATGCTAGATTAGCTGTTACAAAATCTACACTAGAAGAAAAGTATCATTAGCTGAGCCATTAACACCCTCAGAAACATCGTGAGAGGATAAACAGTGGCGTAACTTACAGCAGGGAGATCGTTCCCTGCTGTTGCATTTGAATAAGCTAATGCAGGTGGATCGGTAGTGCTGCCAGCCATTAAGCCGGTCAGAGTAAAATAGTTGAGTTTAAACCATACTCTTCCGACTATTGCAACAATCATTAGCGGTAAAATTGTTATAATTGCCCCGTAAAGTATCCATATGGCCCCTCCTCCATTTACTATTGTATCTACAAATCCACTACCGGAATCTAGCCCTACGCATGCAAGAAAGAGAGAAATTCCAATCTCCCTTAACATAAGATTTGCACTCATGGTTGTGTATGTAACCAGCTTGTATTTTGGCCCGAACTTACTTATCAGTATTGCAACTATCAGCGGTCCGCCTGCTAGGCCCAACTTTACAGGCTGAGGGATACCAGGAAAGAATATAGGTATGCTTCCCAAGAAAATACCAAGAGCTATACCCAAAAAGATTGCAATTAGATTGGGCTCTCTCAGCCTTTTCATTGAGTTTCCCAACAATTTTGCAGCAGCATCAATTCCTGTCTGCGTTCCAACAATTGTTAGTCTGTCTCCAATCTGAAGCTGGAGGTTTGGTGTGGCAAGCAGATCAACGCCGGCCCTGTTTATTCTGGTCACTGTTATACCAAAAGCTTTACCGAGTTTAAGGTCAGAAAGGCTCTTGCCATTAATATTATTTTGCGTCACTAATATCCTTCTTGGTACAAAATTAGAATCCTTTATACCCCACTCCTCATCACTCATCTCTACCTCTGTTCCAAAAAAAGCCAGCAGTGATTCTAGATCTCTCTTTTGTGCAATAATCAGAAGTTTGCATCCCGGTTTAAGTTCAATGTCAGCATTTGCAATAAGTACAACTCCTTTGTCATCACAAACTCTGGAGATTACAAAATTCTTATCTGTAATCTGCTTCAACCCCATTATGGTCTTTCCAAAGAGTGAGAAATTTGTAACAAGGACAGAGAGTCTCATTGTTTCGTTTGGATTGTCTTTTTCCAACTCCTTTATTCTTTGATTCTCCTTCTCCAGATTTATCCTGAAAATTGACTTTACAAGAATCATTGATGTTATTATACCCACAACACCCAGTGGATATGCAAGAGCATAACCCAATGCTATACTTGGGTCATTCACTCCGTTCATATCCAGGTAAGTTTGCTGAGCTGCTCCCAATCCCGGAGTATTGGTTATTGCTCCGGATAGTATTCCTACCATTGTAGATATTGGCAGGCCGGTTATAAAGTATATTACAAGAGTTGTGATGACACCAAGAAAAACTATAGCAGAGGCTAAAAGATTCAGTTTTAAACCTCCCTTCTTCAAAGAAGCGAAGAATCCCGGCCCTACCTGAAGTCCGACAGAATAAACAAATAAAATTAACCCGAACTCCTTTACAAAATGTAGTATGTGCGAATTTATAGATACCCCAAAGTGACTTAATGCGATGCCCGCAAAAAGTATCCATGTGGCACCAAACGAAATTTTAGCGATTTTCACTTTGGCCAGAAGATAACCTATTGTAATAACTGAGGCCAGAATAATAATTGACTGAGCTATTCCTTCACTCAAAAAAAGTGTCTTCATCCATTCCATAACATCCAAAATTTGTCGTAAAATTACGCATTTTTGCTATATTTGGTGTATAAAACACAAACTATGAAAATAATTGATGAATTCAAGCAATTTGCAATGCGTGGCAATGTAATGGATATGGCTGTCGGTATTATTATCGGCGGTGCTTTCGGTAAAATCGTCTCATCTTTTGTCTCTGATGTGATTATGCCTCCATTGGGCCTTCTTATTGGAGGGGTAAATTTCACTGACCTTAAAATTACACTGAAAGAATCTGTTTCAATTAATTATGGCAATTTTATACAGGTAACGTTCGACTTTATCATTATTGCATTTGCAATATTCATGATGATAAAGTTCATGAACCGTTTCAATCGTAAAAAAGATGAATTGCCAGCTGTTCCCGCAACACCTCCTCCTACCCCAGAAGATATTGCATTGTTAAGGGAAATCCGCGATCTGTTAAAAAACAGATAATTTTGTCGGATTCTCTTTGTAGATCCTTCTAAGCTCTGTAGGAGAATAACCATACATTGTCCTGCAAAACCGATTGAAGTGAGAGGCATCTGTAAAGTCGTACTCCTTCATAATCTTGACTATAGGACAATTATTTACGATGAGTTTCTTGTAGATAATTTCTGATCGTCTGCCTAGTATCCATTGATAAGGCGACTCACCAAACAACTCTCTGAACTTCCTGTTAAAAGTGCTTGGGGAGAGACTTGAAACAGCTATCAGCTCCTCCACTCCCCTGTGTTTTTGATAGTTATCAAAAATAAACTGATAAAAATCATGAACTTCACCACTTAATCTTGAGAAGAAGTTAACCAAAACCTTTTTGCCATAACATTTCTTAAGGAGCATCTCCAGTTCTCTTTGTTTTACATACTGATAGTTCCTTGAACAGCCCTTGTTGTTTGTCATGCATTGTATTACAGAATCCAGGAATACCTCTAGTTTTGGTTGTATAACAAGTGACGATACCGAAAAGATATACTTATCCTTTACTTTAGCAGCATCTCTCCTGAGGTTTTCATAAAATGATACCCAGTGAGTATCCAGATTTAAAAGTACCAGTTTTGTATTTTGAAGCGTATCAAATTGATATCCTGAATTTTTAACTAAAAACATCTCCCTGTCACCAAAAAAATACTCCTTGTATTTTCCAATCAAAATACGCACTTTGCCAGAATGGACAAATATTAAAAGGTTCCCTGTTTCATTTGAAAATTCGTATGAAAAACCCTTTTTTAAAAAGAGATAATTAAATCCACTTTTTAATTTTTTTTGGATTATTGTAGTTGTTTCTGTTCCGTTTGAATTGTTAATCATTGGCTAAACAGGGTTATGCTATTTTTTAATTAATTGATAGTAACATTATTACATAGTTATATATCAAACAGGCAAATCGATTGTTTCTTGAGCTCAATCATCGTTCAGAGGAAGGATAATTTGATTAGTCAAACCTTTAAATCCCTTATTATTAAAATTACAATAATAATCTCATTAAAACAAACCCTTGTTGCCATTTTCGGTCAAATCAAACAATACATAGATTTTTTTTAAAAATATTTTTTTGTTCAATATTAGAAACTTTAGCAATAATTATTACCTTTGCAGCCGTTTTAATCAGGTTCTGTAGCTCAGTTGGTAGAGCACGACACTCTTAATGTTGGGGTCGTGGGTTCGATCCCCACCGGGACCACAAAAAAAATATCTTCTACAATTGACAAAAATTGAGGAGATATTTTTTTTATGCATATATTAGCTTAAAATCGAAAGTTATGAATAATTTCACTTTTCAAAATACTACAAAATTAATTTTTGGCAAGGGATCCATTGCCTCTCTTGCAACTGAAGTTCCTGCAAACAGTAAGGTTCTGCTAACATTCGGAGGAGGAAGTGTCCAAAAGAATGGTGTGTACGATCAGGTAAAAGAAGCATTAAAAGGTCATAATACCATTGAATTCTGGGGTATAGAGCCAAATCCCACAGTTGAAACCCTAAGTGAGGCAATTGCGCTTGCAAAACAGGAGAGTTGCGATTTTATACTTGCTGTTGGTGGAGGTTCTGTTGTAGATGGATCAAAACTTATAGCTGCTGGAGCCCTGTATAACGGTAACGCCTGGGATCTTGTGAAAAAGCCATCGCTTTACAATGCTGCCCTTCCTATGGCAGCCGTCATTACCTTGCCTGCTACTGGTTCAGAAATGAACAGAGGTGCCGTAATTTCTAACAAAGCTACTAAGGAGAAGTTTTCTTTCTTCTCAAACTACCCTGTATTCTCTATACTTGATCCCGAAACAACATTTTCGCTGCCTCCATATCAAGTGGCTTGTGGTCTGGCCGATACCTTTGTACATGTAATAGAACAATATCTTACTATTCCGGGCCAGTCTCCGCTGATGGACAGATGGGCGGAGGGAATACTCCAGACAATTATTGAAGTTGCGCCTAAGATAAAAGAGAACCAGCATGATTATGAATCTATGGCAACATTTATGTTATCTGCCACTATGGGTCTTAACGGATTCATTGCTTTAGGAGTCTCTCAGGATTGGGCAACACATATGATTGGCCATGAACTTACGGCACTTAACGGAATAACACACGGCCATAGTCTCACAATAGTTCTGCCAGGCACAATGTGGGTGCTTAGAGGTGAAAAAGGGGACAAGATTCTGCAGTACGGAAAAAGAGTTTGGGATATAGAACATACTGACAGAGAGGTAGCCATTCGTATGATCATTGACAAGACTGAGGAGTTTTTCCGTTCTCTTGGTTTAAAAACCAGATTGCATGAGAATGGTGTCGGACAGGATACCATAGATGAAATAAAAAGGAGATTCGCACAACGGAACCTTCATTTAGGAGAAAACAGATCAGTTGACTCCCAAGTCGCAGGGGAGATTCTTGATGCCGTTAAGTAACAACTCACTTGATATGAATAAGGAACATAAACTCGGGCTTACTCTATCGGGAGGTGGCGTAAAAGGTTTTGCTCATGCCGGTGCGCTTATGGCTATGGAAGAGTTTGGTCTCAAACCCGACATCATCTCCGGAACTAGTGCCGGTGCAATTGTTGGTGCATTATACTCTTCCGGACAATCACCAGACGATATTCGTAAAATATTTAAAGCCAAGTATTTTAATAGTTTCGTAGAGTTGACTATACCAAAAAGGGGTCTGTTTGGAACGGCTGACTTCGTGAGATTTCTCAAAGATAACATACAAGCAGAGACATTCGAAGATCTTAAAATACCACTTTATGCTGTTGCAACAGATTTTGACCACGGCAAAAGTGTTGTTTTCTCTACCGGAGAATTATGTAAAAGAATAATGGCCTCTGCATGTGTGCCTGTTTTCTTCAATCCAATAGAGATTGACGGAGTACACTATGTAGACGGAGGTATTTTCAGAAATTTTCCTGTTTCTGTAATCAGAGAAAGCTGTGAAAAGGTTATTGGCATAAACGTCAGTCCTCTTATATCACAAAAATATTCCAAAACTATTGTAGGCGTCGCTGAACGCTCATATCACCTTATGTTCAGAGCTAATACCGTTGAGGATAAAAGGCTGTGCGACATACTTATTGAAGTAGAACAAGCGATGCAGTACCGTTTGTATGACTTCAGAAAGGTTGATGTTATATTCAAACTTGGTTACGATGCAATGAAACAGGCACTCCAAAATCAGATCAAGACACTGGCAGAGTAAAATGAAATATGCTCCCTCTGCTATTCTCACTCTCCACCCAAATAGTACCGCCCTGTTTTTCTACAAATTCCTTACAAATAATCAGGCCAAGTCTGGTTCCCTCTTCATTAGAAGTACCTGTTGCTGATTTTTGTGCTGTTAGGTGAAACAATCCGGACATAATATCGGCAGACATACCTATACCATTGTCCATTACCAATATCTCTGCATGTTCGTTTTTAAGTTTTGCAGAAATCAATATGTATCCACCTATATTAGAGTACTTGATAGCATTGCTTATCAGATTCCTGATTATAATCTTAAGCATCTCCTTATCTGCATATACAGCAAGTCCTTGTCCGATGTCGGTTTTTATGTCAACATTCTTTAGCGCAGCAGATGGTAAAAGCACTTCGGTTACTTCACTTACGATATTTTTCAGATAGACCGACTCTGGGTAAAAGCTAATCTGTCCTACCTGACTTCTGGACCAGAAAAGAAGATTTTCCACTAGTTTGTATGTATTGTGCGCCTGGTTGCTTATTATTTCTACCATCTTGCCTATCTCGTCCTTGTCAAAATCCCTTATCTGATCGTTCAATATATCAAGAAGTCCAATAATGCTGCCAAAAGGACCCCTCAGATCATGTGCAATGATTGAGAAGAGTTTGTCTTTAGTTGCATTCGTCTGTTTAAGTTCATTTTCGGAGAGTGTCTGGTTGGTTATGTCATATAACATAATAATGGTGCCAATCTTTATCTCCCTTTTATCTTTTACAGGTAGGATTTTTGCTTTAAGATATGTTACATCATCGCCACTCCCCATAGAAAAATTAAAGACATCTATGTTATCCGATTCTATTCTGCCAATAAGATTCTCATACTCACGAAATACATCTTTTACATCCTTGCCAATGACCTTACCGGATAAACGCACAAAGATCCTTTTTGCTGCATCATTGAAATTTATAATGTGGTTTTTTTTGTCAATCAGTATAACTCCATCATGCATGCTCTTAAAAACATTGTCCAGAGCAATTGGCATGAAACCTAAAAGATGAAACTGAAAAAGTCCGATTGACATGACTATTGCAGTAAAGAAAAATCCGAATGCACTTAGATCAATACCTTGCGGACTATGTCTTAGAACATATAATGTGTTTATAATCCATGGAGGTAAGGATGCAAACAGCATCAACAGTGATTGCGACCTGAATACGCCTCTCTTTGTTAAAATAATCTGCAGTAAAAGAAATGTCGCAACAAGATTGAAAACATATGAGTATATGATAATGAGCCAGTAAAGAAAGCCCCTTTTAAGGACGAGAATTGAGAAGGATCCCGTATCCTTGACAGATATACTGGTATAAAACTGGTGGTGCAAATCATTAGTATAATTGAACAACAGCACCAATGCAGGTAATGTTAAGAGAAATATCAACACATTTCTTGATAACCATGCTCTTTTTCCAACAAAACTAATAATGAACAACATGTAGAAGAGAGATATGGAAGATAACCCAATGTAGCCTATTCTCAACCAGAGCATTTTATTGTCAATGTCGACACTGTTTATTTCAAATGCGTAACAGAAGGAGAAAAATGCAATGGAGAAGAGCAGAAGAAAGAAGTAGAGTGTTCCCTCTGTTTTCCTGTGCCTGTAGGTAAAGATTAACAGAATAAATGTCAATAATGAGATTACTAATAAAAGTATGCTATAAAAATTCATTCTGGCTTGTATAAATACACACTGCAAATATAGTAATTTAAAAAATCATATATTTGTAAAGACTAATTTTTAATAATCTGCATTATGAGACATCTTAAATTCTTGTTGGTTTTTATATCTCTGCTATATTTCTTACCTTCTGATGCATACAGTCAGAAATCGAATGATGGTGGCAAGAAAGAATGGAAAATGATATGGAACGATGAGTTCAATGGAAAGACACTGGATCTGGCCAAATGGAACGTGCTTACCCGAGAGACAAGCAAACACAATGAACTCCAGTATTATGTACCGGATGATGTATATCTGGAAAACGGGTGTCTTCGCATAAGAAGCCGAGTAAGAGATTTCGGGAACAAGCATTATACAAGCGGACGCCTTGACACAAAGGACAAGCTGGCAATAACATACGGACGAATTGAGATAAGAGGGAAACTACCTGTGGGCAAAGGTCTGTGGCCCGCTTACTGGCTTTATCCACAAAACAGGGACTGGCAGATGGAATATGTAATGAGCGAAGCAGTTGCCAATGGAAAAGAGAGTTCCATTCCGGAATACAGACCATGGTACAGCGAAATTGATATAATGGAATTCCTTGGTCACGAGCCAAAAGTTTTGTACGCTACCTTTCATTATTACTCTTTTCAAGGTGTCAAGAAAACATCTTCTGCCACAATAAGGGGAGATGTATCGTATTCCGACGATTTTCATCTTTATGTTCTTGAATGGGATGCCAATGCAATAAAATGGTACCTCGACGGAAAGCTTATTCATACAGCAGTCGAAGGAGTTCCTCATAATGATCACTTTCTTATTCTGAATACAGCAATAGGCGGAAGCTGGCCGGGTGATCCTGACTCAACGACTGTATTTCCTCAGTTCCACGACATTGATTATGTTAGGGTTTATAAAAGGTAGCAGGGAACAGGCATATCTACCTTTCTATTTGTCCCAGAACACTTTACAGTTTATTGCGTTTTTAAGCATATACCCTGCAGGATATTCAGTATCGCTGTCACTTTTGTAAATGGCATTCATGATTAACGTCTTTTCTTCTCCTGTAATGTAGAACGCAGTCATTTCCGCTCTTGTTATGGGTAAGCCGGTCATAGCCACACGGTTCCGGCCAGTATTCGGGTTTATTGATTTTGAATACGGATACTTGTAGTTATACAGATTGTCCTGACCCGGGAATATTGAGGAGGTATGTCCATCATCACCAACACCTAAAACAACGAAATCAAATATCGGAACGCCGTCCCTGCAGGGCAACATACTAAGTACCAGCATTGAATACTTTTCTGCTTCGGATGAAGGGTCTTCTTCTCCACGAATACGATGAATTTGGTTCTCAGGGATAGATATGTGATCGAGTAAATGCTTTTTTGCCTGTCCATAATTACTTTCAGAATCATTTGGATGTACACACCTTTCATCTACCCAGAATAATTCAATTCTTTTCCATGGTATTTTTTCAATGAAATCACCTCTCCATAAACTAAAAAGGTTCATGGGGCTCGTACCTCCTGAGATTGCAAGATAAAATCTTGATTCTGGACTACTGTCAACAGTAAATTTATCAGTAATGCATTGTATAAGATGCTCGGTTAAATGAGTTGCCTCTTTCATATTACTAAATACTGTTTAGAGTTCACAATATAAATCTGTATTTGTCAGATTTTTACATGGATTTGTCCATTTTTTTTCACCATCAATGATAGTTTCACTTTCTAATGGACCCCAGGTTCCTGCAGGATAACCATACAAGGGAACATCAGTATTTTCCTTCCAGAATTTTAAGACCGGGTCAAAAAATTTCCAACTCTCCTCAACAGCATCACTTCTTGTAAATAATGTGGTCTCTCCGCTGATACAATCTTCCAGCAACCTTGAATATGCATCTTCCATGGGCAAACCTCCCAATTTGTCGAAGGTAAACTCCATTGGAACTTGTTTGACATCGAATCCGCTACCGGGAACCTTCATATCGAATTTGAGCACACACCCTTCATTTGGCTGTATTCTTATAATCAGCTGATTTTGTTCCGGACACTCCTCTCTGCTGCTGAATAGCCTGTGAGGAGTACTCTTGAAATGGATTATTATTTCTGAAACTTTTGTAGGCATCTGTTTTCCTGTGCGAATGTAAAAGGGAACCCCTTCCCATCTCCAGTTTGCCAAAAAGATTTTCATTGCAAGGAATGTTTCTGTATGCGAAGCAGCATCAACACTTTTCTCCTCTCTGTACCCTTTGATTGTTTTGTTAACCCCCATATATTGCCCGCGAATTACGTTTTTGGCAATCTCCTTACTATTCATGGGTTTGAGTGATCTGTATACCTTAACCACCTCGTCTCGGAACTCTTTTTCGTTAAACGCCACAGGTGGCTCCATTGCAACCAAAGCAAGAAGCTGGACAAGATGATTCTGTACCATATCTCTCAAAGCACCGGTGCTGTCATAGAAACCACCTCTGTTTTCTATTCCAAGATTCTCAACCGCTGTTATTTCAACACGGTCAATATAATTTCTGTTCCACAAAGGTTCAAAAATTCCATTTGCAAATCTAAGAGCTAATATGTTCTGTACAGTCTCCTTTCCAAGAAAATGGTCGATACGGAATATTTGCTCTTCAGAAAATGCGCTTTTGAAAATTGCGTTCATCCTGACTGCCGATTTAAGATCATATCCGAACGGCTTTTCGACCACTATCCTTCCCTTATTTAAACCGACGCTCTTAAGAAAAAGGGGTATCCTTTCGTAGAGTGAGGGTGGGGTGGCCAGATAAAAGAGATAATTACTTGCGATATCATCAATTTGCTCAATTTTTTCCTTTAGATATGTATATTCTTGTTCCTGAGACTGGTCCATTGAAAGATAGTGGACAAATGAAAGGAAGATATCAACTGAGCTATTGTCCCGTTCCTTATCCTCTACAAATTCTGTTATGTTTTTTTTCAGATGTGATCTGTAACTTTCATCGTCATATCCGGTCCTTCCGACACCCAGTATTTTGAAAGTCTTTGGCAACCTCCGTCCCTTGTATAGTCTGTATAGTGCAGGAATCAGTTTTCTTCTGGTAAGGTCGCCTGAGCCACCGAATATTACCATAGTAAGGTTCTTCATTATTTTATTATTTCTGCTTAAACATTATAGTTACGGGAACTTGTCTCTCCTCCCTCTCCTGTCCAGTTTTCATGGAAAAATTCTCCTTTAGGCCGGTCAACCCTTTCGAATGTATGGGCTCCAAAAAAATCTCTTTGTGCCTGAAGCAGATTTGATGGCAACCTCTCTGTTGTAAATGAATAGAAGTAATTGATTGCTGCAGAGAATGCAGGCACCGGTATTTCTGCAAGCACAGCTTTGGAAACAAGCGATTTCCACGCAGGAAGGGCATTTATCACCTCCTCTTTGAAGTAGGGTGCCAGTAAGAGATTTTTAAGGGTCGGATAACACTCGTATGACTCAGCAATATGATTAAGGAACCCCGAACGGATTATACAGCCATTCCTCCATATCCTGGCTATGGATGCATAGTTGAGGTTCCATTTGAACTCTTCAGATGCCTTCTGCATAAGTTCAAACCCCTGTGCATAAGAGATAAGTTTAGATGCATACAATGAGTCATGGATTTCTGTTATGTCGGGGGTGGTAAATGTATCTCTCACCCTGTTGTACATTTTGGATGCTTCAATTCGGATATCTTTCCTGGCAGATAGGGATCTTTCAAAAACTGCAGTCGCAATAAGGTTTAATGGAATTCCAAGATCCATTGCATTGATAACCGACCATTTGCCAGTTCCCTTCTGTCCGGCAGTATCGGAGATTTTATCTATCAGAGATTCTCCTTCGGCATTTTGATATTTCATAATCAGAGAACTTATTTCTATAAGATAACTCTGCAATTTCCCTTTGTTCCACTCAGAAAACTTCTCTCCTATCTCCTGGTTGCTCAGGTGAACCATCTGTTTCATAACAGAATATGCCTCTGCAATCAACTGCATGTCTGCATATTCTATACCATTATGAACCATTTTCACAAAGTGTCCGGCTCCTCCGCCACCAACCCATTCGCAGCAAGGTGTTCCATCATCGGCTTTAGCAGCTATGCTTTGGAAAATGGGTTTTACAAAAGGCCATGCCTTTGCAGAACCGCCTGGCATTATAGAAGGTCCGTTTAGAGCGCCCTCTTCTCCGCCAGATACACCCGCTCCAATATATAAAAGACCCTTTGATTCAACGTAACTTACTCTTCTTGAGCTGTCCGTGAAGTTGGAGTTTCCTCCGTCAATTATGATATCGTTGGGTGAAAGGAGAGGGATAAGCGAGTCAATTATCTGGTCTACTGCATCTCCTGCCCTCACCATTAACATAACCATACGGGGTGACTCAAGAGAATCAACCAACTCCTTGATATTTGCATAGCCCTCGATATTCTTTCCCTTTGCGCGTCCTTGTAAAAATTTCTCTGTAACTTCGAATGTCCGGTTGTAGACAGAAACCCTGAAACCCTTGCTTTCCATGTTAAGGACAAGATTCTCTCCCATAACAGCCAGACCAATAAGACCTATATTCGATTTATTCATCATTATATAACTTTATCATTTAAATATAAGGAATAAACAAAAAAAATCCTAACAAGTTTTGTAAATTTGCATTAGATAAGAATATAATTTTCCACTATGAAAAAATCGATAATCATTCTGTGTTCAATTGCATGTATTTTATCGTGCGACAACAATAAAGGAAAAACCGGGAGTACATTTATTCCCCTAAAAATGATAGATGTTCCGGCAATGATTACGGAGCCAGGAGAGAGAAGCAAATATATTGTTGACCATTTCTGGAAAATGATGAATTTTCAGGATACTTCATATCTTCAAAATATTCAGAATCTGAATGTTCATTTTAGTGCCTATGTCGATTACCTAGTGTCGGCAGCACCCGATGCCGCAATCGGTTCTGTAGGCAAACTGGTTGACAGTGCGTTGAATGGCAATCCGAAAATAACGTCCCGCTTCCGGGAGATGTTTGAAGCAGCATTCTATTCACCAAACTCAATTTACAGAAATGAAGAACTTTATATATTTATTCTTGAGAAATATCTAAAATCAGGAAAATATTCTGATGCAGAGAGAGTTCAGATGCAATATCAGCTTGATCTGGCATACAGAAACAGGGTCGGAACCAAGGCTATTGATTTCAAATTCGTTCTGGAAGACGGAAGCATGAGGAGCCTATATGGAATTAACTCTGCTTATACAATATTAATGTTTTTTGACCCGGATTGTCCAACATGCAAAACAGTTATGGAAGAGATGAAAGCTTCTGCAGTACTTTCTCAGAAGAGTTCTTCTGTAAAAGTCCTTACTATGTACGCAGGAGTGGACTATGAGCGATGGATGCAAGAGGTGCCTCATCTGAATAAGAAGTGGATAAATGGTTGTGACAAGGAGAAGAAATTATCCGAAGGGCCATTGTACGATCTCAGACCTACTCCTGCCATCTACCTGCTTGACAAAAGCAAAGTTGTCTTATTAAAAGATGCCCCGTTCAAGACAATAGAAGAGTACCTGAAAAACCTGTAAATTGCAGTTTATATAACTTCTATAATCTCATTGTCTTCAAGATACCAAAGAAATCCTTTAACTGGTTTAGTTCCCATTCCCCTTATCAGGCTCATGTATCTGGCCACCTGCCTCTCATGAGACACAGATTTTATTGAACCAAACTTGAAATCGATCACTGTTATTTCTGAACTCATCAATACTCTGTCGGGGCGGTATATTCTTCCTCCCGGTTCGATAATTTCAATTTCATTAAGCACTTTACTGGAGCCATCAAACCAATGTCTGTCTCTGACACTCTCTAGCATAGTATTCATCTGCAGCAGCATAGAATGGTATTCCTCTTCTTTAAGCTCCCCTTTTTTTACCGAAGACTGTATTGAATCTGGCAAGTCCTTCTCTACAAATACTCTGGATAATACATCGTGCATAATAAGGCCGAAGTTTCTCTTACTGCTTTTGTCAAAAAAGTCAGAAGAGTTAAGAGAGAGTTTTAATCTGTCCCCAATGGGAATTGAACGAAAACCGGTGAGTTCAATTTCACTTACCGGTATGAGATCCTGAGATCCTGCCAAAGACCAGTCTCCTATACATATTTCCTGCCTTTCATCAAGTTCTTCCATGTAATATTTGTACAGAATGTCTGACACAGACTTAGGTTCCTCAGGTTTCTTTGCTCTCCTGGCAAAGACAAGTAGTTCCTTTTTGGCTCTTGTAAAAGCTACGTATGCAGTATTCAGGTTATCTATGAATGCTTTTTGCCTCTCCCTCTGATAGTCCTTAGCATAAATTGTCTCCTGAAGATTCTTTCCATAGACAATCGGTATAAATGGCACGCCATTGAATGGTTCGACATTGGGCTCGCACCAGATTACACTTCTGTTTTGGGATGAATGATCTAGTGTTATCTCAAAGAATGGGACTATTACAACATTCATTCCCAAGCCTTTTGCCTTATGGATTGTCAGAACCTTTATGGCATCTTGTCCCTCTGGTGAAGATAGAGAAATCTTTGAGCTCTTCTCACTCCACCATTCAAGAAAAGATGCTAGATCAGATCTGTTGTTTTTGACATAATCAAGAACCGTGTCCAGAAAACCCTGCACAAAGGCCGCTTCGGAAAGGTCAATATCTCCCAGCCAATCACATACTATTTTCTCACACATTTCATACAATGGGAGATGCTCAGGAAAATTGTCTTTATTGAGTGTAATATTCTCATAATCTGCAATCAAGTTATTGATGGGATCTTTTGGGTTGTTGCAGTACCTGAGAATTGTAACTATCTTCATTACACTTATTGAAGAAGATATAAGAAGAGCCTCATCTGATATTACAGGATACCCTTTGTCTATCAGAAAATTTACTATCTCTACTCCTTCTGAGTTTTTTCTTACGAGAAAAGCGATGTCGTTATACTTATATCCGTTTTCCAGTAACTTATCCAGAGAAGGTGCAATCTTGCTTAGTACAGCTTCGTGCCAGTTTTCTCCATTTTCGTTTTCTATAAATTTCAATTGGACATGACCCTCATTCCCTTTTCTCCGTTGAGCAACAGTTTGTTTTACTTCTTTGTATACCTCTGCTGTGGATATTTCTGACTCTCCAAGAATATTGTCGCAGATAGAGGCAGCATAAGTAAAAAAATCGTTGTTGAACTTTATTATATTCTCAGATGATCGCCAGTTATCTGTGAGTTGTCTCTCCTTTATCTGAGTGCTATCAAAATCATTGTAGATATCGCTGTTCAGAAGGTTCCAGTCGGAACCTCTCCATCGGTATATACTTTGCTTGACATCTCCTACAATGAGATTGTCATTGCCTGCAGCAAGACTGTTCTGTATAAGTGGTTTAAAATTCTGCCACTGCATAAGTGATGTATCCTGAAACTCGTCAAGCATGAAATTATCTATTCTACTGCCTACTTTTTCGTATATAAACGGGGTATCACTGCCATCTATTATCTTGTTCAGGAGTTCTGTGGTTTCCGAAAGGAGTACCACGTTATTCTCTTTTGAATATTTCTGAATATATTTATTTATGTCAAGCAATATTCCAAGGGAATAGATATTATTGTCTGTAACCTTGGCAGAATTGTATTCTCTCCACTCATCTGTCAAATTTACAATTTCTCTTACAAGATCGTTGAGTCCGTCATCATAAGCATTTTCTATAGAGTGACAGAGAGATGGGTCTGTTTTTGCGAGGGTGTTTTTGTACCAATTGACCTGATTATCGAGAAGTTCCTTGAATGTATTTGTTGGTGAAGATGTAGTGCCTGCTGCAATTTTTGAAAAATAGTGGAGCGGAGAACGGGATCCGCCTTTAAAATCACTTATAACAAGATTGTTTCTTTCAATGATTTTCAATGCTCTTTTTCCAATATCAATCAGTTGGCTTTCAAATTTCAAAATTACATTACCAACCACTTTCTTATAGGCTGCCAACTCTTTTTTGCCAGTAAGTTTGTCACCCAGCTCAATGTTCTTAATCTTAAACGCCTCCTTGAATATCTGTTCTGCCAACTCTTTGATTCCTTTCTTAATGTCCCACGATTTTCCGCTCTCAATAGAATCATAGGAGTATGAGATGAGCCAGTCAAGCAACTCCGAACTCTCCTCTTTGTCAAGGTTAAGAATCATTTGGTCAATTGCTTCTGCCAACACCATATCTTGATCAAGTTCAACACTGTAAGAGCTGTTTTTTCCAATTTCTCTTGCAAATGCCCTCATTGTCTGTTGAAAGAACCTGTCTATGGTGCTAATTGAAAATGAAGAGTAATCATGGAGGATTGTTATGAGCCTTTTTTTTGCAATCGGGTCAGAAACAGACATTTTATACAGCTCTTCAAGTACCCTTCTTTTCATCTCGTCAGTTGCTTTATTGGTAAAAGTAACAGCCAGGATATGCTTGTATGCGTTGTCGCTCTTAAAGAGTAATCTAAGGTATTCCCTGGTAAGATTATGTGTCTTTCCCGAACCTGCAGATGCTTTTAAAATATTCAGATTTCCCATATTATCTGCAAATTACGGAAAAAGGACAATATCCGCACCTAACTATATCATCTGTTTGTATAAATGGCGAAGTAGAGTCGAATATTTTTAGCAGTGTATTGTTTAACGAACCGGAAAATTCTTCCAGAAGCTCCTTGTCAACAATCATTTCTAAACTTGAATCCTCCTTAAACAACTCCCTAAGAAGATATGGTGCTATTATTACAGGTTTATTATCGTACAACATTAAAGCATACAGAATCATCTGCATTGCGATTTTGTTCCTCTGTCTGGACGTAGTGTCAAAAAGATCCTGTACCGTTCTGAACTTAAGGTCACCGCTGCCTGTCTTATAATCTATGATTCTTTTTGTCCCCTCTTTAATGTCAATTCTGTCAATGAATCCCTTTAAAGGAACAATCGTTCCATCTTCTAGAGTAAAATCGTAGCTTTCTCTCTGTTCAGAGCTTACATACTCAAATGGTGCCTTTGAAATGTCATACTTTGCTGTCTGTAGCACATATCTAGTTATAAGCTTATGAATAAGTAAATTATGCCCTTTTATCTCTTTTGTTTTGAGCACTTGAAAAAAAGCGTCGGTTATTGCATCTTCAATTTTTTTGTCGTTTCTCATCAGAATTGACAAACTCTCTCTTGTAACTAACTTTCCCTTAAAGTCTTCGTAAAGAAGCTCCATTGCCTTATGAAAAATTGATCCGAATGTATCTGCCTCCACTCCTTCAGAAACACTCTCCTCCTCTTCTATCCCTTTGATATACTGAAAATAAAATTTGAGAGGGCAGTCGATATATGTATTAATTGAACTTGCAGAAAGCACCCGCTCACCTCCTTTATAGAACAGCTCGCCAATTCTTTTTACCAATGCAGGATCCTTCTCAATAATGACAGGTTCTCTTTTGATAGAACTTATATTGAATGTTGTAATATGCTCCTTTAGAGGAACCTGATAGTGATACTTTAGCTGATGTATGAACCGGCTCTTCTCTCCGTTTTTAAGTCCTTCGCTTCTGGTATCGTATAGAAGGTAGATTTTTTTAGCCCTGTAAATCAGTCTGTAAAAATGGTATGCAGTCACTCCGTCTTTGAATTCATAGTCCGGTAATCCAAATCCTTTTCTTAAATTATACGGAATAAAGGAGTTGACGGGAGATCTTGAAGGAAAAGTCCCATCGTTCATAGAACATACAATGACATTGTCAAAATCCAAAGCTCTTGTTTCCAGAACCCCCATTATCTGCAATCCTGCAAGTGGCTCTCCTTTGAAAGGTATTGAAGTGCTGTTAACGAACTCATGAAGTACTTTGCAATATGTGTCTGTGTTCATAGGAATCTTAAGATCCCTTATCCTTGAAATTGCTGTGTAGAAATAGTATATAAACTCCTTCTCAATTTTTGTAAGTTCGGCAGAGTTATTAAGATACTCAAGTATTTCAAGAAGGTAGCCGGAAATATCGGGGCAATGTCTGAATACAAGCTTCAATAAAGGATGCCTGTCAAATTCCGTTTGCTCTACATAAACCATATTTCCCTTTATAATCTTTTCTATAAGCAACCTCACCTCCTCTCCGGCAATCATTTTCAGATAATTATGTCTTAAAACCGGAAGCACCCTTTTGTAGTAGAAAGAGCCCTTTTGCAACGCCATTATGCTTTCCATAAGTGAGACAATGGATCCGGCCCTGAGTGGATACCCCATAGTCACATTTACCGATTCCACATTTTCCGGTATAGAGTATAGTACAGGCATCAGAAGTGATTCATCTGGCAGAACAACAGCTGTATTCAAACCGCCTCCTACCCCGGAAACAATTTTTGATACCATTTTTGCCTCTCCTACAGCAGAAGGGATTCCAATAACCTCAATTTCTCTTTCATGTTTTACTGTAAAATCAAGATTGAGTCTCGATGGAAAATTAGCAATATTCTCTCTCATAAACAGAGAGGCCTTATTATTGACATCCTGTATAAGCTCGCCCTCAAAATCCCAATAAAAATCTGCAACACCTCTGTTTTTCAAAGCTTTCATCAACACCTTCTCGCATTCATTGAGAGCATTGAATCCCACAAACACAACCCCGCGATATTCTCCGATACTTTTAAAGAGGTTGTCTGCAGATTGGTCGTTTTTTCGAAAACCCTCTGCAATCATTCTGTATACCATTCCCTCATAGCCAAGGGATGATGCCTCAAGTGATTCTCTGAACCTTGAATACAAAGTATACAAAACCTCCCATACAGCCCTGAACTTTAACTTCTTTTCACTCTCGCCCACAGGCAGGAAATTTGACCAGAATGTCTGCACGGCCTCAAGTTGTCTTTTGGACAAAAAAGAGTAGTCACTATCAATATCTTTCAGGTCCTTGACGTTTGCAAAGAGTTTTTCTGCATCTATGAGATATTTGTCTACGTCGTCAAAGTCTGCCAGAATAACATCGCCCCAATAAATGAATTCGTCAAAGCTCTCCTTAGAGCCTGACAACTCGGCAAACAGAATATATAGTCTGTAAAGTGCTTCTAATCTGTCGACTATATTAATTCCCGAAATTCGTGTAAACAGATCATTGATTGTTATAATTGTCGGCGAAAACAATGGTTCAGTTGCAACCTCTCCCAGATACTTCTGAAAAAAAAGCCCCGCTCTTCTGTTAGGGAACACAAAACAAAAGTCCTTGATTTTCTCTCCTTCTGTCGAATAAAAGGCTGATGCTATCTGTGATAAAAATTTCATTGAAACCTGCCCCGGAGTTCTCTTGCCTTTGCTTCATACCCAGGTTTACCGAGCAATGCAAACATGTTGATTTTGTATTCTTCTACCCCGGGCTGATCAAATGGGTTGATATCGATCATATAAGCACTAATACCACAGGCAAATTCAAAGAAGTAGAACAGAGCACCAAGATTATACTCGTTAATTGATGGAATCTCAATCTGTATATTAGGAACACCTCCGTCTATATGCGCTATTCTTGTACCCAGTTCGGCCATTTTATTACATTCATCCACAGGTTTCCCTGAAAGGAAGTTCAATCCGTCCATGTTGTTCGGGTCATCTACGATAGACAAAGACCTGTTTGTCTTTGCAACACTAATTACGGTCTCAAAAATGATTCTCTCTCCTTCCTGAATGTATTGCCCCATAGAGTGAAGATCGGTTGTATTATTAACCGATGCAGGGAAAATTCCCTTCTCCTCCTTTCCTTCACTCTCTCCAAACAGCTGTTTCCACCACTCAGCAAAATATTGTAATTTAGGGTTATAATTAACCAGAATCTCTATTTTCTTACCTTTGGAATAAAGAGCATTCCGGATAGTAGCATATATTATTGCCGGATTTTTTTCCGACCGTTGAGAACAGATTCTCTCCATTTCAAGAGCACCATCCATAATGCTTCTGATATCATAACCTGCAAGTGCCACCGGAAGTAGTCCCACCGGCGTAAGAACGGAATACCTTCCTCCGACATCATCTGGTATCACGAAAGTTGAATACCCCTCCTGATCGGCCAGTTTTTTCAAAGCTCCGCGGGAAATGTCAGTAACTGCGACTATCCTTCTTCTTGCTTCTGCCCTTCCATACTTCTGTTCCAACAACTGCTTGATTAACCTGAATGCTACAGCAGGTTCAGTTGTGGTGCCGGATTTGGATATGACCACGCATGCAAACGACCGTTCTTCCAGAAGTTCCAGTAATTCAGACAAGTATTCCTCTGATAAATTCTGCCCGGCGTATACAATAGATGGTCTGTCGTTTTTTTCAAGTTGGGTCTGGAATGAATGTGAAAGAGAATCAATTGCAGCTTTGGCTCCAAGATATGAACCTCCAATTCCTATAACCACAACAATCTCTACATCTCTCTCCCATCTGTTTACAATATCATAAATATCGTTAAAAACCGAGTTGTCGGTTTTGGAAGGAAGATCGGTCCATCCAAGAAAGTCATTGCCTCGTCCGCTTCTGTTTGTAAGAATATCAAACGAATTAAAGGCTTTTTCCAGTGAACGTTCCATTTCATTATCCGATACAAAAGGAACAACAGCCTGCAGATTAAGTCTAACAATGTTATCCATGATATTTAAGTATTAATATTGTCTATTGTAGTTTTTCAGTCAGCTGTTTAATGATGTACGCCGGGTACTTCTCCTCGTATAATATCTTGTACACTGCTTCCGCTATTGGCATGTCTACACCATATTTCTTGTTCATTTCATAAATGCATTTCGCTCCATAATAGCCTTCTGCCACCATGTTGGTTTCAACTTGTGCAGATTTTACAGAGTATCCTTTCCCTATCATCGAACCAAACGTCCTGTTTCTGCTGAATTGAGAATAACAGGTAACGAGCAGGTCTCCCAGATATGCACTTTTTGAGGTTTTTCTGGTGCGGTCAGGATGTGATGCATGAAGAAAATCCCTCATTTCATGAAAAGAACTTGTTATCAAAACAGCCATGAAGTTGTCGCCATATGATAGAGAGTGGCACACACCTGCCGCAATGGCATAGATGTTTTTGAGAACCGCGGCGTATTCTACACCGTATATATCGGTTCCAGGAACTGTTTTTATGTAATTACAGGCAAAAACATCACATAGACTTATCGCGACCTCCTTATGTTTGCTCGAAAGGGTCAGGTAGGAGAGCCTCTCCATTGCAACCTCTTCTGCATGGCATGGTCCGCTAATAACCCCTATCCTGTCAAAAGCAATATTATGAATATGGTTGAAATATTCGGCTACTGTAATGTTATCACCAGGAACGATTCCCTTGATTGCTGTAATTATGAATTTGTCATTCAATGAGGTATCAATTTTTGAAACTTCTGCCATAAAATAGGCAGAAGGTATGCAGAATAAAAGTACATCTGCAGAACGGATAGTCTCGTTAATATCTGAACTTAATTTTATTCTATTTGTATCAAACTGAACTGCTGTAAGATAGTACGGGTTATGGCCAGTTTGCCTTATATGGTCAATCATCTCATCGTCTCTTACATACCAGGAAATTTCTTGTTGGTTATTCAGTAGCAATTTTACAAGAGCTGTTGCCCAGCTTCCACTGCCGATCATCGCATAGCGGAGATTTTCTTTTTCAAAGAAGTTATCTATCACAATATTTTTGAGTTTATTTTTGTACACTATATCAATCACAAATATACCAAAATTGTAAGATTTTCTAAATAAAACATCTACTTTTGCTCCCATACAAACTATTACTGCCGATGCAAAACAATGCTCTGTTTACTAAAGCCCTTGCCGGCGATAATCTGACCTGCAGTGAGGGTGTGAAGCTGTTCAACCATACCCCTGTAAGAGAAATACTCGCTCTTGCAGACAAGATACGATACAAGTTCAATCCCTGCAAAAAAGTCAGCTGGCAGATTGACCGCAATGTGAACTATACAAACATTTGCATATCCGGTTGTCTCTTTTGTAATTTTCATTGTACTATCTCTCAGAAAGAGAGAGGATATGCCATAACAACCGATGAGTTACGGAACAAAATTGAGGAACTTCGCAATCTTGGAGGTGACCAGCTCCTTCTTCAGGGTGGACTTCATCCTTTATATGATATAACTTATTATGAGAATCTTTTAAAAGAGATAAAATCGATAGATCCTCTTATAAAGCTAAATGCTTTCGGCCCCCCGGAGGTTGCACATATAGCTCGGTTAAGTAAATTGACAATAAAAGAGACTCTTTCCAGACTTGTTGCAGCCGGTCTTGACACGCTGCCAGGAGCAGGAGCGGAAATATTGTCCGACAGAGTAAGAAAGATACTTTCACCAGGCAAACCGGACAGCAAACAATGGGCCGATGTTATGAGAGAGGCCCACAGGATGGGCATAGGCACCACAGCCACAATGGTATACGGCCACATAGAAACAATTGAAGAGAGGATGGAACATCTTATTTTGTTGAGAGATATCCAGACTGAAAAACCTGATGGTGCTCCCGGCTTCAGGGCATTTATCTGCTGGCCCATGCAGAGCACCGGCACCAAGCTGGGTGGTAACTTTAAAATTGAACCCTTAAATCCGGTAGAACACCTCAAAATGGTTGCCCTCTCAAGGATAATTCTCAACAATATCCCTCACATTCAGGCATCATGGCTCACCATAGGAAGGGAGACAGCACAACTTGCACTACATGCAGGAGCAGATGACATGGGATCTATTATGATTGAAGAAAATGTAGTATCATCTGCAGGAGCAAAAAACAGTATGGATTCGCTCAAGATGCAGCAAACAATCAGAGAGGCAGGTTTTGAACCATGGCTCCGGAATCAGGATTACTCTCCAAGACACTTGTAACATACTCTGAATCTGCAGGTAAGTCTTTCCTAAACGATGCTTCAACAGCAAGCTGGTCGCATCTTTCATTCTCAGGATGTCCGGCATGTCCCTTTATCCATATGAATTTGACCTTATGTCTTCTGTAGATTTTAAGAAACCTTATCCAAAGGTCAGGATTCTTCTTCTTTTCGAAATGCTTACTTTCCCAACCGAACAACCATCCCTTGTTTACTGCATCGCAAACATAGGAAGAGTCACTATATACACAAATTTCTGAGTTGCTCCTTTTAATTGCCTCAAGACCTGTAATAACAGCAAGTAACTCCATCCTGTTGTTTGTTGTATGTGAGAAACCCCCTGAGAGCTCTTTATAGTGGCTGCCTGATTTCAAAACCACGCCATAGCCTCCGGGCCCAGGATTCCCTCTGGCAGCTCCGTCGGTAAATAAGTTTATCATAGTGGGTTATTTGTCTGAAGAAGGAGTTTCCACATTAAGAGGATTGGCCCTTAAAATGTCGTAGTTTATTCTGTTTCTGTAAATATCGCATGCAGAATAAATAGCGGCAGTCATAGATGCAGCGTTTGCTATGTTCTTTCCTGCCAGATCATAAGCGGTACCGTGATCTGGTGAGGTTCTTACTACCGGAAGACCAGCTGTAAAGTTTACTCCTGATTCAAAAGCAAGGGTTTTAAATGGAATAAGTCCCTGATCGTGGTACATTGCAAGAACCGCATCAAATTTAGTTAACAATTCACCAGCAAAAAATCCATCCGGTGAGTATGGGCCAAAAACCAGCATTCCTTTTTCTGATGCCTCCTTTATTGCCGGTTTAATAGTGTTTTCCTCTTCGTTACCTATAAGACCCTGATCTCCGCTGTGCGGATTAAGGGCCAGTACGGCAATTTTTGGTTTTAGTATGGCAAAATCCTTTTTCAGAGAGTCGTTCATTATAGTAAGTTTCTCTAAAATCAGATTTGAATTTATTGACTTCGAGACGTCTGACACAGGTATATGGTTAGTAACAAGACCCACTTTTAAAGTATCTGAAATCAGAAACATAAGAGAATCCTTAGCTCCGAACTCTTTTGTAAAAAATTCAGTATGTCCTTTGAATTTAAAACCCTCCTTGCTCACCTCCGACTTATTGAATGGAGCGGTCACAACAGCTTGTATATATCCATTTTTGAGATCCTTGACAGCCTCTTCCAGTGCTATTATTGCTCCTTTTGTCCCGTCAACTGTCTGCTTACCAGGTTCAATAATCAAATTATCAGGAACACAGTTAATTATATTCACTCTTCTGGGGTGTGCATCCTTCGCAGAATTTATAACATTAACAGAAAAGTTGTCAATATCTGTCATTTGCTTCTTGTATACACCAAGAATTTTAGTTGACCCGTATATGACCGGAGTACAGATTTCCAATATTCTTATATCTGCCAAAGCTTTAATTATCACCTCGTAAGATATTCCATTACTATCTCCCTGAGTGATACCTACAACTATCTTATTATTCATTATCTTTACCTTAATAGAAAATTTATGCAAGATACAAAATTTAGATAAGATTCTTATATTTGTGACTATGTCAACGATTTTAGATAGCGATATAAAGTTTCTGCCCGGAGTCGGTCCCAAGAGGGCAGAACTTCTCTCCAGGGAGCTAAACATCAAATGTTTCAGGGACATGCTCTATTTTTTTCCTTTCAGATACATAGACAGAACCAAAATTTATTCGATATCAGAAGTGGAATCAAGCATGAGCTTCATCCAGCTAAGAGGAAAGATAACCCGTATCAACATCATTGGTGACAAGGGACCTGCAAGACGGCTTGTGGCTACTCTTTCGGATTCTACAGGAGTCATCGATCTTATATTTTTCAAGGGCATCAAGTGGATTAAGGATAAAATAAAGGTGAACCATGAATATATTGTGTTTGGCAAACCATCAATATTCAACCAGACATTAAATATAGTACATCCTGAAATTGACCCTGCCACAGAAGAGAATCCTCTTTATGGTGGTAACATGATAGGTGTCTATCCATCAACAGAAGGGTTAAAAAACAGTGGTGTAGGAAACAAGCAATTTGCAAAATTTCAGGCAGTTCTGCTTAAGCAATCTTTCGACAGCATAACTGAGACACTTCCTGATTATCTGATAAAAGAAAAGAGACTGCTCTCTCTGAGAGAATCAATTCAGAACATTCACTTTCCCTCAAATCTTAAAGTTCTTTCACTTGCTCAGATGAGGTTAAAGTTTGAAGAACTGTTTTTCCTGCAGTTGTCTCTTTTAAAACAAAAAAGCCTAAGAGAGAGAAATACGAAGGGTTTTTTAATGCCCAGGGTCGGTAATTACTTCAACAAATGCTTTAGTAATATACCATTTGAACTTACAGGTGCCCAGAAAAGGGTAATAAAGGAGATTAGGGCGGATTTCGTGAGAGGACGGCAAATGAACCGGCTTTTACAAGGTGATGTTGGTAGCGGAAAGACAATGGTTGCACTGCTTTGTGCACTCATTGCTGCGGACAACGGTTATCAGTCTTGCATAATGGCTCCTACTGAGGTATTAGCCAATCAGCATTTTAATGGCGTTTTCAAAATAATCGAGGGTTCCGGTATAAACGTTGCTCTACTGACAGGAAGTACAAAGGCCAAGGAGAGAAGAGCGATTCTGGAGGATCTTGTTAACGGGAAAATTCACATTCTGTTTGGCACACATGCCCTTATAGAAGATAGGGTACAGTTTGCGAATCTTGGTTTTGCGGTTATAGACGAACAACACCGTTTTGGAGTTGAGCAGAGGGCACGTCTGTGGAGTAAATCAGAAGAGCTTCCTCATGTGCTGGTGATGACTGCCACACCTATCCCTCGAACACTGGCTATGACACTATACGGCGACCTGGATGTCTCCGTAATTGATGAGCTTCCTCCCGGAAGAAAATCAATCCAGACTATCCATGCAACAGAGGCGCAGCGGAGCAGGATTTACAGTTTTGTGAGGGAACAGATAAAAGCAGGGAGGCAAATTTTTATGGTCTATCCTTTGATAAAAGAGAGTGAAAAGATGGACTACAAGAATCTTCAGGAGGGCTACGAAAGCATTGTACAGGAGTTCAAACAACCAGAATATATAACAGCAGTTGTACACGGACAACAAAAAAATGAAGACAAGGCTCACGACATGAATCTTTTTGTGACAGGCAAAGCGAACATTTTGGTATCTACATCGGTTATAGAGGTAGGTGTAGATGTTCCAAATGCATCTGTAATGATTATAGAAAGCGCAGAGAGGTTCGGACTTTCTCAGCTTCATCAGCTGAGGGGGCGGGTCGGAAGAGGATCTGAGAGCTCTTATTGTATTCTGATGACCGGATACAAGCTCACAAAGGATTCAAGAAAGAGAGTGGACCTATTGTGTTCTACACAGGATGGATTTGAACTTGCAGAAGCAGACCTGAGAATGAGGGGCCCCGGAGATATGGATGGGACACAGCAGA
>Ga0074193_1001073_pt1 | contig 37377 bp, 38 predicted proteins | sample EPASupsiteHSE605_FD_64523 | JGI IMG/M metagenome (GOLD analysis project Ga0074193, IMG submission 64523) | Bioremediated contaminated groundwater from EPA Superfund site, New Mexico - Sample HSE6-05 | ecosystem: Environmental > Aquatic > Deep subsurface > Groundwater > Contaminated ... | reverse complement strand
GATGTCGGCTCGTCTCATCCTGGGGCTGAAGCAGGTCCCAAGGGTTGGGCTGTTCGCCCATTAAAGAGGCACGCGAGCTGGGTTCAGAACGTCGTGAGACAGTTCGGTCCCTATCCGTCGTGGGCGTTAGATATTTGAGAAGAGCTGTTCCTAGTACGAGAGGACCGGAACGGACAAACCACTGGTGCACCAGTTGTTCCGCCAGGAGCATAGCTGGGTAGCTAAGTTTGGAAAGGATAAGTGCTGAAGGCATCTAAGCACGAAGCCCCCTTCAAGATAAGATATCTCACCAGAAATGGTTAAGGTCCCTGATAGACGATCAGGTAGATAGGCTGGATGTGGAAGTATGGCAACATATGGAGCTGACCAGTACTAATCGACCGAGGTCTTGATCCAATAATTTATACACTGTGCTGTTTTGAGTGATCATCCGGGTTTTTGTAAAAACCCGTACTGAGCAACGCGCGAGCGTGCGAAGGATGATGAGCGTTCGGCATTTTTTAAGCATTCTTATCCGCAAGGAATAAGAAAAGAATGATTAAAAAATACCATCCCTATAAAACAATTATAATTAAATACTATTAACTAGTTTATCTAGTTCCGTAATGATGGCGGAAGGGCCACACCTGTTCCCATACCGAACACAGAAGTAAAGTCTTCCAGCGCCGAAAGTACTTGGTGGGCAACTGCCTGGGAGGATAGGACATTGCGGGACTTTTTTTGCGTGAAACAACGAGCCATGCGGCGAAAAATATAAAAAGAGCGGTGAAGGAGCAAATTTATTTGTTCTTTCACCGCTCTTTTTGTATTTTTTAGGAAGGAGCCATCTGGCGACTGACGCGACTGAGGCGCAGCGCAGCGGAGCCGAAGTGCCGCATGAGCGAGTACAACGGCAGTGAAGTTAAGAGCCTGATTTAAGTTCACTTAAATCAATGCTTATATATCTATTTTTTTATGGGGCGAAGCCCTAAACGCAGGCGCAGCACAGCGAAGACGGAGTTGCACAGCTTCATTTCACGGCAATAATGTTACGAGCTGTCTAACCAAAACCCAACTGTAGTCAAAAAAAGACAGGCCAGCGGCCTGTCTTTAAAGAATCGGTTGTACGATAGAGTGGGTCGTATTAGCTTTGGTGAAAAATAACCCGACGCTTGTCCAGGGCAAAGTACAGTACTGAACCCAGGACCATGCATGAGATCACTTCGCCAATCCCCACTGTTGCCATCATGACTGGGATTGGCAAGGGAACGCCATAACTGAATTTTAAAATAAACGGCACGACGATCATATTGGCAACCACGGGCGGGACTGTGACCAGCAGCGGATACTTGTGGTTTCGCAGCTGATAACTGAGGACTGCCGCAATAAGTGTTGCCAGACTGCCAAAGACAATATCAATCACGGTGCAGCCGGTTAACAGATTGCTCAGTAAACAGCCGAGGAAAAGGCCTGGTATGGCTGCTGGTGTAAAAGCCGGCAGGATAACAAGCATTTCGGAGAGCCGAATTTGAATTTCGCCGCTGGCCAAACCCATTGCACTGGACACAAAGGTCAGAACCACATACATGGCGGCAATGACCGCTGCTTGAGTAACAAAGAGAACACTAATTTTTCGCATAAAAAAAACTCCTTTAGTTTTGTTTTACGTGTGGAAGGTCACGAACACACGATTTAAATTACTGAATCACGAAAGAACGGAGTTCAGTTATTATCACTATACCGGATAGATAAAGAAAATGCAAGAAAAAAAGGCAACTAGTACTGAAAAAGAATATTAAAAAAGGGCCTCAGCAATTGAGCGCCCCTAAAAATGACTTTATAAAGTAACCTGATGGTTTTCACCAGCCATGGAACAGAAATCGGCCACCCCGTTTTCGATGGCAAAGATTTCAAAGAGACCGTCGCCAACAGCATACATTCCGGCCAGGCCAGGCATTGCTTCCAGGGCCTTTGCCTGGGATTCAGGAGTTGTACAGAAAACCGCATTACCCTGTAGGCGCACCCATTTGCCATCTTTTGTAGCAGAAATCTCGACAGCGGGATTTGCTTTCATTTGAGCATAACTGGGTTTCTTATTATTGGTGCAAAGACAAAGTTTTCCTTCATAATCCATCACAAATCCATATGGACGAACCTTGGGTTGGTCGCCATCCACGGTAGCTAAAAAGAAAACACCACAGTCATTTAAAAATTCAATTACTTCGTTCATCTTTACCTCCTGATAAACATTGATTTATTTTGTTTAATTTAGTATGATTATAACAATACCAGAATAAAAAACAAGTAGGCAGAAAATTATGACTTAGAAACAAATTTCTGAGTGTTGGAGAGAATAATGAAAGACAACCATTGTATAAACGGCGAAGTATGTCCAATTAATCAGTCGGAATCCGACCAGGACAATCATTGTGTGAAACCGGAGTGTACCATTAAACAGGCACTTAAAATGATTGATGGTAAATGGAAACTCCCGATTATCTGTACCCTTGGTCAACAAACCATGCGGTTTAATGAATTAAAAAGAGAAATCGCCGGGATTACCAGTATGATGCTGACCAGTTCTTTAAAAGAACTGGAGGAATGTGGCATTGTTTATCGGGAATCTTATCACGAGGTACCCCCAAAGGTGGAGTATTCATTAACCGATGAAGGCCTCAGCTTGACCCCAATTTTGTTTGACTTGGGTCATTGGGGAAACAAACTAAATACGATGAAGGATAAGGTAAATGGATAACCAGGAAAAATTTACAGCATTAGAAAAACTCATCGGGAATACACCCTTGCTGAAGATCAATTTTTTATATCAAGGGCAGCCCCGTTGTATATACGCAAAAGCAGAGCATTATAATCTCACCGGCAGCATCAAAGATCGGGTGGCCTTGCATATCCTTAAAAAAGCCTATGAAAAGGGTGAGATCCATGAAGGGGAAACCATTGTCGAAGCCACCAGCGGAAATACCGGGATTGCCTTTACCGCCGTCGGCACCTGCCTGGGACATCCGGTGGTGATCTACATGCCGGATTGGATGAGTGACGAACGAAAAAATCTGATCCGCAGTTATGGCGGAGAAGTTCGGCTGGTTTCCAAAGAAGAAGGTGGCTTTTTAGGGAGTATTGCCCAATGCGGCGCCCTGGCAGCCGAAGGTAACGCCTTTCTGCCCTGCCAGTTTTCCAATGAAGAAAACACCCAGGCGCAGTATGAAAGTACGGCCCCGGAAATCGATATCCAATTGGCGGCGTTTGGCGTAACTCTGCAGGCGTTGGTAGCGGGCGTTGGAACCGGGGGAACGGTCATGGGCTTAGGCCGGTATTTTAAAGAAAAGAATCCGGAGATTAGAGTCCATCCGATGGAGCCGGTCAGTTCACCAACGCTGTCAACGGGATATAAGGTTGGAAAACATCGGATCCAGGGAATCTCAGACGAATTTGTCCCGGATCTGATAAAATTGGAAGAATTGGATGATATTATTGCGGTCGATGATGGGGACGCGATCATCATGGCCCAGAAGCTGTCCAAAGCATTAGGCCTGGGGGTGGGGATTTCATCCGGTGCCAACTTTATCGCCGCCATTATTGCCCAGGATCTCTTGGATGATCCTAATGCGGTGGTCGTCACCGTCTTTGCTGATGATAATAAAAAATATTTAAGCACAGACTATGTTAAGGAAGAATTGGTAAAATCAGAATTCTTGTCAAAAGATGTCAAGCTTCTGGATTTTGAAGTCAGAAAATAAGCTGCGGTAAAAACTGAACTAAGAAAGTAGATGAGGAAAAATGGAATCTGAATATATTGATGTTACAATTGAAAAGACTAAGAAGATCGCTTTAATTGCTCACGACGGAAAAAAAGCAGAGTTGTTGGATTGGGCCAGTCGGAACAAAGAAATATTGCAGGGGCATTTTTTGTGCGGTACCGGGACAACCGGGAGTCTTATTCAAGAGCGAACCGGATTGCCGGTACAGATTTTTAAGAGTGGTCCATTAGGCGGTGATCAACAGATTGGGGCCCGGATTGTGGATGGCAAAATTGACATGCTGATCTTTATTTGGGATCCCTTGGAAGCTCAACCTCACGACCCGGATATTAAGGCCCTGCTCAGGATTGCCACGGTTTATGACATCCCGGTGGCCAATAATCTGGCGACGGCGGATTTTATCATTCATTCGCGGTTTATGAATGAAGAATATGTGCATCCCATTGAGGATTATGCCAAACAAATGAAAAATAGATTGGAAAATGTATTAAAATAGAAAGAGGAAAAAATGACATTCAATTATAAGCCTCAGGGTATTTGTGTTCGCAACATGCAATTTGATCTAACCGATGATGTGGTCAGTAATCTGGTCTTTGAAGGCGGCTGTGACGGGAATTTAAAAGCCTTGGTTAAGTTGCTAGAGGGAAAATCGGCAGATGAGATCATCGCGATGTTTAGAGGTCAAACCTGTGGAAAAAAGCCCACATCCTGCATGGATCAGCTGGTCATTGCGCTGGAGCAAGCTCGAAAGGAAAAAGAATGAACGGACAAAAAAGAAGCGACGTTAAGATTGGGGCATTAGTGGAGATTGTTTTAAAGGCGGATCAACGCAGCGGCAAGCTGACCCAGGGCCGGGTTGGCAAACTGCTCACGAACAGCCCCACTCATCCCCACGGCATCAAGGTGATGCTCACCGACGGACAGGTGGGCCGGGTGGCCAAAATAGTCGAAGATTCCAAATAGTCAAAATAGCAAAAAAAGCGTGCCATCTGCGAAGAGGCACGCTTTTTGCTTAAGGTTGTACGGGAATCAGTTTTTCACCAAAGGTTTTGACAAACTTATCGAATCGATCAGGCCCTAACAGTAGGATCCGGTTGGGGGTTTCCACCAGGATGGCGGTATTGCCATTGGCAAAGACCGCTGCTTCGGTGCCGTTTTGCAGCAGGAAGATACCCTCCCGGTAAGCTCTGGTTTCAGTACCGACCACCTTGGATACAATGGCATATTCGGTCTGATCGAGGCTGACCATCTTAGCCGAGAGGATATCGGCTTCGGGATAGGTCTCAAAGGTGAAGCCAGTCGGCAGTCGCAGCGATAATTCGTCATCTTTGACGGTAATCCCGGCTACCAGGGGAACCACCACAAAGATACCCAGGATTAATATCAGGACAAGACCGCCGACGACCATTTCCTTAGTCGCATTGCGGCGAAGCTCCTGGTCGTCCGGGTAGGTTTTGAAGGTATAGATGGCTTTCCAGAGAAGCAGCGCAAGGACGGCTAAAAGTGCAAAAAAAAGCGGATTAATAGTGTGTAAAATAGAAACAAAATAAGTCATGTGTTGATAAACCACGGTTCTGCCCAGGGGGAAACCGTTACCCTTCGTTAAATTAATTTTGTCTTTTCATATTGAGAAAGTTCCAGACTGAGTTCAGAGGGAACTTTCTTTTTGATCAATCCGATCTGGACACTGAAATAATAGTAATTATAGTATTCAATCATCGAAAAAGCATAAAGGATCAGGCCGAAAATATTCATGGTCATAAAAAAAGCCTCGGGCTTTAAAATCACCAGATAGAGTAAGTATAGCGGATAGAGAGCGAACAAAGCCAGATCCAACTTTTTCAGCACCGAAAAAACTGGCATCACCCAGTCCATCGGGTTGCGGGGGTTGTCCAGCAGCTGGTAACGATAATACCAATATCCGGCGCTTTGGAGGATAATAAAAATCAGCACCCCGCCAGGAATCAGCAGCCGCAGATCCAGGGGTTGACCGGTAGAGTCGGTCAGCAAATACATCAGCATGCCACAGACCAGAGCGGTGATCAGTTCGCTCATATACAAACGGTTCAGTTCTTTTTTTGTTTTCTCGGTCATTTAAAGCTCCTTGTCAATTTTTGGCGGTGAGGGAAGTTCGGCTACCCTTTTTTTACTGTGATGAATAAAGGTGTCCAGACGCTTGCGGTTAAAGTAAAGAACGGCAATCAGGACAGCATAAATGGCCACCGCAATAATAAACTGGGTGGGGCTGTCATCCATAATTCCGGCGCCGATCATGGTGTTGATAAAGACACTGGGAGTTCGGGCCAACATGACAATGAGGATAAAGGTTTTCACCGGCATGGGCGAAAGACCGGCGATAAAACAAAGCATGTCATCGGGAAAAAGCGGAAAGAGAAAAATCAGAAAAAGAACGGTGTTGAGCCGCGATTCTTTAATATGATCATATTTTTCAATCAGTTCCGAACTGACAAATTTGATGACGAAAGGTCGGCCAAATCGTTTCGATAAAAGAAAAACGATGATGGAGCCGGCCAGGGTACCGGTAGCACTGATCAAAAAACCGCCAATGGTCCCAAACAGGGCGCCACCGACCAGGCCCACGGTTCCTCCGGGAATGGGGGCGATGATGATCTGGAGCAGCTGCAATAAAAAAAATGCCAGCGGTGTCCAGATGCCAAACTGTAAAAGAAAGCTCTGCAAGGTGTCAAGTGTTGAGAAAATTTCCATTTCTTACCTCGATATCTTTTAATCATTTTAGCATAAAACCAGCAGATCCACACCATCTTTTGGGGATCTGCCGGAAGTAAAATAATTATTTAAGAAATCGTCGCATCACGAAATTGCTGCTTAATATTTCTCAGTCTCAAAAGCCGCCCAGGGGATCGCTACGGATGCGCCGTTATTGATGATGTCGTCGACGTGCATCAGTAGGGGAAAGTCTCTGAGTTTAACCACGCCCCGTTCGGCCAGCCGCCTGACCCCACGGGCGGTGCGGGTGGCGATGACGATCGATTCCAGGGTCACGCCTTCCAGTTCAGCGATGGCTTTTTCAAAAGATAAGCCCTGGCCCAGCAGGGTGCCGATTTTTCGGGTGCGTCCGCCAAAAATGGTAACGTAAAGATCGCCGGCGCCATAGCTGATATTTTCTTCACCGCCGCCGACAATGGTCAGCAGCTGTTTCATTTCTTTGACGCTCTGCCCGAAGAGGGCGGCCTGGGAATTATAATGTTCTTTACCGGTACCGTCGGGACCAAGAGCCAGGCCGACGGCCAGGGAAACGCCCAGGGCATAGGCGTTTTTCAGAGCGACCGCACATTCAACGCCGACTACGTCGGTGGACAGACTGATGTGATAATAGTCGGTGGAAAACAAATTTTTAAAGCGCTGTAGAATTTCCATGTCTGTTCCGCAAAAAGCCACGGCCGAGTGATCCTTGTCGGCCAGTTCATAGCTGGTGCAGGGGCCGCCGATAGCATTAATGGATAGCTTTTTTCCAGCTGGCAGTTTACTGATAAAGTAATCGGGGTAGGTAATCATCGATCCGTCTTCTTGATCGATCATGCCTTTGGTAACCGAAAGCACCGGAACTGAATCGGGGATCAGCGGCAGGATCTTTTCACAGAACCAGTCCACCCCAAAACTGCTGACGCCGCACAGCACGGCATTGGTGCCATCCAGCGCCAGCTCCACATCTTCAAGCTGATAATACTTGAGCCCCTCTTTGGGCAGCTGCCGCTTCAGGGTCGGATGAAAACCGGTTAACTCAGCGGAATCAATAATGTCCCGATCCAGGTGGGTGCCCACCAGGCGGACTTCATGGCCATTTTCCGTGGCCGGAAAGGACAGGGCCGAAGCCATTTGACCGGCGCCTACAAAGGTAATTACACTCATAATTAATCTCCTTTTCTAGTTTTTTAAAACTCAGGTTTTATTCAGACCGACGGCATCCCGGGAAGCGGAGAGGGCCTCGTAAAAGACGGATTCGTTTTTCATGAAGGCACTTAGGTAGAGGATGTCGATGATGGTCAGCTGGACAATTCGGGAGGCCATGGCTTCGGAATGGTATTTTTTATCGTTGGTGGAGCTGGATAAAAAGACATCGGCCTGCTGCGCCAGGGATGAATTTTCAAAACTGGACAGGGCGATGATTTTGGCCTGGTTCTTTTTGGCGATGGCGACGGTGCTTAATACTTCCAGACTTTCACCGGTATGGGAAACCGCAAACAACACGTCATCGGCAGTGGCATGGGAAGCAATGATATTCATAAAATGGGGGTCTGGATAACTGCAGACATTCAGGCCGATTTTTCCGAACTTATGCATGGCATCCATGGAAATAGAGGCCGAGGCGCCGACGCCAAAAAAGAGAATCCGTTTGGCCGCTAGCAGGAGCTTCAGGGCGGCTTCAATGACCTCGTCCTTCAGCGAATGTTCCAGGTCATTAATGGCGGTGATGGTATGACCGATGACCTTTTTCTTAATGGTATTGATGTCATCATCCCCGAGAATCTCCTCAATAATGCTTTCTGAGGGGGTGTCCGAAAACTCCTTGGCCAGATTAATGCGAAAAATCTGATAGGAACTGTAATTCAGCTTTTTCAACAGCCGCATCACCGTGGTTTCGCTGGTATGACATTTTTTCGCCAGCTCGGTAATGGACAGCAGCGATACCGTATCGGGATGGTCTAAGATGTAATTGGCAATCACCTTTTGGGTGCTTGAGAACAAGTTGTACTTGGTGCGTATTTCAGTTAGCAATGAAGTCAATGAAATGGCCTCCGATCTATTTTCTAAGATCATTATACGTCAAAAAAGGTGGTTTGACAATTGCCGGAAGCTTAATAAAGTTAATAATTGACGCAAAGAGTATTGACAGCGTTGGTTTATGGTGGTAGAATGAGTTCAAATTCAACGGTCATAAGCAAACTACAGTAAATTTAAAACGGACCGGCGTTTTTTATCAGCAGTCAGAAAAGCTGCCGATATTTTTTTAGGCATTAAGAAAAGGGTTACATCAACCATTTTCAGCCATTTTCAATTCACACCAAGGTTTCATTAAGGAGGAAAGAATGAAAGCAGTATCTATGTATAAACCCGGCGATTTGCGGGTGGAAGAGGTTCCCTTGCCAATTGTGCAGCCCGACGAAGTGATGGTCAAGGTACGGGCGGTTGGTCTGTGCGGATCTGATATTCCCCGGGCCCTGACCTATGGCGCCCATATTTCGCCAATTATTATCGGTCATGAATTTTCCGGCGAAATCACTGAGCTGGGGGCGGATATCGAAAGCTTCAAGATCGGCGATCGGGTTGTGGTACCACCACTCATTCCCTGTTTTGAATGTGAATGGTGCCAAAAAGGTATTTACTCCCTCTGCGAACATTACGACTATTATGGTTCCCGCCGCAATGGCGCCCTGGCTGAGTATGTGGCCGTTAAAGAAGGCAACCTGCTGAAAGTGCCAGATAATGTTTCTTATGAAGATGCGGCCACCATCGATCCTTGTGCCAATGCCTATCACGGTTTGGCCCGGGCCAATTTTGTGCCGGGTGACTCGGTCTGTGTCGTGGGGACCGGACCGATCGGTTTATTTGCCGCCCAATATGCCAAACTGGCTGGCGCATCCCAGGTGATTGCCGTCGATGTCTGGGATGAAAAACTGGAAATTGCTAAAAAAGTCGGCGCTGATGTCACCATCAACTCATTAAAAGAAGATGCTGTGGCCGCAGTTATGAAAGCCACTAATGGAAAAGGCGCCAACATTGTCATCGATTTTTCTGGCGCTCCCACGGCTCAAAAACAATGTATTTTAATGGCCAGCAAAATGGGCCGGGTCGTTTATCTGGGGATTTCCCACAAAGGCCTGGAGCTTAGTGAAAAAGAACTGGATACCTTAATGCGAAGTCAGCTGAGCCTGATCGGCTCCTGGAATTCTTTTACCAGACCCTATCCCGGGGAAGACTGGACCGAATCCTTAAAAATGTTTGCCGAAAAAGGCATGACAGCCAAAGACATTATCAGCCATCGTTTACCGCTCGATGAAGTGCCCAACGTTTTTGCCGAAATAGCCAAAGGTGGTTATTTCTACAATAAAATAATGTTTTATCCATGGGGGGAAAATTAAATGAACACTGAAAAGTATTTTATGGGTGTTGACACTGGAACACAGAGTGTCAGAGTTGTTGTGACGGATATTAAAGGAACAGTTATTGCCGGTGATGAACAGGTTTATGAAACCTTTTATCCCCAGGCTGGTTGGGCCGAACAGAAACCGGCTGACTGGTGGAGCTGTTTTAATGAAGCGGTCAAAAATGTGATGTCGTCGCTGTCAAAAGAAATCCGTCACCATATTCAGGCGGTCAGCGTCTGCTCTACCTCATCAACGGTTATTCCGGTGGATGAACAAGGCAACCCATTAACCGATGCCATCATGTGGATGGATACCCGGGCCAAGAAAGAAATGAAAGTCATCAATGCGACGAAACACCCGGTTTTAGCATACTCCGGTGGCGAAGACTCGGTGGAATGGATGATCCCCAAGGTACTATGGATCAAAAACAATCAAAAAGATGTCTATGCTAAAAGCCATAAAATTATTGAACAGCTGGACTGGATGAACTATCAGCTATGCGGCGTTTATGCGACCTCGATCTGTAACTCAACCTGTAAATGGAATTATATCGAGTGCGAAGGCGGCTGGAATGGCGAATTCTTCAAACAGGTTGGTTTGGAAGACTATGCCGAAAAACTGGTTCTGGATGTTAAGCATGTTGGTGAATTCGTTGGTACCATCAACCAGGAATTTGCTGATCAGTACGATATCAACCCGGAAATGAAGGTTGTTCAGGGCGGGATTGATGCCCATATCGGGATGCTCGGTTTAGGCGTTGCCAAAGAAGGAAAACTGGCGATGATCATGGGGACCAGCTTTGTCCAGCTGGCTTTCTCGGAAAAGAAATTGAATCTGAACGGCATTTGGGGCCCTTACAACAACGCCATCGTGCCCGACCAGTGGTTACTGGAAGGCGGCCAGATTTCGGCCGGTTCGATCATCAAATGGTTTATGCGGGAATTTGAGATGAGCGCCCACGAGAACCCCTATGCCTATATGAACGAACTGGTTGCCAAAATCCCGGCTGGCTCAGAAGGCCTGGTGGCCCTTGATTTCTTCCAGGGCAATCGGACCCCTTACAAAGATGCCAACGCCAAAGGGGTTATTTACGGCTTAACCCTGAGTCATACCAAAGCCCATATTTACCGGGCCCTGCTTGAATCGGTGGCGCTTGGCACCAAAAATATCATCGATAACTTTGAAGCCCAGGGCTGTCCCATCAACATCATTGTGGGCTGTGGCGGGGTCACCAAAGACGCCACCTGGATGCAGATCATCGCCGATGTCACCGGTAAGCCAATCGTAGTCACGGAAGACGCCAGCGCCAGTGTGCTGGGTTGTGCCATCGTCGCGGCGGTTGGTTCCGGTGCTTACGAATCTTTTGATGCCGCAACTACCGGCATGGTCAGAGAAGCCTATTCGGTTCAGCCCAATAAAGACCTCTACGCCACCTATCAGGGTGTCTTTGACACCTATACCGAAATCTATGAAAACCTCAAAGACACCATGGCCAAATAAGCGGTTGGATTAGTTTAGAATGATAAAGTAGTACCGACAATTGTTACATCATGTTGTACGCATCGGAGCGGACACGGCATCGCCTGTCCGATTCCGCAGCGAACAACAGATTAACAATTGGTCGGTACGGTAAACTAAGATGAAGCACATCATTGATTACGAAAATTAGGAGAATGAAAATGACAAACAAGGAAATTTTAAGCCATATTGACCACACCCTGTTAAAACAATTTGCCACCTGGGAAGAGATTAAGGTGATCTGTGACGATGCCATTGAATATGAAACGGCATCGGTGTGCATTCCGCCGTCTTATGTTAAAAAGATCAAAGAGACCTATGGGGAACAGCTGAATATCTGCACCGTGATCGGCTTTCCATTAGGCTACAATACCACGGCGGTTAAGGTTTATGAAGCGGTTGAGGCGGTTAACAACGGCGCCTCAGAAATTGATATGGTTATCAATATCACCGCTCTGAAAAACCAGGACTATGATCTGGTCCAAAATGAAATTGCCGAAATTAAACAGGCCATCGGCGACAAGATCCTCAAAGTGATTGTCGAAACCTGTTTCCTGACCGAGGATGAGAAGGTCAAGGTCTGTGAACTGGTGACCAATGCCAAAGCCGACTACATCAAAACCTCCACCGGGTTTGGGACCGCCGGGGCAACCATCGAAGACATTCGTTTATTCAAAGCCAACATCGGCCCAGACGTAAAGATGAAGGCCGCCGGCGGGGTTAAATCGGTGGATGACCTGATGGCCTTTATCAACGAAGGCTGTGCCCGCATCGGCACCAGCTCCGCCGTTAAAATGTTAAAAGGCGAAGCCGTCAGCGGTTACTAAGTAGAATAAAGCCAATACAACAAAAGCATCCAACAATTGTTGGATGCTTTTGTTGTATTGGAATGCTCACAATCAGCCTAGGTACTCAAGTCCCGGTGGTTAAAGGCCACAAAGGTCAAAACGAAAAAGACCAGCGAGACGATCAGTAAAATGGCGGCGGAATTGAAGGAAAGCTGATCATTGATCATCAGGGTAGCCCCTTCAAAATACTTAAAGGGGGTGAAGATTTTCAGAAAGGCCAGCTTATCATATAAATCAACCACCACGGATAAGACAAAAAAACCCATCACCAGCCCGGAAGCGGTAGCAGTGGCCTGTTTAGTGTTTTTTAAAAGCGACCCAAACATGGCCCCCAAAGCCAAAAAGAACAGCTGCAGAATAAAGAGCGCCAGCATCGTCAGGGAAACCTTGTCGATAAGTCCATCGCCGTCGTTGTGCTGGGCAATGAAAAAAACCGAAGCGGCAAAGGTCACCATGTTAAAAAGCAGAATATTGATAACCCCGGCCAACAGCTTGGGGCTGATAACCTGAAACCGGCGCACCGGTTTGGTATAGATGAAATCCGCACAATGGTCGCGTTCTTCCTTGGACACCACCACCGCCCCGAACATCACCGCATGAACAGCGGCCAGTAGCATAAAGTAGAGAAAGAACACCGAATAAAACCCGGCGACTTTGGTAATATCCACCGAACCCATCCCAAAAACCACCATAATTTCTTCGGGAAAGGCCGCAAACAGAGCGTTGACGTCCACCTGGGAATCGGAAAAACCCTGGTATTTCATCATTCCGGCAAAGATAATGAAAACCTGGGCGCAACACCAGATAATCAGCGACTTGATATTGGCCTTCATTTCTTTTTTAAATACATTCATGGGTAACGCCTCCTTTTAGGCTAGATCGACGGCAGATCTTTTCGGGCAAAAAGTTTGAAGGTCAGAAAAATAAAAATTCCGACTAAAGCAAACCATAACAATAAGTTCAGAGAATCGTAATTCATGTTTTTGGATATATCCGCGAGATTGAAATAATCAAAAGGTGAAATAAGTCCCAGCTTTTCATCTTTCAAGGTTTCATTGAGCAGATGAATAATATAGAAAATAAAGACGACCCCCATACTGATCGGCAAAACGGTGCGGATCCGTCGTAAAAAAACTGACACAAACAGACCCAGACTGGCAAAGAAAATCTGGATAAAGAGCAAACTCAGGGTATACAGGGCGAACAGTTCAACATCGTAAGAATCGGTGCTGAGCAGGGTAATCATGATCAGGGAGGCCGTAAAAACAACCGCATTGGTAATCAGAATCTGAATCAGTACAGCCAGGATTTTCATGGATACCACCCGGTTGCGGCTGACCGGTTTGACAAACAGAAAATCGCCGGTTTTTTCCCGGACTTCCGCAGAGATAACCGAAACGCCCATATTCATGGCCTGAATGGCGCCGGCCAGCAAAACGTACATCAAGGCAAATTGATAAAAGCTTAAGATACTGGCAAGCTCCAGATCGGCCACACCGAAAGCCTGCTGGAATTCAATCGGGAAACTTTCAAAGACTTTTTGGAAGTCGGCCAGTTGGCTGGAAATGGATGGATAAAGCAGCATAAAAAGGCTTAACACGCCAATCAGCGAGATACACCAGACGATCAGGGTGTTGCGGCCCATCCGCAGTTCCTGCTTCAGGATGTTCATGGTTGGTCCTCCTTCTGATAATAATGCATAAAAATCTCCTCAAGACTGGGTTCCTCAACCAGCAGATTCATCAGGTTCTGGCCTTGCAGGCGCTCAACCATGCGATTGATATCTCCTTTAAATAAAAAATGCAGGGTGCTTTCATCAACGGTAAGATTGGTGACCCCTTCCAGGTTAAAGTGATGCACATCAATAACGCCCCGATAATCGAGGGTGAATTTTTTATAATTATGCTTTTGCATATCCCGGATATTCTCGATCCGGACAATGGTACCGTCTTTGATAATGGCAACCCGGCCGCACAGTTTTTGAACCTCAGAAAGAATATGGGAGGAGAACAAAATCGTGGTACCTTTCTTATTTTCTGCCTGGATCAGCTCAAAAAACTTCTGCTGCATCAGCGGGTCCAACCCCCCGGTGGGTTCGTCCAGAATAATCAGTTTGGGTTCATGGAGCAGTCCCTGAATGATGCCGACTTTCTTTTTATTCCCATAGGACAGGTCGTCGATGCGCTTATTCAAATCAAGGTCCATGATCTCGGCCAGACTTTGAATCCGACTATAGTCCACATTGTCATAGAAGCTGGCCGAATAATTGAGGACCTCCCGGACCTTCATGTGCTCATAATAAAACACTTCCGAAGGCAGATAGCCGATATCCCGGCGGATTTCGCTGCCATATTTAACACAGTCTTTTCCAAAAATTGTAGCCGAACCGCTGGTGGGATGGATCAGTGACAGCAGGGCCCGAATGGTGGTGGATTTACCGGCTCCATTGGGACCGATGAAACCAAAGATCTCGCCTTCTTCGACAGAAAAGGATACGTTTTCAATGCCTCGATTTTTTCCATAATATTTTGTCAGCTGATTGATTTCAATTACATTCATGCAGATCCCCTTCTTTCAAATTTAATTCGGATAATTAGGTGTACTGCAATTATTTTACCCTTATCAGGCAAAAATAAACAATAAGGCAGTGGGGATGATGGTGTGGGGAAAAAATAATTACATGTTGTGTTTGAGTGATTTCTCAAAGGGAATATAAAAGGTAATGAAAAATATGGGAGGCTATTAAGATGAAAAAAGAAGAAACCCGAGACCTGATTCTGAATATATTTAACAACCGCTATACCTGCAAGGGCTATGATGCCGGTAAAAAAGTCAGTGATGAGGATTTTGCGGTGATCATGGAGGCGGCCCGGCTGTCGCCCAGCTCCATGGGGCTGGAACCCTGGAAATTTATCCTGCTGAATAACCGGGAAATCCGGGAAAAAATAAAACCCTACTCCTGGGGCGCGGAAGTCAGTCTGGATGGCGCCAGCCATTTTGTCCTGATCCTGGCCAGAAAACCCATTGATCTGAAGCCGGATTCTGACTATGTGGAGTATATCATGAACGATATCCAGCATTTTACTGATGAGTTGAGAGCGGCACGAAAAAATAAGCTGAAGAGCTTTCAGGAAGACGATCTGAAAATCGCCGGAAATGACCGGGCTTTTTTTGACTGGGCCTGTAAACAAACCTATATCCCCCTGGCCAATATGCTGACAGCCGCCGCCATGCTGGGAGTAGATTCCACCCCGATGGAAGGATTTAATACCACAAAGGTGGAAGCTGTTTTGATTCAAGAGGGGATTCTGGACCCCACACATTTTGGATTATCCTGCATGATCGCCTTTGGTTATAAAAACCGGGACCATCGCCCCAAAACAAGAAGAAAAATAGCAGAAATCATGGAGATAATTGAATAATCCCCCCGGCCGCTATTTAATCGTAACTGATATTGGAAAAATAGCGATTGTTACTTATGGCAATAATAAATAAAAAAGTAGTTTTTAAGATAAAAAAATAGGAATTAATTTAATTATGTTATATAATAATGAAATTAAGAGTAAACAGTAAACCTTTGCAGAGACCAAAAAAAGATTTTAGCGCTTTTTTTCGGATTGCAGCATGAGCGTAGAGGTTAGATGAGGAGATAAAAGAATGGAACCAGCAGCGGCGAGTATGCTATTGATAGTCGGACTTGTTATTGCGGTCGGGATGCTCCTGATATTATTAGTTCAAAGTAATAAAAACTTGCAGAAAAATAATGAGGAGATAAAAAGCATCAAGGATATCTGTGACACCTTCATTGACGGCCATGAGACGGTCATTTATTTGAAAGATGAGCAGTTAAACTATCTGTTTATCAATAAAGCGGCGGAACCCCATTATCAGAAATCAGTTGCGGAAATAGTCGCTCAGGACGATCCGCGATTCGATACAGAAACCTTTGGTCCATCAATTATCGAGACTGATCAACAGGTTATTGAGACCGAAAAAATAACCGAATATGAAGAAAAGTACAAAAATCGCATTTACAAAATAAAAAAATTTCCTGTGAAATTAAAAGATAATCGAATGGGGGTCGGGGCTTTTATCCGGGAAATTACGGATGAAGAAAAACTGATCAAAAAACAAGAACGGGTGCTGTTCCGAAATAAAATATTGGTTAATGTTTTAAGCAAGAATTTCAGAAATGATCAAAAGCAGCTCGATTATGTTTTGCACGAAGCTTTGAAATTAACAGAAAGCAACATCGGTTATATCTGTTTTTATAATGAAAAAAAACAGGAGTTCAGCCTCAAGGCCTGGTCAAAGGGATTGATCAAAGGGTCTGAAATGGTAGAGCCGAAGCTGAACTACCGATTGGAAGAAGCAGGGGTATGGGGTGAAGCCGTGCGCCAGAGAAAACCGATTATCAGTAACCATGAGGTCGCTGAAGCAACATCAGAACAGGAACTGCCTGGCGGGCATAAAGTTACGGGCAATTTTATCACCATCCCCATTTTTATTGATGAAAAAATCAAAGCCGTGGTTGGTTTTGCCGGTAAAGAAGACTATTATGGCGATAATGATGTGTATGAAATTACCGTGTTAATGAACGGCGTACTGACCAATGTGGAAAGACGGATCATTCAGAAAAAGCTGTTTGAAGAGCGCAGCAAATATTTCCAGACCCTGATCTCAATTGGTGATGGGGTGATGGTGGTCGATCCCGCCGGCAAAATCGAAATGCTTAATAAGGTGGCCCAGAGTCTGACTGGCTGGACCAATGAAGAAGCAAAAGGGCGGCATTATACCGAGGTTTTTGTATTGTCCCATGAAGACCGCCGCCAGGAGATCCAGGATCCCATCGTCACCGCAATGGTGACAGATCAGACCCAGGAACTTAAAAATAATGCGGTCTTAACGGCAAAGGACGGATCAGTCTTTCACCTGGAAGACAGCGCGGCACCGATCAAGGATGAAACCGGCGAAACCATTGGCATCGTCCTTGTTTTCAGGGATGTTTCAGAAAAAAAAGAGCAGCGCGAAGAAATTGAGTATCTGAGCTTTCATGATGCCCTGACCGGGCTTTATAACCGGCGCTTTCTGGAAGCGGAATTACTGCGGTTGGATACCGAAAGAAACCTGCCGATTGCAATTATCATGGGCGATGTAAATGGCTTAAAATTGACCAATGATATTTTTGGCCATGCCCATGGCGATATTTTTCTAAAAAAAATAGCCGATGTGATGCGCCGAACCTGCCGGGCTGATGATATCATTGCCCGCTGGGGTGGCGATGAATTTGTGATCTTACTACCGAAAACCACCATCGAACAGGCGAAACAGATTAAAAATCGGATCAAAACCGAGTTTGCCAGGGATGGGGTAAAGGTGATCAAAGGGAATATTTCTTTGGGTTGTGACGTCAAAACGTCGATGGATCAGAGTATTATGGAATGCCTGGAGTCCGCCGAAGAAAAAATGTATGCTGTCAAGATTCTGGAACGGGATGATTTTAAGAGTACCACCCTGGATTCCATTATCACGACTCTTCAAAGTGACAGTCCTCAGGAAGAGGAACATGCCCAGCGGGTCAGTCAATGGTGTCATGATTTAGGGGTGACCATGGAACTCCCCCATGTGAAAATCAGGCGGCTGAAACTGGCCGGTTATTTTCATGATATTGGCAAGATTGTCTTGCACAAAGACTTGCTAGTTGAGAACAGTGACCACAGCGAAGAAGAATTAACGGAAATCAAGAAGCATCCGATTATGGGGTATCGAATTCTCAACGCCTTTGACGATACCATGTCACTAGCCGATGCGGTGCTTCATCATCACGAAAGATGGGATGGCAGCGGCTACCCCAAGGGTCTAAAAGGCGAAGAAATTCCATTTCTGGCACGGGTCGTGGCGATTGTCAATTGTTATGACCGCTTGACCTCGGCGGAGGAAGAGGAAGCACTGGGATCAAAGCAAAATCCCCTGATCCATCTGGAAAAAATGGAGGGGCAATTTGATCCCGAAATTAAACGGGAATTTATCAATATGATCAAGAATCTTCCCAGTTAGAACAGCTTATCAGAACGCCGCATTAAGAACAGCAGAAAGTCATCAGCGCTAAAAGCCCGGATGGCTTTTTTAATGCCGTTCTTTAATATGCCAAGAGCCCGGAGCCTAGAGAATCACAACAAACCGGGCCCAGCTGCCGACCACGCTGTTGACTTTAATTTCCCCCTGATGCTCATCAATAATGGATTTGGCAATGGCCAGCCCCAGCCCATAGCCGCCGGTGGCCTTGGAACGGGATTCATCGTAGCGATAGAAGCGCTGGAAGATCTTATCCAGCTGATCTTCGGGAATCCCGGCGCCAGTATTGAATACCTCAAGATGAATCTTATCACCAACGCACTTAAGCGTGATTTCAACCAGCCCGTCATCATCGGCATGTTTAATGGCATTGTCAATCAGGATGGCAATGACTTGTTTAATCTTATCAGCATCGCCCCGGTAAGAAATGCCGGCCGCAATCTTAAGGGCGTAGTTTTTGTGTTCCTCAAAGGCGGTACTTTCAAAGGTTAAGGCAATACTTTCCACGGCGTTGCTCAAATCAAAGACCGAAAAAACACCGATGGTTTTACCGGCGTCCAGCCGGGCCAGGGTAAGAAGATTGTTTACCAGGGTGTTCATCCGGGTTGACTCGGATTGAATATAAGAAAGATGTTTATTTGGCCCAATATCGCCCTCCAGCACCTCGGCATTGACGCTGATAACTGAGAGCGGGGTTTTTAGCTCATGGCTGGCATCGGAAATAAAACGCTTCTGTTTTTCAAAGGCTTCATCCACTGGTTTAACCATCAGATTGGCCAGAAAAAGCGAAACAAAGAAAAGTACAAACAGGGTAATACCACCGATGATCAGCGAGGTGGTCAGCAGCCGGTCAGACAGGGCATTGGAAATTCGCTGAACGACAAAGACCAGCAGTTCGCCATAGGGCTTTTCAACGATCAGATACCGATAGCCGTCAAAAGTACCGGAGGTTTTGTCTTTTTCAAGAATCTGATTCGCCAGATCCAGGACTTCTGCTGATACCTGGCTGGTATCAGTATTGCCATTAATAGAAAAGAGGTTAGTAGCCGGGTTAACCTTAACCGAGAAGGTTTTTTCCCGTTCAAATACATCCGGGGGAAGATGATCGGAAGATCCCGGTATCTTCAGGGACTCACGGGGAGTTGTGCCATCATTATCCGCCAGAGCCGATAATAGGGCCATGCTCTGACGTTCACTGGACTGGTAGTTAAAATAGTTGAGGGAACCAATAATCAATATAAAAACCAGCGACAAAATAATCATAATGGTGGTGACAAAGCGAATTTTCAGTTTTTTGATCATATCAGGTTACCCTCGCGCCGTCATTTCCAGAAAATAACCGATACCCCGGTTAACCTTGATCTGGACATGAGATCCCACAAAATTAATTTTTTTCCGCAAAAATGAAATATAGACTTCGACATTGTTATATTCGGCTTCACTGTCAAAGCCCCAGACCTTTTCGATCAGCTGTTCCTTGGAAATGATCTGGCGGGAATTGACCATCAGGGTTTCCAGTAATAAGAATTCCTTTAAACCCAGTTTAACCGAAGCGGTGCCGCAAATAATCTCCCGGGTTTTCTGCCGCAAGATCAAATCACCCCAGCTGGGATCATTCGCGATCATTTCGCCTTTGCGCCGGGTTACCGCCCGGATCCGGGCCAGCAGTTCCCCGGTTTGAAAGGGTTTGGTGAGATAGTCATCGGCGCCCCAATCCAAGCCGGTAATTTTATCCTCCAGTTCGGTTTTGGCGGTCAGTATTAACACCGGGGTTTCGATTTTGGCCTGCCGCAGTTCCTTGAGAACCGTCAGGCCGTCTTTCTGAGGCAGCATAATATCCAGAATAATCAGATCGTAGATGCCAGTCAGGGCATAGTCCAGACCATTTTCCCCGTCCATGCAAATATCCACACAATAGTTTTCTTTCGTAAAGATGGTTTTCAGGGCTTCGACCAGCCCCCATTCATCTTCCACCAGCAATAGTCGCATACTGAAAACACCTCCTCGAATCGATTCTGATCTTCTTATTATAGCATTTTTAATTGAATCAAGCTTGAACCCCAGCTTAAAGGATTCTTGCTTCAATCTTTATTCAAGCTAGTAAAACTATGATAGGCCATGTTAAGAACGTGTTAAATCATACAAGGAGGTACATTATGCAATTCAGACATGAACACAAACATTATATCAATTATCTGGACTATCTGATCTTGCGCAGTAAATTAAGAGCCGTGATGCACCCGGATGTCAACACCAATGAAGACGGCGAATATCATATCCGTAGCCTGTACTTTGATAACTATCGGGATGTGGCCCTGCAGGACAAGATCAGCGGCATCAACCGGCGCGAAAAATTCAGAATCCGCTGTTACAACAAAGATTTTGCCTTTATCAATCTTGAGAAAAAAAGTAAAATCAACGGGCTTTGTGCAAAGATTAAAACTACGATCACAAAGCCGCAGGTCGAAGCCATCCTGGCCCACGACACCAAATGGATGGCCACAAGCGCCGAGCCCCTGGTAGTGGAGTTATACTCCAAAATGAAGTCGGGACAGCTCCGACCTAAGACCATTGTCGATTATAAACGGGAGGCCTTTGTTTATGGTCCGGGAAACGTCCGGGTCACCATTGACCAGGATATCCGAACGGGTTTGTTCAGCACTGATCTGTTTAATCCCGACTTACCTACTGTCGCCGCCGGGAATCAGCAGATTCTGCTGGAGGTCAAATACGACAGTTTTATTCCCGAGGTCATTGCCAATCTAATTCAACTGGATGGCCACCGGCAAACGGCCTTTTCAAAATATGCCGCCAGTCGGATTTACAGCTGACCTTTATTCTATTCTAATTAAATTAACACAATCAAAGCAACGAGGAGACACTAAATGAGTTTTAACGATATTTTTAATTCGAATTTTCTGGAAAACGTCACATCGGTATCGCTGATCGATACCGCCATCGCCATGATTCTGGCCTTTGGTATTGGGGTATTTGTCCATCTGGTACATAAAAAGACCTATAAAGGGGTCATGTATTCATCGGGATTTGGGGTCACCCTAATTGCCCTCTGTATGATCACCACCTTTGTGATGCTGGCGATCACCAGCAACATGGTGCTGTCATTGGGGATGGTTGGGGCACTTTCGATTGTCCGGTTCCGAACCGCCGTTAAAGAGCCACTGGACATTGCCTTTGTCTTCTGGTCGATTGCCGCCGGGATTGTCCTCTCAGCCGGAATGATTCCTCTGGCGATTCTGGGATCGGTACTGATCGGCATTATTTTGCTGGTATTTGTCAACCGCAAACCCAATGAGATGCCCTATATTATCGTGGTCAATTGCAGTGATCGGGAAGCCGAAGCCGAAGTCAAAAAATACATTGCCGCCAGCGTTACCAAAAGCATTATTAAAAACAAAACGGTGTCCAAAGAAGGCATCGAACTGAACATTGAGGTGCGGCTTAAAAATGATGACACCGACTTTATTAATAACGTGGTTGAACTGAAAAATGTGAACCACGCCGTTCTGGTCAGCTACAATGGCGAATTTATGAATTAAGAGAGGTGACCGCATTGGCAGATCACAAGAATATTGAACGGATTTGCATTATCATTGGCATCGTCACCCTGATCATTGGGAGTGGTTTCGCTTATTTCGGTGAAAGCCTCGGGATTACCGCCGACTCCAGCGCTGATTTAAGCTATGTGACGAGATTATTTGATGACACCGAGGTCCATACCATCGACATTGAGATCGCCGAAGCAGACTGGAATAGTCTTCAGGAGAATGCCACCGAAGAAGAATACCAGCTTTGCGCCGTCACCGTTGACGGTGAAAAGCTGGATAATGTAGCCATTCGGCCCAAGGGAAATTCATCCCTCTCCAGCGTGGTTTCATCGGATTCGGAGCGGTATAGTTTTAAAATTGATTTTGATAAATATAGTGATGGCTTAACCTACCATGGCCTGGACAAGCTGAATCTGAACAATATCATTTCGGATAATACCTATTTGAAAGAATACCTCAGCTACGACATGATGGCCTATATGGGGGTGGCAGCGCCGCTGGCCAGCTTTGTCAAGGTGTCCGTCAATGGCGAATATTTTGGACTCTATCTGGCCGTGGAAGGGGTGGAAGAGGCCTTTGCCCAGCGGAATTACGGCTCGGACGATGGCAATATCTATAAACCGGACAGCATGCAATTTGGTGGTGATGGCGAAATGGGTGGTGGCGAAAGGCCGGATATGACCAATATGCCGGCTATGGGTGAGCCTCCGGATGGATCTCAAATGCCAAGCGGTGGGCAGGCACCAACTGGCAATCAAACAGGCACCGGTACACAAACCACCGATACCGCAATCCCAGCCCTGGATCAGAGTAGTATGCCGGACATCAGCCAAATGGGGAATATGGGCGGGTTCTCGGGAAATGATGTGGCCTTAATTTATTCAGACGACGAACTGTCCAGTTATGAGAATATCTGGGAAGGCGCTGTTTTTGACATCACTACCAGCGACAAAGAGCGACTGATCGACTCGATTAAACAGCTGAACGCCGGGGAAAATCTGGAAGAAGTAGTGGATGTGGAAGCGGTGCTCAAATACTTTGTGGTTCATAATTTTGTGAACAATTACGATAGCTATACCGGCAGCATGAAACACAATTACTACCTGCGGGAAGCAGATGGCCAACTATCGATGATTGCCTGGGATTATAATCTGGCCTTCAGTAATTTTAGCGGCGGTGGCATGGGTGGTGGAACAAAAACAACCGCTGCCAGTACCGATGAAGCGACAATCCTGGTGAATTATCCCATCGATACCCCGGTATCCGGTACCACCATGGCCGAGCGGCCGTTACTCAATCAACTGCTTTCCAATGAAGCGTATCTGGAACAATACCATCAATATTTTGCGGAATTTATCGCTGGCTACTTTGAAAGCGGTCAATGCACCGAGACCATTGATCAGGCGACAGCGCTGATATCGGACTATGTCAAAGACGATCCCACCGCCTTCTGCACTTATGAAGAGTATCAAGCCGGGGTTACCGTCCTCGAACAATTCTGTGAGCTCCGGGCCGAGAGCATCAGCGGTCAGCTGGATGGCACGATACCGGCCACTACCGAAGGACAGGCGGCCCAGCCAACCGTGTTACTCGATGCCAGCAGTCTGGATGTTTCGGCCCTGGGCAGCAGTATGGGCGGTGGGATGGACAAAAACATGACCATACCGACTGGTCAAGGGACGGTTCCAACTGTAAGCGCCGACCCTACCGCTAGTGCTCAGCAGTCAGCCAAGGGTCAACCCCCAAACCGACCCAACGGTGATACAACTATGGTGGCAACAGCCACCCAACCGACAGATGACAGTGAAACAACCACCACCGCCGAGAACCAGACCGGGGACGGGCAAACTGTCCCAACCAATGAGAACGGCCAGCAAAGCGACCGTACCAATCCCAATTCGACAGCAACAAATTGGGATATCCAGAACCTGATGCTATTCGGTGGGTCCTGCTTGCTGCTGGCTATGGGTATTCTGGTGACGAAACTTTACAAACGATAAGCTTAAGCGACTTAAGAGCGTAAAAGATAAACCTGACATTAAACAACGGCGGGAGCCATAGGGTAACCGCCGTTGTTATAACATGATCAGTGGTTTCGCAAAGAAAAGATTGACTTTTATCACCAATTACCGTATAATCAACAAGCATGAAAAAATTGAATATTTTTTTGTTCTACCTTAGGAGAGATGTCTGAGTGGTCGAAGGAGCACGCCTGGAAAGCGTGTGTACGTGTAAGCGTACCGAGGGTTCGAATCCCTCTCTCTCCGCCATAACTAAACAAAGAAAAACCCCTAGAAATAGCCGTTTCTAGGGGTTTTGTTTCGCCTGAAATATGGATTGACCCTTCATTTGACCCTTTAGAGATTTTGTTAATGGTCAAAGCGATTCAATTAAGCGATCCATTCGTTCAGAACTTTTCTTTTTCATCTCTTCAGAAACATGGGCGTAAGTGTCTAAGGTAAAACTGGCTGAATGGTGACCGAGGTTCTCCTGGACAGTTTTGATATCGTCGCCAGCAAGTAAAGATACGACAGCGTAAGAATGGCGGAGGTCATGAAACCTTAAGTGATCCAATCCAATTGATTTGACGATGTTTTTGTAATTCTTGGAGAGTGTTTCATGCTTTATATGGTCACCTATTTCGTTAGTGAAGACAAAATTATTTGAATTTTGCCATGCAATACCGGCTTTTAATTGACACTCTAATTGTTTGGTTCGGACATCACGCAAAACATTCATGATAAATTTTGCTGGGAAAACAGTACGTGTTTTATTGTTCTTTAAAGTTACAAATTTGTAACCGCCTTTTAGTTTTTGGTATTGACGATAAAGGTAAATAGATCCTACTTCAAAGTTAATACAATCCCAAGTTAGACCAATAAGTTCACTCTGTCTCATTCCGGTAAATAAATCAACAATATATGCTTTTTCAAATCGATGTTTTTCTATGGCTTTCAGAAAGAGCGCAATTTGAGCGGTATCTAACGGTTTAATGTCGACTTTGGTTATTCTTGGCAGTTTGCATGAATCAGCTGGGTTTTTAGTAATATACTCCAATTCTATAGCTTGTGCCAAAGCTTTGTGCAGTGTGCCATGAATGTTCTTTATAGTTTTTGGAGAATAGTTTTCATTCAATTTATTAACAAACGATTGAATGTGATGAGGTTTTAAAGCCATTAATTTTACAGAACCAAGAGATGGGATAATATGATTATTAATGTGGCCGAGGTAAGTTTTTAAGGTTAAGGGTTTTAAATCAATTGTGTACTGACTAATCCAAATATTTAACCAGTCTGTGACTTTTAATTTTGAGGGTTCATTGTAAATCTCACAATTGACTGAATTTGCGATTGATTGAAGTTTCTTAACGACATCGCTTTGTGTTTGTCCGTATACAGATTTTTGAATTTGCTTTCCAGTTCCAGGATCACGTCCGATTGTATAGCGAGCTTCCCAGCGACCGTCTTTTCGGTAGCGGATTGTTCCGAGACCTTGTGCGGAACGAGTATTGTTTTTCTTCATTTAAATATCTCCTTTGATTATTTTGATAATTTGTTCAAGATTTCAGTAATTTCTTCATCTATAATGGTTGCTCTTTTGAGGTGTTCATTTCGTTCGTTTAGTTTATTCTTTATTGTTGCTACTGCAATTTTATATTCTTCATAAGCATATTCTATGCTAATTCCCGGATTATCTAAATTTCGACAATTTCGCACATGAAAATAGCGATTGGAAACATCGTTGAAAAATTTATTATGAATATTAGTCATTCCAATTCGATTCATTTCTTCTAGGTATTCAAGTGAAATATTAGTGAATTTTGCAAGTCTTTCGAGAGTTCGATAAACATGGTCAGCATAATCTTCATTACTTACAGCATCACCATCAGGATACCCTTCAGCTAGTTCGTCTGTGATAAACTCGTAGAAAAGATCATCAGAAGATTTCTCGATTTTATCATCACATTTAGTAAAAAAATCTTCAACTGGATGTTCCAGAATTTCACTGATGTTTTTTAAAAATGGAAAATACTTTAATTCCTGGTTGAAGTTTGGCTGAAAAACACCACGTTCTGCTGACTCAATCTTCTTAATTTCGTAACCGGTTTTTTCTGATAATTCTTCAATTGTAAAGTGTTTTTCTTCACGATAAAATTTGATCGATTCACCTAGTCGAATATCATCTGCATCTATTAAAGAAAATTCAGGAAGTGTCATTCCAAGTGCTTTCGAAATTTTTTTTATAACGTTTAAATTATTTTTTTCTTGTTTTGAATGTTCATAGGCATGAATTGTTGCTCTTGAAAGATCAGCTTTTTCGGCAAAGGTGCCTTGTGTGTCACCGTTTAACACACGAAAATATTTCAAATTTCTTGCGATTCTATTTTTGTCAATGACACAATAATCTAAAAATAATGGTTGAATTTTTAAAACTTCATTGATTCTCTCAAAAGTGTCATCATAAGGCAATTCACGCTGTGCTTCTATTTGATAAATTGTACTAACAGATGTATCTGCACGAGTTGCGAGTTCTTGCACGGTTAGTCCGAGTTCATTTCTACGGTTTTTTATAAGATTACCTATATTGATCATTTTAGTCTCCTTAAAATTGATATAGTTTGGATTTCCATATATTTATCATACTATGAAAATATATTAAAAATTTATTTATTTTTTGCGAGAATTATTTCAAAAAATGTGCTGTTTTACATGAATAAATGACAAAGCAAGTTAAATAATTCAAAAAGTCAAATTAATCTCTTTGTTTTTTAAAAAAGTAGTCTTAATTTATAGTATTGATTAACATCATACGGGAATGCAAGTAAAATGTCAAATAACTATCAGATTGCGTAGACAATTAATGTGTCGTAAGATATAAATGTAAACGGATTATCGATAATCAAACACAATAATGAAAAAAAGAAAGGAACACAAAATGAATAAAGAAATTTTAACTGTAAAAGAAGTTGCAGAATACTTGAAGATTAGTTTGCCTACAGCATACCAAATTGTTAACCAGGTTGATTTTCCCAAAATTAAGATAGGCAATCGTTATAAAATTCCTAAGGATGGCTTGGAAAAGTGGATTAAAGATCAAGGAGGAAATTGATGTGAACATTAACAATAAAGACGAAAAAGAAATACAAATAATTAATATGCATTCATTAAGTTTACTAGATCTAGCACCGGTTGAGTATCTGATCGATGGAATTCTTCCTGCGGTGGGACTTTGCATGATTGCAGCTCCACCTAAATACGGAAAAAGCTATTTGGTCTTAGATTTGTCAACTTGTATTGCCCAAGGAGTGCCATTTCTTGGGTTTACCACTCATAAGGCGGGAGTGTTGTATTTAGCATTAGAAGACAGTCCTAATAGAATAAAGGAACGTGTAATGCAAGTTAATGGGGGCACATATCCCGAAAATGTTAATCTATTATTTTCAGTAGATCTTCTTGAAGATGATCTTATGAAAGGATTATTAGAGATAATGAAATTAATTCCTCAGACAAAGATGATAATAATAGACACACTGCAAGTAGTAAGAGAATCTACTAAAAATGAGGCAAGTTATGCTTCCGATTATAAGGAAATGCGAATCTTCAAACAATTCGCCGAAAAAATGGGTATTTGTATTCTTTTAGTGCACCATTGCCGTAAAACTATTGATGCTCTGGATCCATTAAATAGTATTTCAGGAACAACAGGAATTGTTGGGGCGATGGATGCAGTAATTGTAATGTATAGAAAAAAGAGAGAGAGCGTGGATACACAAATGTTTGTGACCGGACGAGATGTTGAAAACCAAACATACCAGTTAAACTTCGACAATGGAATCTGGAAAATGATTGGTGATACTAATGAAATAGAGGATAAAAAAGAAAAAGAAAATTATGAATCCAATCAAATTATTTCAACGATTAAAAAATGTTTAATAAGCGGTGATGGGGAGTGGAGAGGCAGTATGTCGGACTTGATTGGGGAATCATGCAGACAACAGAATGAAATTAAAATGACACCAAGAAAACTTTCGGAGGAACTGAAAAATTTATATCCACAATTGTGGCATTTTGACGACATTAGCCATAATATTATTGGCAATGGGACTGGAGGGGGAAAGCATGTATTCAAGCAGGAAGGTAATTAATTACCAATGGTATCAATGGTATCAACGAAAACAACGATTGGTAAACATAATGTGTTGTGAAAATTTATTTTAATAAACATTGTTACCGTTTAGATCGTTGAGAACGTTTCTATCATTGGAATTTAGATTGGAGTAAAAATAAAATAACAAAAAACTCCAATCTAAATTTTTTGATTTAATGAAGTGACTTCTGCCAATAAAAAGCCATGTGCTTTGGGGTTTGGCAAAATTATAAGTAATAGTAATAGCAGAAGGCAAGATTAGTGTTTGGATAGCCATCCACATCTTGCAAGGGGAAATCCCCTTAACCCCTATTAATAAAATCAAGAAAGGAGAAATGAAATGACGACGAGAAAAAGAAACAAGCAAATAATATTACGGCTTACTGAGGATGAATATATTCGATTTATGGTAAAAGTTGAAAAGTCAAAATTGAGCCAGCAGGAATTCCTTCGATATGCATCTTTAAACAAGAAAATTACCGTAATTGAAGAAATGAGAACTTTCGTTTTCGAACTTAAGAGAATTGGGACGAACTTTAATCAATTAGTTTATAAAGCGAATTCTGGTTATCCGGTTGATCAAAACGAACTTGAAAAAATACGGAAGGAGTTGAGTAATCTATGGCAATTATTAAAGCGGTTAAAAGTCATGGATCCATAAGAAAAATCATAAAATATGTCACACAAGAAGAAAAAACTTTAGGGAAATATCTCGAGGCTATTAATTGTCACTCAGAATCAGCAATTGAAGAAATGGTAGTAACAAAGCAGATGTATGGAAAAATGGCAGGGGTACAATACTATCATTATATACAAAGTTTTCCATCAGATGAGAAAATATCACCGGAGCAGGCTAATTCAATAGCAAAAGAATTGGCTGAAGAACAATTTCCCGGACATGAAGTATTAATTGCAACCCATGTTGATCGGGAGCACATCCATAGTCACATTATTGTGAATTCAGTATCCCTGGAAGATGGAAAAAAACTTCAATTTAGCCCTAAAGATTTACGAAATATGAAGGAACGAAATAATGAAATGTGTATAGAGCGAGGGCTTTCCATACCAGTGAAGGGAAAAGAGATTACAACGTGTAGCCAAAATAAATACATGGCAATTCTTCGTGGTGTTGATGGCAAATATAAAAGTCACGTATTAGATACTGCTATTGCAGTATCAAATTCAATTGAATCAGCTATTGATCGGGAGGATTTTATTACCATAATGGATAAGCAGGGCTATCAAGTTAATTGGAAGGATAATCGAAAATATATTACATTTACAGATTCCGAAGGGCATAAAGTTCGGGATTGCAACATTGAAAAAACATTTAAAATACCAGTATCAAAGGAGGTACTTAATTATGAATTTACACGAAATAAAAAAAGAAAAAGAGATGGAAATGAAGGTGAACAGCGAGAAGGAGCAATATCGAAAGGAACAAAAAGAGATTTTCCCCAAGAAACAGCGCCTCGACCAGAATGTGGACAGCGACAAGAAAAAAGTAAACAGCTGGATAGCAATTCAATCGAACAGCAATACAAACATAGGAAGGGAAGAAACCGATAGTATTGATAATATCTTACGTTTGATTAAATATACCGGAATGCAGTGGGCAATTTTGGTGTCAAGTATGCTATATATCTTTTTATACTGGCTAATGTCTGTGGGTGGTCAAAGTATGATTATAAATGGTTCAGAATTACGAAAAATGGTTGCATGTTTAGCATTCAGTTTTATTATAATCTATTTTTCCATCCAGAGCACAGTGAAATATTTAAGAGATGATGAGGAATTTATATTATATGATGTCATCAATAAAACATTCAATCCTTCAAAATTTCCAAGTCTAAAAGAGGAAAAGAAAATGATTAATCCCAAAATACCAATAGAATTGGCCTCAAATATCAAGGGAGGTTTTATATTTGGTAGACAAGATAAGATTATCGCTCTAAAGCCAGCTAATTTAGATGGACACATTGGAATTTTTGGGGGCTCAGGGCTAGGCAAAACCACTTGTATAGCAATACCATCTATACGGGGATGGCAAGGACCAGTCTTTGCGATTGATATTAAAGGAGAGCTATCCGATACTGCTGAAGGATATCGGAAAAATATGAAAATATTTGACCCTGCAAATCGTACTTCTTATGGATTTGATCCATTTTATTTTGTCGACCTTGATCCGGGAAATGAAGTAACAAATATCAAGAAAATTGCATATTCACTAATAAAAAAATCTCAAGCTAATGCAGATCCGTTTTGGGTAACTGCTTCTAGAAATCTTCTGACGGGAGAGCTTCTGTATTTCTATAATTTAGGTTATGGTTTTATTGAGGCGATGGAAAGCATTCAAAGGAATTCACAAAAATTCATTGTTGAGGCTATTATGGCAAGTAATGATGAATTGGCAAAATCGTATATTGGGCAATTTGAATCAGCTTGTCAAAATGATAACACGACCTTTGATGGGATTGTTATTCAACTGATGAATGACCTTAAAATATTCGATACAGATCCAATGGTACGAGATTCGTTAACCCGAGAAAAAATCATTACACCACAGGATTTAGAAAATGGCGCTGATATTTTCATTCGAATTCCAGAAGGCAATTTAGAGGTATGGGCACCGATGCTGAATCTGATCACATCATTGTTCTTAAAAGCCTTTGAATCACGAAATCAAGGTGGTAACAATATATTGATGTTGTTGGATGAGTTTCCAAGAATGGGTGAGATTAGCGGCATTGAGAATGCATTAGCGACATTACGAAGTAGAAAGATAACGATTGCTATTTTCGTGCAGAGTCTTTCACAGTTGGACAATATTTATGGTCAAAATGGTCGCAAATCGATCGTGGATAATTTTAGATACAAAGCAGTTTTAGGGGTTGAAGAACAGAGTACCCAGGAATATTTTTCCAAAGCAGTAGGAACGTATAACCATGTGGAATATACTGAATCGAGGTCAAATGATAATTATGGAGTAAACTTCACAGGAAGAAAAAACCAATCGTACACCATTCGAGAAAAGAGAATTATAAAACCGGAAGAATTTGGTCACCTTGGGGATGATTTGGTGATGTTGACAACATACGGGTATTTTAAGGTGAAGAAAATTCCATATTATATACTATAAACATGAAGATTTATTTGATTTTTTAGAGGAATTCCATATTTTGTGAAAACCTCCAACCTGAATTATGATAAAATTATTTAGGTCGGAGGTTTTATTATAATAAGAAAAATTTAATAATAGTAAGAATATCAAAAAAATTGAAAACTGAGGTGAGATAAAACTTCGGATGTTAAAAAATAGCAAAATTAAAAAACAAGGCTAAAGAATAATATTAGACAGAGTAAAGAAAAGGAAGATTAGGTAAGGGTTTTTATGAAATTTATTAATGAAATTAATGCAAAGTATCTTAAAAGTGAATATAAAGAGTGCAAAACAATTGAACAAGCAACAATGTTCGGGGAAATGTATTTTAGTAATTGGTTAAAAGATTTCCAGACCAATTCAAAAGATCTAAATTTTAGAGACAGAAAGTTTACTGAGAACGATTACAATGAAGTTAAATTTTTATATGGTGAAAATGAAGCAAAAAGAATAAAAAAAGAATCATTGATTCATCATGCATTTGCACATTATTGTGGTGGAACAGGCATGCTTATTAATAATTGGCTTAGAATTGGTCAATTCGATAAGTCGAAAGTATCGCAAGATTGGTTAATGGAAATAATTGATATTATAGAGAAAGAAATTGAGAAGCACGAGATCAAGGAAAATATAATGTGTTTTCGTGTATTGAATTATGAGAAGTTATTAAAAAATAACAAGATAAATGCGATTAAAAAAGGAACTGTGTTGATAGATGAGGGGTTTATGTCAACGGGATTAGTTAAAGAATGCTTAATGGAAGAATTCCCAGGATATGATACGGTCATGAATATTTTTGTTCCCAAAGCTTCAAAGGCTGTTTATTTAGAGCGGATTAGTCACCGGCCTAATGAACAAGAAATTTTATTTCAAAGGGGGATAAAATTTAAAATTCTTTCAAATAAGAGGCGCAAGAATATAAGGGAGATTAATGCGCGGATTATTTAATCAAAATAACGGAAGTTGATTTAGTAAACGTATTTTGCGCAGTGCCACTTTGAAGTCAAGAAGTCAAGTAATTAGAAAAATATTGAATGAATATTATATTTGTCGCATATAGTTTATGTTTCTAAAGATATTGTTTTTGCAAGAAAATACAAAAAAATGCTACATAAAATCAAAGACTTCATATTGATGTAGTGATATAATACAAGTCAACGAAGTTTAATATTCTGGCAGAACTAGTAAAAATAACGGTATTTAGCACATATTTTTAGAAAAGAGAGTGTGGGAAAATGTCTCCAACAGAACAAGAATTAGTGAATGGGTTTATTAAACATATAAAAACAGAGTATTCACCATGGGGAAAAGTACAAATTAACACGGAATTTAATTATATAAGAGGTAGAACTGATATTATAGTAATTTCCGAAAAAGTTGAAGTAATAGCAATAGAAGCAAAACTTGTTAAATGGAGGAGTGCACTACAACAAGCGTATCGCAATAGTTGCTTCGCCGATAAGTCATATATATTGTTGCCTCAAAAAGCTGCATATAATGCAGCTAAACATGAAAATGAATTCAATAAACGTGGTGTGGGAATTTGTTTTTTTTCGGATGAAAAAATGGTAATAATAAAAGAAGCTAAAAAAAATGAACCATTACAACCTTGGTTAAGAGAAAAAGCTATAAATTATGTTAAAGAAGAGGTTTGGTGTAATGAGCAAATTGAAAGAAATTGCAAAAAAAATATGTGAAATAGAAAAGCTCAATTATGTTGACTATATTGCATCTGGTTCTTTCAAAGAGGCATATTTAGTAACAAAAAACGGAGAAGAGTATGCATTGAAGATTTTTAACATGAAGAACTCTTCAGAAAGAACTAGTAGAGAAATCGAAATATCATTAAAATTTGATTGCTATAATATTGGGAAAATATATGCTGTGAAAAAAGTGAACATTAGCGCTGTTGAATATCTATTCATATTAGAAGAGTTTTTAGGTGGGGGGTCATTGGGTGAGAAAATTAAAAAAAGGCTCTTATCGAAGACTGAACTAATTAATTTGGGAAGAGACATGCAAAATGCCTTAAATGAAACTTACAACAGAGAAATTGTTCATAGAGATATCAAACCTGACAATATAATGTATAGAAAAAATAAAAGTGAGACAGTTTTAGTAGATTTTGGATTAGTGCGAGATTTAAATGCTCAATCTTTAACGCAAACCTTCATGCAGATGGGACCAGGTACACCTTTTTTTTCATCACCAGAGCAATTGAATAACAAGAAAGAAATGATTGATTGGAGAAGTGATCAGTTTGCGTTGGGGGTAACAATGTGTTATGCATATTTTGGAATACACCCATTCGAGTATGGAGGATCAACAGCAATTGAGAATGTTGTTTTGTTTAAAAGATGCAATGACAATATTTGCGAAAAATTAGAGGATTCTGGATTAAAAACTATTGTGAAAATGATTGAACCATATCCAATAAAAAGATTCAGGACTCCAAACGATCTGATTAATGAGTGGGAGAAATTATAGAAAGGATAAAAAATAATGGCAGTATATCATCAAATTGGGCATGATAGTATGAATTTAGTTCTGGATAAAAATTTAAGTCAATATAAGGGTATTGTATGTAGTCCTCTAAATTACACGGAAGAAAAAACTATAAGTGAAATTTCAAGATTACCGGATGATTTTGAAATAATTTTTGATCCACAATTATATTTTCCAAGAACTGAAAGAAGTAAATTGCGGGGATGGAGTTATTTTCCAGATGATTTTGAAACCGCAAATCAGTCAAGTTTGGATTGGTGGACTGATTTGTGTGACGACTTAAAAAACGTGGGAGAAAGAATTGGTTGTACATCTATGTGTTCTCCTAGTATGGTGCCAAAAGTATTTTCTGATGCATACTATGATCAAAATGTTAAAATTGGGAACTATTTTAATGAGGTCTTAAAAGTAATAGATATAGATTTTTTACAAACAGTAATGTTAAATATTGAGGATATGGAAATACCAGGCAGAGCTGAAGAAATTGCATCAATTATTTCGAAAACAAAAGGAAACAGAATTTATCTTATTTTGAAATCAGATATCGAACCACGAAGAGAAATTATTGAAGATAAGCAAATATGTGGTGTAATGAAATTTATTAAATATTTAAAGGATATTGATATAAATATATTTGTTGGTTTCTGCTCATCTGACTTTTTGTTATGGAAATATGCAGGAGCAGATGATTTTGCTACTGGTAAATTCTTTAATCTAAGAAGATTTAATAGTTCAAGATTTGATGAACCTACAGGTGGCGGTGGTCAGCTTCCATATTGGTTTGAAAAAAATTTATTAGCATATCTGCGAGAAGGTGATCTTCTTCGAGTAAAAAATAAAAATATGTTAAACTTAGATTGTGAACAATGCATTTTTAGCGTTGAAATACTTGAACAATTAGAAAATGATCCTGAGAAACCCTGGTTAGGTTTAAGTTGGAGAAATTACTTATATACATTTGCGAAGTTAGAAGCAGAAATAGGAAACAATACTAGAATAATTGATCAATTATTAGTTAAAGCAGAAAAGAATTGGATTAAATTGGAGGATTTGAACGTTATCATGGAGGAAATGAGAAATGATGGAAGTTGGATCCGAAAATGGCGAATCGCAATTTTGGAATTCAATAAGGCTTAAAGTTTAAAATAATGCGAAGTAACTACTTCACTCTAACAATGCTAGGTATCTCATAATTAAGTTAGTACAAAGGATTTGATTAATAAAGATCAAGATTATTCAATATAGTGGATATAAAGATAGTAATATATAGGTTGAAATTGAGAAAATACTAAATTAGTGAGGTGAGAAATGGACGAATCTAATGTAAAAAAAATTACTGAGTACTTTGAAAGAACTTTCACTTTAAGTCGAGAGGAAGCATTTAGAGAGCGGTTATTAGAAAAAGAAGATTTTTTACTGCTAACTCAAAGTAATATTGTAAGGTTGTTCATCAAAGAAGAAATAGATATCGATTTAGACAACTTAAAACTTAACGAAATCAACTTTATATTACAAAAGGGACTAGAAGTTGGTGCTAATTATGTGTTTTCAGAAAAAGAAAATACAACATTATCGGAAAACGACAATATAGATATAAACGTCTTGTATAGTGCATTTTCGGAAAAAATTCTTAGGATTAACAAAAATATAGATATGGTTTTTTTGGATGTCTTTTCGAAAATAAGTGCTGATTTAAAAAAAATTGAAGAGACTATACAAATATGCAAAGGAAAACTAAATCAATATAAAATAGATGATGAAAATAATCATACTTATGATATTAGTAAAATGAAGTATTTTATTGATATGAATTTAGAGGCGCAAAAGGAAATTGTGAATTTTTTGCATACAGATTTTAAACAATATATTTTAAAAGAAGCTACTCCGCCATTTCCGTTAATTAGTGATTTCTTTGATAAATCTCCTTATCACTATGCTTGGGCACCATTTGTCTATAGTCCAGATCAATTGTTTACAGTTGAAGTGAAGTTTGCTTTTGAGACGGTAAGATATAGAGATCCTTATAATCTTTATATTTCGGATAGGCCAGGTTATTATCTTTTGCTGGACAAGTACATTAAAGAAAATGATATAACTAAAGAGATTCTAGATATTGTTGAGAAGAATCATCTGTTACACGAAAGGGTTACATTGTTTAAGGAGGCGATAAGTGATTATCAGACAAATAAATACAGTGCATTTATAAATATTGCAGTTTTACAAATTGAAGGGTTGTTTAGTGAATATCTAAATCATCTTGGAATAAATAGGAATAACAAAATTGAAAAGGGCTTGACATTAATCCCGAAATTAGAAAGAATAAAAGAGTTGAAAGTTAGAGGAAACTCTACATTTTTGGGCTATGAGTATTTTGTGTTTGAATTTCCGGTATTAAGGAACAAAGTTGCTCACGGAGGGATTGTTGAAAAAGTAGAAGAAACAGCACATGAAATTTTATTAGACCTTTATTATTTAATTAGAACACTAGATAGTGATGAACTGCCTATTAATGAAGCGGTAAATTTAATGAAAAATATTGACATAAGTGATTTAAATTCAATTTACAATATTTTAACAGCAGCGATGAACAATAATTTTTTAATGGAAATAATTACATGTGAAAATACAGATCATGAACTCATACTTTTTTATGGCTTGAAAGATCAAGTAGAAGGATTGAGAAATAGCTTATTAAATAAAAACTTTTCAGATTACATTATTAAAAAGATAGAAGAGTGCAAGGATTGCAATAGCATTCGAAAACTGGTAGATTTTAGCAAGACATTTGAAAAAAAAAATATATTTAGCAGAGAAACTTCCCAAAATATAAGCAAGTGCGTAGGTCGAAAAAAGAAGTGGATTAGTGTAGAAGCCGCAATCAGTTCACAGATCACAAAAGATCAAACGCTTACAGAGACAGGTAAAGAATTGGTAGCAAAAGATCAAAAAGTAAAGTTAGAATATGTAGAGAAAGTGTATGAAGACATGTTAGTAGTCATTGACGAACATTTTTAGAGGGAGAAACTAAGTAGACTTAGAAAATCTTGCGAATATTTTCAAGTGAAACGATGAAGTTTGACCCTTCAATTGACCCTTTAGAACTTTCTAATTTATTGTATTCTAATTATAGATAAAACTTTAAAAATGGCTAAAATAAAGGGGTTCAATAAAACGTTTGTATTTATTTATAAACGTTTTATGCTCATCTGACAATTCGAATCCCTCTCTCTCCGCCACCAAATTTAATAAAGAAATCCCATGATACAGCCGTTTATAGGTTGTTTTTTTATGCCATAAAATGGGTTTGCCCCCTAAATTGCCCCCTTACAGGTTTTTAATGAATAAATCCATGCGTTCAGAACTGGCCTTTCTCATGGCATCGGTAACGTGGGCATAAGTGTCCATCGTGAAGGATGCTGAGTGGTGGCCCAGATTCTCCTGGACGGTCTTAATGTCGTCCCCGGCCTGAAGGGAGGCCACAGCGAACGAGTGGCGCAGGTCATGGAATCGCAGGGAAGGCAAGTCCATTTCAGTGACCACCTTCTTATTGTCAAACACATTTCAAAAATCCCCTAAAAAATCGGTCGAAAAATCCCCGTTTAATCGGTAGGTTTTTCGTCAAACTTGCTGGTGTCATAAAAACCAGCTTTTTTCTTTTCCCGGATACGAAAGCTA
>Ga0074193_1001072_pt1 | contig 37418 bp, 43 predicted proteins | sample EPASupsiteHSE605_FD_64523 | JGI IMG/M metagenome (GOLD analysis project Ga0074193, IMG submission 64523) | Bioremediated contaminated groundwater from EPA Superfund site, New Mexico - Sample HSE6-05 | ecosystem: Environmental > Aquatic > Deep subsurface > Groundwater > Contaminated ... | reverse complement strand
CGAATAAAGAATACATTCTTAATTCTTGTTTTCGAAGAAAACAATTCGAGTTCGAACCTCGCACATCGCGCCTCGAACATCGAACCGCATCTGGTGATCATGCCGGAGGGGTTCCACCCGTTCCCATACCGAACACGGAAGTTAAGAATCCACACTGCAGGAGTGTGAGTTACAAGTTGCAGTGTGGCGAAAGGCTCATCCGCCTTTCGTTCCAGGGCCAAGGATACTTGGAGCATAGCTCCTGGGAAAGTAGGTTATCGCCAGGTAAACAAGCAAAATGACTATCTCTAACGAGGTAGTCATTTTTGTGTTAAGTCATACTGTAAAGAACGAGGCATCCAGGGAAATGGCAATCAAAAGCGCAATGAACAAAAAGGATTATGACTATGTCATAAAGCTTACCCTTGATGGGGAGGACAAGGATAAAAGCCTTACTACAAATGAGTTGTTAATAAATATGCAAATAGACCGGCATTTAGGGATGAGTTATCTAGAGTATAAATGTTAAATCAATGGTTTTATGGATAGATATTTAACTGCAACTGAGGTTAAGAAAATTTATGCGCTAGGTTTATCGAGTTTAAAATATTGGGAATCACGGGGTATATTGCATCCAGTAAAAACCCCTGGTGGCCATCGGAGATATTCTGAACAAGAAATCCAGTCTATGTTGGGATTAAACAAGGTTTTTCGTGGAAAACGCTGTGCCGTCTATGCGAGGGTCTCCTCTCACCCTACAGTTCGGTGATAGGTATCTTGAAATATCAATCTCAATTTGGAATATCAAATCATGAAGCAGCCGGCTATGTAATCGGCCGAAGAGCCTTAGGTTATTCAAAAGAAAAACTACCGTTAATCTTTCTCAAATTCCTAACGAAGAAGCAGTCAGAAAGTTTTTCTGAGCAAACAAATTGGAAACAATGGAGTTTAGTCCAAAAAGGCATCATAAAACAATTAAATTCCAAAATGAAGGAGGTGAAAGCCTGGTTTCTTGGCAACATTTACGGAAAAGTTGTTTGGCTGAGGCAACTCTAACTTAAAGATAAAAATGGCAGCAGTACACGTGGTGAAAGGCTGTTGTCATAGAGGTCTTAGGCGATGGGTAACACCCTCTTTTGGATAGTACGTGAAAACGGCGGTTAATACTTTGGGATTAATCATCCGAAACATAAGCGAGAGTTTATGGCTCAGCAACTGAAGCCTGTGACGTTGCCGCTTGTTCGTCGAACAAGTGAAAAACGCACTTTTCGTAGTTTTAATCACTTTTAGTGTGTTTTAGAAACCAGGAAAGACTAGCCGGTAACCGTATGCTTATTTTTAAAAAAGCTAGAATTTAAACAGTTTGAAATGGTCTTTAGTCCGATTTCTTGTGTGGAACAACATAAAACGCGAATCCCTTGTGAGAATCGCGTTTATCAGTATTTGGTGCGGTCGAGAGGACTTGACCTTTTTGGCTGTCCTGTATCCCGCCAGTATCTCGGCCTCATTTATTCTTGGGACTCCGCTTTTTAACAAGTTCGGCGGTATGTATTATTAGTTCTTCCGGTGTAGGAGAGGAGAGCTTCCGCAGGCTCTCCTCTTTCAGAAAGGAAGTGGTACAATGGCCGTTACCACAATACATATTATGCATGATTGTCCGATAAGGTTACAAACTCGTCTCGCTTAGGGCTCTCACTGAAACAGTGTGAGCCTTTTTTCTATTCCTCCGACTATTTATGACATGTTTTTCCACGACCCTTGCAATAAGGCAAGAGAGGAATGATCCACTTGCTCTTACATAATAACACTCTTGGTCAGCAAATAGCCCAGCAGAGGAAAAAGCGACAGCCATACTATGAGCAGAAAAAACAAAGGGTAAGATATGAGCTTGACAGCGGGCAGCGGATCGATTGGATGATCAAGAAAAGCTACCTTGAAATAGAATACACGGACAGACTGCCAATGCTTGTTTTCCGGCAATGCCAGGTATATACCTATTCTGAAAGTGTGGAAGGAAATTGAATACAAAAAGGTGCAGGCTGAAATTCAGAGGGTTATTGATTATCTACTGAAAGAGGGAAAAATTTTTTAGTTAATAGGACTTTGTGGAAATATTTGCAAAGGGGTTATGAACGATTATAATTCATAGTGAAAGTCTAGGAAGGCGTGATTCGGAAATGCCTGTCGTTTCGGAGTTTTACGGAATAAATTTGATGTATTTCTCAGGAGGATCACCGCCTGGTTTCTGCTCAAATTCGGAATCGATTCCGAATTTGAACTGCCATTGTCGGAGCCGGGCCGAATCTTTATCTATAAGAGCGGCCCTTGGGCCGCAAAATCAGCTGTCATCGGCAGGCGAGGCATTTTCCCTTCTGGCAGGCTTTAATACAGGGGCGGATCATACAAATCGGTTGTTGTTGAATCCGTTATTTTTATATCTTTTTTGCCGATCAATTCGCCGCCGGTGGTGACAAACATATTTTTGGAAATAATCAGTTCCATAGCGGCCTCAGCTTCCGCGGCAGTCAGGTCTGCCCGTGGTGCCGGCAGCGTAAGGGTAAATGTGCTCCCCAATGTTGTAACAAAGGTTAGCCGAAGGGTCTTCAACTGCGTATTTGCCATACCAATACCCCCTCTCCTCGTATGATCGATTGAACAGGTATCTATTCCTCTGTCAGGTCAAAGCGGTTATTCCGGGTTACGAATATCAACGGGTATTCCAGCAAAGCGAATAATGTGGTTGCTGCTTCGTAAAGATCCTCATCGGACACGTCCATCTTCAGTCCGGAAAAGCTTTTTTGCCGGAATACCGGGGAACCGCCGGCAGTCATACCGATCTGATAACGGACAGCCATCTCGGTTTCCACCCCTGACGAAATGATAGGCATTCATAATCCTCCCTTATTCTGGATTTTCACTGGCCAAGCCTTGGTTTGTCCTTTTTATCTTATGCACCTTGTCCGGCAGGGGTTACCCTTGTCCAGGGTATTTATGACAAAATAATGGCAAAACCGTAAAGTGCCTATGCGCTTTATGGTCTTGCCATTATTTTGTCACAAGTGAGGGCTTGAACACATAAGGCTCCAGGCAAAGCTGGAGCAGGATCAGTAAATGCAGATCGATCAACTCTGAATTCCTCCTTAATTATTATTACATAACTATTTGCAAATATATTTTCATAAATATATTGTGATAATATATTTACTTGAGCAGGTATCGATGATAACATTTAACTTGGATATATTCATTTAAAAATAGTCTCTGACATTTTCAAAAATGGAGGTGGAAAATTATAATTTTAACCGTTGACCCCACAGTAAGATTCCATAGGGTTGGTGAGCGGCGGAATTAACCATAAGAAAAGGTTTAGCCAATAATATTTTGTGAGGAGAAAACATTAATGAAAAAGAAATTACTTACTATTCTTATTTGTATTGCAGTGGTAGCTACATTTGCAACAGGCTGTAGTTCTACAGCAACAACGAAAGAGCCTGCTGCAGAAACTCCGACCGTTAAGGCAGTCGAAAAGACAAAGGTATTTGTATCCGCAGATTGGGTAAAAAGTGTCATTGATGGTAAACAACCAGAGTCAAAAGATTATGTAATTATTGAGGCCGCTTGGGGTCAGGTTAGCGAGGATAAAGCATACACAGAAGCCCATATTCCAGGAGCGATCCATCTAAATACAGATGAAATCGAAGAAGAAAAGAAATGGGATATCAGAACAGGCGCGGAAATTACACAGGTAATGAAAAATTATGGTATAAACAAAGATACTAATGTAATCATTTATGGTGCAGACTCAGGTGCAGCGAGAGTTGCATTCGTATGTATTTGGGCTGGTGTTGAAAATGTAAAAGTCCTCGATGGTGGATTGAACACTTGGAAAAATGCAGGGTATGCAACTAAGGACGGTATAGAAACTGCTAAAGCAACTTCAAAAGATTTTGGTGTAACAATACCTGCACATCCAGACTATGTCTTATCGTCTGACGAAGTAAAAGATGATCTGGAAAAAGATAACAATTTCAGATTGGTAAGTATTCGGAGTTTAGATGAATTTACGGGTAAGAAAAGCGGATATAGTTATATTAAAAGAGCAGGTGAACCCAAAGGAGCAGTTTGGGGACATGATGAAACTGACTACCTCAATGAAGATGGAACGTTTATCAACTTTGATAAGGCGGTAGCCATGTGGGCTGAACAGGGTATAACAAAAGATAATGAAATTGCATTTTACTGTGGAACTGGTTGGAGAGCAACTATCCCTTGGCTAATGGCCTATGAAAATGGTTGGAAAAATGTTAAATTGTATGATGATGGATGGTTTGTGTGGCAGATGGATGAAAAAAATCCAGTACAGGCTATCACTCCAGAAGAAGCAGCAGCAAAATAAAAAAAATAAATAACATCGAAAAAAGTCTGATAGCATAAGCATTCAGACTTTTTTCGATACTTGTGTTAATTAAACATGGTAGACCTATACCCCAGAATTATTAATCTCAAAAAGCGAGCGAGTACAGTAATTAATGGTCTCGCTTTCTTAAATAGACGAAAATCTTAATATCTTGTATCAATGTGACCATTGCCAAAATAAAACTGATGAAATAATAGGAGCGATAGTCTGCTGTTGAGAATCCTAAGGTAAAAAGGACAGATACCAGTGTAATGATTGTTAGTAACACGATCATACGCAAAGCCACTTTATCTAAAACAGTACCGCTTTTGTTAATCTTAAAAAATATAATAAGAATGATAACAGTCAATATAGCTAAGATACTAATCGTAATATGTTGAAATTTATCAATGGGGTATAAATTATTCCATGTGTGGTTCATATAGACAATAAATCGCATTACTCCCATCTTTTTCATTGATAATGTCTGAATTACATAGGCGGTAATAATTAAAAAAATTTGAAGTATTGTCGCTAACTGATATAGGATTTTCTTCATAATAATTAAATCTCCTTAGATAATGATATCTAATATTATCATATTTAATTTGGTTAACAGTAGTTTCTAACCCCAACGTCTCGATTTGAATTCAGTATACTCCATAATATCAATCCAGTCATTAAGGCTATGGCCTATAAAAAAAGGTCAGTTCTAGAGATCACACATTCTATCAACTTCCAGTTATAGCCATTAAATGCCCTTTCATTTTAATAAAAAATTGGGGATAATAAAAATAGGTACAATTGATACTATTTTTATTGATTTCTCACCTACTTGGTATATAATAGAAGAAGGATTAGATGGGAGGGAATCAGTACCCATGAGAATAGCTTTAGAGGCAGAAGTAGAGAGTTTTCTTTCAGAAGTTTTTTCTATTTTGAATAAATTTCCGAAAGGTTTATATATACCCAGAAGAACCAATAGTGAAGATAAAACGTTAAATTTTCAAATTAAGACAGGTCTAAACCATAACTTGATTCGCGAAGAACTTTTAAGCTTAACTATTTCAAACTACAGTTGTACTGATAGGGACAGAGACCTCAAACGAAAAGGAGAGCTATGGCTTTTCGGCAAGTTGCTTAATCCCCCGCTCATTGATGAAATTACGGAGGTCTACATAAAACTGAAAATACAACAGGGGAGGGTAATTTGTTTATTATCTTTCCACCCAAGTGAGTATGATGTGCGGTATCCATATGCCGGGGATTAGTTTTAACCAAGGGAGGGTGTTTTCAAATGAAAGAGTATTGCTATAGTTGCGACGCTGAAGTTGAATTTCGTATTGAGGAATCTTTGATTACGACTGAAATTAAGAACATGGTATTTTCTTATTTGGCAAAGATCGCTTATTGCAATGATTGTGGGGAAGAAATTTATATTTCCGAATTAAGTGATGACAATGTTAGTGCGGCTAACAATGAATATCGGAAATTGAAAGGATTGATACAAGTCAGTGAAATAGAAAACATCTTAACAAAATACAACATCGGTCAGAAACCACTCGCGTCTTTATTAGGCTGGGGAGAAGCTACGATTATTAGATATGTTAAGGGACTTACTCCTTCCAAGGAGTATAGTCAAACTCTTAAAAAATTAATGAATCCCCAATACATGTTCGAATTGTATCTAAATAACAAAGAGTCTCTGACCGATGTATCCCAACGAAAATTATATGCTAGACTTATGGCGCTTTTGGATCAAGGCCAAACAAGTTTAAGAGAAAATAAGTTAATAAATGTTGCTGAGTATTTTCTGAATAAGATCGAGCCTGAAGCGGGTGAATCCATCACGCCATTAAAACTTCAAAAGCTAGTCTATTATGCACAAGCGTGGTCATTAGCCTTTAATGTTTCGTTTATTCAAGAAGATTTTCAAGCCTGGGTTCATGGCCCAGTAATCCCTAGTTTATATGTGCATTTTAGAGAATATGGTTCTGCTAATATACCAAAGGTTTATTCGTTTGATGCTTGTGTTTTTGAGCAGGAAGAACTAAATATACTAGATATGGTCTGGTCCGTCTATGGTAAGTATGATGCTAAATATCTTGAAAGATTAACACATGCCGAGAGACCTTGGGTCAATGCCAGGCAGGGACTAGACCATAATGAACGATGTAATAACATTATATCAAAACAAGAAATCCAAGAATATTATTCTGGATTGCGAGAAATACACGGTATATCAGGGGAGTATAGCCTTAATAAATATGTTTCGAATATTATCGTTTGATAATTTGAACTATTGGTCATTATATTGTACCGCTTAAAAGGCGATAGGGGGTGTCGCTAATATACAAAATCCACACTGAAGATAATAGAGCAGAGATGCTCTATTATCTTTGTCGACCCTTACTTTTCCTTCTTGTCCCGACTGATTGAGCCTAAAGATTTAAATTCAGGTACACATCATCTATTCATCCTGGGTAATCCCAATATAAGCTAAGGTGACACTTGGTGAGGAATGGTTTAAGAGCTTTTGGATGCGTGTAATATCCACGCCTGCCTGGAACGCATGGTAACCAAAGGTCTTTCTAAGTGAATGGGTCCCAATTTGTTCCTTAATGCCAATGGACCTTGCGGCATTAATTAGTATTCGATATGTGGGGGCCTCGGTAGTAAAGGTAAGCCGGCCAAAAGCAGGATAACCGCGGTCATGCCAAAAGCCACGGCATACCCGCCGCTTTACCCCACATGCATTTAGCATAGTGGGGTAACAGGCGTGGTAGGCCGTGGCTGCCATTCCCGTCCGCTTGTTCCCGACTAACAGGAGAGAAAGAGCGGCTTATCAGCCGCGGACATGGATTCCCGAAATTTTTGAGGGAATGTCTGGCTGCGGGCAGGATAGCGGCGCGCTTAGCGGAGGGAAGCTGGCCGGATAGGCCAGATCACCCGAAACGAGATAAGCTAAGACCCGCAAAATTAAGCCTAGCTCAGAAAGGCTCCTCGTCTAGTACATGCTTCTCGATATTTGGCCAAACGAGCCTTTTTTCAAAACGGTAATGGCGATATCGTTTGCACCGAGTCCGCTGGTGAGCACCCGGACCCCAAACATGTCTAGGTCAGCGTAAACATTATCTAAGGTAAAACCAGAATTGGGTGAACCAATGGATTAAGGGGAACTAGATTGAGCACGTAGAATGTTTGATTGTTGAATCCATCTCCAGTTGGAGTGATAAAGTATACTTCAACACCGGTCAGGCGATGCCGGACATTTATGGTATTTCCAAAAAGAGATGGACTTGTCGAAAAATTATGGAAATTACCTATAAATACTGGAACCTTATTTTAAACAAAGGTAAGGAATTATTATACGGCTCCAGTCAAAATCCTTTGTTATATTGATGGTCGGCATCGGTAAAGCAAACTTTTCCTTTGGCCCCCCATCATAACCTCATAAAAAGCCAGGTTAAAAAGGCTGATGCACTCGTACATAAAGTAGTGCATTAGCCTTTTATATTGGGAATTCAATGTGAATATATCATAATTGAACCACGAGTTTCAGCATTGAATCGGAAAAGTGAACCTGAAGCTAAAAAAGCTTAAAAATTGTATATTTTTAATTGGCATATTAATTGCAGTTTATCTAAAATCAAACTAAATAAATTATAGGAAGGTGGCTGTGAGTATTAGGTATTAAGAAAAATGGCAGTGTCAACCTTGGACTAACAAATTTTTACTCGCTGGAAGGAAATCGAAGAGCCAAGGTTGTCACTACTGAAGTCAATAGCCAGATGTTGTTTATAAGAAAACTCGGCTTCCTTTTCTCATGGGCTGAAGAGGAATATGGTGGATATGGAACGGGTTGGAGAAATGGTGTTTTTGATATTCTTCCAGACTTTATCATGATGGAGGAATTGGCAAAAAGGTCGGTAGTAGGAGTTTTTTCCACTTTCATAACTTTTAAGAGATACCCTATAGTTACATTTACAAAGAACAAAGAGAACTGATACAAAATTTTAATGGATCTTTTGTGATGCTCGGGTAATGTCCATATTAGCAGGCACCTTGGATGTAATAAAGCTTTTTGTTAGCCGGTGAGTGTTAAGTAGTATTGCACAGAAGGCTTAGTATCCACAGATTAAATGGGAAATTTATGATTGGGGGTAATTCATATGGGAATTTTGGATGGGATAAAGATTCTCGACTTAAGTAGATTGCTACCAGGACCCTTCTGCACACAAATGTTAGGCGACTTGGGGGCCGAGGTTATCAAAATTGAAGAGGTTAATGGTGGAGATTATGTCCGCTGGATGCAACCACGACGCAAATCTGACAGCGGAATGTTTTTAGCACTAAATCGAAATAAAAAAAGCCTAAAGTTAAATTTGCGTACCGAAGAAGGAAAAAAGGTTTTTCATAAATTAGTCGCCGATGCAGACGTAGTTGTTGAAGGATTCAGGCCGGGGGTCATCGACAAGCTGGGTTTTGGATATGAATCCTTAAAAGCCATAAATCCCAGGATCATCATGTGCTCCATCACAGGTTATGGACAAGACGGACCCTACAAGGATTTGGCCGGTCATGATATTAATTACCTAAATTTAACGGGTATTTCCGAGCTCACGGGAAATTACAACGGTAAGCCTATCAGCTCAGGCGTTCAGATTGCAGACATTGGCGGTGGTTCTTTGTGGGCAGCCTTCGGCATTCTGGCGGCTCTTTTTTCCCGCGAAAAAACAGGACGTGGACAATATGTAGATGTCTCGATGACTGATTGTGTCTTTACTTTTATGTCTATGCTCGTTGGTTCTTTTAATTTTACAAACAAGAGTCCGGGTAGGGAAGACGACTTACTGAATGGAGGATATGCCTGGTATAACACGTATAAAACCAAGGACAACCGATGGGTGGGACTTGGAATGCTTGAAGAGAAGTTCTGGAGCGATTTTTGCAAGTCGATAAATAGAGAAGATTATATTGCGAAACAGTTTGCATCATGGGATGCTCAGCGGGAAATGATTGCTGAGTTGAGTGAACTGTTCCTGACTAAAACTGCAGATGAATGGATGAACGACCTTCGCCCCTTGGATATCTGCTTTAGCAAGTTGAACAATTTAGAAGAAGCCTTAAATGATCCCCATCTCAAAGCCCGTGGTATGGTCGTAGAAGTAGATCATCCCAGAGACGGGATGTTTAAAACCATAGGTTTCCCAGTCAAATTTTCCGAAACCCCTTATTCGGTCAAGATGGCTCCCCCGGGGTTTGGTGAGCATACGAAAGAGATTTTAATGGAATTAGGCTATACAAGTAAGGAAATAGAACAGTTAGAAAAAAATGGAGTAGTATAATGGGCCTGTGTGAGGGCAAATACATTATCAATCCAAAGTTCGAAGCTGCATTATTCGAAAACAAAGTTAAAACCCTCGAAAAATAATTAAACATATTTAGCAGTACTTTAAGGATATGGAACCACTGCAGTTAAGAAGAGAAGCTATATTAAATTTTAAGAAGATAAGGATATACCCCTTGGGGGCTGAATTTCCGTGGAACCCATAAAAAGAGGCGAGTAATCGACGTGAACAATACCATTTTAAGTCTCTGATTTTATGTAGAGGAGATGTGGAATTTTCATGAACAACATAATCAGACTTACTAATATGATCGACGGGTTGGATCCAGATATCGACAACGTGCGAACAATGATGGATCCTGGGCCAAAGTTTTTAGGTGAACTAATAGATGATGCCGAGGCTAAAGTTGCCACGTTTTGTTCCACCAGTTTGGAGTCGGCCGAAGAAATCGCCAAAAGAGCGGGAGTTGATCCTGAAGCGATTCGTAAAACACTGGAGGAACTTGCCTATAAGGGCATTCTATTCAGTTATATTAAAGATGGTGTTACGAAATATCATCGTGTCCCTTGGGCACCTGGTATCGTTGAACACTATTTAATGGTCAAAGAGCAGCAGAACGAACGATTGGCCCGGGCATTTGATGAGTTCTGCAGAAGCATTAACTTTTTAGGAGCCAGAATGCCTGTGGGCGGCGGCAATTTACGTGTTATCCCAATAAAGACAAGCGTCAAGGCAGAGCCCCACTTTGCCACTTATGAGGAACTTCAAACCTATTTGGACCAGAGCGATATTTACTCGGCGGGTGATTGTGCTTGTCGAATGGCGCTGAAGCTGATGGGGAATGCCTGTGAACACAAGATTGAAGGCATGTGTATCCAGATCGGGCCTGAAGCGGATTATTATATCCGAACGGGTCGTGCGAGAAGAATCACCCGTCAGGAAGCAGAAGAGATCCTGCTTGAAGCTGAAAGGGAAGGTTTGGTTCACGAAGTTTTTAATAATGAAGGTCTCAACTTTTCTTCATTTATCTGTAATTGCTGCGGTTGCGCCTGTGCATCGCTGCAGAAGGCAACCCTGTTCAGAACTCCGGATGCTCTCCGTTCTAATTTCGTTGCAGAAGTGGATCAGGATAATTGTGTGGGGTGTGGTGCGTGTGTAGAAAGCTGTAATGTCAATGCAATAGCTTTAGGATCTGTCTTTATTAAAGAAGACCAGAATCCGATATGCGACCGCCCTTATGATACGGAATGGACGGAAGATCATTGGGATTTTGATTACAGAATCCGCAAGATGGTAAATGAATATGGTACAGCGCCTTGTAAAACTAAATGCCCGGCGCATATCTCCATTCAGGGATATATCCGCAAAGCGCACCAAGGAAAATTTGATGAGGCGTTGAAGGTGATTAAAAGGGATAATCCATTTCCTGCTATCTGCGGCCGAGTCTGTCCGAGGGACTGTGAAAGTGAGTGTACCCGCGGAAACCTGGACGAAGCTATTGCGATTGATGATATAAAGAAATACATCGCAGACAAGGAATTGAAAAGCGAAAATCGCTGTGTTCCTGAGATTCCTGAGAAAAGAGACGGCAGGGTTGCGGTTATTGGGGCAGGTCCGGCAGGTTTAAGCTGTGCCTATTATGCAGCGGTGGACGGCTTTGATGTGACTGTATTTGAAAAGCATGAAGAGCTCGGAGGCATGATGACCATGGGGATTCCTTCCTTCCGGCTGGATAAAGAAGTGATAGATGCAGAAATTGATGTGCTTTCAAAGCTGGGCGTCAAATTCAAAACCGGCGTTGAAATAGGGAAAGACCTGACTCTAGACCAATTAAGGAAACAGGGCTATCAAGCGTTCTTTATCGGGATTGGTGCACAAGGTGGAAGAAAGCTTGGCATCGAAGGAGAGGATAGCAAAGGTGTTATTGCTGGTGTTGATTTCCTGCGTAATATGAATATGGAAAAACCAGAAAAACTTACGGGTAAAACTGTGGTTATTGGCGGAGGAAATGTCGCGATTGATGTAGCACGCACTACTGTGCGTATAGCCTCAGAAGCAACGCACTTGTACTGTCTGGAAAGTAAATCAGAAATGCCTGCATTGGAAGAGGAAAAGGAAGAAGCGGCGCTGGAAGGTGTGGTAATTCATAACTCTTGGGGGCCAAAACGAATCCTTTCTAGGGATGGAAAGGTTGTTGGCGTGGAATTCAAAAAGTGTGTTTCCGTATTTGATAAAGATGGAAAATTTGCACCCCGATATGATGAAAAGGATACGATGACCGTTGAGTGCGACAATGTTCTGGTTTCCATTGGCCAATCCATTGAATGGGGTAACCTGTTAGAAGGTTCCAACATCAAAATCGGCAGAGGCTCGACCATCGTAGCTGATCAGTTTACTTTGCAGACAGGTGATCCTGACATTTTCGCCGGAGGTGATGTCCTAACGGGACCAAAATTTGTCATTGATGCAATTGCATCCGGCAAATCCGGAGCTTTTTCCATCAAACGGTATTTGCTTGGACAAAGCCTGACGATGCGTAGAGAAAGAGAGTATCGTCCGCTTGACAAGGAAAATCTAAAGCTTGATGGCTATGACCGGCTGCCTCGTCAGAGAATTCCCGAAATTGATCATACAGCATCCAGTAAGACATTCAAAGACCTGCGCACGGATCTGACTGACAAACAGATTCAGAAAGAGACTGCCCGTTGTTTAGCATGCGGTATCTCTGTGGTGGATCCGTATCAATGCATTGGTTGTGGTGTATGTACAACGAAATGCGAATTTGATGCAATTCATCTGGTTCGAAATAACAATGTCGGCATGCCGGAAGATCCAAGGGCCTGGAAAAAGAACGTTTTGTCATATGCGGCTGCAAGGCAGGAACGCATCAATGAAAAGCAGAGAGCAAAAGCTGGTCAAAAATAGGAGAGACGAACGTGCACGAAATGGGGATTGTCCTGAATATTGTCAGGACAGCGGAGCAACATGCAAAATATAACCAAGCCAATAAAATAGCGCGTATGACGCTGGAAATAGGAGAACTCAGCGGGGTGGTGCCGGCGTATGTCAGAGATTGCTGGTCGGCAGCAACTGAGAATACCATGCTGGACGGTTCGGAGCTGGTTATCCACGAGATAGACGGAATTCTTACTTGTAGTGATTGCAAACGTGAATATTTGGCTTTGGAAAATCTGAAGCCAGATATTCCGGTTTGTCCGTATTGTAGCAGTGAGAAGTGGACAGTGAAGATGGGTAAGGATGTTCAAATTGTTGATATTGCGGTGTACGATTAAGCATCAGTTTGCAGCGGGTAACAGCGATGAAAGAATATCGGGGTTCAATATGTCAAAATTGAACTGGAGGAACAAAATGGATGAGGTAAGGATTATAGAAATCAAAAAGAGTATATTTGAAAACAACGACAGGGAAGCGGACAGGGTTCGGGCAAGGCTGAAAGATGAAAAGACTTTCCTCCTGAACCTCATGTCATCACCAGGGGCCGGAAAAACTTCCACATTGCTGCGGACGATCGAAAAGCTCAAAAATGAAATGAGAATTGGTGTGATGGAGGCGGACCTGGATTCGGCAGTGGATGCTGAATTAATCGCACAGGCTGGTGTGAGGTCCATCCAGCTTCATACGGGTGGAATGTGCCATCTGGACGCGGGTATGACTGAGCAGGGATTGGATGCTTTTGGAACCCAGAATCTGGATTTAGTGGTGCTGGAGAACGTGGGGAATCTGGTTTGCCCGGCGGAATTTGATACCGGGGCGGTTAAGAGCGCTATGATCCTATCTGTACCGGAGGGGGATGATAAGCCACTGAAGTATCCATTAATGTTTACTGTGGTGGATGTGGTGCTTATCAATAAGACTGACGTACTTCCGTACTTTAACTTCAGTATGGAACGAGTAAAAGAAAATATCCTCCGGCGCAACCCAAAAGTTGAAATTATACCTATATCTGCCCAAACCGGCGAAGGTTTTGATGCCTGGACTGATTGGATCCGGAGAAACATTGCTGCCTGGAAGAAGTGACCTATGTGGAATCTATAGACCCTAAGTAAGCTATAATATAATTGCCGTGAATATTTACAAAATAGCTGTTTTGCTTTGTTATTTTTAAGAGCAAGCAGCTTTTTTAGTTCGAAATTACTTAATCTAATAGTGTTATATACAGATAGATAACAGCTATTTTTGAAGGGACGAGGATATGGTAGATGGAGCTTGAAGCTTTCTTATTTAAAGAATAAAGATAATAGAAAAAGTGACTAGTGTCTTAGTCACTTTTTCTATTACCTTAATCCATGCTTGTTTAGGTAGTAGACTTGATCTAATTCGTGCAAAGACAGTGTCTTCAAGAAGGGCTAATACGTGCGAAGACAATGTCTGCAAAAAAGACTAACACGTGCGAAGACGATGTCTTCGTGTGGGCGCTAGCCAAGTTTTATTAGAAACTATGAACTCATACTAGCGACATCACAAAGTGAGTATTGCAAATGCACAGCTCTTTACGCTTGACCCCATTTCCCTCTGAACGCAATTTCTGCCATGGCCTTACGAGGGCGAGGACGTCGTTCCTCAGCAGCATACCCTAGTGGAGTCATTGCCACAACGCGAACATCTTCAGGAACGTTCAACGCCACACGCACTTTTTCCTCTGTAAATAGACCTTGCCAGCAGGTCCCTAGTCCTTGTTCCGTTGCCGCCAGAATTAAATGTTCCATGGCCAGCCCAGCATCAAGCATCATATTGTCCTTGCCTTCCCATACTTCGGATTCCTTGGGGACTGCACAGAGTACAATGACGATCGGAGCTGACATCAAGGCCTTACGGCCTGGGTTAGTTTCCCCCATGCTATCTGCCATGGCTGTCCGCCCTTCTGCGTCATCAACAACAATAAAGCGCCAGCACTGCATATTCTTCCAAGAGGGTGCTAGTCGTGCACAATCTAAAACATACTCAAGCTTTTCCGGCTCAACTGGCTTATCCTGATAAGTGCGTAAACTCCGTCGAGTCTGAGCCAATTGTAGAAAATTCATTTTAAGTCCCCCTTAATTCTTTTTAAACTACTATGTTGTAAATAATTATTTGATATGCTATAAAAAACGCATCCATTGTTCCTTTATGAAAGCCTTATCTTAAAAGATATTTTCCAATTGACATGATTTCTGCCTCTTTAGTTCCCTCATAAAGCTCAAGAATTTTAGCATCACGATACCATTTTTGAACACTATATTCTTCGAGGTATCCATATCCACCATGGATTTCCATGGCAGCATTAGCGCAGAATACAGCTGTTTGACCGCCTAAATATTTTGCCATAGCTGAAAGTGTAAAGTCTGGATTACCTGAATCTACAAGCCATGCAGCTTTGTAAACGAGATTACGTAATGACTCAATTTTGATTGCCATTTCAGTTACTTTAGTCATGGTCGCTTGATATGTTGCAATGGGGGATCCAAAAGCTGTTCTTTCTTTCGCATATTTCACTGCTGTATCGAGACAAGCTTGGGAAATCCCTAACGCTTGGCTTGCGACCATAATACGGGTGATATCAAAAAAGTGCATTAATTGCTTAAAACCCTTGCTTTCTTTCCCAACAACATTGGACTGTGGTACTCGAACATCCTTCTGCATAGTCCACGATGGTGAAAAGGGGCTTTAGATCCAGTTCATCTGCCTTCGCACGGCTCATGAGCATACAGACATCGCCGCCGTCATTGGTACCCGGTGCGTTGCCAGCTGTGACACTGCCCGGTTTTCCGGTAACTGCACTGGTATGGTTAAAAACAGGACCTAATTTAGCGAGACCTTCTATAGTGGAATTAGCTCGGGGACCTTCATCCTTTTCCATAACTTCTTTGCCCCTTTTAAGCTCAACCGGGAAGAGTTCGTCATCGAGTCTTCCGGCAGCCATTGCTTCTGAAGCCGTCAGCTGGGAATGGAGTGCCCATTCATCTTGTTCTTCACGGCTGTAACCAAATTCATCCGCGACTTCAGAGCCATGAATGGCCATATGACGATTGTAGATGGCATCCCAAAGACCATCTTTGACCATAAGGTCTTCACAGTCAGCATTGAGAAAACCCATTCTTTTTCCGCGTCTCATATCGGGAAGGGCAAAGGGGATGTTGCTCATGCTTTCCTGCCCCCCGGCGATAACGATCTCAGCTCTTCCCAGGGCGATCATCTGTGCTCCGAGATCAATGGTTTTTACTCCCGATGAGCAAACCTTATTGACTGTAATAGAAGGCACGGATTCAGGAAGCCCCGCCAAAAGAGTAGCCTGACGGCTTGGAACTTGACCACTACCGGCTTGCACCACTTGCCCCATAATGACGTAATCAACGTCACTGGGGGTAACTTTGCCTTCGGTTCTGCGCAAAACTTCCTTAATCGCTAAGGCTCCTAATTGTGCAGCATCATATTCGACTAAAGCACCGAGAGATTTTCCGTAGGGCGTTCTGCAAGCTTCTACGCAAACAACCTCACGATGTTTTGCAAAGCTGTTTCCTATTTCCCTACCCATGGTTGAATAATCTGGCTTTCTCTCACCGTACCCACTTATTTTTGCATCCTTGTAATACGTTTTTCTTGTAAGTTCAAGCTTTTGAACAACTTTAGACATTGATTATTTCCTCCTCAATTGGTCTCAAACTCTTTTTCACCTTCTGAAAACTAATGAAGGTATACTTATTTTTCAATTAGCCCAGAAGCCAATTTTTTATTAATGGAAAGATTAAAACTAGTAGGAAATTAGAATTGTTATAGTCCTTTAAAGAAAGGCTTGCGTTTTTCCATAAAGGCTGTACAACCTTCTGTTTGGTCCTGTGTGCTTAACGTTAAACTAATAACCTCCGCTTCATAGGCTTGGGCACTATCTAAATCCATGTTTATGCCTCGTTGGATAGCAGATTTACTAAGCTGAACAGCTACAGGAGCCCGTCCGGCAATTTTTCGGGCCAATTTTTGAGCTTCTTCCATGAGAGTTTCTCGTGGATAAACTCGATTCACTAATCCGATACGATAAGCTTCTTGGGCATCGAAAATGTCACCTGTAAAGAGGATCTCGCTTGCAATCCCTGTGCCCACTATACGGGGCAAACGCTGTGTACCTCCGAATCTTGCTGTAAGACCGAGGCCGACTTCCGGTTGTCCGAATTTAGAATTTTCACTGGCAAGACGTATATCACAAGACATTGCTAACTCGCATCCGCCTAAGGACAACCTGAAACCTAATCGTGTCTTGGTGCAACTGCTTTTTCTTCAATATGGTATCTTTTTCATCTAATTCTCAATCAAACCCTCAAATGTGGTGTGGATCGTCAATGGAACCATAATATTACCGCTGCGGAAACGATATGCTTCCCACGAGGAAAAAATTTGTTTCTGCTTTTGCCATATTTTTGAAAAGTAAGTGGAAATATAAAATATTATGTATGGAGAAGGATACCTCTTTAAATTGAATATTTCGCTGTGAGAGAACCGCTGTGTTTTCACTCTATAATGGATTTATGCACATCAAAATGTGTAAATTTATTAAGAGGAGAATAATCATGGTGAACTATCGTGAAATTCTACGATGCGAAGAGATCACACTCAGCGTCAAGTCGCTGTCAGTGTCAAATGCTCCCGCAATACCGTCTGTGAAGTCTATCGACTAGCTGATGAGAAAGGCCTATCATGGCCACTGCTTCCGAATAGTCGAATACGGATTTGCAGCATCTCCTTTACCCTGGGAAGGTATCGGGAACCGAAAAGAATACTAATCTTGCCTATTACTCAAGGAGTTGGCCAGATACACCCAGTTCTGCGACTACTACCGGTCCTATACAATGAAAACCAAGGTGACTATGCAGATCAAACGTAAGCCGGGGGAGTTATTAGAGGTCGATTGGGCAGGCTCGGTTCTGTCGGTTAATGATGATTTGACTGGCGAAATCATACCAGCCTACATCTTTGTTGCCTGCTTACCTACAGTTACGCAGAAGCCTTTTCTTCCATGGCCATGGAACATTGGATCAGTGCCCATATCCACACCTACCAGTTTTTCGGGGGTGTTACCTGCATATTGACACCCGACAATCTCAAGGCGGCTTCTTGAAGAGGTTGGGAGTGATTTCGGATATACCGATGTCATCCGATCACTAAGGAAAGTAAATATCGTTAAACTTAAAGTTAAAGAGCGTGAACATTTAGTGAGGACTGAAGTACAAGGTGCTGCCAACATAGCATTCAGAGCCGTAGGAGCCAAGAAACTAGAGAGAGAATAAACCATCAGTTAAATTCCCGGAAAGAGGCGTGCATTTTTTTAGTTTCTGGAACCCTTGCACTGAAAGGGTTTCAACATTTTAACTGTCAAACGTCAGGTTGAAAAGATAGAAGTTCTTACACTAACGCATTTTGTTTTTGAGTTGAAGAACAGGATGAGTGTATAGGAAATGGGAGAGGGGTAGAATTAAATTTGGGTTCGATAAGGAAGATTATGACTAAAGTACTAGGATTCTATTAATAAGGACGCTGGTGCTTTATTGTTTATTCCTAAATCTATGTGTTCTACTACGTATCGTGCCCCCATACTCAAACAGCGCTATGGACGGCGGCACCCATAATCCGCAACTCCTCTAGTCCTGTTTATTTATAGTTTCAGAAAATCATCTACATCTGATTATTAATAGCAAGCAGATTGATTTACAATAATTCCCTAATAATTTTATGCACAATTAAGTAGGGTTAAGTTGGTTTGGTGAAACAGTTTTTTGTCCACGGGTTGAGTTATGATAAAGAAAATCTTTATTGCAATAACCGATTAAGAAGATCAGGGTCTAATAAGGAGGAAAGTCTGATGTCATTAACCTCGATTATATCCTCTCATCATGAACTGAAGAAGGAATTCCCAAATCTAAAACAATTCATGTATGACCAAAAAGAGCGACCTTTAACGAAAAAGGAGTGGGGAACTAGCATTAAGGTTCCAAGTATTAGAAAATCATTTGAGCAGGGTTTAATTGGAACGGCATTTGACTATGCAGCTAGGTGCATAGTAATAAAATCTTTAGGACGTGAAAATGTCGTTAAAGAGAATTTCTTAATTGCTGAGAAGGGACTATTAAGTTATAACGAATGTGCTGAGATGATGCAGTTATTTCCAACAGGTTCTGATGAAATAGATAAAGAAAGAGATGAGGGACTACGCTTGGTATGGGATTCTCCTAAAGAAATCATTGATACTTAAAGGGCCGATTAAATAACGCAAAAGAAGGTAGGGAAAATTATATTGATGGGAAATCTGATCTTAAAACAATGGTTGAAGGCGCAGTATTTCTGGCCCGTTTGGATGAAGTATACCGAGCAAGATCAATTAATGTCGTAGATGAATACTTCCTCGAAACGAAAGGGAAAACTTATTTCTCTCAATACAGGACATTAACCACGGAAGCCGTGGTTGAAAATGTTTGTGAGATGTCTATTTTATTTGATACATGGTTTAATTCAATTGAAAAGAAGAATGCAATTTTGAACCCAACGTTTGGTGATTTTAGCAAAATTGTAGGTGGTGCTGATGCAGATATAATTATCGATGGAGTACTGATTGACTTAAAAACCAGGAACAAGCTCGGTTATGTAGGAGACGATTTTGCTCAGTTATTTGGCTATGCTGCAATGGCACAAAAAATCAGTATGAATCTTAAAACTGTGGGAATCTATCATGCTAGATTTGGAGTGTTTACATCGGTTAAACTAGATAACCCATTATTACCACCGGAGTTTTTAGATAAATATTTAAAAAAGATTATACAGATTGCAAAAGTGAATTAATTTAGGAGAAAGGAACGGTTTTTTTATCGAAGAGGTGGCTCAAATATATAATACCGGAATGGTGAACAGTGAAGCACTAATTTTTTTGCTATTAATTTAATAAAATAATAACAGAGAATAAACAAAAAGAAAACAATATGTTTCTTAACTTGACAAAAACATAATTTTATGTAAATATATAAAACAGATAAATGCTAGGGGGTAACATAATTGGACGGTATTAAAACTAACGAAAATCTAATGCGTCGAATTGTTCGCGCCGTAGACAAAGCAATCGTCGATGATGTGCCGCAGTATCTGCGAGAGCATCACAAAGAAACCAACAATGCTATCGTACATCTTCGTGGTGACTGTATCAATGAGAATCTCCGAAACCTGGTAGTCGGAGGGGATATCGAGTTCGTCCCTTTCAAGCGGTATGTATGGCAGGGCAGAATCATTGTAGACCGAGCCGAAAAGATTACATACACGATTACCACGCAGAAGACACTACGTGCCGTGCCAAGAAAACAACGCAATAAGCCACATTTTCTGCAGACCCTTTTATATATGGAAAATGGCGACTACGAAGCTCCCGTAAAGCAGATGACATTTATGGATTTTTTCCCGTTTGAAGCAGAAGATCTGGAAAGCGACTATAACTCCATTGTCGAAGGCCTGATTGACCCCGCTGAGGGTTATCGCCATTACATCATCGCCTACGATGCTGACAGCAGCGAACTCAAAGACATTCAGCTAGAGTTCCTAGACAAAGATTTCAGCACAATCGCAACGTCATCTCTCAACGAGTACATAAAGCCGGATTTTGCACGGCTTACAGATGTCGAGCCTGTTGATGAAGACTTTAGCGATGAGACTGATGGCGAAGCAAAAGGTCTGTTGACAATTAAATCCGGACTTCGCCCAAAATTACGAGAGGTTCAAAAGCAGGCCTGACAAAATAAAGTCAGGAGATGAAGGATTATGGATAGACGAATATTCAATGGTAAGCGCCTGAAAAACGCGAGACTCTTCAGGGGACTTACCCTTACCGAATTAGCTGACCGTACAGGAATCAGCAAACAATCACTTTCCCTTTACGAGAACGAGCGGAATACCCCGGAACATGAACGGGTACAGGCTTTAGCCTCTTCCCTTAGTTTCCCATATGATTTCTTCTTCCAAGCAGACACTTGCGAAACCGTAACGGAGGTTACCTACTTCCGTTCACTTGCAAGCGCTACGAAGATGAATCGTACCGCCCAGAGCGTAAAGCTCGAATATGTGGCAAAAATGTATGAAGTTCTATTGAACTATATTCATTTCCCTGCTCTCAATTTGCCGGAAGTATCCTTTGACGGCAGTGATGATGAGTTTGATGATAAAGGTATCGAGGATACACAACAGCAAATTGAATTTATTGCACAACAGGTTAGAGAGTTCTGGGGTATTGGTAATGCTCCAATAAAAAATCTGCAATTTTTGCTTGAAAAGAACGGCATCATTGTCACCGGATTTGATACACTGGAAGATAAGATCGATGCCTTCAGCCAGAGAACTATTATTGGCAATGGGGATATGTTCTTTATCGCTGTTGCCCTCGGTCAGAGACCGGAAGGCAGAATCCGGTTTGACATGGCCCATGAACTTGGACACATTCTTCTCCACCCATGGAGTGAGAATCTTGACCTCATTACTAAGGAAGAATTTAAAGCCCGTGAAAAACAGGCCAACATGTTTGCAAGTGCTTTGTTGTTGCCCAAGAACAGTTTTGGCAAAGACGTAAAGGCATATCCTACAGACTTGAAGTATTACCAGTTTCTTAAGAAAAAATGGAATACTTCCATTCAGGCGATGGTTTACCGCAGTAATCAACTCGGTATCATTACCGATAACCAGTTCCAATATTTGATGCGTCAGATATCCAAAAATGGATGGCGTACCAAAGAACCCGGCGACGTGCCGTATGCTTTGAATGAGAATATATTCCAAGGGGCTATCGACCTTCTAATAGAAGAGAAGATACTCAACCCCGTAAGCATCCTGCGGACTTTCAGGCAGTATGGTATTACACTGTACCGCCAGGATATCGAGGAACTACTCCATCTGCGTGAGGGAACACTTTTCGTTGAGGAGATTAAGCCGCAAATTATAAAGCTCAAGCGTCCCTTTGATGAGGATGGAGTAAGTAAATGAATAAAGTAATATAACCGCCTCCTAAGGATAAACAAGGTATTTTGATGCAAAAACTTCAGGCCGCCGCCCCTCATTCAATAGATTTATTCTAGGAGGCGTGTTTTATGGCAAGACTTGGTTCGCTTGGAGATGTCATTGAAGATAAGTTCTATGATGACATCTTTAACGCGTTATCAGCATATGTAGAAGCAATCCAACTAAACTGGACAGCAACTCGAACTGCGTATAAGCCCAGATGAAGCTGCACTGTCTGATTTTGAGGTCAAGCTCGTTTTTATGTGCCAGTATAGTGATGCGGCTTTGATCTCCAGTTCTTTAGCAAGTGTCCGCATCGTCAGGTTCTCGATTCCCGACTTATTTAAAATGGCGATAGAAGCCTGGATAATTAGATCTTTTGAGATGCGCAACCGAGCCGATCTATATCACCAAAAACGGTTATGGAGATATGGTTATTATGAGCGTAAAAATGTATGAAGAAAAACTATATATGCTCGATGTTTATAGCAAATTAGCTGCCGCTGAAGCACAGATAGCTAAAGGAAACCTACTGAACGGAGATGCGTCAATAAAAAATATCCGAGAAAAATACAATGTATAGGCAGATTGTCCAAAAGATATTGAAAGCGTTTAAAAAATCGGCGGTTTGAGTCCGGCTAATCTAGATTAGTCAATCTCAAAACCGTCGATTTTTTAATCGGGAGACTGTAAGTTGCTTTGGTGGCAGATACATTCCGGCCGGGATCATTTAATCTCCTGCACCTGAGGTAGGGAAGCCGTAGTAATATCCAGAGTTTTTAACCTTTCGACCCGGTCAAAGAATGTAAGAAAACCGTCGATTCCTTCAATCGGCAGAGAATACGTATCGTTCAAGTTATCCGTGGTAAGAAGGTGTCCAAGGTCCTCCAAATGGACAATGCGGACTCTATCGATAGTAAACGAAAAGAGAGTATTCTTGCCCCGCTTTGCGCCTTGTCCGGAATCATGGAATGTTGCAGTGCATGGACTCACTACCTTCCGACTCACAGTTACCCTCTACTATTTCCTCCACCCTCAACCCAGTATGGGTCGCTCACGGGCCACTAAAGCTCGAGAGGTCCGATTGAATAACACCCTCATGCTAAACAAGGATAAAGATATTAAGCATGAGAGGAAGAAAAGATGAAGGAGATTAATGTGTAAAGGTAAATTCTATTATCATAGAATTTACTCTTGCAACTGGAATTTAAAAACTCATTTTGCAAAAAACAATGATAATGCTTTATATATTGCTCCCAGAACGTATGTTTGGTATAATGTGTATGTAAATCATATAAACATATCAAAATCTATAGAATTTGGTAGATATACATAACAACAGTCCTGTTTTAATGGTATTCAATAACGGAGGGCACGATAATGGATGAAAATAACAAGATCCAACTATTTGAGGACAAGCGCATCCGTACAGCATGGGATGAAGAGGAACAAGAGTGGTACTTTTCTGTGGTGGATGTAGTGTCAATTTTGACCGACCAAGCAACACCTCGAAGCGCGAGCACTTACTGGGCTGTTTTGAAAAAACGGCTCATTGGAGAAGGTGCTCAACTGCTTACAAATTGTAAGCAGTTGAAAATGAAAGCGGCAGATGGTAAAAAACGATTGACTGATGTTGCAAATACAGAACAGCTTTTGCGCATTATACAGTCCATTCCGTCGCCGAAAGCCGAACCATTCAAAATGTGGCTTGCTCAGGTTGGACGTGAGCGGATAGAGGAAACAATTGATCCGGAACTTACCATCGACCGTGCCCTCGTTACATACTTGAAAAAGGGATACACGCGCGAGTGGATTAACCAACGATTGCAGGCGATTCAAGTGCGCAAGGAACTTACTGATGAGTGGGATGACCGTGGTGTAAAGCAGGGGAATGAATACGCTATACTAACCGACGAAATTACAAAGGCATGGTCTGCTATGACGACTCGACAGTACAAACAATTTAAAGGGCTGAAAAAGGAAAATCTCCGCGACAATATGTCCACATTGGAACTAGTTCTGAATATGCTTGCTGAGGCCACCACGACAGAGATTTCTAGGACAACAGAACCGCAAACCTTCGAAGAAAATAGGCAGGTAGCACGGCGCGGAGGTCGAATTGCAGGAAATGCACGCAAAGAAATTGAAGCTGATACTGGTAAGCCTGTTATAACTAAAAAGAACGCTGTTGATTTCTATCGACTTATTTCTGATGTTATTGAGAAACCTGATAAAAATGACAAGAATAGCTAATTGTAAAGAATAAAACCTTCAAGGGGTTAACACACTTTTGAGGGTTTTATTGCTTACCACTTGAATTGTAAAGCAATAGCAGGCATCGAAACACAAAAAAATTGGCCTACCAAGCGACTGTCTCTGAAAGATACTCTGCCACCAAGGGGGTATCAGGCTCAACTGAAGAATACTATGCACCCCCTGAAAAATGCACCACCTTTTATCAAAAGCGAGGTGCATCCATGAGGACATCGAACAGGAAATGCAAAATTACCCGGATATGAAAGAGTTTGACCGTTTTTTTGTGAAACTTTCCTTTAAGACATTTTTACGAAAGGGGGCGTATTCGCAAGAAGAATTTCAAGATATGATTGCTGAGACCAACTTCGCTCGATCGGATATAAAAAATATGGTATCGGTTTTCAGGTTTGGTTGTATAAATAAACTTAAGTGCTTTCGCTCAAAAAGCTTTATGGGATATATTGTAAAAAGAGTATGAAAGGAAAAGCCTTCTTGCTAGCGAAATGTAGTATGAAAGGAGCAAGATAGGTTTGCGTACACGTCGAATTAAGTTATCAGGATTAATCCTTTTGCTAGTCTTGCTGATATCAGGTTGTTTGCCTACAAAAAGTACTACTCAAGTTGTTAGTCAGGCTGAGGAGCAACCGGCAGAAATAGTTGAAGATAAGGCGGAGATAGGGAAACCTGATCCTCTTATTAATGAAACCACTGAAGCGGAAGACAAAAAATCAGATCAAATTACTTCTACTTCAGAGGCGAAAGCTCCGATGGTCAGTGTTTCTCAAACAACAAAGCCCAAAAATAACGATCCAGTATACACGCGGGAAACCTTTAAAACCCCAGATGGGCTTTATACGATTGAAAGGCCTCTGCTTCTCTACCCGGTGGGTAAAATACAGCTGCCCCTGGGACAAAGTATAACAGTTCGCTGGGAAGGAACTGCGAAAGGTTATTACCTGAGTTTAGTAAGACCGGGTGACGGTTATTCCAGAGGCACTGAAACAATAATAGAGGCATATCTTGGAGACGTCCGAACCTATACGATCCCTGCTTCTAAGTTTCTCGGAGGGGCTGAATATGCATTTAATCTGTTTGCAACTCCTCCACTGGGTGTTGAAAGAATGTATCCGCATTGGACGACTGTGAGACCCGTTAATCTACCGGGCAATCAGGCTACTATTAAAGTGGATAATGATAGTTTGCGTGCACCGACTATTATATATCCCAATGAAAATGCCGAACTCCCGCTGGCGGATCTTACATTAAAGTGGAAATTCGAATGGAACGATATTCGCGGAAAGCCTTATATGGAATTGGAAATAGAAGATTCGGATGGCCAGCGCGTGGTCCTAGAATCTTGGGTTAATAATGAGGGGAAAAGTTATTCCTTCACTATACCGAAAGCACGTCTGGTTTCTGGAAAAGTCTATAAGGTTAAACTGTCCTTAGGATTTGATGGTGTAACTAAAACTACTCAAAGCAGCTTTAAAATCAAGTAACGATGCTTCAGGCGGACTATATCCGACTAGGGTGGGAGAGATATGATATTCCCTAATAGTTAAATAGCATTCACAGCGGTAGTTTTGAGATAATCTTAGCGGGCAGTGGTCAGCATGTCAACATTTTCCACAGAAAGGAATGCATATCCTAACCACAGCGTTAACTCAGCCGTGTCCTGAGGTTCATATTACGCTTTTTCAACGAGAGCCTTGTCCAATATAGCACCAATACGCTCCAGGGTACCGGGTTTGCATATTACTTGTAGAGGTTGGACCTGCCTGAACTGCTCGTGATCATCTTCAGATGTCACAAACACTATGTTGCATGCTGACATGGAATCGGATTGCCGTATTTGTTTGGCGGTTTCGAGGCCGGTCAGCTTTTTCATGCTGTTATCAAGAAACAGAAGGTCAAAAACCATGCCATGCTTTTTTAGTTCTTCGAGAAGCTCTTCACCGCTCCCAAACTGGTAAATATCAAATAAAAACCCTTTTTCGTCTTCATATAAATGAATGAAGGCCTCCAATAGCTGACGACACAACGGCCTGTCATCACAAATCCCGATCGTAAACAAAATATCTTCCTCCAAAGCCTATTTTAATACAACTAAAAAGGTATTAAACCCATTATAAATCTAAAATAATACAAGTACAAGTGTATAAATACCTTAATACTTTGTTAAGAATACTATTCATACTTGATACAGTTAAACAGGGTGATAAGATATGGAGATAAATTATAAAGAATTAGGAGAACGGATTGCGAAACGTCGCAAGGTATTGAACCTGACCCAGGATGACGTTGCGGAAGCCACGGGACTTAGCAACAACCACATTTCCAACATAGAAAACAACCATTCTATTCCCAGCATCGAAACATTGCTTAAAATTTGTAATGTCCTGGACATTACGCCGGATTACTTCCTGCTGGGCATTGTCAGAGACACGAATGACAGCCTACATTCTCAAATTAGTCAAAAAGTCAAGCTGTGCGATAAGAAAAAGCTGGAACTAGTTGATCATTTTATAACGTGGCTAATTGATGAAAACCTATAGTTTTCGAGCTTTTTAGCTCATTTGCTGTCTTGCGATGTAAGCTCTACGATTCACGAAGATATGGTCTGGTTTCAGGTTCAAATTCGGAATCGATTCCGAATTTGAATTACCATGGTCAGAGGCGGGCCGGGTTTTTATCTACAAGAGCGGCCCTTGGGCCGCAATAACAACTGCCATCGGCAGGCATGCATTTCCCGTCTGGCGGGCATTAATATTGGGGCGGGTCATACAAATCGGTAGTTGTTGAATCAGTGATCTTGATATCTCGCTTATCGATCAGCTCACCGCCGGTGGTGAGGAACATATTTTTGATAATCAGTTCCATAGCGGCCTCAGCTTCGGCGGGGAACCTTCAGCAGTCATACCGATCTGATAACGGACAGCCATCTCGGTTTCCACCCCTGACGAAATGATAGGCATTCATAATCCTCCCTTATTCTGGATTTTCACTGGCCAAGCCTTGGTTTGTCCTTTTTATCTTATGCACCTTGTCCGGCAGGGGTTACCCTTGTCCAGGGTATTTATGACAAAATAATGGCAAAACCGTAAAGTGCCTATGCGCTTTATGGTCTTGCCATTATTTTGTCACAAGTGAGGGCTTGAACACATAGGCTATGAGTAAGGTTGTTCAAATCCATCTTCTCTTATGGGAGCTTTTCCTCCGGAAAAGCTTATGAATAAGCAGAGGAGCTCGAAAATCATGGCGAAGGGAATAACCGAGCGGACGCCGCAGATTATCGCGGCCGAAATTAACAGTATTAAAGATCAGACCGGCAGAATGCTGCTTTACAGCTCCGTCGAGATCGGACGGCGCCTGACGGAGGCCAAATCCATGGTCAATCATGGAGAATGGGGAAAGTGGCTGGAGAACTCGGTGAGTTACTCCCAAAGCACGGCCAATAAACTTATGCGCCTCTTTGAAGAGTATGAAGCCAAGCTCACCGCCGGACAGGACAGTTCAAATTCGGAATCGATTCCGAATTTGAGCTACACCCAGGCGATTATCCTCTGGGGAATTCCCGAGGAGGAACGGGAGACCTTTATGGCAGAGCATGATGTGGAGAGTATGTCGACCCGGGATCTTAAGCAGGCAGTCAAGGAAAGGGATCAGGCCCTTAACGAGAAAACGGAGCTTCAAAATGCTCTGACCGCCAACCAGGGCGCAGTCACAGAAATAACCTCTGAGCGGGAAGAGTTGAGAAAACAGGCCTCAGGTCTCCAAGCGGCCATCCACACGAAAGAGTTAACCATCAAGACGTTACAAGAGAAACTGGACTCAGCCAGACAGAGCGACGCTTCAGTTGGGAAAATCGCCGCCTTGGAAAATGATATCAAAGCCGCCCGGATCAAGCTGTCCGCCAACAAAGTCGGCTTTCTCTACAACAATATAGCTAAAGAATTTGAAGAGTTGCTGAAGGAACTGACTAAGCTGGCTCCGGCGGACCCGGAAGCTCATGAAAAGTATAAGAGTGAGGTAAGCGGGCTGATCGGGAAAATAGCGGAGAGACTGTAAGGCAGCGGGCCCAGGTGCAGGAGGGTATGCGATAGTTGAAGGGACTGCGGCAAAACGAAGAAAGTACAGAGCAGCAGCCCCTTGTTTTCAAAAGGACATCAATCCCTTCTCGGCCGCGATCATTCTTGGGACTTCCGCTTTTTAACAAGCTCAGAGGTATGTATTATTAGTTCTTCAGGTGTGGGAATCTTACCTTCTCGCGAAATGTTGTCCCAAAACGATTTCACCCTTGAATCAGCACTGCGTAATCCGTTCATCATAGCGATCTTCATTTGCATTTTTACATATTCGACGGTAACGCCGTCACGTCTTGCGATTTCCTTGATGGCGTTTTCCACCACTATCAGCTTTTTTTTATTCAATCTGCCGCCTCCACAAGTGCATTTTAGCATGTATTAACACTTTGAGAAGCATAATTCAATACAATAAACCTCTAACAGCGTGAATATTACTACTGTCAAAAGTATAGAATGTTAATTAATGACAGTGAGGTGAGAATATTGGGTGTTGAGTTTATCAGAAAGCGCATCACGGATTTACGCCTAAAAAAGGGCGTTTCGGAATATAAAATGAGCCTTGACCTGGGACACAGCAGAAGCTATATACAAAACATTATCGCGGGGCGCTCCTTGCCATCCATTGAAGAATTTTTGTATATCTGTGAGTATCTGAATGTCACGCCAAAAGCCTTTTTCGATGACAGTGAGGTAGAACCGATTCTGATTCAAAAAGCTCTTGACGGTATGCGCGGTCTTCCCGACAAAGACCTTCTGATGTTAATCGGCGTGATAGACCGTTTCAAGGAAGGCAAAAGCGAATAAATCCGTAAGATATTTAGAGAGGCTGCATAGCCTCTTATTTTAATGCCAGGAGGAAGCATGTATGATGGATTCGTCATTAAAGTTCAACAGATTATCTATACAACTGAGGAAAAAATAGCCGGCAATCGCATGCTTATTTTTCGCTGTCAGATCATTTACTCCACCTCAAGATCGAATCGAGAAGTATCCGGAAATAAAATGCTTATTTTCCACTGTCGAAGCGAAATAAATGGCGAACTGAAGCCATTCGAGATCTAATACGAATTGAATACTTACAAATGGTTTTTGTATAAGAAAAGTCGACCCCTTCTGGGGTCTTTTCTTTTCTCTCCCAATATCCTATTACAGAACACATGTTCTATAAATTAATAATATGGGGGGGAGCAACATGAACAGTCCTATCAAATGGATGGGCGGGAAATTTAGATTAAGAAAGACCATCGTAAAGATGATCCCAGAACACATATGCTATTACGAGCCCTTCGGCGGCGCCGGTTGGGTTCTCTTTGAAAAACCACTTTCCGACGTACAGGTCTACAACGACATAAATTCAGAACTGATTAACTTCTTTCGAGTAGTAAAAGAAAAGCCCGAACTAACGAGGTAGTCATTTTTGTGTTAAGTCATACTGTAAAGAACGAGGCATCCGAGCAGCGGAGTTCCACCCGTTCGATCCACACGGCGGAGAGTTCGTCACGGGACGCCGTGTGGCGAAAGGCTCATTCGCCTAATCAATCAATGGGAATTTGACTAAGTACGCTGGTTGAGAAGATAGAAATTCTCACACCAGCGTGTTTTTGATTGAAGAGTGGGGTGAGTGTAGAGGAAATAGGAGAGTAACAAATATTAAGAGTGATTCAAGAGAATCTTGAAAAATAAAAGGATTTTCCGACATTCGGTTGAAGTTTAATCAATTGGTAGATAAATCACGAGTGATTATTTCTCAATGCACCCTGGACTAATGGGAAAGATTTCTTCTACTGACCTAATAATGTTTCTTTTCTATTGGTCAGTTCCAATAAACATCTAATAATAAATAATTCCAAAGGCAATAATTTCTTAAAGAAAGAAGATGAAAGATGATGCTGAAGGGTAAGGGAAACTCAATAAAACACATGACCAGGTTGATAATGGATTTCAGTAAAAGACCTTTTTTTCGGGTAGTTTTGATGATTACAATTGCAACGTCAGTTACTATTATGGGACTGATATCGTCAGTATCTGATAAAGCAGAGAATGAAGATGTCTTTAATGCCCTTGAAAGTAAATCCTCAATAACCCCCTACAAACCCTTCATCAGTGAGGAGACCATAAACCTTAAATCCCTTGAAAAAACCTTTATGGATTCGGATTTTTACCGAATGGAGCGAATGATCCCGCTGACAGTTTCTAAGGGAACTAAAAATTTTGTAGCCTATAAAATCAGAAATGAGACTATGTATGACATTTAAACTGAACGATACCCACAGCAGGGCGTCTGTTATCCTGGCCGGAGGATATTACAGAGGACCTCATGAGCTGGTAAAAAAAGAAGACAAATGGTATGTAACTGGTTTTTCTACCTGGCCGGAAAGTAAAGTGAGAAATGATATATATAGGGCTTGTACCCGATATATTGAAAATGAAGTAAAAACAGGCGAAGCGGAGAATAAAATCGATAAAAGCGAAGTCAAAGACGATTATACTGTGAGAACAGCGGCTCTGCTGAATAAAATTCGCACACAATCCTCCAAAATTGAGGTTGGAGAAATAGAACTATGGGCTATGAGTGATCCGCATAGGGCGGTAAATCCTGATACAAAAGAGGCAAGGGTAAAAATTGTTATGACGATAAACGATGGTTCAATCGAAAAATATCAGGCATATTTCTCAAGGGATTCCGGAGATGCCTGGGTATGTAAAGGGGTGGGGAAACTGTCGTCCAGCCTATTCCCGAGGTAATGAGTAATTGTCAGGGCAAGAAAATATCTTTAAAATAATGGTATGTGTAACATTTGGTGGTTAGAAACTAGAAAATATTGGAGAGAGAAATGTCAAAGAAAAAACGCAAAAGCGGCCATTACTGCAAGATTTGTTCTGCATATAAATCGAATGAGAGCTTTTCGGGTAAGGGACATGCAAATCACATATGTAGAAGATGCAGTAAAAAGTCTCCAACTGAGCAAGCTGCAGATATGACCTTGAATAGACTTTTTAACATGCCCTTCAGAAAGCTTAGCCCGGCAGAAAAGAGCTGGCTTGAAAACAGACTTCATGATCAGCGTGAAGAAGTTAAATCGGCTGCTCAGGAGATATATAAGCATTTGTATCCACACGCGGAGCGAAATAATAGGAAAAAGCAGCTTCATATCAACAAGTTGAGTATCAGGATACATTCGAAGGTATATGAAGAGCTGCGCGATGTACAAAATGCCAATTGTCTGTTGGAAGCAGATAAAGTGAGTAAGAAAATCGTTCAAACGGTATTTGCGAGTGACGGCTCTCCTGCAAGCAGACAGGAAAAATTTATGTTAGATAGCGATATGGCTAAATTCCTGAAATGGATAGTACATTCTCTCGAAATATTCGAATGGGAGCAAGATTACGGCCAGAATAATAACATCTTTAATTTTCTTAATGATGATCAATTATATTCTGACGAATTTGATTGCTTTGAAGAATGCTTAATAGGTGAAGAAGAAGTTCATAATGAAGCACCAGAAACAATCACATGGAATGTCGAGGTTGACTATTCTAATGGCACAATACAGAGAACGAGTGGAACGCATGTTTATCTACCAGAAAAGGTAGAAGAGCTTTATTGGGGTTTTCAGGGATTTTTTGCTCCAGTTTATTCTGAAGAGGAAGAATGCGAAGAAGACATGGAGCTACAGACAGGTATTGATGACTTACCATTCTGACTATCTCTGGGAAGTTGTGGCCGTCTCTTTTTGCAACAAGCGATTGCCAGTCACTGCTTGCGGACAACCTCGCGCTTTTAGAACATAATAAAAAGAATGGAATAATGGAGTAAGTTTAACTATGAGCAGAAAAAAACAAAGGGTAAGATATGATCTTGACAGCGGGGATATAAGAAGCTTAACAATTGAAGAAATAAAGGTGATACTTCGTGCGGCTGATGAACTTATAGCAACTGGGGGAAGGAGTATGCTAGCAAAGATTCTGAAGGGCTCCAAAGACAAAAAAGTGCTGGAACATGGACTGGATCAATGCCCGGTGTATGGATACTATCGGGAACTGACCTTACAGGAAATAACGTATCGGATCGATTGGATGATAAAGAAAGGCTACCTTGAAATTGAATACACGGACAGGCTGCCAATGCTTGTTTTCTCAAAAATAGGCTGGGAAATTGAGAGGGAAACCTATGGGTCGGAGTTATTACGAACGTTTGAAAGACTTTTGGAAGGTAAAGACTACAGCTTTGTTCAGGAGTTGAAGGACAGGAACAGAGGAATGATTATACTGTTCCTTGAGAAAATCAAACAGACCGGCAATGCCAGGTATATACCAATCCTGAAAGTCTGGAAGGAAATTGAATACAAAAAGGTGCAGGCTGAAATTCAGAGGGTCATTGATTATCTGCTGAAAGAGGGAACTATATTTTAGATCTCACAACCGAATTCCACTTAAAAAGATAAAAACTCAGACCTGAGAAGATAGTACGAGGGTGGTAACAATGAATCTTAACTACTTTGAAAACTATATCGAGAAAAAGATACTGTCAAGAGGCTATGACTACTACGAGAATAATTATGTAACGTCAGTTGAAGAAACTGAGGAGAATGTCTTTAAGGCAGAGGTTGAAGGCACTGAGCTCTACACGGTGGAGGTCGAACTTGATGATCAGGCGAACATAATCGATACCCAATGCGATTGTCCCTATGATATGGGCGATTATTGCAAGCATCAGGTAGCAGCATTTCTTGCTGTACGGGATATGAAAAACAATCTATCCAAAGGAAATAACCAGATATCCCAAAATAGTGGGGATTCAGAATACGTACTTAAATCACCGGTTCCGAAGAAACGAAAAGAGCCTAATATCGAAAAAATACTATCTGACAGAACCAAAGAGGAACTGGTTGAATTTTTGCTGGATATCGCCTCTGAATATGAAGAAATCAAGCGGCGAATTGAACTGAATTTTGATGATGGAAATGATGAGGCTGAACTATCCAAGGCTATTGCGCTGATTCGTACTTATATCAATAACAATTCAGACAGACATGGATTTGTAGCGTACGGAGATACCGGTGAAGCTGTCAGGGGTGCGGATCTGGTGCTGGAAAAGGCCCATTTTGCTTTAGAGCAGAATAAGCCTGTGCATGCTTTACAGCTTAGCCTTTGCGTAATCCAGGAGATGATGGATTTGCTTCAAGACGCAGATGATTCTGGCGGTGTAATCGGTGAAGTAATTGAGGAAAGCTTAGCTCTTATTGATGAAATGAGTGGGGATGAAGAACTAAAACTAATTCATAAAGAAACCATGTTTAATAAGCTGATTGAAGAAGCATCCCAGCGACGATACATTGGTTGGACAGATTGGAGAATAGACCTTCTGGAAAGCTGTTCAGAGCTTGCAGATACTTCGGATTTACGAGGCAAATTGGAAAATTATTTGATCTTAATGATGAAAAATGAAGAAGGAGATTCATGGAGTGTCAATTACTTAGCCGAGCGAGTTAATCTCATCCGATATCATCTGGTTGAGAAACATGACGGGCAGAAAAAAGCACAGGAATTTATTGAAAATAACCTTCAATACTCCAACTTTAGGAAAATGGCAATCGAAAGCGCTATGAACAAAAAGGATTATGACTATGTCATAAAGCTTACCCTTGATGGGGAGGACAAGGATAAAAGCCTGCGTGGACTGGTAGAGCAGTGGAAGAAATATCGCTACAAAGCCTTTCAACTTTCCGGGAAGCTTGATGAACAGCGTGGACTTGCCATGGATTTTGTTCTGAATGGCAGCTTCGAGTATTATAAGGAATTGAAAAACACGTATGCTACAAATGAGTGGCCCTCTGTATACCCCAAGATCATTTTTTTATTGGAAAACCAGAAGAAGACTTATCAGGATGTCTACACCCGTATTCTAATAGAAGAAGGGGAAAAACAAAAATTACTTGAGTACGTTCAAGGAAGTCCATTATCGGTCGAGACTTATTACAGGCATCTTATTCCTGAATTCAAGGAAGAGGTTTATCTGCTCTTTCTGCAACATATTGAGCAGAGTGCTGCAAGAGCAGGTAACAGGAAAGATTATCAGAGGGTATGTGCTATTATTCGTAATCTTAAAAAAGCTGGTGGAAAAGAACGGGCATCGGAAATCATACAGAAGCTTTTTAACAAATATGCAAATAGACCGGCATTTAGGGATGAGTTATCTAGAGTATAACGATACAATCGTGTTGTCTTGAGGAAGTTGTATAACTGGAGGCTGAGGCATCTTAATTTCGCCGATACCGTTATCTTTTTCAATTTGCTCCGGCACACGCACAACGGAAAGAGGTGTCCGAGCATCGAGCAACAAACGGCACACAAAAAACAACCCGCATTGTTTCGCCGGATTACCGGCACAGACCCACATACGGACGAGTTCTAGGGTTGCTTTCACTTCCTGAAGTCGCGCTAAGGCATGCCGATTGGTTTCCCCTATTCTGTCAGGCATTCCGGGGAAATCCGCAAACAGCTCGTCAAGCAGCTTTTGGCGCGCGTTTATGTCTGTATCCATATCCGAAATGTCGCCTATATCCAAGGCAAGTGTCAGCGCCTCCACATCATGACAATACATACGAACAGAGCCTTTATCTAAAACCATCATTAGGTGGTGTTTTCATTACTCAATTTACCCACAATATGCTCTTTCGAGTCGAAAGCAAGGAACCATGAGTGAACCGATAAACGACAGTAAAGGCTGCGGTGGAGTGATGCTGGTTGCTCCAGTCGGCTTGTTTTATCGTAAAGAAAGTGCTTTTAGAATGGCCGCAGAGTTTGCTGCGCTGGCTCATGAAATATTAATAAATACAATTATATGTGGGCAGTATGCACATTTCCAACACTTGCCTTTTATAATTTTGCACAGTAGAATATCAGTAAAGGTACGTATAACTTTACGTAATGTTTTACTAATATTTCTTGTCCATGTGTCTAGCTCCACCACTTTTTAAATATACTAGAAAGGGGATATGAAAGTGGGTGTTTTGATGGACAATTCGATTCGGTTAAGGCCTGACCAAATGATAAAGGCATCAGAAGCTGCCAAAAAGTTCGGCTATGCAAGGAAAAAGGCTAAGGATATGCCTCAATTTATTACTGAGAACGGAACTATCGATTCAGTTTTAATGGATTATGAGTATTACTTGAAAATGTATCAAAGGTTAGTAGAACTTGAAGCGAAGGAAGATACTCGGATACTAAACGAGAGAATTGATCGATTAGAAAATGATCCAACCCAGGGTATTCCTTGGCGGTCGATTCGACGCACGGAGTAGAGGATGTTAGAAAAGAAATTTGATGTAAGGTTAGATCCCGATGCGTTAAAGGAGTATGGTAAACTAGATAATTCAGTTCTTCCGGCAGTAAATAAGGCTATTGATGAACTTGAGTATAGAGCGGATGAAGTTGGTAAACCATTAGGAAACAAGAGTTCCGCAAAGTTGGCGGGTTGTAAAGAAATCAAACTTCGTGAAGTAGGGATACGTATAGTGTTCCGGAGCGAAGGAACTTGATATTCGGACAGTAGTTATAGATGACCGTTCTGCACGTAACCTTGCTGAGGCCTTACTTTTTACAACAATCGGTGTTATTGGAATCTTATTGTTAGCCAAAAGAACGGAGAAAATTACAAAAGTCAGACCCTATCTTGATGATTTGGTGCAGAGTGGTTACAGGATATCAAAAAGTTGTGCGTCGAAACGTTGGAAAGAGCAGGCGAATGAGAATTTTACCTACTCTTTTCTTGCGCCCGGGTAATTGTCAAATCATAAGCACTTAAGTAAAGAAAAAGCCCAACCCAAAGTTTGGACATAGATTCTCAATTTTGGTTTTGTAGCAGTTATCGGGAAGCTCTTTCGACCAAGGAACAAACCTCTCAATCTGTTCCGGATATTGGTGAAATCAGTATGTAAGCGTAAAATACTTTGTTATCCGGAAATCGGGATAAGGGATTATTTTACGCTTACGACATTCTCATCCTGCAGCTGCCGCTCGCGTGATCTGCCCTAGCCGGGCAGCTCCCGCTCGCTGAGCCGGCATTTGTGGTCCTGGCAGCCCGCGCTCGGGCAGTCTTCCCTCGTAGCCTCGGGAAGCCGGCCCTCGCTTAGCGCGCGGTTGCCGGTCTTTGTTTAGGTCATTTACGGAGTAGGCTGGATCAAGATGCTCACTCGTACCTCGTTGCGCTCTCGAGCCAGCCTACTCCGTAAATAGCTTATCCTGTCCACATCCGCTTCCCAGCGCTTATTTTCTGTCTTGGTTTGCCGGCCCTCGTACCTTCTCCGCTAAGCTAACCCGTGCGAAGACAGTGTCTTCGGGCGCCAGCCAAGTTTCTATATCCGAGCTTGCCCGCGCGCGGTGGATCTCCCCTCGGAAATTTCTCGGGGAGCTAACCGCGCTTAGATCGTTGTTTATGGTCTTTGCCGCGCGGAAATTCCTCCTCGTGGCCTCGGAGTAATACCCACGCTGGGCTGATTATGCTGCCGGGGAGCCCCCCTGCAACTGCGTGCCTAGCTTGGTAAGCGGCAAGATTAGACTTAAGAAATAGCTAAGCCGCTCACATAGCGGGGATAAGCCCTAACCCGGAACTCGGCCGCTTATACGGAGTATGCGCGGCCGGTGGACCCGCTCCCGCGGGCCAAGTGAGGGAAGCTGGCCGGTTAGGCCAGATCACCCGAAGCGAGATAAGCTAAGACCCGCAAAATATAGCCTAGTGAGGAAAGGCTCCCCGGGGGAGACTTTCTGAGTGGACAAAACCGGCCGGAAAAACTTTGCCTGGTGGGGGCCCAGCAGCAAAGGCAAGCCGGGCAAAAGCAGGATAACCGCGAGCGGAGGCTCCCCGTCTAGGGGATATTAGAGCAGGAGCGAGCAGGATGAGCCGCCCACAACTTGACACAAAAAAACCTACCATGTTTGCTGACTTTATTTATAATGTGTTTACTTTGTTTCACTGGAGAAGAAATAAAAATTTATTGCTAACATTCTTAGAAAAATAACATTTTCCTTCTTCACAATATAGCTCACCGTATATTAACTTTAGTTCATTTTTTACAATATGGACAGTACATGTTTTGCATTGAAGTTTTCAGTTGTATCTGATTTCTAGGTGCTAGGTGACAGCCCCTATTCATAATGCTTATGCTATCATGTGTTTGAAAGGAGGTAAAACAGTTTACTGATAATTCGTTAAAACTATATATAACTGGTTTAAACTGTCTGTAAAACAAAAGTCTTATGTAGTATAATTATCTATGAGGTGGTTTTATGGATAGTTATCTAACTGCAACCGAGGTAAAGAAAATTTATAAACTTGGC
>Ga0074193_1001069_pt1 | contig 37531 bp, 37 predicted proteins | sample EPASupsiteHSE605_FD_64523 | JGI IMG/M metagenome (GOLD analysis project Ga0074193, IMG submission 64523) | Bioremediated contaminated groundwater from EPA Superfund site, New Mexico - Sample HSE6-05 | ecosystem: Environmental > Aquatic > Deep subsurface > Groundwater > Contaminated ... | reverse complement strand
TCCTTTGTTCCGCAGCCGATAAGACCGACTACCATAACAAGGGCAAGAGCAATAACGCCGATTTGTTTTGCCAATTTCATTTTATTTTCTCCTTTCCGTTGGGTCAAACCCCATAATATAACAAACAGAGCCGCGTATCGGGCTATATCGTACCTTGCAAGAGGCCATTACGGAATATTTGTTAATTTTGTTAAGGATACCACTTTGAGGTGCTAAAGTCAATTTATATGAATAAATTTTTAATACAAACTGCAAATTTCCTGCTTGTTTAATGCGGTATCGCGCAGTAAATTAAATCAGAAATAATTACCCGCAAGTACAGTACAACAATATACAAAGGCTCGGCGCACATAACATTGCCCTGCCCGCTTTTACTTATCCCCTGTGCCTGCTCCCTTAAAGCCTCTCGGAAATATACCATATGTATATTGAGTTTCAATTGAAAACACTATATGTTCCGGTGCATTGTTTGCTAGTTTGATTCGCTGCCTCGTTATAAATATTAGAAATATTGAAAATTTTTGTTGAAATTCAGCCTGAGCTGAGCTATTATAACCACAGGATCTTTAAATACGGTACTGTGATACCGGCAAGGTTGTAATATAAGTTTGCGGCAATCCCCCGACAGTCGCTTTGTAACCTTGTCTGTATCTTCAGGCAGGGCTTTTTTTTGGATTGCGAGCGGTTTGCAGCGCTCAAGGGTGCGGAAAATGAAATTCAAAGCTCAAATTATGACCGAAGAAGACGTCAACCGTGTGCTTGTTCGTATTTCTCACGAAATTATCGAGAAAAACCACGGAACCGCAAACCTTTGTCTTATCGGAATCAAAACGCGCGGTATACCGCTGGCGTACAGGCTGGCTCAAAACATCAGGAATATCGACAACGCCGAGCTTGAGGTCGGCGAGCTGGACATAACCCTCTACAGGGACGATCTTACGATGATAGCTAAAAACCCGATTCTGAGCGAGACGAAAATATCGTTTTCCGTCGAGGACAAAACCGTGGTTCTGGTTGACGACGTGATTTTTACCGGAAGGACAGCCCGCGCAGCGCTGGACGCCGTCATGGCAGTCGGCCGTCCCGCAAAAATACAGCTTGCCGTGCTTATCGACAGGGGGCACAGCGAGCTGCCGATCAAAGCGAATTATGTTGGAAAGAACATTCCTTCCTCTCTCAGCGAAGTCATCTCGGTGCACCTTGCGGAGCATGACGGATTTACAGATGTGTGCATAAACGAAAAATAATTATAGAGGAGAAAGTTTATGAAAAAAGAAAACGAGGTCATCGGCTATCTGCCCGATGAAAAACCGACACCGCTAAAGCTGTTGCTCTACGCAATACAGCAGGTCATCGTTATGTTCCCCGCGACTATCGCCGTCGCTCTTATCACTGGGTTCCAGGTATCCACCACTCTCTTTGCCAGCGGTCTTGCAACCATCTGCTTCACCTTTATTGCCGGCAAAAAGATACCGATGTACTACGGTTCCAGTTTCTCTTATCTCTCAGCAATTTCTGGTCTGGTTGCCGCACAGGGCTTTGCCAAGTCAAACGGCATCCTTCCCGCCGAGGCAATTCAGATAGCACAGTTCGGCATCATCGCCTCCGGTCTTGTTTCCGTTGCAGCCGGTCTGCTTGTCAAATTTTCCGGGCGCAACGCGGTTGAAAAGGTCCTTCCCGCAACCATCACCGGCTCCATCGCCATGATCATCGGTCTGACCCTTGCCGGAAACGCTCTGGGCGACGCGGCTCCTCAGGCTGTTGCCGAAGGCGCGGCAGCAACTGTTTTCAACAGCGGCTGGGTTTGGGCAATATCCTTGGTAACTCTTCTTTCGACCATACTCTTCTCAAGATATTTAAAAGGCTTCCTCGGTCAGCTCCCGCTTCTTCTCGGCGCCGGAGTGGGCTGCCTGTTTGCAGCAATCCTCTACTGGGTCGGTGGTGCGGACATGAGCCTTTTCCGCAGCCTGCCTGCAGAAGCTCTCGCGGCTTCCGCCTGGAAACTCGGCGACGGCAGCGTTTTTGCCCTGCCTGCTTTCACTCTGCCCAAGGTTTCGTGGGTCGCAGTCGCCGCTATCATGCCCATCGCTATTGCAACCATCCCCGAATCCACAGCGCACATCTATCAGTTAGACATCTATGTCAACGACCTTGCCGATAAAAAGGGCAAGAAAAAATATGATATTGCCAGCATGCTTGACAGAAACCTCATCGGCGACGGTATCTGCGATATGATCACCGGCTTCGTCGGAGGCCCCGCCGGAACGAACTACGGTGAAAACATCAGCACAATGGCCATTACCAAGGTATTTTCAATTTCCGTTATGATTGCGGCCGCAATCATCGCTATGATAATTTCCTGCTTCACACCTCTCATCACAGTCATTTACGGCATACCCACCGCTGTAATCGGCGGACTTGAAATCTACCTCTTCGGCGCCATTGCCGCACAGGGCATCGCAATCATGATCGATAAAAAAGTCGATATGTTCAGCTCAAAGAACATCGCCGTCATCGCTTCCATAATGGTCATCGGAGTCGGCGGACAGTACGCCTTCGGCGGAACAATTCCCTTCTTCGGAATCAGTGTTCCCTGCATCGCGGGCGCCGCAATCTTCGGCATCGTGCTCAACCTTATCCTCAGCATCGGCGAAAAGAAAGAAGCTGTAAAATAATTGACCTTTCGGTTTCAGGCTAAGCCCGCAAACCGTTCATAAGAAAACACCGTCCTCTTGGGCGGTGTTTTCTGTTTACTCAATATTGCCGAAGGTTCTCAGTGCATAATCCGCATTGACCGCCGTATAATTATGTGATATTTTCATCTCAAGCCGTCGCCGATACCGCCGTCTTTAACAAAGCCTATAGAGTCCCTCTGCGCCGTTATTTTATCCCAAAGGAGGACAATCAATGACACAGCGCGCAAAAGAAGCGATAACAAGGTCTTTTAAGGAGCTTCTCACCAAACAGTCCATCGATAAAATCACGGTTAAAGAGGTCTGTGCGCAGTGCAATGTGAACAGACAGACCTTCTATTATTATTTCACAGACATCATGGACACTTTCAAATATATGTTTTCCAAGGAGCTTTCCCGCGATATTGCACAGAACAAAACCTTTGAGACCTGGGAGGGCGGCTTTCTTGCAACGATGAATTATCTAAAGAACAACACTAAAATGATACTGCACATTTATAACTCATCCTACTGGCCGGAGGCGGAGCCGTTCTTTTCCGCTCTTTCAAATAAACTGATGCTCGATGTGGTCGACGAGTGCATTGAAAACCTGGGAGTTATGCTGACTGAAAAGAACAAAAACTTCATAATCAATTTCTACAGGCGTGTTTTTAACGGTTTGTTTGTCGACTGGGTCAACGAGGGCATGGAGGACGATCCACAGACCATGCTGGAGAAGCTCCTGCTCATGATTTCGGGGAACATCCCACGCTCGGTGCTTGCTTTTTCGGAATACGAGAAAGCAATAGATCTCAAACGAAATTAATATTGATAATGTTTTGACACATAATGAAATCTGTCTATTGATAAGCTTACAACATAGATAATAAAATAACAGTCAGCGAGAGACCGGCAAGTATTTTATTATTTATGAAGGGATTTTATTATGTTTGATCTAACGCAAGGCGGCGGCGCAATCACCGCTGTTCTCGGGTGGCTTATGGTGTTTGCGGCTCTTTTTGCTGCAAATGAGCTTACCCGAAGATTTAAATGGGTCGGCTTTGCCGCGTTTGTGGTAATGCCTATCGTTCTGACTGTTCTGTGGTTCACAGTGCTCAGCGACAGCACATATAAAGACTGGTTCCATCTTGCAAAGGTTTATTCCTCAACAGCGGGCTGCATTATTTTCTGGTGCATACGTTTCGTCGGCGGAACAAAAAAGGACGGAACAAAGTGGAGACTGGCCGACAAAAAGGGCTTTCTCTTTCTCGCCCCGCTCATTCTTGCCATTAACATTCTTGAAGCCTGCGTCCGCGACTTTCAGGTCGGCGGCATGAATTTGACCACCCCCACCGTCGTAGACGGACTAAAAGTAATCAGCGGTTCGTGGAACTATATGAACGGCGTCGCCGGCTTGCTTAATATTGTTACTATAACCGGTTGGTTTGGTATTGTCATCAAGAAAAAGACAAAAGCGGACGGCAGCCACGATATGCTCTGGCCCGATATGCTTTGGTTCTGGATTATTGCGTATGACCTTTGGAATTTCGCATATACATACAATTGCATTCCCAGCCACGCGTGGTACGCAGGTCTTGCGCTGCTCATCGCTCCGACCCTCTGCGCATTCACACTCGGAAAGGGTGCCTGGCTCCAGCACAGAGCGCAAACTCTGGCTCTGTGGTGCATGTTCGCGCAGACCTTCACCACCTTCCAGGACGAGGGAAAATATTTCGTTCAGTCGGCTTTTAACCCCACTGTTTATACGGTCGTTAGCGCGATTGCTCTTGCTTTCAATATCGGCGTGTTCTTCTACATGATCTTCAAAGTAATTAAAGCGAAGAAAAATCCTTACACCAACGATATATATACGGATCTCAAGGAATATAAGGCAATCAGAGAGCTTGCCGAATAACTACCCGGCTTTCGGAGCGACAGACGTTTTCGTCTGCCGCTCTTTTAATATTCTGTCTTATTCTCTTTTTACATTTCCATTTGTTTTGACGTTTCTAAAAATTTCTGTTATAATTATGCAAATAGTATTGATAAATTGATTTGCCTGTGTTATAGTGAGCTCGTAATCAGTAATAGTTATTGTTATCATTATCAATTCTACTAAGGTAAACAAGGAATTCTAAATTATAATTTAAGAAAGGTTGGTCAAAATGAAAAAAGAAGAGCATAAATTCTACATCTGTAAGCATTGCGGCAACATCATAGGAATGATTGAAAGCTCGGGGGTCACTCCCGTATGCTGCGGCGACACGATGACTGAGCTTGTTCCCAACACCACCGACGCCTCTGCTGAAAAGCACGTTCCCGTTATTAAAATCGACGGTCAAAAAGTCACAGTCGAAGTCGGTTCCGCTCCGCACCCAATGACCGACGAGCATCACATCAGCTGGATATACATCCAGACCGAAAAGGGCGGCCAGCGCAAGAGCCTTGAGCATACCGGCGCACCCTCTGCTTCGTTTGCGCTTACAGAAGACGACAAGATAGTCGCCGCCTTTGCATACTGCAATCTCCACGGTCTGTGGAAAGCCGAGGCATAAAAAGCCTTATCCCAAAAATCTCCGAAAGAAGGTAATCATATGAAAAAATACACCTGCACCGTCTGCGGCTATGTTTATGACGAAGAAAAAGGCGACTCCGCCGGCGGAATAGCGCCCGGAACCAAATTTGAAGACCTGCCCGATACCTGGGTATGCCCTGTCTGCGGCGCTTCAAAATCAGAATTTGAGGAAACGGCTTAAGCGTCCCTGCATAGTAATTTAAGGGGGTTTGTCATGGATACAACAGCTCTTTTCAAAATTTCATACGGTCTTTATGTAGTAGGTTCCAAGATCGACGGTAAAAACGCCGGCTGCATTGTCGACGCTTTCATTCAGTCGACTTCGGCGCCTGTTCCCACTGTTATTCTTTGCAGCATACAGACGAACCAGACAAACGCCGCCATCAAGCAGACCGGAGAGTTTATGGTCTCTATCCTCGGCGCAGACGTTGATCCCTTTGTCATCGGCAACTTCGGGTTCCAGTCCGGAAGAGACGTCGATAAATGGGCTAACGTTCCCTTTGAGCTTGTCGACGGTCTCCCTGTTCTGGAAAAGGCGGTCGCATACCTTCGCTGCAAGGTCACCGACTACAAGGAGCTTTCCACTCACACTGTATTCTTCTGCGAAGTCGTCGAAGCTCTTCAGGGTGAGGGCGAGCCTTTGATTTACGGAAATTATCAGAAGGAAATGAAAGCCAATACTCTTGAGGCCTTCAAGAAGTACAAGCAAACAGGAAAGGCTCCCGAACCTCCCGCTAAATGGGTCTGCAGCGTATGTGGCTATGTCTATACTGGCGAGACTCCCTTCGAGGAGCTTCCCGAGGACTGGAAATGTCCGAAATGCGGCAGCCCAAAGAGCGTTTTCGTTAAACAGTAGCTTCCCTCACATTAAGCAAGAATTTGCGGACGTCCGTTTTCTCAAAAAACGGACGTCCGTTATAATATTCACCGCTCAAGGGGTATTTAGAATTTATTCTAAATACCCCTTGACATTTTCATTGCAAAGGTGTATAAACTATTTCGAATTCAATCGAAATAGTATTGTTTGGTCACAGCAAATTCGCTGTTTCAAATAGCTGTGCGGCATGATATAATTTCATCAAACAGGAGGTACTCAAATGCTGAATATAAATAATCTTACAAAAATCTACGGCGAAAAGCGGGCCGTCGACCGTCTTTCCCTTGAAATAGCACCCGGGGAAATTTACGGCTTTATTGGTCATAACGGCGCGGGAAAAACAACAACTATCAAGTGCTGCTGCGGCATTCTGCGTTTCGAAGAGGGCGAAGTTTATGTCGACGGAATCTCCGTCAAAGAAAACCCCCTCGAGTGCAAAAAGAAAATCGCTTACATACCCGATAATCCCGATATGTACGAATTTCTCTCCGGTATCGCTTATCTCAATTTTGTAGCAGATATTTTCGGTGTTCCGGTTAAGGAACGAGAGGAAAGAATCAAAAAATACGCCGATCTTTTCGAACTGACAAGCGACCTTGCGCAGTCGGTTTCAGCCTATTCGCACGGCATGAAGCAGAAGCTCGCACTCATCTCGGCCTTCATCCACGAGCCGAAGCTCATCATCATGGACGAACCCTTTGTCGGGCTTGACCCGAAAGCCTCTCACACACTCAAGGGGCTTATGCATGAGCATTGTGACAGGGGCGGAGCAATTTTCTTTTCGACCCACGTTCTTGAGGTCGCGGAGAAGCTCTGCGATAAGATTGCGATTATAAAGGAAGGCAAGCTGATCGTTTCCGGCACCATGGAAGAGGTCAAGGGCAAAAGCTCTCTGGAAGATGTATTTCTGGAACTGGAAGGTGACGGAAATGTTTAGGGCTCTTCTCAGAACAAGGCTTTCAGCTCTGACCGCCTGGCTGTTCTTCAGAAACGGCACAAAATCGAAAGTCGGTTCCTCGAAGCTGAAGCTCGTCGGTTTCGTTTTGCTGATGCTTTATGCCTGTTTTGCGTTTATGGCAATGTTCGGAGTATACTTCCAGCAAATTGCAAAGCCCTTTTTCGAAATCGGCATCGGCTGGCTTTACTTTGCTTTATTCGTTATGACCGCCTTTGCGATGATGTTTATCGGCAGCGTTTTTGTCTCGAAGTCCCAGCTATATGAGGCAAAGGACAACGACCTTCTCCTGTCGCTGCCTATACCTCCGCGGCTCATTCTGGCAAGCCGCATGGTTATGCTGATGATTCTCAACTTTGTTTTTGAACTGCTCGTTGCCGCGCCCTGTTTTGTCATGTGGGTCAGAGCGGTACCCGTAACGGCAGTGCAGGTCGTGTTTTTCGTAGCTGTTCTGCTGGCGCTTCCCTTCCTTTCGATGGCGGTCTCCGGACTTTTCGGCTGGCTGCTCGCCCTTACCACCGGAAGGCTACGTAATAAGTCGCTGATGACGGTCCTGTTTTCTCTCGTCTTTCTCGGACTCTACTTTTTCTTTTTCAGCAGGGCCAATGTATATATACAGCAGCTCGTCACGAACGGAAAGGTTATCGCGGGCTCGCTGGGTTCTGTCGCTCCCCTTTTCTGGGTCGGCAATGCCGTTGCGGGGTCCAATGCCGTTCATCTAGTTTTTTCTCTTCTCATCATGCTTCTTCCCTTTGTACTGATGTACTGGGTTCTTTCGGCTACCTTTATCAGCGTCTCCACAGCAAAGCGCGGCGCGGCGAAGGTTAAATATGAAGAGCGGGCGATGCACTCATCAACGCTTTCGTCAGCTTTGTTTAGACGCGAATTGAAGCGCCTGCTCTCCTCCCCCGTTTATATCATGAACGCGGGGCTCGGCGTGGTGTTCATAGTCGTTGCCGCAGTTGCTGCGGTCATCAAAAAGTCTGCCATTCTGGCTTTAGCAGCGCAGATGGGTTTTAACGGCGAGCTTGCTTCAGCAGTCGCGGTCTTCGGTCTGTGTCTGCTGTCGTGCACCGTTTTATTTACGGCTCCCTCCGTTTCGCTTGAGGGAAAAACGCTTTGGATAGTAAAATCGCTTCCGGCCGCAACAAACGACGTGCTTAAAGCGAAGCTTCACCTGCACATTTATGTGACGGTTCCCGCAATTATTTTAGCCGCTGCCGCCGCGATATATGTTATCTTCCCCTCTATCCTGAATATCGCCGCCATAATTGCGGCGCCGGTGCTTTTCGTGATGCTGACTGCAAATATCGGTCTTATCTGCAATCTGAAAAGTCCGAAATTCGACTGGGTAAACGAAACTCAGGTCATTAAGCAGAGCATGAGCGTACTGCTTTCAATGCTTTTCAACTTTTTGATTGTCGCCTTGCCCGGCGTGCTCTATTTCGTGGTACTCGGCGGAAATTTCTCTGCCACTGTCTTTCTGCTCGCTTACACTCTGCTTCTAGGCATAGGCTGGCTTATATCTCAGAAATGGATAAAGACAAAGGGTGCGGAAATCTTTGAAGGCTTGAGCTGATCATTTTCAAAAATAAAAGCGCGGCGGTTATCTTACCGCCGCGCTTTATTATATCCGCCTCAAAGAAGCTGGAGGATTTCTTTTTTGTGATTGAAAAGCGTACAGCCGCCGATGTGCTGCTCCGTTCCGGCTTTGCCGATTTTCCTTATCTCTCCGAAAAAGTCCGAGGCAAGGATTTCAAGTATCGTATTCTCCCTGACGTTCAGCTTTGAGTACGGAGAAAACGGGCAGGCCTCCGCTCCGCCGAAAGGATTGATATGGAAAAATCCCCGTCCTGCAGCCAGACAGCCGCCCATGTATTTTTCGTCGCCCGGAAAAGCGAAAACGCTCATGTCGCGAAATTTCTGTTTCAGGCTTTTGACTTTCTCGTTCAGCAAGTCTGCTTCTTCGTCCGACAGGACAAGTCCCTCAGTACCCTTTTCGGCGGGAACATATTCAACAAAGAACACCGCGCCGCAGCCTTTTTCACGGAGGTCCGAAAGATATTCTTCTGTAACGACCTCCGAAAGGTTCTGTTTCGTAACGGTAACGGACACCGCATAAAGAATTCCGTTGTCAGACAGAGCATACATCGCGTTTTCTATAGTTTTTGCAACGCCTTCTCCGCGCCTCGAGTCTGTCTCTGCGGCGTCGCCCTCGATGCTGAACACTGAAATAAGATTGCGGTGACTTTTGAAAAGACCTAGGTATGCTCTGTCAAGCAATACACCGTTGGTAAAAACCGGGAATATCATATTCGGAAAAAGTGCTGCCATTCCGATTATATCACGGCGGAGCAGGGGTTCTCCTCCCGCCAGCAGGACGAAGGACACCCCGAGTTCAGAGGCCTCCGTCAGCACGCGGTGCCACTCGTCACCGCTCATTTCCTTTTCGATATGGCTTTCGGCGCACATTCCGCCCGCTCTTGCATAGCAGCCTGCGCACCGAAGATTACACGTTGATGCGATGCTCGCAATCAGAAACGGCGGTATATGTTGTCCGCGCTCCTCAAAATTGCGCCTTCTTTCGGCGCTTGCCTGGAGAGACGGAATAATCGACATAATAAAATCTCTTCCCGTACTGTCCGATAGATAATAATTCGACAGGGTTGCCGCAATTGAGCTTATCCCCTGCTCTATGTATGCGTTTAAGTCCATTTACCTGAGCCTCGTTTATCTGTGTATATCCTCACAGGAATACCGCGCGCAAGAGCCTTTTCTTAAGCTCGCTGTCGTACTCGAGATAGAACATTGCTGCCGATAAGCAGACAAGCGGAAGCAAGACCGGAAGGGTCCATCCGAAAGTCGGCGCTCCATAAAGGAATATGTCTATCACCAGCTCGGCCGCCATTGCGAAAAAGCCCGCAGACAAGATTATAACAGCAGATTTGAATAATTGCGAGGCTTTTTTTATGTTTATTGTTCTATATATCGCGAATACCATTGCGCCGGACATAAAGGTTACAGGCAGCCCGAGCGGCAGAACCCATTGTCCGGAACCCGACAGAAATCCGATCAGGAAAAGATAGCCCGACGTAACTGCTGAGGAAGCGAGTATAAGAAGGCTCGTTTTGGGTTTATTAAACAGCTTGGGGAGGAATATATAGGTATAAAAACAGGCTTCGCCTCCCCAAATATACATCACCCAGCTGATAAATCTGTCCTCCAGAATATCAACGGCAAAACAACATAAGGCGGGAAACAGAAGTATAATAAGCCCCATCAGAGCGGTGCGTGTACTTGAAAGCGGCACGGCTTCGCAATTTAACGGATAAGCTCTCGGCCTATCATCCACTCGCGTATAAATACGTTTACCGCAGAGCGGGCAAACAACTTCCGTAGCCGATAAAGAAACTCCGCATTTTGAACAGTATGACATTTTCTACCTCCGGTTGCTTTCAAGCGTGACCTTGATTCCCATGCCGGCAAGCATGGTGAAAAACTGCTTTTCAACGAGCGGTTCTTCGATTGTTCTAGTAATGTTGAAGCAAAGCTTATCTCCGTAGCTGACGCAGGCACAGGAAGCGGGATTTGGTCCCGAGCCCAGCATAAAGCTTATGCGCTCAACGTATTTTTCAAGTTCCTCAGGCAGTCTGACAAGACCAAGATTTGAAAGGGTTATGCTGTTGTACCTGTCGCCGTTCATAATGAAATACAGCTTCATTATCGGATCCTTGAGATAAAGCGGCGCAATTTTCAAAAACCAGTGCTTTTCCGAAGCAACATTAGTGCTGAACTTTGCCGTCAGGTTTTTTTTGCTTGCCTCGAGCGCCATGCCGTGCCTGATGATAGCAATCGTTTCTTCAAGAGTATAGTCTCCGAGCGACGGAACTATTCCCAGATTCGCATATGAAGTGAAATTTCGCAGCGTATGTGAGGGAAAATGCTTTCTGAGATTAATTGGTATGCAGACCTTGATAGCCTGTTTTCTGCGGAAAGGATGATTTTCCCTGCGTTGGATATTGTATATCGAGAGTATGAGCGAGGCAACCAGAAACTCATTTATTGTGGCGCCGTATTCCTTAGCTTTGGCATGAACCTCGCTCAGTGACATGATTCCGGTCGTAATATGTATAACGCCGTATTCCTCCCGCGTTCCTTTTATATGGTAGGCAGGCTTTTCATATCTGCTCTGCGTAACGGGCTTGGCGTATTTAAGAAAGCTGTCCTCATATTCGGTTTTCAGCGGCGGCTCTTCGCAGTCCAGAATTCCGTTGCCGCGGGGAATTATCACTCCGTGCCGGAGAGATATATATTCCGCGACCAGAGTTTTCAGAAACGACATACCACCCGTTCCGTCGGTCAGCACATGAAAGAAATCCACTGCTATCCTTCGCCCGTAACAGCTCACGCGAAACTGAAAGCCCTTGTTTTTCTTGACGTTGAGATATACGCAGGGATTGCGTATTTCCTCCGATATCGGCAGGACCTCCTGACTGTGCTCAAAATGATACCAGAAAAATCCTCGCTTGAGGTGTTGTGAAAAACTCGGCATCCTGTTTAGAGTGCCTTTGAGCGCAAGCTGAAGGACTTCCCTGTCGACAGTTTCCGTAAGCTCCATAGACAGCCGGAACATTGAGGGGCTTCTTCTGCCCTTGGCGGGCGGATAAATCTTCGCGGCATTGTCTAGCGGCAAATACAAGGGAAACGCTTGTGTTTTACTATCTATAGTTTTTGTATCCATGTTAAATCCTAATATTAAAATAACGGCGAAATCCGGCCGTGTCCACGCTTCGGCAAAAACATTCCTGTTTTGATTATCATATAATATAATATTTATAATCATATTATGTCCGGGGCTTCTTGTCAAGCAATAAAAGGGTCATAAATGTAAACAAATAATAAACGACAGACGCAGATCTGCAGTTTATTATTAAGCTCGGCTTTATTAAAGGAGCGGGGAGCTGCGGCTCCTGCCGCAACTCCCCATGAAGTATATATCTGCCAAAGGAGACCTGTCGCCGCCAGACAATCAACAAGTCCATTGAGCAAAACAATAGTAATATTGCCGTGTAATTACATGATTCCGTATTTTTTGATGAGATCGGTCACGACGTTGTTGTCGATCTTGTACTTGAGTAGAGCAAGTATCGGCAGTATCATCGGCAGCATGACCTCAAGCGGTTTTCTGCCGTCCATCAGCTTCATTGTGGACTCCATTAGTACGCGTACATCGTAAACGGACGCGAAAACCTCGGGTACGCCGCGGTCAACGTTCAGCAGGGTGTAAACTGCTTCCATCCCGGTTCGGACCGCGAACTCGGTTGTAAAAACGGTATCACGGGGGGTCTCGACGTGTTCGCCCATGAAGCCGAAGTTTACGGCTCCGTCGGGAACGACCTTCGGACGGTCGCCTGCGGCTCTGTTTTCAAAATATGTAGTAACATAGGGCATGATGCAGGGAACGGTGTTCGCGTGCTTTGTGGCATATTCTTCAATCTTGTCCGCGGGGACGCCCATGTGATACAGCCACTCTTCGCAGATTTCGATACCGTTGCACTCCACAATTGGCTTCTTTATATAATCGCCGGGTACAAAGTTGTTGAGAGCATATATCCAGCCGACTACCTTATCCTTGGGCTGAGCCTTGAAATGAGGCTGACGGTTGAAGGTGAAGCTCATGAGCCACTTGGAGCCCTTGACGGTGATGATACCGCCGGTAACTACCTTGCCGGAAAACGGATCGCGCTTGCAGCATTTCTCCAGATAAGGAGCAATCGTCTTATCGATTGTAACAGTTGCGGACTCCCAGAGAGTTTCCTTGATATTGCCGCAGAACTTCATTGGCTTGCCGAAAGCCGGATCCTGAGCCGCCATATTTCTCCATAGCTCCCAGGAAATGCCGCTGCCCGGCTCATCCTTGAGCTTGGGAACCTCGGTGTTTGTGCCGAGTGTTGCGTTGTCTACGTTGCTGCCCAGAGTCGCGAAAACATAGTCGTTTTCGGTGAGGTTTATCTTTTCTTCCTTACCGGCGCGGGTAAGCACTATCTGCTTTGCGACTTTTTTCTCGGGAGTTATATCGAAGATAACATTAGTAACGGTGCAGTTGAACTCAAAGGTAACGCCGTTAGACTCCAGATACTTCTGAAGCGGAAGAATGAGGGATTCGTACTGGTTATATTTTGTGAACTTCAGGGCCTTGAAGTCCGGCAGACCGCCGATGTGATGGATGAAGCGCTGGATATAGAGCTTCATTTCGAGAGCGGAGTGCCACTTCTGGAAGGCGAACATCGTCTGCCAATAGAGCCAGAAGTTCGTTTTGAAGAAATCGTCGTCAAAGAAATCGGTCATGGGCCTGTCGTCGAGTTCTCTGTCGGGAGTTAAGAAAAGTTTTAGTATCTGTGTTGCAGCTTCGGGGGTAATATCGAATTTGCCGTCGGTATGTGCGCTCTCACCGCCTGACATTATCGCGCGCTCGAGCGAGAAGTTGGGGTCTTGCTTGTTCAGCCAGTAGTACTCGTCGAGGACGGAAACATCGGGTGTTTCAATTGAAGGAACTGAACGGAAGAGGTCCCACAGGCATTCGAAATGGTTTTCCATTTCACGCCCGCCGCGGCAAACAAAACCGTATTTTTCAAGGAAGGCGCCGTCGCAGGCACCGCCGGCAACGGGGTCCGATTCAAAGATATGGATGTGCGAACCGGGCATCTGAGCGTCACGCACGAGGAACGCCGCGGCTGCAAGTCCCGCAAGACCTGTTCCTACGATATACGCGGACTTCTTATCAACACCTTCGGGCTTTTCGGGACGGGCGAAAGCTTCATAATTGCCATTGCTGTAATACACAATATTCTCCTCCTAAGTTATATTTGCTGCAACCCGCTGACATTCATGGTCAGTTTGCATATCTACAGACTACATTATAAAAAATAATTGTTCACTTTTGTACGGTCAATATATATATGGGTGTTTCAAATTTGTACCGGAGCAGCATATTGATTGAATTTCAGACACTTTCGTCTGTATGAACATATTTTGGACTTTACCGGCTCCTTGTTATATTTTCAGACATTTCCCCGTAGTTGTTTATATTGCCGCGGATACAAGCTTTGCGAATTTACTGTTGACCGCGGGCGCAGTTTATTGCATAATCAAGAGGAGGTGATATAAATGAAAGTACTGATGATTAACGGAAGTCCGCATAAAGAAGGCTGCACCTATACGGCACTGACCGAAATTGCTGGCGAGCTCAACAAGGCAGGTATTGAAACTGTTATCGAACATATCGGAACTAAGCCAATTCGCGGCTGTATCGGCTGCGGTAAGTGTGCAAATGGGAGATGCATTTTTAATGACGATATAGTCAACCATTTTCTCGAGCTCGCCGAAACAGCGGACGCTTATATTTTCGGCTCGCCTGTACATTACGCAGCGGCGTCAGGAAGCATAACGGCTCTTCTGGACAGGTTTTTCTACGCCGGAGAAGGTCACGATTATAAGCCGGGCGCAGCTATCGTCACCTGCCGCAGAGGAGGCGCAACGGCTGCCTTTGAACAGCTTAATAAGTACTTCACAATACGAAATATGCCTGTCGTTTCGTCGCAATACTGGAACATGGTTCACGGCAACACTCCCGAAGAGGTCAGGCAGGACCTTGAGGGTATGCAGATTATGAGAACTCTGGGCAAAAACATGGCCTGGCTCCTTAAATGCATCGAAGCCGGAAAAAACGCCGGAGTATCCAAACCCGAAAAAGAAGCCCCGCAAATCACGAATTTCATACGATAATAAAGCGCCCTTCCCGTTTCATTTCGGGAAGGGCGCTCTAATTATGTAAACCGCAAATAGGTTTACATAATTATATTGTGGATTGCTGTTATTCTTTTTTTGAGTAGCTCAGCTTATAAACAGTTCGCATTATGAGGCAGTCTGAAAACGAAAGCGTGCGCGGAGAACCGCCAAGTTCCGCCGTTATCTGGGCGTAGGCGTTTTTTTCCATTACGAGACGCACGGCGTTTGCGTCGGATTCGCTTTTACCGCAGCAGAGTGCGCCGGTCCCCATTACGAGGACTCCCGATCTCTTTCCCAGAGCGCGGACGACGTCAGCAGGTGCCGCGCTCTTTGCATAGCATGCTTGTCTGCCTTCGATTTGGGCGAAATCGTCGAGCATAGGCAGCAGACTTGTTTTCGATGCGGAGGCCGCGAGCAGTGCAGCGCTGTCGGAACAGACGATAAAGTTAACGTCACTGCGCCTTCTGAGAATTTCAGCGTGGAGAGCCGCCTCAGGCGGCAGTTCATTTTGTTCCGCGTCGTATTCGGTTTCTTTACCGTCCAAAGAAAAAGCAAAGCCTCTGTCAGTCCGTCGGCTCGAGCCGGGCTTTGTGCGCTTTTCATCCTGCCCGAAATCGTCGTCAGTGAATAGCCGGCGAAGATTTTCCGAGCATCCGTATTTTCCCTCGACTGCTTCTTTGAAAAGGTATTTAATGTAATCTCGGCAGCTCTTTTCAAGCGAAAATACGGCGTCAAAGGCCTCTTTTTCGTCTTCCCCAAAACAAATCACGCCGTGATGTGCCATAATTACCGCCCTGCCCCGGGTTTTTGAAAGCGCTTTTTCAATTCCTTTGCAGAGCTTTTTTGTGCCCGGCAAGCCATAATCGGCAACAGGAACAGGCTCCCCCTCCGAGGAAAAAGCAGCCGGCATCTCCGCTTTGCCGATAACGCTCGCAGCCGAAGCCTGAGTCTGGTGGGTGTGAATGATGAAATTTGCCTCAGGACGCTCACGATAAATCAGCGCGTGCGCTCCCCTTTCCGAAGAAGGCTTTATATCTCCCTCGTATGAGCCGTCCTCTATTTTACAGATTACAATTTCGTCCGGAGTGAGACTCTCATAGGCGCGTCCGCTCGGCGTAATCACAAATGTCGAAGCATCCAGACGGCAGCTTACGTTGCCCCAGGTTCTTGCTATCAATCCGCTTTCGACGAGCTCAAGTCCCGCCTCGACAACAAGCTCCTTCGCTTTCTTAACCTCCATACTCTTTTCCTCCGTCCGGTCAGTCTTTGCAGACGACCTGAGCAAAAACGCGGTCAAAGGCGCCAAGCGCTTCGTCAATTATTTCTTCTGTGTAGGCAGCGCTGGTATAAAGCCTGCTTCCGGCGAGGGTTACCAGCCCCTCCGCCATATACGCAGCTCCTATATGTTCCATTTCTTCCTTGCGGATTGAAGTCTGCTTCATTACTTCCGGAATTGTCCATGGTTTTGACCAGTTAATTGAGAAATGCATCGTGCCGACTGTTTCAAGGTGGCATATTGAGCCCTGATTGAAGGCGATGAAAGGCAGCTCATGTTTTTTAATCAGGTCATTTAGACCCTTTGTCATTCTGTCGCCCATCTTTCCGGCGACCTGTGCCGCGTTTCTGCGCTCGATTTCGCACAGCGTGTAGTAGCCTGCCGCGCTGCTCAGCGGAGTTGCCGCCATCGTGCCGCCGATAAGAGCCTTCTTGCTCTTTCCGCCGAGTCCGGCGCAGAGATACTGCATATATTCCTTCTTGCCGCCCAGTCCGCCTGCGCCCGGATAACCTCCCGCAACTACCTTGCCGAATACGGTCAAATCGGGTGAAACTCCGAAATAGCCCTGCGCGCCCGCCATACCCAGACGGAACGCCGTTACGACCTCGTCAAATATCAGAAGCGTATCATATTTGCGGCAGAGCGCCTCAACGCCCTTGTTGAAATCCTTGTCAAGCGGACGGGTGCCGCTTTCCGGGCCCACGGGCTCGATCATTACGGCGGCAGTACCGCCTCGAAGCTGATTCATTTTCAGCTTGCGCTCAAGGTCGTTGAGGTCGTTGGGGAAAAACTCCTGTGTGTCCTTGAAAACGAAATGAGGAACGCCGTGCGCCTGCGTCCATTTTGAACCGGGTATGCGTATGCCGTAGGCAAGCTGATCGCTCCAGCCGTGATATGCGCCGCCCATTTTTATAATGTTCTTTTTCTTTGTCGCAAGCCGCGCAACGCGTATTGCAGCCATGCAGCCCTCCGTACCCGAGCCTAGCATTCTGAACATCTCAACATTCGGCATGGATTCAGAGATTTTTTCCGCAAGTTTGTACTCAAATTCATGGAACAGTCCCGTCGACGGACCGCATTCGTTAAGAAGCTCGATGACCTTTTCCCGAACCTCCGGCGGGTTGCTGCCGAGCACGGTGGGTCCACCTGCCTGAAGAAAGTCGAAATACCGGTTTCCGTCTATATCGTAAAGATAGGCTCCCTCCGCTTTCGTAAAAACCAGCGGGAACGGGTAGTTGAATGCAAGATTGTGCTGAACTCCCCCGGGTATCAGCTTCTGCGCCTTGCCGATTAACTCCTTTGACTTTGGGCATTTTTCCTCGAAGTATTCTTTTTCGTAACGTGCAAGAGCTTCTTTGCTTATACTGTAAATAGGCCTTTTGATAAGCTCGTCAAGCTGTGAGCTGATTTTTGCCGCATCAGGATATTCCGAGATCGCAAAACGGGTGTCCATATACAATCCTCCAAAGCCATAGTTTAACATACGGTGAGTGGTCACTCACTTTTCTTTGAGTATAGCATAAAGCGTCCGATTGTCAACGTTCAAACGTCGAATTTACCTTCAGATTTGAATGTTTATGCAGTATATACGATAATATCCTGCAATTTCTTTGCTGATTCACAGCAAAAAACGGTTGCTTTTTTGATAATACCTGTTAATATTTAATTATGTGAGTATCCGCTCACTATTTCAGGGAGGCGATTACAATAACTGAACTGTATTTAAGAATATCTAAAGAGAAGCAGCTGCGAATCATGCAGTCCGCTATCGCCGAGTTTGCCGAAAACGGCTATGAGCACGCGAACACAAATCGCATAGCAAAATCCGCAGGCATAAGCGTCGGCAGCCTCTTCAAATACTTTGAAAGCAAAGAGGATCTTTTCCTTTCAACGGTAAAATACGGCGCAGCTGAAATGAAAGAACAGCTGAAGTCGCTTGCGGCAGAGGACGGTGACGTTTTTATCAAGGTCGAAAAGGTGCTCCGAACGGTACAGCAGCACTCCAGACAAAACATCAGCCTGATACGCCTATACAATGAGATGACGGCTCACGGCAGTCCGACGCTCGTATTTCAGGAGGTCGACTGGCTTGAGTCCTTTACGGCAACGCTTTACGCGCAGCTCATTGAAAAGGCAAAGGCAGACGGCGATATTCGTCCTGACTGCGACGCAAGGATGTTTGCATTTCTTCTCGACAACCTGTTTATGATGCTGCAGTTTTCCTACACCTGCGATTATTACAGAGAGCGTTTCAAGGTTTATGTCAGCAGCGACATCCTACAAAGAGACGAGTTCGTTGTCGAGCAGGCGATGAAATTTATTAGAGCGGCGTTTTCAAAGCAGTAGGCATCAGATATTGCTTGCTGAATTTCTCTGTTGCTCGGTTAACATAATATTGGAGGTATAAGCCGTGAGGGACGGAGCGTATATCCTTGCATATGATGTGGGCACGACCGCGGTCAAGACCTGCCTCTATCATGTAGATTCCGAAATCAAGCTCGTCGCTTCTGCAGGTGAAAGCTACCCTTTGAACGTGCTTCCCAACGGCGGTGCGGAGCAGAATCCCGAGGACTGGTGGCATGCGATTTGCGTTACGACAAAACAGGTCATTTTGGCTTCAGGCTTTGACGCAAAAGCTGTTTCGGGAATTTCCTTCTGCACACAGATGCAGGGACTTATACTTGTAGATAAAAACGGAAAACCTGTGCGCCCTGCAATGAACTATATGGACCAGCGCGCCTCAAAAGAACTGAAGGAAGGTCTGTCCCGAGGTCTGACTATCGAAGGCTGCAATGTTCTCAGGCTCGCAAAGTCGCTTCTCATCACAAGAGCCGTTGCCGCCAGCGTCAAAGACCCAGTCTGGAAATATAAATGGGTTGAAAATAACGAAACCGAGCTGTTTTCAAGAGTACGCTGGTGGCTGGACGTCAAGGAATACCTAATTTTCTGCTGCTGCGGGGAATTCGTTATGACGGCAGACTCCGCGTTTTCAACGATGCTTTATGATATCAGAAAAGGGCACGAGTGCATAAGCCGCAGTATGTGCGAGATGCTCGGAGTACGCTTTGAGCACCTGCCCCCCCTAATTAAATCGACCGACTGCGCGGGAGGGCTTACGGAAGAAGCGGCACAGGCACTCGGTCTTGCCGCGGGGACGCCTGTTTTCGGCGGCGGAGGCGACGCCTCTTTGATTGGCGTCGGCGCGGGAGCCGTCGGGCTTAACCAGACGCATGTATACTGCGGAACCTCCGGCTGGGTCTCAACTGTCGTCGACAGGCCAATGGTCGATGTTTCCTCGAAAATTGCGGCGGTTGTCGGCTCGAACCCCGGGTTTTACAACTATTTCGCAGAGCTTGAAACGGCGGGTAAATGCCTCGAATGGGTCAAGGATCACCTCGCCCTTGACGAGATTGACATATACCTCGAAAAAAAGCACGTTTCCGACTCTCAGGAAGCAATATATAAAAGCCTTTACGATTATATGATGTTCGTCGTCGCCGGAATCCCAGCCGGAAGCAACGGTGTCATCTTTACCCCGTGGCTTCACGGGAACCGCTGTCCGTTTGAGGATTCAAAGGCGAGAGCAATGTTCATCAACATAGGTCTCGACACCGGCAAAACCCAGCTAATACGCGCGGTGCTCGAGGGCGTGTGTTATCATATGCGCTGGATGCTTGAAGCCGAGGAGAAAAAAGTCAGAACCTCGGAAACCATCCGGTTTGTCGGCGGCGGCGCTCTTTCGCCTGTCACCTGCCAAATCCTCTCGGATATTCTGGAACGTGAGATCGAAACGGTTGAGAACCCGCAGAACGTCGGTGCTGTCGGCGCTGCCGTTACGGCTGCGGTCGGACTGGGCATCATAGGCGGCATCGACGAAGCTTCAAGCCTCGTCAAACCAAATTGCTCATATTCGCCGCAAGCGGCAAACAGAGTTCTTTACGACACGGGTTTCGAGGTCTATAAAAATCTCTATAAGGATAACCGCAGAAACTTTGCGGCAAGAGCCGCGATACTGAACTGCTTATAAGGTTTACATAATAATTCAGCGGATGCCATTTTACAAGGTATCCGCTGAATTATTATGCTGTTGTTGAGGTTTATACAATTTGGAAAATATAGAATTTCAAATAATCCGTCTCCGGAACGTTCCACAGTATCGGGTGGTCGGGAGCCTGCTGACGGGCTTCTATCTGTCTGAGTTCAACTGAAGCGTCGCGCGCCGCCGCTTTAAGCATCTTTCTGAAGAACTCATCGCTTACGAAATGTGAGCAGGAACAGGTCGCAAGATATCCGCCCCGCGGCAGGAGCTTCATGGCTCTGTAGTTTATCTCCTTATAGCCGCGAAGCGCGGCGTCAATCGTCTTGCGCGACTTCGTGAAGGCAGGCGGGTCGAGGACAATGAAGTCGTAAGGTTTCTCCCCTTCCCGCTCCAGCTGCGGGAGCAGGTCCAGAACATCCGCCGCTAAAAACTTCATTTTACCGTCCAGCCCGTTCCGCACAGCATTTTTTCGTGCCGTTTCGATTGCACTTTCCGAAACGTCAACCGCGCAGACGTATTCGGCTCCGCCGAGAGCCGCGTTAAGTGCGAAGGAGCCGGTATGCGTAAAACAGTCCAAAACCCGCTTTCCTTTGGAAAGCCTTGAAACGGCCAGACGGTTATATTTCTGGTCAAGGAAAAAGCCCGTTTTCTGTCCGTTTTCGACGTCGACCTCATATTCGATTCCATTCTCACTTATCACGGTCACGGGAGAAATCGGTTGAGGGACGTTCTCCAGCGGAAACCAGCCCTTGTTCTGCGAAAGCCCTTCAAGCTCTCGGATAGCGAGGTCGTTTCGCTCATAAATGCCGCTTATTCTCTGTCCGTCCTCGGTCAGCACCTTATAAATCAGTGGAAACAGCATGGATTTTCGGATTTCGATGCCGTAGGAGAGCGTCTGCGTAACGAGAATTTCCCCATACCTGTCAACGGTCAGTCCGGGGAAACCGTCAGCCTCGCCAAAAATCACGCGGCAGGCGCCCATGTCCTCTGCCATGACCGTCTTTCTGTATTCCCATGCATAGCGAAGCCTGCGCTCAAAAAAGGCTTCGTCAAAGCTGTCATTCGCGTTGCGCGAAATGAGTCGTATTCTGATTTTTGATTTTTCGCTCAGAAAACCGGTTCCGAGATACTTTTCCTTATCGCTTACGACATCGACGAGGGAGCCGTTAGCTATGCCCTCCGTATTTGTCAGCAGCTCCTCATCATAGACCCATGGATGACCGCCCTCAAGCGCGGCCTGAGCCTTTCGCGTAACCGTTATAACCGGATATTCTCGTTGTTTCTTCATATATACATTCCTTTTAATCTGCCTAAACGCCGTAATAAACGCCGTCCGACTGCCTGACTAAGCCTTGTGCTTCGAGCTGTTCGATGTGCTTAAGAAGCATAAGCTTCTCCCAGAAGACAACCAGAAGCGTCGGATGCGCACGGTAAATGAGGTTTTGTTCCGCCAGCGCGTGCAAATCCGATGGATTTTGCACAAGGTATTTATATACCCGCTCGCCGCGCTTTTCGATTCTCTGCCGGAATTCCCGAAGCGCAGGCACGGGGTTTTCCACAAGCTCACGGGTATGGCTCGACACGAGGTGCGGCGGGTTAAGCTCTATAAGCCTGTCGATGGAGCGCATCATCTGCCCGGGGTCCGCAAGATGCTCGCCGTACCAGGGTCCGGCCTTAGTAAGGCAGATGTCCGAGCTGAAAAGGAATTTCTCTTCCGGAAAAAAGAAGCAGCAGTGTCCGGCGGAATGTCCCGGTGTGTGAAGCACCTGCGCCTTGACCGTGCCGAAATCAATTATCTGCCCCTCGGCAATCGTCGCTATGTTTCGGTCGGGGTCAAAGGGCTTGTTGCCGGGACCGAATTCGCGAAAGCCTATCTCACGAAAGGCGCTCCACCTGTCGGTATCGGGCATCAGCTCATCCCACATATCCAGAGAGTTCTGTAAAAGGTACGCATTCTCGTCCCTCAGCGCTTCCGTTTCGAGCCCGTGTATCATCACCTGCGCGCGCGGAAATAGCCCGTTGCCTCTCCTGTGGTCGAGATGGTGGTGGCTGTTTATTATTAAATCTATCCCCAAAGGGTCAAGTCCCTGCAGCCCGTCCCCGTCCATGCCCGTTTCGATGACTGCCTGCACGTCGTCGTTTATATGGAGCAAGTTTGAATAAGTGAAGCCCTGCTCCGTCAGCATAAGCGTTATTTTGTCCGAAATCTTGACTTGCAAATCAATCTTATCTCCTTAGAACATTCTTTTATCCACCCTTGATAATAAACCAAAAACTGATTTTGTCAAATATCGCCGCCATCCGGCCGATTATTCCTTTTACTCCTCGAAAGTATGTGGTTATAATAAGCAAAATCAAAGCAGCGTGTTATATGATGTGAAAAACCGGCATTACCAAAAGGCGGCATCCGCATTTAACGGATACCGCCTTTTATGTTTACTTAATTGTTCGATGAGCCTTTTCGTCTTTTTACCGAGCGGAAATATATCAGCGCCATTGCTAAGGCGAGACAGAGCAAAACCGCCGCGTATACCGTCTTTGTTTGAGATACTGCGTTTTTGACGGAGTATCCGGCTTTTTCAATGCTCATGGAAGCGCAATGGATGTCGACGTCTCCTCCGTGCTCCGTGCAGTTATTGGAGAATATTCCAGAGATTCGCAGAGTGTCGCCGATATGCTTGTAGTCGCCGAAATACCCGATACTCTCAGCGTCTTCAGCTTTCATCCAGATACCGATGGCATTTGTGCCGTCGCTTATATTTACCCAAGCGTACTCTCCACGCTCCAACACCTCTCCTAAAGCTTCGCCCTCAATGGTGACGCTCTGCCCATTGAATGCTTCGGCTTCGTTAATGAGGCTGTTAATGTCAGTCACTTCCACGGCGCCCGCCGAAATCACAAATAATGCGGAGAGCAAAGCGGTGATAATCATCGCTTTCAGTGCTTTACACATAGCTTTTTAACTCCTCCGATTACAAATCCGAATAACGCAAAGACAGAAATAAACTCGAGCCTTCCGAGGTACATTGCAAGGATATACTGTATTTTCATAACAGCCGGCATCGATGCTGCAGTTACGCCGATGCTCAGACCGACGTTTCCGGAAACAGAGGCCGCCTCAAAGGCAGAATCGGCCAGCGGATACCCGTAAAAAGTTCCGAGCAGGGTAGTTATCGCAAAAAGGACCATATAGCAAACTATGATGAGCGCGGAGGCCTTGACCGTGGGGTCATCCAGCACATAATCCTTGATGTGATGGTACTTCTCAACCCTTATATTTCTCTCCGGCGAAAGTATTTTTTTGATGTCGCTAACTATTCCCTTGAAAACTATGCCGACTCTCAGTCCCTTGAAGCCGCCAGCCGTAGAGCAGGCCGAGCCGCCTATCAGCATCGCGATGACCATGAGAAGTATTCCGAAATCCCCCCACTCATTGGCAAACTGCCTTGCATATATGCTTCCGAAGCCCGTGGTGGTGTGCGCGGAAAGAACGTTATACACAACGCGCCTGAAGGAGGAAACCGCATTTGTATATACGCCTGTCTGCGAGAGCTTGAGGACCGCAAAAGCACTTATGAGAAATGAGGTGATAAAGAAGCTCTGAACCTCGATGTTTTTTATAATTTCCCTCTTTTTGCCCTGCCATATCGCATAATGCAGTCCGAAGTTCAGCGAACCGAGAACAAAGAGAATGATGGTAATGATCTCGAAGGAAAAGCTGTGGTAGTACATAATGTTCTGGGTATTCGGAGCAAATCCGCCTGTGCTCCATGCGGACTCAAACATAAATAGCCCGTGGAAAAATGCCGGCAGAGGCGAAAGCCCTATACTCATGCCGCAAATCCAGAGCGCAAGAGTTCCTACCAAGAGGTAGATCATACTGATTTTCCAGATGCTTCGCGCGGTGTTTTTAACATTCGGCAGCAGTTTAACGTCTTTTCCCTCGCCGCAATACATCTTGTATGCCCCGCCGATGTGTTTTCCCAGAAAGCTAAGTGCCAGAACGACCATTCCCTGACCTCCTATGAAGGTCAGCATATGCCTCCACATATTGAGGCCTGTTGAAATATGGTCAAGGTCCTGCGTCAGCACAAGCCCTGTGGTCGTAAAACCGCTCATTACGTCAAAGCAGCCGTCCAGAAGGCTTCTTGTGTGTCCGCTCAGAAGGTAAGGTATCGAGCAAAGGAACATAAGCATAATCCAAGACAGAGCAGCAATGATATAGCCGTATTTCCAGTCGACCTGAACCTCGCCCCGGCGCGTTTTTCTGCCGACAGTCATTAAAAAGCAGCCGACAATCGCGGAAACCGATATGCTTATCACAAAATCCAGCGCAGGATTCCACTCGCTCATAATAAGGGACGTAATCAGCGGTATTGCCATAAGAACCGCTGTTCCCAGAACAATATAGCCCGTATAGTAGCTTACGATATAAATACTTGGAAAACGTGTTTTAATATTATCCATAAAATCACCGCACAGCAAGGAAAGTCAGCGCAAAAAATACGCCGCAGTACAGCACGGCCGACAGGACTTCCGTCAAAAGCCCCATTATTTCATTTTTTCTTTTTCGCATACGCCCCTCCGTCATGCAGAAGCTTTTTGATTTCAGGGAAGGTTGAACGGTTAGTGATTATGTGCATGCTGTCGTTTCGGCATATCTGTGTATCGCCTCTGGGAAAAATCACTTTCCCGTCGCGCAGTATTGAAGCGACGACGCATTCCGAAGGCAACACGATGTCCTTAATAAACATATCAAGCCAGCGGTTGTTCTCGTTGACTGCAACCTCGACCAGTATCATAGCTCCCCTATCAAAGGTCTGAACGATCTTGCAAATATCCCTATCGAATTCATATTCGATCAAATCCGCTATAACCTCCGTGCTGCACACGGTCTGGTCAACACCCAAAGCCTTAAACAAAGAAATGTTTTTGGGATTATTGATTCTTGCAATCGATTTTCCGATATTGAAGCCTTTTTTCGCTATCTGGCATATTACGAGGTTTTCCTCATCCTTGCCCGTGACGGCCGCGATAATATCCGCTTCATTTATCCCCGCATCCTTAAGCACGTCGATATCCGTTCCGTCTCCGCAGATTACGACGGCGCTGATATCCTCCGCGATTCTCCGGCAGGTTTCTTCGTCCATTTCGACAAGCGTGACATTGTAGCCGCGTTCCTTCAGCGTTTTGAGGAGGTTCGAGCCGACCTTGCCGCCGCCTATAATAATTGACTTCATCTTTGACTCCCCTCGACTTTGCCCTTAATGATATATGAAATCAGCTCAGTAGGATTGATCATTTCGATACCGAGCAGCTCGTATACGCTTTTTTTCTGCGGCTCGTTTACCCTTGCGATTACCCTAGGAACCTTGAATATCTCTTTTGCCGCAAGCGAAACCGTTATATTGAGGTTATCGTCGGACGTGACAGATAATACATAGTCGGCGTGTTTAATTCCGGCTTCTTTCAGCACGGCGTTGTCATATTCAATGCCCTTTACGCTTAGTCCATTGAAACCGGTCCCGAGAGCCTCAAGCCTTTTCGAATCTCTGTCAACGACAGAAACGTTATGACCCGCATCAGTAAGCTCCTCTGACAGCATTCTTCCGAGCCTTCCGCTGCCAATAATTATGATGTACATACAGTTCTCCTTAAGATAATTGCTTATTTTTCCGATTTCCCGCGGCTCAGGTTTTCCGGCCGCTTTATACTGCACCGTCGCCGAAATCGTAAGTTCGCAGCTTGTAATTATCAAGCAGCGTACATATCTGCTCAAGATTTCTGCACGCCGGCTCAAAGGTGGGGTCAAGCGAATAGGCAGCTCTGTAGTGGCAGCGCGCTTTGCTGCCGTTCCCCTTCAGCTCATACATGATGCCGAGCAGATTGTGCGGCTGCGGCGCGTCTGGATCAATCCGCATCGACTCAACGATAAAACCGTACGCCTTTTCGTATTCGCCGCCTCGGAGGCTTTTTACCGCCTGTAAGATATTCAGAGAAAACTTTTCATTTGTCAAAACCTGATTGTTCATAAGTCCTGCCTCCCAACGGTATAATAATACGTCGGGAGAAATAATTTTTGTGTAAGGCTTATACTAAGCCCTGTTATGTTATTGTGAAGAAAAGCGCCGAGGGTGCATTAAGGTCACTTTATCGGGTAATAATAAACCGCCCTGACGGTAAAAGCCCGTCAGGGCGGTGCTTACAATTTATCCGGCAACAGCGCTATTCGTCCGCAAGACGGTAACCTACGCCGATTTCCGTGATGATATACCGCGGCTGTGCGGGATCCTCCTTCAGCTTTCGCCGGAGATTTCCCATGCATACCCGCAGGGACTGCGTATCGTCCGAGGTAATCATACCCCAGACGTTTTCGATTATATACCTGTGCGTCAGGACCTTGCCCTGATGCCTTATCAGCAAAGCCAGCACCTTGTACTCATTCGGCGTCAGATGTATCTCCTCGCCGTCAAGCCATACTCTGCGCTTTTCCACATCAACCGTCAGTCCTCCGATTGCCGCGATCTGTTTTTCAGGGCCTTCTGTCCCGTCTGCACCCCTGTTCCTGAGAATTACGCGTATCCGCGCGCAAAGCTCCGCAACACTGAAGGGCTTGGTCAGATAATCGTCCGCTCCGGCGTCCAGCGCCTCAACTTTCTCGCGGTCATTTCCGCGCGCCGATACTATAACGATTGGTATCCGTGAAATTTCGCGCAGCTTTTTAATAACTTCAACACCGTCCATATCCGGCAGGCCAAGGTCGAGAATCAGAATATCCGGGTTGTGCGACGCTGCCAGCATCAGTGCCGCCGCACCGCAATCGGCCTCTATGCTTTTATAACCCTGTGTTTCGAGCGAAACCTTCAAAAAACTGCGTATGGTTTTCTCATCATCCGCGATCAATATCAGAGGCTGCATTATTTTTTTTCTCCTTTACCGGAATACGGAATTCAACTGAGGTTCCGTGCGGAAGGGTGTTTTTTATCAGTATGGTGCCTCCGTGCGCTTCAACGATTGATTTGCACAGAGAAAGACCAAGCCCGAAACCCCGCCGTTTCCCATAAGGCTTGCTTCTGCGCGAATAAAGACGTTCAAACATATGCGGCAGGTCTTCCTTAGAAATGCCCGGACCGTTGTCGCTCACCTCGAAAATTACATTTTCTTCTTCTCTTTTCAGCGAAACCTTAATTTCGCTGCCTTCGGGCGTGTAGTTTATCGCGTTGTCCAAAAGGTTCACCAGCACCTGAGTTATAAGGACTCCGTCGGCTTCGAAAACGATTATCTCCGCGGGAATGTCAGTTAAAATCGTATGCCCTTCCGCGCGCTTCTTAACGTGGCCTATCGCTTCCGCGACTATCTCCTCCGCCGCTTCCTTCCCGATATTCAGTTTCACTCTTCCTTCGTCGAAGCGCGTCATATTAAGAACATTTTCGACAAGCTCGTTAAGCCAGCCCGCATCGTCGTATATGTTCTTGAGAAAGCTCTTTTTTATATCGTCGCTGACCGAGTCATAATTATCAATCATGGTGCTGGCGGAGCCCATAATACCCGTAAGCGGTGTTCGAAGGTCGTGCGAAATTGTCCTGAGCATATCGGCACGCAGACGCTCGCGCTGTATCTGTATCTGAGTTTCTTCCTGTTTTCTGTAAAGCATCTCGCGTTCAAGCACTACCGCAATCTGCGTTGAGATGGTATCCAGAAATTCCATCTGGACACCCGACAGCACGCTCTCTCCCTTCATCGCCACACCTATAACTCCGATAACGCCGCTTTGACTGACAACAGGCAGATAATATGCCTTTGCCTCCGGAAAAAGCCTCGTTCCTTGTCCGCAGGGACTGCCCGACTGATATGCCTCATAACACACGACGCTCTCTTTGTCATCCGAAAAAATGTCGACGCCCTTGACACACCTGTCACGTACATTTTCCTTGGTATCATAGAACTGCACCAAAACGTCGGCCGAAAACTGCTTGGCAAGCTCATCGGCGGAGACCTCTGCAAGATTTGCGCTGCTTTTTACTCCGAGGAGTCTTCTTCCAATCTGGTAAAGCGCTTTTATACGTGCCTCTCTCTCCTCCGCAAGCAGCGTTTCCCGCCTGATTCTGATTGTCAGCGTGCTTGTAAAAGCGCCGACCAGAAACATGATTAGAAAGGTCATGGGGTAATCGGGGCTGTATGCCTGGAAAGTGTAATATGGCTCCGTAAAAAAGAAGTTGTAAAACAGCACCCCGAAAAGCGATGCTATAAGGCTGTAAAGATAGCTGCCCGTCATATAGGAATACAGAAGAATGCCAAGCAGATATATCATCACGATATTGGTTTCGAGCGCACCCAGATACCGAAGCAGCGCAGAAATACCGGTACACAGTGCCATCATCACGGCAAGCTTTATAAAATTCAGAAAAAAGACCGCGGCTTTTCTGTGCTTTTCCGGCGCATTCCCCGATGATTCGGCTTTCAATTTCAGCATACGGCTTTGACCTCTTCTGCTCAAAATACGTTTTGGGCTTTCTTGCTGCTATTTCTCTTATTAAAGTGTAAATCAAACGCGGCGGAATATCAAGAGAAGATTAAAACCCGCAAAGCAGTCTGTTTAATCAATTCGCCGACAGCTTCACCCCGTCTGCGTATTGAATAAGGCGGCGCGTTGATTTCTGTACAGTATTGCGTCTTGCGCGGAGATAGTTTTCAGCTATATAATCTTATTAGTTATTAATCCATTTAGTTATAAGAGGTTATTATGAGGAAAAAAATAGATAATGACGTTATACTTTCGTCTGCTTTGCGGATATTTGCGCGCTACGGCTACAGAAAGACCACACTTGAGGACATTGCCGGAGAACTCGGCATGACCGCCGCAGGCATTTATGCCTATGCCGAGAGTAAAAGGGAGCTTTACGAGCAGACAGTAGCCTTTGCAATGCTCCGCTGGCAGGCCAGAGTTAAGGCTGCTGTTGCGCAAAAAAAGATGGCAACCGAGAAAATAACCGTACTGTGCGACAGTGCGCTTCACTATCTGGCGGAGGATCGGGAATTTTCCCTGCTCCTGAAGAGCGACCCATCGATTTTTCCCATGTTTCCTACTGTCGACCCTTATGAGGAGATTAACACCGCCTCCGTGGAGATGATTGCGGAAATCCTTTCTCTCGGCGACAGGACTGGCGAATTTCGCAAGCTTGACACGAAAACCGTATCAGAGGTCATCTTCTCCATTTACAAGGGTTTTGTCATCCATGCTTATGTGCAGGACGAAATTGAGTTCATTGAAAAAAACCTTCCCCAGACTCTTGACCTCATACTGCGTGGAATTGAAAAGAAGTAACGCCGCAGGTGCATTTCTGCGGCGAAAACAATAATTTAATCAGCGAAAGGGGTACAGCAATGGTAAAATATCTGTCTCAGGAATGGCAGGCCGAGGTCGACAGAGAACTGCGCGCGCATCTTTCTCCGGAAAAAATGAATAACATCAGCTCCTCTATGAACAACCGCTACTTAAACTGTCCCGGCGGTGGAAGCAAGTATTTCTTTGTGAGCTTTACAAACGGCAAGGTCGATGAGGTGCTCGTCGGGGAAGGCGAGGGCCCTAAGGCCGAATTTTACATTACCGGCGATTATGAAACCTTTGCAAAAATCTCGCGGGCCGAGCTCGGCTCGCAGAAGGCGCTTATGGGCGGAATGCTGAAGCTCAAGGGCAATATGGTAAAGGCCCTGAAGCTTGCGTCGCTGTGCGACCGACTCAACAAAATCGTTGCAACAATCGATACCGAATTCTGAGGAAAGGGGCAGACAAATGAAATTTGAAAACAAAGGTCCTTATTTTATAGACTATCCCGCGCGCATTAAGGCAGTCCAGGCGGAGATGGCGAAGCAGAACATTGACGTATATCTGGGAAGCCGCCTTCGCACGACCTCCTGGTGCACCGACGCTTTCTTCCCCTGGCGCAGCTTCATAGTCATCCCCTCCGAGGGTATGCCTACAGCCTTTACCTTTGTTATCGACGCCGCTCGCGCGCTTGACGACAGCTGGCTGGACGAGGATCATGTGATGGGCTTTGCCCCAATGGGCGGTCAGGATCAGATTACGCTGATTTCGGACATGATAAACGAGCTTCTGCCTGACGGCGGGCGTGTCGGAGTCGAGGCCGGAATGTCCAATTACCTGCCCGAAGGCTACCTCACCTATTACGAATATAACGCTTTCAAAGATGCTATGCCCGACTGCGAATTCGTGAACGCACATGAAATCATCGACAGGCTGCAAATGATAAAGGACGAAGGCACAATTAACCGCTTTCGCGAGGCCTCCCGTATCGTTGACGTAGGACACGAGGCGGTTTTGGCGGCTATCAAGGACGGAGGCTGGAATGGCATGACAGAGTCCGAGATTGCCGGCATCGCCGCTCTCGCAATGCGCAAAGCCGGAAGCGTTTGGGAATGGAGCTTCACGGGCGGAAATGAAATAGCCTGCGGCTACCGCACGGGTCTTGCCGGAGGCGCCTGCACTCCCGCCACCTGCAAGGAAGTCATGGCCGGCGAGCCTCTCATGGTGGACATACACGGCCTTTTCGGGCTTGCCTGCGGCGACCACACCCATAACTATCTAATCGGACCCGCAACCGAGCGTCAGCTCTGGCATGCAAAGAATTTTGTCGATATAGTTGACCTTACACTCAAGACCTATCGCGCTGGCATTTCTCCGTCCTCACTTGCTGAGGAAATGATGGCTTTTGCCGAGGAGCGTGGCTTCTCCGATTATATGGTGCCAGGTTTTGAGCACGGCATTGGTATGCTTGGCGACGAATGGCGCATCGGCCGCCATGACGGACCCTTCCCCTATTGGACCGATCCCGACCATTGTTATCAGGAGAACGAAGTCCTCATATGCGCTATGCAGTACGCCTGCCCGGAGGAGGACATAGGCTTCCGCTATGAGAACCCGATACTTATCAAAAAAGATGGCTGTGAATTTATGAGCAAATTCCCGCTTGCCGTCGAGGTTATAGAATAAAAAGCCAAGGGTCAGCCGAAAAGCTGACCCTCGTTCCATATGCTGCTATTTAATCATGGCAGCCGCAGTGTCCGTGACCGCTGTTGCCATGGTGCTCATGGTTTCCGCAGCCATGCTCTCCGCAGGCGCCTTCCTGATGCTCCCCATGGTGGTCACAGTTCGCTTCAGCGCTGAATTCGAGCTTACCCGCAAGCAAAGCTTCAACAGCCTTATCCGCATCGCCCGAAACTCCGCCGTATAGCTTTATATTGGCCTCAGTCAGTGCCGTCTTTGCTCCGCCTCCGATACCACCGCAAATCAGCGCGTCTGCTTCGAGCTTATTCAGCACCCCAGCCAAAGCACCGTGACCGCTTCCGTTTGTGTTTACTACAGCGCTGAACACGACCTTACCGTCCTCAATATCATAGACCTTAAAGCGCTCAGTGTGTCCGAAATGCTGGAAAATCTGTCCGTTTTCATATGTTACCGCAATTCTCATTTTTATTACCTCACTTAATATTCAGCTAAATTAACTGTTGCTGTTCTTCCTCGTCCATACGGCATCTTCTTTTACGGCAATGCCCGCAGCCACAGCTACCGGGTTCGTCACTGCACAGAACGTAATCTCCGCCGCTGATTGAAAGATTTGCGCCGTTCACCACGCATTCGGCAAGTTTTACGCGTGCGCTGTTGTAAATTGCCTGCGCCGTCGTTCTGGCGATCTCCATTTGCTTTGAACATTCCTCCTGACTGAGCCCTTCAAGGTCAATCAATCGTATAGTTTCAAATTCATCGACTGTCATTTGTATGATTCTGCGTTCATACGGACTGTGTTCCAGCGGTCCGAAGTTCTGATTTCGCGGCATACAGCAGACACGACGGCATTTTCTCGGTCTCGGCATTTCATCACTGCCTTTCATTATTATTGGCATATGCCAATTACCAACATCAATATAGCATTATATCCGGCATATGTCAATAACTATTTTAATTTCCATAAAAAAAGACGGCGCGCATCAGTGAGCCGTCTTTATATGTATTCAATTCTTATGTGCCGCTATATTATGCCGAGGGGAATCAGCACAGCGAGCGCAGCAGCGTCAACTGCGAACATCGTAATGATAAAGCGCTTCTGTGTTTTCGGTTTCTTGTCATAAATGAGGTAGCTCGCAAGGAAAAACGGGATATAAGTCGTGATGAACACGGGGACTGCGCCCCACCACGGATATATCCAGATGAACGCAGGCGTCCACGCAAGGAAAATCTCCACCAGCGAGAAGAGAAGCGCCGAGACGACTGCAAAGACAATACGGTTATTTATACCCAGGATTTTCATGTCTTTATCGGCCGGCAGGAGTTTCGAGGTGAAGCCCGCAATTGCGAACATCATCGACAACTCCCACGATACGCCGATAAGCAGGATAAAGCTGGTGCTCGCGGCGGAAACAGTCCATAAAGCATAGCCTGTGACGCTGCAGATAACGGCGTTTGCTATTTCATAAAACCAGTGCACGGAATACAGTGCAAGCGCCGCGGCTATGGCCTTGTAATCCTTTTTCTGCACTTCGTTGCAGTACATGATGACAACGATTGCAAAAATAGCGATGAACGTCCAGTTGAAATTCGAAGGGTCACGAACCATTGCCTTTGCCGCGTCTGCAAGCGGTTTGTTGGAATAATCTCCAAACAGCATATATTTCCTCCCTATCGTTTTGTTTATCTGACAATAACATATTTTGGTACCGATGGTCAACATGAAATTACAGATTATGGCTGCATAATCGCCTCAAAAAATAACGTCACGCTAATATCCGGCCAACAAAAAAGCAGAGGCGGAGTTTCCACTGCCTCTGCTTCCTAATAAATATCTCGCGTGCGGAGCGCTCTCGGATCATCGTCGCTCCGAAAGCCGCAGCTGCTCCGTTTTTGCGCTGCGCTTTTGTCCTTGCTCAGCCGAAAAGGACGTTATTGAAAACAGTTTCAAGATATTCCTGTCTGCCGCTTTCAACGGGCACCTCGGCAAGCCCCATAGCGTAGTCGGAAAGCTCCTCGAAAGAAGTCTTGCCGTCAACAATCTTCTTGCCGATGCCATCCCTGTAGCTGCGGTAACGGTTGTCGACGAAGGAGTCGATGCGTCCGTCCTCAATTATCTTTACGGCGGTGCGCAGACCGAGCGCGAAGGAATCCATGCCTGCTATGTACGCAAGCAAAATATCCTCCAGCGTGTTTGAAGCGCGGCGTGCCTTTGCGTCAAAGTTCAGTCCGCCGTTTGTAAAGCCTCCGGCTTTGAACACTTCGAGCATACAAAGCGTTGTGTCGTAAACATTTGTCGGGAACTGGTCGGTGTCCCAGCCGAGAAGCGTGTCGCCCTGATTGGCGTCGATGGAGCCAAAAGCACCGTTGACCGCCGAGACACGCAACTCATGCTGGAAGGTGTGACCCGCGAGGGTCGCGTGATTTGCCTCGATATTCATCTTAAAATCGTCTGTGAGATTGTACTTACGCAGGAAATTAAGGCAGGTCGCGGCGTCAAAATCATATTGGTGCTTTGTCGGCTCCTTCGGCTTCGGCTCGATATAGAAATCTCCTTTGAAGCCGTTCTTGCGCCCGTAATCGCGGGCCATGGTAAGAAATCTCGCCATATTATCAAGCTCGAGCGCGACGTCGGTGTTAAGAAGCGTCTCATAGCCCTCGCGTCCGCCCCAGAAAACATAGCCCATACCGCCGAGCTTAATTGTTGCGTCGATGCAGGACTTTACCTTTGCCGCGGCGACGGCAAAAACGTCCGCGCTGCAGGAGGTCGCGGCACCCGCCATGAACTTTTTATCGCTGAAATTATTGGCTGTTGCCCACAGGAGCTTCTTGTTGTGCTTTTTCTGAAGCTCGTAAATGTAGTCCACCATGACCTTGAAGTTCTCTATGCTCTCCTTGACGGTCTTGCCCTCGGGAGCGATGTCCGCATCGTGGAAGCAGTAGTACTCAATGCCGAGCTTGTCCATGAGATCGAAAGCAAAGTCCGCCTTCGCCCTGAACATTTCCACGGAATCAGATCTGCCGAAGCTCTTATCCATGGAGGGATGCCCAATCGAGAACATATCCACACCTTCGCCGTCGATGGTGTGCCAATAGCTCATAGCAAATTTGAGGTGTTCGCGCATCGGCTTTCCCGAAATGACTTCTTCGGGATTGTAGTATTTGAAAGCAAAGGGCTCTCTGCTGTCTTTCCCTTCAAAGCGGATTTTTGTGATTTCATCATAGCTTTTCATGTACTCGTCTCCTTTAATAATATGTTTGCAAGCAGATTTTATATTGTTTTCGGCTTTCTGATTTTTTCGCGGATTGCGGGAACAACAATTTGTACGAACACCGCAATGAGTAGAATTGAGCCCTTTATCGTGTCGTTGATGAGAGCGTCAAATCCAAGCGAAGCTATTATTTTATCAATGATGGTATAGGACATTGCGCCGAACAAAACGCCGAGCAAGCGTCCCTTTCCGCCGCTCATGCTGATTCCGCCGATTACTACCGCGGCGATAGCGTACATTTCATAGCTCTTGCCTATCGTTGCGGGGTCAACGGAGCCATTCATACCCAGCCAAAGGAAGGAACTGAGACCGCACAGGAGACCCGTTATGACGAAAACAAGAACTCTAGTTCTTTTTACGTTAATGCCGGCGAGCTGCGCCGCCTTTTCGTTGGAGCCGACGGCAAAAACAGTCTTGCCGAATTTCGTCATGGTGGAAACATAGACCATGATTGCGGTAATTGCAATCAGGACAAGTCCGACAACCGGCACGGTAAGCCACTTTGCCTGCCCGAAGCCATAAAACGCGTCGTAGCTGGAAAGCGTTCCGTCCATGTTATAAATGGACTGCCCCAGCGTCCTCAGGTAATACTGTGCAATTGAACGGTAAATCAGCATTGTCGAAAGCGTTACGATAAACGCCGGCATTTTGGCAAGGCCGACAAAAACTCCGTTTATCAGACCGCAGAATATTCCGGCTCCCAGCGCGAATATCAGCGTAATAATAGGGCTGTTTGTCGCGTTGAACACAACAACGGAGAGCCCTCCGATAAGTGACAGCATCGAGCCGACTGAAAGGTCTATGCCGCCGGTAATGATTACAAGCCCCATGCCGAAAGCGAGGACGCCGACGACCGCTGAGTGGCGCAGGATGTTCATAACTCCGCTCCATGTGGTCGCTCCGCCGTTTATCAACAAAAACGCAATCAGTATCACAAGGAAAATCAGTATAAAGCTGTAGTTGCCCAGGGTTTTGGTAATCGAATTGCCTGTTTTGGGCTTTGTTTCGGTTTCGTTCATGTTACTTGGCCACCTCCAAAGAATTGATTGCGTTAGTCGCCCACAGCATAACGGTCTCCTCCGACATATCGTCGCGGCTCAGCTCGGTCTGCAGGTGTCCGTGATAGAATACCACGCAGCGATCCGCGACCTGTTGGAGTTCCGGTATTTCCAGAGTGTTGACCAAAATGGTCTTCCCCTCTTTTGCCAGTTGGTTAATAAGCTTATATATCTCAGCCTTCGCACCGACATCAATTCCCTGTGTGGGATTGTCCATCAGCAAAACATCAGCCTTTGTGTTCAGCCAGCGGGCAAGAATGACTTTCTGCTGATTTCCGCCCGACAGCGAGGTAATCATATCCCCTGGTGAATTAGATTTGATATTGAGAGCCTTTTCGAGTTTGCAGTATCTCTTGTTTTCTTTTCGCCTGAATATGTGCTGTATTCTGCCGGAAAGCGTGTGCTCGGAGACATAGCAGTTTTCAAGCAGCGTGAAGTCCTGAATTACTGAATTTTCCTTGCGGTTAGACGGAATCATGGATACTTTTTTTGTCATTGCCTTGTGTATGGAATGCATCGAGATAGTGGCATCCCCGATTTTCAGCGTTCCGCCTGTCATCGGAAGTACGCCGAAAATCGTCTGAAACATTTCGCTCACTCCGGAGCCGACAAGCCCGGTAAAGCCTACGACCTCGCCCTTATTGACCGTAAGACTTACGTCTGAAAAGCCGTGTCCCGAAAAATGGTTGAGTTCAAGAACAGGCTCTCCGCACTCGCGGGTCTCATAAGCCGCCTGCTCGCAGTATTTGCTGCCGACCATCATTCTGGTGACTTCCTGCGGGTTTGTGTCCGCTATTTTACCTGTATTTATAAACTCGCCGTTGCGTAAAACCGTGTACCGGTCCGCAATGGTGAATATTTCCGTCATCTTGTGTGAAATGAACACGAAAGATTTTCCCTGATCCTTCAGCCTTCGGATAATCGCAAACAGGTGTCCGATCTCTTCGTTGTTCAAAGCTGTGGTAGGTTCATCCAAAATAAACAGCTTGGCGTTTGCATACAGCGCCTTTGCTATTTCGAGGAGCTGCTTTTTTCCCGTTTCTAGTTCGGAAACCATCACTGTAGGCTCAATCTCGACACCGAGGCTTTCAAACAGCTCCTCGGTTTTTTTAATCATAGCCTTTTTGTCAAGCATCCCTGACTTTTTCGTAATCTCCTTACAGAGAAAAATATTTTCAAACGCCCTAAGGTCGTTAAACAGGTTCAGTTCCTGATGCACGAAGGCTATTCCCACGGCTTCGGAAGACTTAACCGTCGTATGCTCAAGTTTTTCGCCGTCGAACAGTACCGTTCCGGAGTCTCTTGTATAGACTCCCGCCAGAATATTCATCAACGTAGACTTTCCCGCTCCGTTTTCCCCCAGCAGAGCGTGGACTTCTCCCTGCTCGACACTGAAATCAACGTGCTGCAGGACAGGCACGCCGAAAAACGATTTTGAAATGTCCGTCATTTTCAGCATTTCCACTGCCGTATCTCCTTCTTCATGGAGTTTCTCAATGCCCGCAGGAGTAATAATACTCCCGCGGGCACATTTTGTTTAGTTGAGCTTACTTGGAAACTGCGTCGCCGAAGCCCTGGAAATCATTGACGTTTGTCGCGTCAACGACGGATACGGGAACGACGTGATCCTGAGCGACTTCTTTGCCGTCAAGACTGTCGACCATGTCCTGGATAGCGATTTTGATCATGCCGGGGTCATAGGTAACGGAGAAGAGGTCCGCGAGCTTTGCTACTTCTGCCGTATAGTCCTTCTGATGGGTGCCCTTAAGAACGCTGTACATTTCGTTGAGGCCGGAGGAAGTGCCGAGGTTTACGCCTGCATTGAGGAACGCGTCCTTCTTAGCCTGGTCAATGTCGGAGCCCTTGAGAGCCTCGAGGATGCCCATTGCGATTTCGTCGTCGTGTGTGAAGATCCACTTTGTAGCGCTGATTTCATCAACTGTGGAGGTTTCGAGCCACTCGGTGAAGAGCTTCTTGCCTTCGCTGCGGGCCCAGC
>Ga0074193_1001068_pt1 | contig 37542 bp, 32 predicted proteins | sample EPASupsiteHSE605_FD_64523 | JGI IMG/M metagenome (GOLD analysis project Ga0074193, IMG submission 64523) | Bioremediated contaminated groundwater from EPA Superfund site, New Mexico - Sample HSE6-05 | ecosystem: Environmental > Aquatic > Deep subsurface > Groundwater > Contaminated ... | reverse complement strand
GGTGCCGGTCTTGGAGGAATATTAACCCCTACTGGAATTGGGACAATAGTAGAAGAAGGAAAAGAGAAAATAAAAGTTGATGATAAAGAATATATTGTTGAGAAACCTCTGAAAGCTGATATAGCAATAATATTTGGAACTAAGGTAGATAAAAAAGGGAATATTTACTATAATTATTCAACTAGAAACTTTAATCCCCTAATGGCAACAGCGGCTGATACAGTTATTGTTGAAGCAGAAGATTTAGTTGAGATAGGTGAAATTGATCCAAATGATGTAATGACTCCTGGAATATTTGTTGACTATATTGTAAAGGAGGACAAGTAATATGGAAAAGAAAAACGTAAAAGAAATAATTGCAAGAAGAGTGGCAAAGGAGCTTAAGGATGGAGACGTAGTAAACCTTGGAATTGGTCTTCCTACAATGGTTGCTAACTATATACCTGAAGGAATCGATATTACTCTTCAATCGGAAAATGGATTTGTTGGTATTGGACCTGCACCTGAAGCAGGCAAGGAACATAAGGACATTATTAATGCAGGCGGTGGACACGTAACTATTCACCCAGGAGCAGCTTTTTTTGACAGTTCAACGTCTTTTACAATAATAAGAGGTGGACACGTGGATGTAACAGTTCTTGGAGCTCTTCAGGTAGATGGCAAGGGAAACCTAGCAAACTGGATGATACCAGGTAAAATGGTTCCAGGAATGGGAGGAGCTATGGATTTAGTTGTAGGAGCTAAGAAAGTTATCGTAGCTATGGAACACACTGCAAAAGGAAGTCCAAAGATATTAAAAGAGTGTAACCTCCCACTAACAGCAGCAGGACAAGTTAACTTGATAATAACAGAAATGGGAGTAATGGAAGTAACTAAGGAAGGCTTAGTTCTAAAAGAAATCGGTGAGGGTTACACAGTAGAGGATGTAAAGTCTGCTACTGAAGCAGAACTAATCGTAAAAATATAAGAATATAAGGTGCCTGCCACCGGAGAAAAGAGAAAAGTACTATTAATATAAGATACTTTTGCTAATGCTTAAATATAATTTATATACTATTCAGAGATGAAACAATTATTGTATAATATCTATATCATCACAAGTTTATCAGTATAAACAAAACTCTGGATAAGTATGGAGGTAAATAATTGTACAAGTATATAGAGTTAATTGATGTTAAAAAGTATTACGAAATGGGAGAAGTAGAAATTAAGGCATTAGACGGGGTGTCTTTATCAATAGATAAGGGAGAATTCATAGTAATTGCAGGATCAAGTGGTGCAGGGAAAAGCACTGTATTAAATATATTAGGCGGAATGGATACATCGAGTGACGGAGAAGTAATAGTTGATGGAAGTGAAATAAGTAAGTACAATTCAAAGCAGTTAACAACATACAGAAGATATGATATAGGTTTTGTTTTTCAATTCTATAACTTAGTGCAAAATTTAACTGCTGTTGAAAATGTGGAACTAGCTACTCAAATATGTAAAAACCCATTAAATCCAAGGGGAGTTTTAGAGCAGGTTGGATTAAAGGAAAGAATGGACAACTTTCCTGCACAGCTTTCTGGTGGAGAGCAGCAAAGAGTGGCAATAGCAAGAGCCCTTGCAAAAAACCCTAAACTATTATTATGTGATGAGCCGACAGGTGCTTTAGATTACAACACTGGTAAAGCAATACTAAAGCTACTTCAAGATACCTGCAGAAATATGAGCATGACAGTAATAGTAATAACTCACAATCTAGCCATTGCTCCCATGGCAGATAAAATTATTAAAGTAAAAAATGGTAGAGTAGAAAGCATTGAGATTAATGAAAATCCAATTCCTGTAGAAAGGATTGAATGGTAATTATGAAAAATGCTTTAATAAAAGATGCCTTTAGGGAGATAAGGCGTACTCTTAGCAAATTCTTATCAATTTTTGCAATAGTTGCACTAGGAGTAGCTTTCTTCGCTGGTATAAAGGCTACATGTCCAGATATGAAAATTACTGCAGACAAGTATTTTGATGAGTATAGGCTTATGGATATAAAGCTTGTTTCAACCATGGGCTTTAATGAAGATGACATAAATACTATAAAAAAGGTTCCGGGAATAAATGGAGTATTACCAGCTTATTCAATAGATACAATTGTAAATGTGGATAAAGAAGACTTAGTAATTAAGGTGTTATCTCTTCCAGTTGATAAGATGAATAATACTGATGAGTCTTATATAAATAGAGTTAAGTTAGTGGAGGGAAGATACCCGGAAAAGCCAGGAGAATGTTTAGCTGAAAAAGGCAAAATGTTAAATCCAGGGATAGCTATAGGTTCTAAATTAAAGCTTAATTCTGGAGAAAGCAAAGACATAAGTGAGAGTTTAAAGAATACTGAATACACTATTGTTGGTTTTATTGAAACACCTTACTATATTTCTTTTGAGAGAGGGACAAGCAGCATTGGAAATGGTAAGGTGAACAGCTTCATTTTGGTGCCTAAGGAAGACTTCAAAATGCCAGTTTATACTGAGGTTTTCTTGACAGTTAAGGGAGCTAGAGAACTGTTTACCTATGGAGATAATTATAATGAAGCTGTTAAACCTGTGAAAAAGGCTCTCGAAGATAAAGGGAAAGTAAGAGCTGATATTAGATATGAAGAAATAATTTCTGAAGCAAATAAAAAGCTACAAGATAGTAGAAATGAAATTAAAGAGGCGGAAAATAAACAAAAGAGTGAACTTAAAAAAGCGGAAGAAAAGCTTCAAGATGCAAAAATAAAGATTGCCAATGGAGAAAAAGAACTTCAGGATAAGGAAAGAGAAACAAACAAAAGCTTAAGTGATGGAGAAGCTAAGATAGCAGATGGATATAAAAAGCTTCAAGATGGATATGCACAATATAATCTTCAACTTGAAAATTTCAATGCTGCAAAAACACAAGCCGAAAAGGAATTTTTAAGTGCAGATGAAAAAATAAATGCTGCTGAAAAACAGATAAGTGAGCAAGAAACTCAATTAAATGGAATGAAACAGATCTTAGCAACAAACCAAAATCTTTCTGAAGCAGAGAGAGCAGAGTTAGAAGCAAAGGTGAAAGCTTATGATGAACAATTGGCAGTAGCAAAGCAACAGCTTGAGACATCAAAAACACAATTGTCTTCAAAAAAAACTGAGTTAGCTGAAGGAGAAGCAAAGCTAATTAGTGGTAAACAAGCTCTTGATAATAATAAAAAACAACTGCAGGATCAAGAAACAAAGCTCCAAGCTAATAAAATAAAGGCGGAAAGTGAGTTTGAAAAAGCTCATAATAAACTTGAAGCTTCTAAGGTAGAGCTGCAGCAGGGGATAAAAGACTTTGAGAAAGGTAAAAAGGAATCAGATGAAAAAATAGCTGATGGATACCAAAAACTTTCAGATGCAGAAGAGGAAGTAAAAAAACTAGAAAAGCCTCTTTGGTATGTACTTGATAGAAATATGCACATTGAATTTGTAGACTATGGCAAGGCGGCAGAGAGAGTAGATGCTATTGCGCAAGTATTTCCTGTGTTCTTTTTTCTTATTGCAGCATTAGTTTGTTTAACAACTATGACGAGAATGGTAGATGAGCAAAGGATATATATAGGTACATTAAAGGCATTAGGGTATAGCAAGATGTCAATAGCTGCTAAATACATGGTGTATGCTATGTTGGCAAGTGCAAGCGGAAGTATTTTTGGATTGGTAGTAGGGTTTCAAGTATTCCCAACTGTAATTTATAATGCCTACAGAATTATGTACACAATGCCTCCAGTGATTACAGAATTTAATATACATTATGCTCTGTTGTCAACTGCTTGCGCAGTACTTTCAACTACCATAGCTACATGGTTTGCTTGCTATAAAGAGCTAATGGAAACACCTGCAATTTTAATGAGGCCAAAGGCACCTAGAGCAGGCAAAAGAATTTTCCTTGAAAGGATTAAGTTTTTATGGACACGCTTAAATTTTACACATAAGGTTACCGCAAGGAATTTATTTAGATATAAAAAGCGTTTCATAATGACTATTCTTGGAATCGGAGGATGTACAGCACTGCTTTTATCAGGATTTGGACTTAAGGATTCTATTATATCTATTGTTTCTAAGCAGTATTATGAATTATATAATTATCAGATGATAATGAGTTTAGAAAAAGAAATTTACATTGAAAATTCTAAAAACATTGCAAATGAAATATCGAAAGAAAGTAGAATAGGAAGTTATATATTTGTAAAAGAACAGAGCATAGAAATTGGCAAAGGAGATAAGGAAAAAATAGCTTTTCTATATGTTCCGGAAGACACAAAGAAAGTTGAGGATTTTATAACCTTTAGAAATCGAATAAGCAAAGAAAAGCTATCTTTAAAGGATGAAGGAGTAATTTTGACTGAGAAAATTGCAAAGATGCTTCAAGCAAAGGTAGGGGATGAGATCTACATTAAAGATGGAGATGCGAAAAAGTTAAAGGTTAAAGTTACTGGAATAACGGAAAATTACCTTTCACATTATATGTATATGTCTCCTAAACTTTATGAAAAAGTCTATGGTAAAAAGATAAAATTTCAGCAGATACTTGCTAAAACTAGTGATACCAGTGATGCTTTCCAAGATAAGCTTTCTATTGACATATTAAAAGGCGGAGATATATCCTCAGTAAGCTTTACTTCAGGTATAAGCAGCGATTTTCAGGAGATGATAGGAAGCCTTAACTATGTTATTCTAGTTTTAATTGCATCGGCAGGGGCTTTAGCTTTTGTTGTGCTTTATAATTTAACTAATGTAAATGTTACGGAAAGATTGCGAGAAATAGCAACAATAAAGGTGTTAGGATTTTATGATAGAGAAGTTTCTTCATATGTATATAGAGAAAATATTATTCTTACAATAATAGGAATGGTTATAGGCCTTGTACTCGGGATCTTCTTCCATAAATTTATTATAGTTACCGCAGAAATTGACTATATAATGTTTGGACGGGACATTAAAGCCTTAAGCTTCCTATATGCAGCAATACTCACAATGGTATTTTCCGGCGTAGTTAATTTTGTAATGTACTTCACCCTAAGGAAAATTGGAATGGTAGAGTCTTTAAAATCAATGGATTAATTTAAAGGTACCTTTTTAAGGTGCCAATATGAGGTGCCTATATAAGGTACATGGCACGGTCGAAAGGAGAATAGCTAGTGGCTATTCTTTTTTCATAAGTAAATTTAATAAATTGCTGGTTAAAAAAAATAACTTTGGTAAAATAATTCTAATCATAAAAATAAGAAAGGTGGCTTACTATGAATAAATTTACTTTATCTAAAGAAGAGTGTCTTTTGTTTATAATCGATATGCAAGAAAGACTATTCCCAGCTATGAAATATGGAAAAGAAATAATAGAAAAGACAAATATCTTAGCAGCGGCAGCAAAAGCAATGAATATGCCAGTAATAGTTACAGAACATTATCCAAAGGGATTAGGGAAAACCGTTAGTGAAATTGCTAGTTCCTTAGAAAATGCACTAATATTTGAAAAAAATTCTTTTTCAGCATGTACAGATGAAATAGTCGCTGCACTTAAAGCAAAAGGAAGAAAAAAAATAATGGTTGTGGGTACAGAAACTCATGTTTGTGTTTTTCAGACAGTAAGAGGTTTAATTGGATTAGGATATGAAGTTTTCATTGTTTCTGATGCAGTAGCTTCAAGATCAAAGGGGAATTATAGAAATGGCTTGGACCTAATGAAGAGTATGGGAGCAGTAATAACTAACACAGAAACAGTACTGTTTGATCTAATGAAAGAATCAGGTTCCCCAGAATTTAAAGCTTTATCAAAGCTTATTAAGTAGTATAAATAAAAAAAGGAAGGTGCCTGGCACCGGAGAAAGGAGAATAGCAAAAACGCTAATCTCCTTTTATAGTTATAGATAATTATGGTTTTAGAGATAACAATTTCTTTGTTATACTTCAAAGGTTTTTAAAAAGTGTCTTGCAGCAGAGGAAATAAATCGATTTTTTGGCCATATTATAGCAGTGCCCACATTTAAGGAGGATTCGTGTATTTCTTTAAATTCTAGATGGACATTTCTTGTGAGATTTATACAATTTTTGGGAACTATAGCTAAACCAAGTCCAGTGCTAGCCCATAGTAATATAGTTCTGACATCATTACTTTTACAAAGTATCCTAGGATAAAAACCTTCCTTATGACATAACTGTACTATCATATCCTCGTATCTACGTTGTACAATCAAGGGATTCTCAGCTAAATCAGAAATGCATATAAATTTTTGATTTTCTTCCCAGGGGATTTTTACACCAGCAACTACCATTGGCTCATCTGGAAGACATATAGATTCAAAGCTTTCTATATTAAAAGGGGTTCTGATAATCCCAATGTCTATCCCACCATTATTTAGTAGTTCTATTATCTTTGGAGTGTCCTCATCTAATATTTCGAAGTTTATTCCAGAATATTTTTCATAGAAGCTGCGAATTCTATCAGGTAATAGGGTCGCTCCCGCAGAAGATACGCTGCCAATGGAGAGAGTCCCTTGAAGACCTTCGTTAATATCTTTTAATTCTTTTTCCGTTGCTTTTATTAGGTTCAATATTTGTTTTGCCCTGTGTTCAAGAGTTTTACCTACATCTGTTAGTTGGATTTTTCTAGTACTTCTTTCCACTAGTTTCATACCTAATTCATTTTCAAGAAGTTTTAGCTGCTGGCTAAGCGGTGGTTGAGCCATATGCAATTTTTCTGCTGCCCTAGATATATTACCTTCTTCAGCTATTGTGAGAAAATATGTAAGCTGCCGAATATCCATTAAAATTACACTCCTAACATAATATTGTTGATATATTTTTACAGCTGTATTTATATGATTTTTATATAAATAATACATCTTTTAAATATTATTAATATATATAAAACTTTGCTATAATAATACAGGAAAAGTTGAATGGAGTCAAAGTAAGAGTAGTAATTTTTTTATTATAAGGAGGCCTGTGTTATGGTAGAAATTATTGATAGAGGAGTATATATTTACAAAGGTAAAGCTATTTTAGGTTATGAAAATCAAATTTCTTTAGAGGGTATAGAGAAATATTTGGAGAATATTGGGGAAAGTATAAGCGATTTAAGAAGTTTTCTTGATAAAGATATAGCAAGAAAGAATACCATAGCTTTTGACATTTTAATGAAACATAATAAATCTTCTGAGGATAAAAAGTTAAATATAAAATTTGATGCATTAGCATCTCATGATATCACTTATGTTGGAATTACTCAGACTGCAAAGGCAAGTGGATTAAAAGAGTTTCCTATACCATATGTTTTAACTAATTGCCATAATAGCCTTTGTGCTGTTGGTGGAACAATAAATGAAGATGACCATATTTTTGGATTATCAGCAGCAAAAAAATATGGCGGAATTTATGTACCAGCTCATCAGGCAGTAATACACCAGTACATGAGAGAAATGATGGCTTCTTGCGGAAGTATGATTTTAGGCTCAGATAGCCATACTCGTTATGGTTCTCTCGGAACAATGGGAATTGGAGAAGGAGGGCCTGAACTTGTAAAACAGCTTCTGGGAAAAACCTATGATATTAGTTATCCTGAAGTTATAGCGGTGTATCTGGAAGGGAAACCAAAACTAGGAGTAGGTCCTCAAGATGTGGCGCTTTCTATAATTGGAGCAGTATTCAAAAGAGGTTTTGTTAAAAATAAGATTCTTGAATTTGTTGGACCAGGGATTTCTAATTTATCAATTGATTTTAGAAACGGCATTGATGTCATGACAACAGAGACAACTTGCTTAAGCTCAATTTGGCGTACAGATGAAAAGGTTAAAGAATACTATGCTATCCACGGACGACTAGAAGCTTATAGTAAGCTTGAACCTAGTGAAGTTGCTTACTATGATGGGTTAGTTAGAGTAGATTTAAGCAAAGTTGAGCCTATGATAGCTCTTCCATTTCATCCAAGTAATGTGTTTAGTATTGCAGAGCTAAATAAAAATGCTGAAGAAATATTAAAAGCTGTAGAGGCAGAAGGTCAAAAACAAATGGACAATCCCAATATTGAATTCAAGCTTACAGATAAGATTGTAAATGGAAGGATTAAAGTAGATCAAGGCATAGTTGCCGGCTGCTCTGGAGGAAGCTACGAAAATATATTTAAGATATCAGAAATAATAAGTTCACAATCCATGGGCAATGATTATTTTAACTTTAGTGTATATCCTGCAAGCCAACCAATTTATATGGAACTTATTAAAAAAGGTTCTATAGTAAAACTTCTTGAGGCAGGGGTGACAGTTAAAACTGCCTTTTGCGGACCTTGCTTTGGGGTGGGGGATGTACCAGGGAACAATGGACTAAGTATAAGGCACACCACAAGAAACTTTCCAAATAGAGAGGGCTCTAAACCAAGCACAGGACAAATTGCATCAGTTGCCTTAATGGATTCACTTTCAATTGCAGCTACAGCTATAAATGGTGGAGTATTAACACCAGCTACTGAAATTAATATATCTGATATTAAGATAGATTATAATTTTAACGGTGCAGTATATAAAAATAGAGTGTATTACGGTTTTAAAAAGCCAATAGTTGAAAGTAACTTAAAATATGGCCCTAATATTGCAGATTGGCCAGAGATGCAGCCGCTTACTGATAATATTTTATTAAAAGTAACATCTGTAATAAATGACCCAGTTACTACAACAGACGAACTTATACCTTCAGGAGAGACTTCTTCTTACCGATCAAATCCTCTAAAGCTTGCAGAGTTTACTCTTTCAAGGAAGGATCCTAATTACGTTGGAAGGGCAAAGAGTGTACAAGAATTAGAAAAAGTAAGGCGGGCTTTTATTAACCATGAAAATAATAAAGACATAGATAGTATTAAAGAGCTTAAAAAGGTACTTCTACAGGCGGTTGGAGAAAAGAATATTAAGGATGTATCATTGGAAGACATAATAAAAAGTACCCAAATTGGAAGCGTCATTTATGCTGTAAAACCTGGAGATGGTTCAGCAAGGGAGCAAGCAGCTTCTTGTCAGAAAGTGCTAGGTGGCTTTGCTAATATTGCTGAGGATTACGCTACTAAAAGATACAGAAGTAACTTAATTAACTGGGGCATGGTTCCATTCACAATTAGTGCTTTAGAAAATTCAGGTTTTAGTGGGTTTGAAGTTGGAGATTACATTTTTATAGAGAATATAAGAGAGGCCATAAAAGATGGCAAAGAAAATATTGCAGCCAAAGTAATTAACAATAAAGGCAATAAGAATATTATCCTTCATGTAAATAATCTAACAAAGGACGAAAAAGACATAATTTTAGCTGGAAGCTTAATAAACTACAATAAATTATTATAATAGTATTATAAGGTGCCTTTATAAGGTGCCTGGCACCGGAGAAAGGAGAATAGACAAGACTACTCTCCTTTTATTGAGCAATTTTATGATAGGCAACAAACTTTCCTAAGGCTGAAGGTGACACATTTATAAATGAGCTAATTTCAACTAGTGAATATTTATAAGCTAAAGCTGATTTAATAAAATCTATTTTATAGCTAGTTAAAGACCTATTTTTACTACCTTTAATAATAGAAATTTTCAAATCATCAGGAAAGTTAAGTGATTCAAAAATATCATTTAGGCTAATAAATGCAGGCTTTGGAGAAGGAGTATAATTAAATAAATTTGAAGCTTCAATTAAAGAAAAATCTTTTTTTATTGTTTCCATATCAGTTGTCATGTCATCTTCATATCGAGAATTATTAATAAAGTTAATGTATTGTCTGATGGCGTTATTTTTGCTTGAAGAAATTATATTTAAAATAAAATCACTATCTACGAAGCTATTAAATCCCGTTCTGTAATAGAAGTGGCTGCACCATCTATAATCGTTTAAATCACTGCAAATTTTTGATCTAAGAGGATTTCGATGAATATATCTAAGAAGCCATAAAAGATAGGCTTTATTATCTACTAGTTTACTATTGTACCTTCCTTCGTAATTGTGACCTGATCTAGATAATTCCCTAGATAGAAATTTGCCCATAACATTATTGATACTAAACATTATTTTATCGATAGGATCTTTATTAGTTTTTATCAATAAGTGATAGTGATTATTCATAATTACGTATCCAAGAATTTGGTAATCAAATTTTTTATTATAATCTTTAAGTTGCTTTATAAAAAAGGCCTTGTGATTATCGTTATTAAATATGAAGTCCTTGTTATTGCCCCTTTGATAAATATGATAAATTGCACCTTCAAAAATAATTCGCGGAATTCTAGGCATGTAAACACTCCTTATGAACCTAATTTTCTAAATTATGGCCCTAAATTAAATAATTAAACCTAATGTATATTGAAAACTCTTTTCTCCGGTGGCAGGCACCTTTAATGAAGTGAAATTTTTAAATATTTTTTCTAATTAAATAAAAAACTGTTGACTCTAACGTAACGTTATAGATTATTATAAAGTTGCAGGGAGAATTATATTGAATAAACAATGCTCAAAGGAGGAGATTTTATGTATTACAAGGTGAAAGAAGTTGCTGATTTGGTGGGGGTAAGCGTACGTACACTTCATCACTATGATCAGATAGGACTTTTAAAACCAGAGTCTGAAAGCACGGCCGGATACAGACTTTATTCTGATACAGACCTTGAAAGATTGCAGCAAATCTTATTCTTCAAAGAGCTAGATTTTAACCTGCAAGAAATAAAGGAGATTATGGGAAGAACAGGCTTTGACAGAGAGCATGCCTTAAGAGCACACAGAGAATTATTGATTGAAAAAATAGAAAGACTTGAAAAGATAGTTCAATCTGTAGAAAAAACCATAGATTCAATAGAAGGAGGAAAAGAAATGAGTAATAAAGAAATGTTTGATGGATTTGACATGACTGAGATAGAAAAGCATAAACAAAAATACGCAGAGGAAACAAAAGAAAAGTATGGAAATAGTGACGCATATAAAGAAAGCATGAAAAAGACTTCAAAATATAAAAAAGAGGATTGGGCTAGAGTAACTGCAAAGGGAGATGAAATTTACAAAAGAATTGCAGCAAATATGGAAAAGGGGCCAGCAGATCCAGAAGTTCAAAAGGCAGTAGCTGATTTTAGACAATATATTACTGATAGTTTTTACAACTGTACACCTGAAATATTTAGGGGTCTTGGTGATTTATATGTTAATGATGAACGTTTTACAGCCAATATAGATAAGTATAAAGACGGTCTTGCTGTTTTCTTAAGAGAAGCAATGATTTACTACTGCGATAATCTAAAATAGCAATACTAAAAGAATCCACCTGCATTAGGCGGATTCTTTATTATACAATAAAATCAATATGCTGAATGGTTCCGGCAGAGCCATTTTCCCTCAAAAATATTCCTGTTTTACTGATTTCGCCAGTTGATTCATTTTGTGAATTTTTAAGCCCAAATTCCGTATCAGCATTTCCTAAATAAATTGCACCAATACCTTTATAACCTAGGGCAAATAGCTTACTATATAAGCTTCGTGAGATTCATATATTAATCCCCATCCTACAGAGGGTTGTTGCCCATTATTGCTATTGTTAGGGTTAGAAGCTAGGGAAATAGATTTTTCTAAACTAGTATCTTTAAGCTTAATTTTATCAGGTACATAAAACTTAAGTTTCTTTCCAGTTATTGATTCAAATAATGTTTGAATCAAAATTATTTTCTGCTTATCTTCTTCACTAATGGATATTCCTATTTCATCATTTTTATCTATAGTCTTATTAGATATTTTCTCTATAGACTTATCTTTAGCAGTTAGTTCCAAAAAATCAGCCTTAAGCAAAGAAGAATTAGATGATACTTTTATATACATTGTAAAATAAAAGAAATTATAGTAACATTTACTTGATACAAAACTTAGAATTGGAGTGAGAGTATGAATAGTAATCAAGAACCTATAATAACCATAAAAGATTTGAAAATGAATTTTGGTAAAAAAGAAGTGTTAAAAGGTATAAACCTAGAAGTACATGAAGGGCAAATTATAGGTTATATTGGACCAAATGGAGCAGGAAAAAGTACAACTGTAAAAATAATCTTAGGATTAATAGAGGGCTATACAGGGGAAATAAAAATTCTAGGACAAGATATAAGCAATAACAATATAGAATATAAGAAAAAAATTGGATATGTTCCGGAAATAGCTGAAATATATGACACTCTTACCGCAAGAGAATATCTGACCTTTATAGGTGAGTTATACGGGTTAGAACAGGGAAGGGTGGATAATAAAGCACAAAGACTTATGAAAATCTTTGGAATAGAAGAAGTTTACGATTCAAGAATATCCTCATATTCAAAAGGTATGAAGCAAAAGGTGCTCATAATATCAAGCCTTTTGCATAACCCAGATATCTTATTTTGGGATGAGCCTTTAAGTGGACTTGATGCTAATAGTGTAATGGTAGTTAAGGAGATTTTATCTGAACTAGCGTCAAAGGGAAAAACTATATTTTATTCTTCGCACATTATGGATGTAGTAGAGAAGATAAGTAATAGAATTATATTGATTAAGGATGGACAAATAGTAGCTGATGGAAGCTTTCAAGAGCTTAAAGATAATTGCATGGAAGGTTCCTTAGAGGAAATATTTAATCAGCTTACTGGCTTTAATGACCATAAGTCAATAGCACAAGAATTTGTAGCAATAGTTCAAGAGGGGGAGTAAGATGAAGGAATTTAAAACTTTGATGGTTCTAGACAAATTCAAGGGGCTTTTTAGGATAGTAGGAGTGGACTATATAGTAATGAGAAAAATACTCCAAGTGAAATTGACTATGGACGGCAGAAGAGTTCCAACTGCTATAGGCAACTCATGGAAAAAGAATAATGAACAAGAGAAAAAAGATTCAAATAGTTTTATAAAATCTTTATGGCTATATATGATTTTGGGTGCAATTATGATCCCAATTGTAATGCATGGAGAAAATTATATATTTCAAATGAGCCTTATTTTTGCCATATTGATGTTTATGGTTATGTCTACTTTAATTTCTGATTTTTCATATGTACTTTTAGATATTAGGGATAGGAACATTATATTTACAAAGCCCGTGGATAGCAAAACCTTAAATATGGCAAAAGCAGTTCATGTATTTATTTATATGTTATTTTTAACAACTGCATTAGCAGGACCAGCTTTAATAACCTCAATAATTAAACATGGTATCTTATTTTTCTTGATTTTTTTATTAGAAATAATTCTTATGAATTTATTAATAGTAGTAATTACTGCCTTGATATATATTTTAATATTAAAATTTTTTGACGGAGAAAAATTAAAAGACATTATAAATTATGTTCAGATAGCACTTTCTATGGTTATAGCATTAGGATATCAGTTAGTTGGAAGAATATTTAATGTTATTGATATTAATGTGATATTTGTACCAAAGTGGTGGCAATATTTTATAATGCCTATTTGGTTTGGAGCACCCTTTGAAGTTATATTGAATAGAAATTATAATACTTTTTTCGTAGTATTTTCAGCTTTAGCAGTTATTATACCAATAATTTCAATTGCTATATATATAAAATTAACTCCTGTCTTTGAAAGAAATCTTCAAAAACTTAATAATAATACTTCTAAAGGAGAAAAGGGAAGTAAAAAATTCATTAATGCAATATCCAATATAATATGCTCAAGCAAAGAGGAAAAAGCCTTTTTTACTTTCGCATCTAATATTGTTAAAAATGAAAGAGAATTTAAGCTTAAAGTATATCCCTCATTAGGGTTTTCTATAATATTTCCTTTTATTTTTATCTTTAACACTTTAAGGAGCACGGGCTGGTCCAATATTGCATCAAGCAAAATGTATTTCACAATTTATTTATGTGCAATATTAATTCCAACATTGATTATGATGATGAAGTTTTCAGGCAAATATAAGGCAGCTTGGATTTATAAAGTCTTACCAATTAAAGAGACAGCATCAATTTTTAAAGGGACGATTAAAGCTTTTATGATTAAGCTTTTGATACCTTTATTTATTATTCAAAGCATAATATTTATAAAAATATTTGGATTTAGAATATTTGATGATTTGATATTAGTGTTATTAAACATGCTTTTATATGTAGTGCTTTGTTTTAAATTTACGAAAAAGGCACTTCCATTTTCAGAAAGCTATGAAGCAGCCCAACAAGGAGAAGATGTAGTAACCACCTTTGCATTAATGATGCTTTTAGGGGGGCTAGCTCTGATACATTTTCTATGTACCTTTAGCAGTTTCGGAGTTTATATATATATTTTAGCCATGATATGTATAGACATGGTTGCTTGGAGAAAGGTATTTGCAATATAGTTTAGGGAAACCTCCTTTCTCCGGTGCCAGGCACCTTAAATTAGGCACCTTAAATTAAACTACCATTAAACCTATTGACTTATTGTATATTAATAATTATAATTGAGAATATAATTTAAATATTGTAAATGCAATAACGAGAAGAGTAAGTTATGTTAAACTTTAAGAGAGAAATCCTCCTAGCTGTAAGGGATTTTAAGTGGAGAATAGCTGAAGTGCATCTCAGAGCACTGAATTGAAGCCTAGTAGACTTCAGCGGATATGCCCGTTATAGCATTGAGGTATAATTGTACCAAAAATTTAGGAGTTATCATATGGTTTTTATATGATAAACAGAGTGGAACCGCGGAAGTATTCTTCTGCCTCTGTAACAGAGGCAGAAGTTTTTTATTTTTCAGAATCCGGAGTCTGAAAAATAAAAATAGAAGTATAATATATTAATAAAATATACAATATATATAAAAAAATACAATAAAAGGGGAGTTATAATTATGAAAAAAGTAGTTAAATTGCTTGTAACCACTGTATTAGCGGCCATGGTTTTAGTTGGCTGCGGAACAAAGAAAGAAGAACAAAAGGATACACTTCTTGACCAAATAAAAAAATCAGGGACTATGAAAGTTGGATTAATGGGAACATATCCTCCATACAATTTCTTAAATGATAAAAATGAAGTGGATGGCTTTGATGCAGATATAGCAAAGGAAGTAGCAAAGAGAATTGGAGTTAAGGCTGAATTTATTACCAACGAATGGTCAGGTATGATTGCTGGATTAGAGAAGGGTAAATTTGATATTGTAATAAGTCAAATGACAATTACAGATGAAAGAAAAAAAACAATGGATTTTTCTAAGCCATATATAAAAAATTCAGTTAATGTTATAGTTAAAGAAGAGAATAATACAATCAAAACTATAGAAGATTTTAAAGGGAAGAAGATAGGTGTTGGGCTTGGAACAAATGATGAAACTTATCTTAGAAATGAAGCTATGCCTAAAATTGGAAAGTTTGAAATTGTAACTTATAACGATGTTATTACTACTTTATTAGATTTAAACAGTGGAAGAATAGATTCTACAGTAAATAATCTTTTCGCAATTAAGCCTATAGTGGATAAAAACAATTTAAAGGTAAAAGCGGTAGGACAACCAATTAAAGAGGATTATGCAGGTATGGCTATTCGTAAAGGAAATTCAGAATTTTTAAGTGCTATAGATAAGGCATTAGAAGATATGAAATCAGATGGAACTTATAAAACAATATTTGTAAAATGGTTTGGGGTTGAACCAACTATATAAATACCCCTGAATTTAAGGAGGCTTTAACAAATGAATTTAGTTGTGCCCGAAATATTCTTTTTATTAAAAGGGGCATATTATACACTACTAATAACTGTAGTTTCAATGACCTTTGGATTAATTATTGGCTTGTTTGTAGCTATAGCTCGCTTAACAGGAAATCGAATATTAGTATCATTAGCTAAGATATATGTTTCTATAATTCGTGGTACCCCTTTGTTAGTGCAAGTATTTATTATATATTTTGGACTACCAGATTGGGGAATAACTCTCGAACCACTAACAGCGGCTTTTATATCACTAAGTATAAATATTGGAGCCTATTTATCAGAAACAATTAGAGGATCTCTACTAGCTGTTCCAAAGGGTCAGATGGAAGCGGCAATGTGCCTAGGAATGACCTATTGGCAGGCAATGAAGAGGGTTATATTACCTCAAGCAGCTAGAGTTGCCATTGCTCCTATGGGAAATACTTTTATTGGTATGCTTAAGGAGACCTCTTTGGTTTCAGTCATTACTGTAACTGAACTTTTACGTGTCTCCCAACTTCTAATATCAAAGCATCTTGTAGTAATGCCCTTTTATATAGCCATTGCGATTATGTATTGGTTAATGAGCACCATGTTTTCTTTTATTCTTGGATCAATTGAAGAAAAATTATCTAAGAGCTATTCCTCTTAAGGATGTGATTGAATGATTAAAGCAGAGAAGGTAGTAAAAAGATTTGGAAAACTAGAAGTTTTAAAGGGAGTAAGTCTTAATATTGACCCTAAGGAAGTAGTTGTAATAATAGGTCCTAGTGGTTCAGGGAAAACTACATTTTTAAGATGCTTAAATGGTTTAGAAAAAATAGATGGTGGAACTATTCAAATTGGAGATACAGAGATTGACTCAAACTCAACTCACAAAGAGTATAACAGGAGAGTTAGGGAATTAAGAAAAAATACTGGAATGGTATTCCAAAACTTTAATCTGTTTCCACATATGACGGCTTTGGGGAATGTAATTGAAGGCTTGATTACTGTGAAAAAGATTCAAAAAAGTGAAGCAGAGAAAATTGGGGAAAAGTTACTAAAAAAAGTTGGATTGCTAGAAAAAAGAGATATGTATCCTGCTAGTCTTTCAGGTGGTCAGCAGCAGAGAGTAGCAATTGCTCGTTCCCTTGCAATGGAACCTAAGGTAATGATGTTTGATGAACCCACTTCTGCATTAGACCCGGAGCTTGTAGGTGAAGTTTTAGGGGTAATGAAAAACTTAGCAGAAGAAGGCATGACCATGGTAATGGTTTCTCATGAAATGGGCTTTGCAAAAGAGGTAGCTCATAGGGTTATATTTATGGATGAAGGAAATATTGTTGAACAAGGTTCTCCTAGTGAAATATTCAATAATCCTACTATGGATAGAACTAAAAGATTTTTGAGTAAAGTAATTAAGTAGAGAATATATAAAATGAAATAAAGTAGAGGTAGGAGTAGAAGATGAAAAAGATTTTAGCGTTGGTAGCATCTAAGCGTAAACTTGCTAACGGAGAAATTTTAGTGAAAGAAGTTGCAAGTTCTATTGGAGAAGACTATGAAGTAGAATTATTAAAACTTACAGATTTAAAATTAGAACCTTGTCGTGGGTGCTATGTATGTCTAATGCCAGGGAAAAAATGTCCAATTGATGATGGCTTATATTACCTAGTAGATAAAATTAAAGAAGCAGATGGGATTATCCTTGCAGCTCCAGACTATGTGTTAGGACCAGCTGCAGTAACTAAATTACTAGCAGATAGGGCCATAGCTTTAGGGCAGCTTTATGATGATTTAGCAAATAAGCCTTGCGTAGTTATTTCAACTTATGGAATTAAAGGCTGGGAGGGATACACACTAGCTGGATTAAACACTATTGCCAGATGCCTTGGCTTTAACCTAAAAGATAGTCACTTGTTCCTTGGAGCTTTGCCTGGTGAAGGAATTTTAGGAGAAGGAGCAATAGAAAGAGCAAGGGAAATGGGTAAAGCTTTATTTGGAGAAGCGAGAAAACCCAATAAGGGAGAATGTCCAACCTGCTGGTCAGATATATGGAAATTTGAAGGTGCCAATACTGCAGTTTGCCCAATATGTGGTCAAAGGGCAACCTTATCTCAAGGAGAAGAAGGTATTCAGTGGACATATGATGAGCCTTCCAATAGATTTGAGATAGAGCATCTAAAGGAGCACTTTCAAGTTTTGCTTAGAAATATGGCAAAGGATTTTGTAGAACGGCGTGAAGAACTAGCAGAAGTGAGAAACAGATATAAATAAAAATATATACGGGTGTAAAGTTTCACCTGCTACAAGGATTACACTATTTATAGCCCCCCTTGTCTCGGAAAATCATGATGAAAGTTTAGCTGAGACAAGGGGGTTTTATGTGCATAATAAGAAAAATGAAGGACTTACAAGATTTTTGATAACCCAAAGGAGATAATGGCAAAAAAAGGTTTTTAAATGTTATGTAATGAGGTTCTTTAGAAGTTACATAAGTTTGCAAAAAGAGTCAAATTCTTATATAGTTATCGTATTTAGCAAAATAATACTTGGGGGGAGTAAAATGGATATACTATTGGTTTTTGGTGTTATTACTGGCCTTCTTGCAGTAGTTGTAGGAATGATAGTAAAGGGGGCAAATGTTGCTGTATTATTGAATCCGGCAGCAGCTATTATAATACTTGTAGGAACTTGTGCAGCTGTAATGAATTCATTTCCGATGAAGGAATTTTCGAACATTCCAAAGCTTTTTGGGGCACTTTTTAGAGGGGGAAAAGGGGAAGATCCTACTTTGGTTATAGAAGAAATAATTGAAATAGCACAGGAAACACGTAAAAATGGGATATTATCGCTTGAAGGAAAAATTCAAAACATGGATAATGAGTTTATGAAGCATGGCTTAGAAATGGTAGTGGATGGTTTAGAACCAGATTATATAAGAGAAGTTTTAGAATATGAAATTACTTCCAGGGAAGATAGACATCGTAGTGGTGCTTTAGTATTTACAACTGCAGGGGGTGCTGCCCCAACTCTTGGTGTTTTAGGAGCAGTTATTGGGCTTATTGGTGCTCTCGGAAATTTAAATGACACTGAAAAGCTCGGACATATGATAGCAGCAGCCTTTGTTGCGACCCTTTATGGAATTTTTTTTGGATATGTAATTTGCCATCCTTTTGCAACTAGATTAAAAAGGAAATCACATGAAGAAGTAGGTATTATGAATATTATGCTTGAAGGAATACTAGCAATTCAAGAAGGAAAAAATCCAAAAAGCATTCAAAGCAAATTATTAGCTATGCTAAAGCCTAAGGACAGAAATAAATTTGAAGAGAATAGTAAAAATGAGTTAGAGTAGGAGAGAAAGAGGATGAAAAATAAAAAAGAACATCATGAAGAGCATCCAGATGAGACATGGCTAATTCCCTACGCTGATATGCTAACTCTACTGCTAGCACTTTTTATTGTTATGTTTGCAATGAGCCAAGTGGATAAAGCAAAACTTCAAAGAGTCAGTGAACAGTTTAGTATTATTTTCTCTGGGGGTTCTGCAACACTTGAGAAGGATGGCACTTCAACTATTCCAATGGAAATGCCTAATACCCTAGACGGTAATGATGGAACAATTGAAGAAGCTAAAATGAGTGAAGTTAAGAGTATGCTTGAAAAAGAAATTAAAAGTATGGGATATGCTGATAAGGTAAAAGTTGAGCTTAATAAAGAAGGACTAGAAATTTCTATTCAGGATGTAATTCTATTTAATTCAGGAGAAGCTGATATAATACAAGGAGTTTCACCGTTACTTACACAGATTTCTAAGTTATTAAAGAAGCTGGATAACGATATTAAAATTGTTGGACATACAGACAATGTACCAATACATACTGAAAAGTTCCGCTCTAATTGGGATCTAAGCTCTATGCGTGCCATAAATGTAATGAATTTTATGGTTGGAACAGGAGGACTCTCTCCAAATAAGTTTTCTGTCCAAGCATATGGTGAATATAGTCCTAAGTATAATAATCAAACTGTAGAGGGAAGAGCTAAAAATAGAAGAGTAGAAATATTTATTATACGTAAATATCCAGTAAAAAATTAATTCATATGGAGACAAGTACATACAAAGTTATTTTGGTATATACATGTATCTATACTTTTTTCGGCTTGACAAGTAACACAAAATATGGTATATAAAAAATAAGGATTAGCACTCGTGGTGAAAGAGTGCTAATAACTACGTAAAGGTAGTTTTTATTTTTTTCTTAGAAGGGAGATAGTTTTATGGAAAGAAAAGAATTTAAAGCAGAATCTAAAAGATTATTAGATTTAATGATCAACTCAATTTATACTCATAGGGAAATTTTCTTAAGGGAGCTTATTTCTAATGCTAGTGATGCAATTGATAAAATTTATTACAAAGCATTAACGGATAATTCTTTAAACTTTAATAAAGATAATTACTATATTAGAGTAATACCTGACAAAAAGAACAGAATACTTAAAATTTCTGATACTGGTATTGGAATGACAAAAGAAGAATTAGAAAATAATCTAGGAGTTATAGCTAAAAGTGGTTCTTTAAGCTTTAAAAAGGAAAATGAGTTGAAAGATGGCTATGATATAATAGGACAGTTTGGCGTAGGTTTCTATTCAGCATTTATGGTAGCTGATACTGTTACTGTTATAAGTAAAGCTTTAGGTAGCGATGAAGCTTACAAGTGGGAATCAGAAGGAGCAGAAGGCTATACCCTTGAAAATTGTGAAAAAGACACTGTAGGTACAGATATTATATTAAAGATAAAAGAAAACACAGAGGATGAAAACTTTGATGAGTACCTTGAAGAATACAAATTAAAGTCCATCATTAAAAAGTACTCAGATTTCATTAGATACCCTATAAAAATGGATGTAACAAGCAGCAGACTTAAAGAGGGTAGTGAAAATGAGTATGAAGATTATACAGAAGAACAAACTATAAATAACATGGTTCCTATTTGGAAAAAGAATAAAAGTGAGCTTACGCAAGAGGACTATGAAAAGTTTTATTCTGAAAAACACTATGGTTTTGATAAACCAATAAAATACATACACACTAGTGTTGAAGGTGCCATTAGTTATAATGCAATTTTATTTATTCCTGAAAAAACTCCATATGATTTTTATACAAAGGAATATGAAAAAGGCTTAGAGCTCTATTCAAATGGAGTTTTAATAATGAATAAATGTGCAGACTTATTACCTGACTATTTTGGCTTTGTAAAAGGTATAGTTGATTCAGAAGACTTATCCCTTAACATATCTAGAGAGATACTACAACATGATAGACAATTAAAGCTCATTGCTAAAAACATAAAAACAAAAATAAAAAGCGAGTTAGAAAGCTTATTAAAAAATGAAAGAGCTAAATATGAAGAATTCTACAAGTCCTTTGGAAGACAATTAAAGTATGGAATATACAGTGAATTTGGAAGTAATAAAGACGTGTTACAAGATTTATTAATGTTCTATTCATCAAAGGAAAAGAAAATGGTAACCTTAGATGAATATATTTCTAGAATGACTGAAGAACAAAAGTATATTTATTATGCTGCAGGTGAATCAATTGAAAGAATTGAAAAGCTTCCTCAAACAGAACTTTTATTAGATAAGGGATATGAAATATTATACTTTACTGATGATGTAGATGAATTTGCTATAAGAATGTTAATGACATACAAAGAAAACGAATTTAAATCTGTATCAAGCGGCGACTTAGGGATTGAGCAAGATGAAAATGAAAATAGCTCTAGCCAGGATGATAAAGAGAACAAAGAACTATTTGAAAGCATGAAAAACCTTTTAACAGGTAAAGTTAAAGATGTTAGGGCATCAAAAAGATTAAAGAATCACCCTGTATGTTTATCAAATGAAGGTGAACTTTCAATTGAAATGGAGAAAATATTAAAGGCTATGCCTAATAACGAAAATATTAAGGCAGACAAGATTTTAGAAATTAATGTAAATCATCAAGTGTTCAAAGCATTGAAGGAAGCCTTTGAAAAAGATAAAGATAAGCTTAATCTATTTACAGATTTATTGTATAATCAAGCATTACTTATTGAGGGCTTACCTATAGAAGACCCTGTAGAATTTACAAATAACATGTGCAAAATAATGTTGTAAACTTAAAGGACAACTATTGTAAATCAAAAGCATAAACTTTCGGAGGGAAAGTAGGAATAGGTATATTGAAATATTATATGTACTTAATGCATCATTTGTGAAGCAAACTCCTCTTTTATGAGGAGTTTTTTTAATCTGGTTAGGAGGTAGAAAAAATGAAAAAATCTAATACTTTTAAGCTCGGTGTAGCAATAGTAGCAATATTAATCGTTGCAGCAGGATATTTTGCAATTAATAATTTTATGAGTGGACAAAAGGGAAGTAAAACTATAATAGTAACTATTAAGGATAGCACTACAAGCAAAACTTTAGTAGATAGCAAAAAATATAAAACTGATGCGGCAAATTTAGGTGATTTTCTAGCACAATATAAAGATGAGTTGGGAGTTCAAATGGAAACATCAAAGTATGGAAGATTTGTTGTAGGTTTAAAAGGAATTAAAACAGAAGATATGAATAAAGGACCTTGGTGGATGTATGGATATGAATCTCCAAGCCAAAACATTACAATGAAAGTTGGAGAAGCACCGGGAGTTGATACTCTGGGAATTAATGATAAAGATAAGGTAGAATTCGTATTTATGAATTTTGCTGCAAAATAAGATGAATACTAGAGAGTTAACAAGAATAGCTGTACTTGCAGCATTACTTTATGTAATTCAATTTGTAGGTTCTTTTATATTATATTTTGAGTGGGTAAACTTTACCATACTCTTATATGGTGTATACCTGAAACGAAAAGAAGCATGGCTTTCAGTAGCAGTTTTTTCCTTACTAGTAATGCTAACTCGTGGAATTGCTCCTTGGAGCATAATGTATTTAGCGTTATTTCCTCAATATACGCTAATATATTCTTTCTTTAAAAATAAAATTAAAAGCGAATACATCTATGCTTTCTTAGGTTTTGTACTTGCTTTTCTATGTGGGACTCTAATTGATTTGCCATATATGTTAACTGCTGGGCTAGGATATGAAGCTTTAATTTTTAGGTTGCTGGCAGGATTTCAAGTATCCTTAGGTAATGGTATAGTAACCTTTGTTTCAACCTTATTCCTTTTAAAGCCTTTAAAAAAGGTATTTGCGTTAACTAGATATTAATAGACTTTGTTTTAAATGAATGTTGGTTTTTTACATTCATTTAAAACTTTCCATTAGTACTCGAAGCTATTTTTAAGATTGTTGAATTCATTATAATTTAGAAATTACAATTCTTATTTAGAATAACTATAGAAGCGTTAAGAAATTTCATTTGTCTGAGCTATGCGAGTTAATGAAATTTTAGCTACTGTAGTTATTCTAAACTTAGAATTGTGTTCTATATTATACGAAATCAACAATCTCTTAAAACATAGCCTTTAAGTTTTTCATACTTAAATCTAGTATTGGAGCTGAATGGGTGAGGCTGCCTACAGAAATATAATCAACACCTGTTAGAGCCACCTCTCTTATATTATTTAGATTAATATTCCCTGAAGCTTCTACAGCAGCTTTTCCATTAATTGTTTTTACAGCTTTCTTCATAGTTTCTAAATCCATGTTATCCAGCATTATTATATCTGCACCTGCCTCTAAGGCTTCTTCTACCATGCTTATGCTTTCAGCTTCAACTTCAATTTTTCTAACAAAAGATGCAGAGGCTTTAACAGCCTGTATAGCTTCCTTTATTCCACCGGCGGCATTTATATGATTATCTTTTATGAGGATTCCGTCTGACAGATTAAATCTATGGTTTTGTCCTCCTCCAATTGTAACAGAATATTTTTCAAGAATTCTTAAATTGGGAGTGGTTTTTCTTGTATCTAATAATTTTGTATTTGTACCTTGAAGCTTTTCAGCAAATTTTTCAGTAAAGGTAGCAATACCACTCATTCTTTGCAAAAGGTTTAAGGCAGTTCTTTCTCCAGTTAATATTTTTCTTGTATTCCCTTTAATTTTAGCTATAAGAGTTTTAGGCTCAACTTTATCCCCATCTTTTTTATAAAATTCTATTTGAACATCCCCTAGGATTGTAAAGACTCTTTGAAATACTTCAAGACCAGCAATTATGCCATTTCCCTTCGAAAATAAATCTACAGTGCAGTTAGAATCTTTAGATATAACAGCTGCTGAAGTGATATCTTCATTGGGAGTATCTTCGATTAAAGCTTCTTTAATTATTTTGTCAATTATCAAATAATTCATCATCTAATTCCGTTGACCTCCTTTTTAATTCATTAATTATAATATTTTTATTTTCTTTCCTTAAAGCATCAGGAGTTAATGAGGCTTTTGGAACATGAACATTTATAAGTTCTGTGCCATGTATTTTCTGATTTATTGAATTAGCAGCTCTTTTTGAAAATACTAGACCTTCAAGCAAAGAATTACTTGCTAGCCTGTTAGCACCATGAACTCCAGTACAGCTTGACTCACCTACAGCATACAAATTGTTCATGGAGGTCTTAGAATTATAATCTACCTTAATGCCGCCCATAAGATAATGTTGTGCAGGAGAAACGGGAATTGAATCTCGAGTAATATCAATTCCTTTTTTTAAGCATTCATTGTAGATGGTTGGGAATCTGTTTATTATATAATTTTTATCAAGGAAAGAAATATCAAGGTTTACGTAAGGAACACCAGATTCCTTTATTTCCTTAAATATTGCCTTTGATACAACATCTCTTGGTAAAAGTTCATCTATAAATCTTTTTCCCTTTGAATTTAACAGTCTTCCACCTTCACCACGGACAGATTCAGATATTAAAAATCTTCTGCTCTTTGAACTTTCATCATAAAGAGCAGTAGGGTGAAATTGAATGTAGTGCAGGTTTTCTACATTAACATTGTTTTTCAAGGCTATAGATATGCCATCTCCTACTAAAAATCTCCTATTTGTAGAATTATGAAATAATCCTCCAATGCCTCCTGTAGCTATAACAACTGCTTTTGAATGAATGTTCATCTGTTCATTTCCCTTAAACACAACTGCACCTGCACAGTTATTGTCTAATCTTATAAGATCTGTGAGACAGGCATCTTCCAAAGTAACTATATTATCACGTTTTTTAATATTTTCTATTAGAGAATCTTCTACTGCCTTGCCAGTCTTGTCCTTATAATGAACTATTCTATTTTTACTATGGGCTCCTTCACGAGTGTAAAATAATCCATCTTCAGATCTGTCAAGGGTTACTCCCAGGTTTAAAATATTTTCAATGTTTTCTATGGATTCTCTCACAAGTATTTTTACTGATTCTGTATCATTTTCAAATTTCCCTGCTTTAAGAGTATCCTGAAGGAATAATGAAAAATCTTCTCTATTACGTGCAGTTGAGATACCACCTTGAGCAAGAGAGGTGTTTGTTTCAGCAAGCTTTGTTTTTGAAACAACTAAAATATTTAAATTAGGAGACAAATTCAAAGCGCAATATAATCCGGAAACACCTGAACCTACAATTAAAACATCAAAATAAATATCCATATAAATATCACCTCGATAGTTTATGCATATTATTTAAAGCGTTATATGCTTTTACTCTAATTTCTTCATCAATTTCAATTTGATTTTCCATATTTAAAAGTCCTTCATAAACATTTTTTAGAGTTGTCTTTTTCATGTTAACGCAGGTCATACCTTCCCCTGGAACATAGAAGTTTTTATCAGGGCTGTGTTTTTTAAGCTGATGTATAACCCCTTCTTCTGTAACTATTAAAAAGTTTTTAGAAGGAGACTCTGTTGCGTACTTAATGATTTCACCTGTACTTCCAATAAAGTCTGCAAGCTTTCTAACAGGTGCCTCACATTCTGGGTGGACTAGTACAACAATATCCTTTATTTTGTCTTTCATTTTTAGAATATCCTCAGGTGAGATTCTAGAATGAACCACACAATAACCATTCCAAAATATGAACTTTTTATTAGGGAACTGCTCTGCAATATACCCTCCAAGATTCTTATCAGGTAAGAAGATAATTTCATCCTTATTAAGATTTTCTATTATTTTTGTTGCACTTGAGGAAGTCACACAAACATCAGAAATTGCTTTAACTTCTGTAGAGGAATTAATATAAGAAACAGTAACTGCATTTGGATGTTCTCTTTGTAATTCAATGAGATCCTCATAGGCTGCCATATCAGCCATAGGACAGCCTGCATTCGCTGCAGGAAGTAAAATTGTTTTTTCAGGAGATAAGATTTTTGCGCTTTCCGCCATAAATCTTACGCCACAAAACATTACCATCTTTTCACTACAGCCTTGAGCAATTTTACTTAAATTATAGGAATCCCCTACTGCATCAGCAATTTCCTGAATCTCAGGTATTTGATAGTAATGAGCAAGGATAATAGCTTGTCTTTCTTTCTTTAATTCTAATATTTTATCTTTAAGTGCTCTACTCATATTTACACCACCTTGTAATGATATTTACATCTGTATATACACCTGTAAATAAGTATAGCACCATATTTTAATGAATTCAATACAAGAAATATTTCCATTAGTACGAAATAATCAATCTCTTAAAATACAGCCTTAAAGCTTGTTTCTAAATTTAATTGTCATATGATACCTCCTGTTATTTGTAATTAATTTATTATAGAATATGTATTAATGTATTTATATTTCGTATAGAATATAACAGTAAGTAAATTTTGCTATAACATCAACTAGTATTGTTTTCTCGGAGGTTAAAATAGAGGAAAAATTAAATTATTTATTAGATAGGGGGTTGCAATTTGGAGAAGATAAAAGATGAATATGAAAAAAGAAAAGAGTATTATGGAAGCCTAGTAAAAAAACATCAAAGGTCCATTGCAGTAATAAGTAATTTAAGGCTTATTACATTTTTAGCAGGAGCAGTAGCTACAATATTTTTATATATGATAAAAAGGCACTTTCTTTCTGTAGGAGTATTTATAGTGTTTTTAGGAGTTTTTATAACATTAGTAAAAAAGCATAACAAGCTAATAGTAGAGAAAAAATACTCCCTAGGTTTATACCAAATTAATGAAAACTCCATAAAAAGAATTGAAGGGCAGTGGAAAGAATTCAAGGACACAGGAGAAGAATTTTATGAAGAAGATCATAATTATTATGTAGATCTAGATATTTTTGGAAGGGGTTCACTGTTCCAGTGGATTAACACTGCAAGCACCTTTTTAGGACGAAAAAGATTAAGTGAAGCTATGAAAAAGTCTTGTAAAAATATAAGTGAGATATATGAGAGGCAGGAAGCCATAAGTGAACTCTCTGAAAAATTAGATTGGAGGCAAAAGTTTAATTCTGAAGGAGTTATGGCATCAGAGAAAGTAATTGATACAGAGGATTTATTTAAATGGTCAAAGGATGTAAAAAAGTTTTACTGCAGTAAGAGTCTTAGAATAATTTTTAAGGGGCTATCTTTACTAACAATCATAGCCTTGATAATTCCGTTTGTTGTAAAGGGTATTCCATATTATGTTTGTTCTTTTGCTATAATAACAAATATCCTTATACTTATGTGGAAAAATGATGAGAGGTCTGTAAGCTTAGGGACTATAGACAGGTATGAGGATAGTATAAAATCCTACTACGGCATGATATCAGCTATTGAAGGAGAAGTTTTTAAAGGGAAGTATTTAAAAAAAGTCAAAAGTAATCTAATGGATGAGGAAGGTAACAAAGCCTCTAAATATATAAATAAGCTATCAAGCATATCAGAAATGATTTCTATGAAAAGAAACGCATACTTTGCCATTATAAATATTATAACTTTATGGGATTATCATTGTATGTTTGCCCTTGAGCAATGGAAAAATCAATGTGGGAAAAATCTTCAGAACTGGATAGAGAGCATAGCAGAATTTGAAGCTCTTTCAAGCTTAACACTAATTAAATATGACAATCCTACCTTTGTAATGCCTAAGATAGAGGAAGGTTACTTAAATATATATGCAAAAGAAATGGGGCATCCTTTACTTACTTCTAACAGGATAAGTAATGATTTCAAAATGGAAAAAGCTACAGAGGTATTGCTAATAACTGGCTCAAATATGTCTGGTAAAAGTACTTTTCTAAGAACTGTCGGTATAAATCTAGTTTTAGCTTATATGGGGGCGCCTGTTTGTGCAAAGGAATTTACCTGCCCTGTAATGAACATATACACCTGCATGAGAGTTAGCGATAATTTAGATAAAAATATATCTTCTTTTTATGCAGAGCTTCTTAGAGTAAAAAAAATAGTGGAGGCTACAAAAGCTCAAAGCAAGGTTTTTTTCTTACTAGATGAAATATTTAAGGGGACTAACTCTGTAGATAGACATATAGGAGCTAAAGTACTTATAAATAAGTTGAGAGAAAAAGGAGCAACTGGGCTTGTATCAACCCATGATTTAGAATTAGGGGAATTGGAGAAGCGAAGCAATGGTAAAGTGAAGAATTATCATTTTAGAGAGTTTTATAAAGATAACAAAATTAATTTCGATTATAAATTGAGAGAAGGAATTTCAACAACAAAAAATGCACTTTATTTAATAAGAATGATAGGAATTGACATATAAATATAAATTTAATGAGTTTTTCATTTCTTTATCAATGTGTTATACTAAATATATTATAGGATTCATGAATATTTAAGGACTTTTGTAAGATTTTTACTTATATACAGTGCAAGAAAGGATGAATACGATGAAGTTAGTGATTTTAAGCAATAAACTACTAGACCAGAAGCTAGGAAGTAGCATATATACAGAAGATGGAGTTATGTTTTTGAAAAAAGGAAGTAATCTTTCAGAGACAACCATCAGAAGATTAAGGAATATAGGAATGAGAACCATTTATATAGATGATGGTAATGATCAAGTTACTCTTCAAGAAATAATACCTACTACTGTTAGACTTGGTATCATGAAGTCTTTAAGAGAAGTATTTCAAGAAGCTTTAAAAACTGAGAATGTAGATTACTCAAAAGTTTCTCATATTATTAAAGAAATATTAGAGAATATTAACTTATCTGAAAACGCAGTTTTGATAAACAATTTAGTGCCAAAGGATGATGTAGCTAAGCTTTGTAATCATTCTATAGATGTTACAATATATTCAATAATGATTGGAATTCGAAGAAAGCTTAATGAAAGAAAGCTTATTAATTTAGCAATAGGAGCTTTACTACATGACATCGGTAAGCTTTTTGTTAAAGGGCAAGAGCATACTAAAATAGGCTATCAGTTATTAAAGAGCAATACCCTATTTAGCCCAACTTCTTATATGTGTGTTTATGAGCTTTATGAAAAAAAGGACGGCTCAGGTCCTTTAGGTATAAAGGGTGAAAAGATATTTGAGTTTTCTAAGATAGTAAGTATATGTAATGCCTATGTAAAATATATAAGTGATGAAAAAGGAATACTCCCTCACGAGGCAATAGAAAAAATAACTGCACAGGCAGGAAACAGTTATGATGATGATATTTATAAGGATTTCATAAGTTCTGTATATTGCTATCCTAATGGACTTGCTGTGAAGCTAAATAATGGACAAGATGCTATTGTCATAGCTCAAAATAAGGATTCAGCTACAAGGCCAATTGTACAAGTAAGGGAAAATGGGAAATACAATTTTTATAATTTATTGAGTAATTTAACCTTATTTATAGAAGAAGTAGTATTATAAAATATACCTTTAGAGTACTAAAGCAAAGGTTTAAATGAATGCAAAAACCAACATTCATTTAAACCTTATCTTTTTTCATAAATCACAAATAAATTCTATCGGTGAATTCTAGGATTAACCTTATCAGTTCATCCAGCTTATCGATTATAGGAGAATGTCCGCAATTTTGAAGTACAACAAGCTCTGCATTGTCACCTATCATTTCCTTTGTTTTCATTGCAATATATAGAGGTACCACTTTATCCTTATCACCATGAATTATAAGAACTGGAATATATAGCTTTTCAATTTCTCCAGTACCTTCTACCACTTTATTGTGTTCATTTGAGATATTAAAATAGGAAAGGGCATAAGTCACATCCAATAAGTTTCTTTGAGTTAATGTATCGTCAATATACTCATTAAATTTACTTATACTAGGTTTGTTAACGTTGTATATTCCAGTGGTAAACATAGATTTTAATAAAAACCTGTTGTTGAATTTATAAGCAGATAACATATATCTAATAGCATAGGCTATTTCTTTTTTTGTTGTTAACATTTTTCCTGTAGGCCTTCTAAAGATGTCTCTTTTTTTCATTGGAAAGCCTTTAGGGCTGCCAGAATCCATTAAAATTAGCTTTGAAGCATAACCAGGATAATCAACTACAAATTGCATTGCAACGCAGCCTCCTAAAGACCATCCAACCAAAGTAAAGTTCCTTATATTCAAGGCTTCTATAAAAAGCTTAATATCATCAGAAAAATTCTTAATAGAATCAATTGGGGTATTATAGCTAGACATTCCAAAGCCTCTTAAGTCTATAGCATAAATCTTGTAGTCCTCAGGTATATTTTCAAGAACTAAATCCCAATGTTTAGAGGAAGTCATATTCCCATGGACTAAGAGAATAGTTCTATTTCCATTTCCACATTCTCTATAGCCCATTATTTCTTTATTTTTTAATTCTACTGATTTTATAAAAATATCCTTTGGCAATTTAGTTTCCTCCTAGAAAAGTGGTTATCATTCATCTAAAAAAAGTGTTAATAATTCTATAAGCTCATCTAGCTTATCTATAAGGGGAGAATGGGCACAATTTTTAAGAATTTTTATTCTTGCATTATCCCCTATAGCTTCTTTGTTTTCTATGGCAGCACTTACAGGAATCATTTTATCCTTATCTCCATGAATAATAAGCGTAGGAGCAGATATTCTATCTACATTTCCAGTACCATTTGTAATTCCGTTAAACTCATGAGAAATATTAAAGATAGAAAGAGCGTAATTTACATCAATAATGTTTCTTTGGGTTAACATATCATTAAGATATTCCTCATATTTTGAGTTTGATGGCTTATTTTCCGTATATATAATCATGTCCCAGAGAGTTTTAAGATAAAACTTATTTGTATTTTTAAAGTTGCTTAAAATATGAATTAGAAATCTTTCCATTTCATGATGGGAATTAACCATCATATTTGAGAAAGGAAGATTTAAAAAATTTGTTTTGCATATTGGAAAACCTTTAATACTTGCTCCAGACATTAGTACTAGTTTTTTTACTGTATCCTTATGATCTATTGTATATTGCATTGCCACAGCTGAACCCATTGACCAACCCATTATAGTAAAGCTTTTAAGCTTTAGGGAAGTTGCAAATAAATATATATCCTCTGATAGATCTTTTATGGAGCGTATAGGGATATTGTAGCTTGAGGTACCAAAACCACGTAAATCTATGGCATATATTTTATATTTTCTTGGGATTCTTTCTAGCAGTAAATCCCAATGTTTTGAAGAAGTCATATTACCATGGATTAGCAAAAGGATGTTGTCTCCACTACCACATTCCCTATAACCTAAGGTTTCATTATTTGGAAGGTCTATTGATTTTAGCAAAATATCACTTGCCATTCATAAACACTCCTTTCACGTAGTGGAATTATTCTTATGCAGGATGAAAAATATTTAATTTTGAGTAAATTGGTGTATATTTGAGTATTATCCATTGGGCTATTAGTTTATTCAAAGAATAGTGAAATTGTTCCTTCCTTTATATTATAAGGGTAAATTATCTGTTATAATGTAAGTATTTTATAAAATAGAGTGGTAAAATAGAAATAAGATTTTTAAAAACTAGGAGAGAGAAATGATGAATAATGATTTTTATTCTAAATTGAGCATTAACCCTATAATTGCAGCGGTTAAGGATACAGAAAAGCTGGAAAAGGCAATTGAATCTCCGTGTGAAATAATTTTCCTATTAAAAGGGAATATATGCAATATTGAAGAGATAGTAAGAAAAGTAAAACAGGCAGGTAAAAGTATATATATTCATATGGATCTTATGGAGGGGTTTGCAAGAGATGTCTTTGCAATGAAACATATTAGCGAAAAAGTAAAACCTGACGGTATAATAACCACAAAGTCTAGCATAATTAAGATAGCAAAGGAGTTAGGAGTATTTACTATACAAAGATTATTTATAATAGACAATTTGTCTTTAACTAGTGGGATAAATTCTATAAATACTGTAAGACCTGATGCAGTAGAAATAATGCCAGGAGTTATGCCTAAAATAACGAAAAAGATAAGCAGCGAAGTAAAGGTGCCAGTAATTGCTGGCGGGCTGATCAGTGATAAAGAAGATGTAATAGATAGTATTAAAGCTGGAGCCATGGGCATATCTACTAGTAAAGAGGAAATATGGGATATGTGAAAATATGAAGTCCCTTTTATTGAATGTTGACAAAAGAACTTAAAGTGCTATAATGAGCATATAAGTGAATAAAAAAGGCGGAGTATAGAGAGCCATGGTTTTAAAGGGGTAACCCCCCTTTAAGATTATGGCTTTTTTTATTTTAGAATAGGAGGTACAAAATGTTTGATGTAGTAATTGTTGGTGCTGGAGTTGTAGGATCTGGAATAGCTAGAGAGTTATCTAAATATGAATTAAAAACTTGTGTATTAGAAAAAGGAACAGATGTGGCAGTTGGTACTTCAAAGGCCAATAGTGGAATAGTTCATGCAGGGCACGACACAAAGCCAAATTCTTTAAAGAGTATATTAAACGTTAAAGGAAATGCTATGTTTGATAGATTATCGAAAGAATTAGATTTTCCTTTTAAAAGAAATGGTTCCTTAGTAATATGTTTTGAAGAAAGTGATATTGAGAAACTAGAAGCACTTAAAGAAAAAGGTGATAAAAACGGAGTACCTGGACTTGAAATATTGTCTAAAGAGAAGCTAAAGGAACTAGAACCAAATATTAACGAAAAGGCAGTAGCAGCATTATATGCACCAACTGGAGGAATTGTATGTCCTTACGAAATGACTATTGCTTATGCTGAAAATGCAAATGCTAATGGAGTAGAATTTATTCTTAACTGTGAAGTTAAGAATATAATTAAAGCCCAAAATGGATTTATTGTTGAAACAAGTAAGGGAAGATATGAGAGCAAAATAGTAATTAATGCTGCAGGACTTTTTGCAGATAATTTAAATAATATGGTTAGTAAAAATAAAATTGATTTAGTTGCAAGAAAAGGAGAGTACTGTTTATTTGACAAGCTTGCAGGGGAAGCTACTACAAGAACTATTTTTCAGCTTCCAACTGACCTGGGTAAAGGAGTTCTTGTTACTCCTACTGTAGATGGGAATCTTCTTATAGGACCAAATGCTGTTGATATAGAGGATAAGTCAAATTTAAGCACTACACAAGAAGGGCTAGATGAAATATTAAACAAGGCAAAAAATACATTAAAGGAAGTACCAATGAGACAAATTATAACCTCTTTTTCAGGAATAAGAGCTCATAGTCCTAAGGACGATTTTATCATAGGAGAGATTGAAGATGTAGAAGGCTTCATAAATGCAGCTGGAATCGAATCTCCAGGTTTATCAAGTGCTCCAGCTATCGCTGAAATGGTTGAAACCATAGTTGTAGAAAAGCTTAATCCAGCTAAAAATATAAAGTTTAATCCTATAAGATATGGAATTCCTAAATTTAGAGAAATGGATAATGAAGAGAGAAAGAATATAATTAAATCTAACCCATCCTATGGAAAGATAGTATGCAGATGTGAAACTGTAACAGAAGGTGAAATAATTGATGCTATAAGAAGACCTCTTGGAGCTAAAGACTTGGACGGATTAAAAAGAAGAACCAGGGCAGGAATGGGAAGATGTCAATCAGGTTTTTGTTCAACAAAGCTAGTAAATATTTTAGCTAAAGAGCTAAATATTCCAATAACAGAGGTTACTAAGTTTGGAGGAGAGTCTAACTTACTAATAGGAAAAAATAAAGAGATTTAGTGAAATACATTATCTATTGAGATTTGGAGGAGCTGAAAATGAAAGAGTACGATATTGTTATAATTGGCGGAGGACCAGCTGGAATGGCAGCAGCTATAGGAGCTAGAGAAGAAGGAATAGAAGAGATTTTGATACTAGAAAGAGATAGTTGCCTTGGAGGTATACTTAATCAATGTATCCATAATGGATTTGGACTGCATACTTTTAAGGAAGAACTAACTGGACCTGAATATGCTGAAAGATTTATACAAAAAGCAGAGGAAATGAAAATACCATATAAGTTAAATACTATGGTAATAGATATAAATAAAAATAAAGAGATAGTAGCAGTTAATGAAGAAGAAGGAATATTAGAGATAAAGGCAAAAGCTATTATTCTTGCTATGGGATGTCGTGAAAGACCTAGAGGTGCAATAAATATTCCAGGAAGTAGATGCGCAGGTATATATTCTGCAGGATCGGCACAGAAGTTTGTAAATATAGATGGATATATGCCAGGAAAAGAAGTAGTTATACTAGGTTCTGGAGACATAGGTCTTATAATGGCAAGAAGAATGACTCTTGAAGGAGCTGAGGTTAAAGCTGTAGTTGAGCTTATGCCTTATTCTGGAGGATTAAAGAGAAATATTGTACAATGTCTAGATGATTTTGGTATACCTCTAAAGTTAGCACACACTATAACTAGTATAAAGGGAAAGGGCAGAGTTGAAGGAGTTACAATTGCTAAGGTTGATGAAAATAGAAAACCTATTAAGGGAACAGAAGAGTATATAGAATGTGATACCTTACTGCTATCTGTAGGACTGCTGCCTGAAAATGAATTATCAAATAAAGCTAATGTTAAGTTATCACAGATTACTGGAGGACCTGAGGTTAATGAAAGTCTCCAAACTAACATTGAAGGAATATTTGCTTGTGGGAATGTACTTCATGTCCATGATTTAGTAGATTATGTAACACTTGAAAGTATTAATGCAGGGAAAAATGCTGCTAGATATGTGAAGGGTGAAAGCTTCAATGAAAAGGGTATAGAGTTAAAAGGATTGGAAGGAGTAAGATATACAGTCCCTAAGTATATAAATCCTAAAAATATAGATAAAGCTGTAGAAGTTAGATTTAGAGTTGGAGATGTATACAAGGAGAGTTATATTTCTGTATATTTTGATGAGACTAGAGAGCTGCACTTAAAGAAGAGAATACTAACTCCAGGTGAAATGGAAACAGTAAAACTTACAAGGGAAATGTTTGATAAGTATCCGGAGTGTAAAGAGATTACTGTTAAAGTGGAAGGAGAATAGGAAATGAGGGAATTTAGAAATTTAATTTGTATAGGATGTCCCATAGGATGTGATATGGAAGTTACTTTAGAAGAGGGAAAAGTTTCTGAGGTTAAAGGAAACACTTGTGTAAGAGGTAAAAATTATGCGGAAAAGGAATGTACAAACCCAACAAGAATAGTTACCTCTAGTGTTAGAGTACAGGGAGGAGAGATAGATTCAGTTTCCGTAAAGACACAAAGTGATATACCAAAGAATAAAATTATGAAGTGTATAGAAGAACTTAAAGGCATAACCTTAAATGCTCCAGTAAAGGCTGGAGAAATTATAATAAGAAATGTTGCAGATACGGGAGTAAGTATTATTTCAACAAAAACTGTCGCAAAAACAAATGAAGATATGTAAATTAGTTTGAATAATAGAAAAAATAATAATCATTAAAATATAATATCTATGGCGGAGACTAGAGAGCCATTATTGAGAAGGTAATAAAGATACCTTTCTTAATAATGGCTCTTTTTAGTTCTGATTTATTAGGTATCTATATAAAACGTTTACAAGGCTAATAAATAAAAAATAAGGTATAATTTAATTAGGAGGAAGAGAAAATGTCTAACATTATGGGAGAATTTTTAGGAACGATGATTTTAATTCTACTAGGTGACGGAGTAGTTGCTGGTGTACTCCTTAAAAAGAGTAAAGGAGAAAATGGAGGCTGGATTGTTGTAACAACAGCTTGGGCTTTGGCAGTTGTAATTCCTGCATTTATATTTGGGTCAGTAAGTGGAGCACACTTTAATCCAGCACTTACAATAGCCTTAGCATTTTTAGGGAAGTTCTCTTGGAGTTTAGTCCCACAGTATATTGCAGCTCAAATGCTTGGAGCTATTGCTGGAGCAACTTTAGTATGGCTTACCTACTTACCACACTGGAAAGAGACAGAAGAAAAGGCTGCAAAACTTGGAGTATTTTGTACAGCACCAGCTATTAGAAATACCACAGCAAATATTATTACAGAAGTCATTGGTTCATTTATTCTTATTTTTGGCATTTTGGGTTTAGGGCAAGTTCAAATGGTGCCAGGAGTAAACGTATTAGCAGTAGGAGGACTTATTTTTGTTATTGGACTTTCCTTAGGTGGGCCAACTGGATATGCTATTAACCCTGCAAGAGATTTAGGACCACGTATTGCCCATGCTATATTGCCTATAGCAGGAAAAGGAGATTCTGATTGGGGATACTCTTGGATACCAGTGGTTGCACCAATAATTGGTGGGCTTTTAGGAGCTATAGTATTTAAGTCAGTATTTTAATATAAACTAAATATTAATGGAATGTTTGAAAATAAATTATGTTATTAATAAACATGGGGAGGAATAAGCATGGAAAATCAAAAATATGTAATGTCTTTAGATCAAGGAACAACTAGTTCCAGATGTATTATATTCAATAAGAATGGAGAAATAGTAAGCGTTTCTCAAAAGGAATTCAAACAAATTTATCCTAAATCAGGATGGGTTGAACATGACCCTATGGAAATTTGGGGTACACAGGCTGGAGTAGCAGGAGAAGCACTTGCAAGAGCTGGACTTAATGGAACAGATATTGCAGCTCTAGGGATAACAAATCAAAGAGAAACAACAGTTGTGTGGAATAAGAGAACAGGGCTTCCAGTTTATAATGCTATAGTTTGGCAGTGCAGAAGAACTTCTGAATACTGTGATGAATTAAGAAAAAAAGGCTTTGATAAGACAGTAAGAGAAAAAACAGGACTAGTTTTAGATGCTTATTTTTCAGCTACTAAAATAAAGTGGATACTTGATAATGTAGAAGGAGCAAGAGAAAAAGCAGAAAAAGGAGAGCTGATTTTTGGAAACATTGATACATGGCTAATTTGGAATCTAACTAAGGGAAGAGTACACGTTACAGACTACACCAATGCATCTAGAACAATGTTATATAATATACATGAATTAAAATGGGATGAAGAGCTATTAGAGGAATTCAATATTCCAAAAGTAATGCTACCAGAAGTAAAGCCTTCTAGCTGTGTTTATGGAGAAACAGATGAATTAATATTTGGTTCACCAATTGCTATAGCTGGAGATGCTGGAGATCAACAAGCAGCCCTATTTGGTCAAGTTTGCTGTGATAAAGGAATGGCTAAGAATACTTACGGAACAGGATGCTTTCTCTTAATGAATACTGGAGATAAGGCAGTAGAATCTAAAAACGGGTTGCTTACTACTATGGCTGCCTGCTACAGCGGTAAAATAGAGTACGCTCTTGAAGGAAGTGTTTTCATAGGGGGAGCTGTAATTCAATGGCTTCGTGATGAACTTAGAATGATAAAGAGTGCTGCAGAATCTGAAAAATATGCAAAGGCAGTAGACGACTCCAATGGAGTTTACTTAGTACCTGCTTTTGTGGGACTTGGGGCGCCATATTGGGATCCCTATGCAAGAGGAACCATGGTTGGACTTACAAGAGGGGCTAAAAAAGAGCACTTTA